>Ga0302306_10000073_pt1 | contig 78472 bp, 72 predicted proteins | sample III_Palsa_E3_1_FD_198761 | JGI IMG/M metagenome (GOLD analysis project Ga0302306, IMG submission 198761) | Peat permafrost microbial communities from Stordalen Mire near Abisko, Sweden - III_Palsa_E3_1 | ecosystem: Environmental > Terrestrial > Soil > Palsa > Peat permafrost | place: Sweden...
GCCAAGACCTGCTCGATATTTTATGCTCGCATGGGGGGACTGTTCGAGCAAGCACAAAGTATGCGCCGAACCAGGCGGTGCCATACATGGACTGCTGGCGCACCGTTCAAGCTGCGCTACAATCGGCATGCGGCCTTTGCTGGACTCGGCCCCAGCCATCGCTCGTCAACGAGCCTTCTTTTATCAGTTTTTGGACCCGGAATTGTGATGAATCTGCGTAGCCCACTGCTTGCGAGTGCCCTGATCGCATCAGGCCTGCTGACCGGATGCACCGAGTACAGCAATCGACAGACTTGCCTGGACCAGGTGCATGCTTCCTATAACGACGTTGGGGAGTTGCCGCTCAAAATCAGCAATGTCTCGTTAGCCGCGCAGGGTTCACGAGTGGTTGTCGAAGGCACGATTGTCGCGCCGAAGGCGCATAAAACCCTGCTCGCAGCAGTTGGCTCGGTGCTGACACCGGCCGCCAAAACAGCGTCGGCGAGCTCAGGCGCATCGGCGGTACCGGCAGCAGCCCGGGCAGCATCGGCACCCGCCGGCGAGATGGCCGCCCCGGCGCAGGCAGCCTCTGCGGCAGCGGCATCCGACGCCAGCGGCACAGCCGCGGCAGCCGTGTACAAGATACCGCCCGGCAATGCGGGCGCGGAATGCACCTTTGACGGCCGGCAACTAAGCCATTTCCACTGGCTCACGCCGGCCGAAATGGTCACGCCTGAAGCACCGTCGTAATTGGAATAAACGCTGCGGGGCGGCTCAAACCCGTCCGGCCTGAGGTGAGCCGCCGCGATCATTTCATGGCGTCACCGCGTGTACCGTCCCCTTGACCACCGAGCCGGTAACCGAGGCCGCCGTCGAAACCGCCGAGGCCCCCGTGCTGACCACCGCCCCGGCTACCGATACGACAGCACAAGCCGGCAAAGCGCAGCAGCAGAGCGCCACGGCAATCAAGTGCAGGGGTAGCGGCAAAAGGGATTTCACAGACATTGGGGTTTCAAGCTCGGAGGAGATGCAAGCTCAGATAGTACCGCTACTTCAGGCAGACCGGCACAGCGGTAAGAAGCGATAAGGGGCAGAAAGCCCCCGGCAAGCCGCAGAAAGATTCACGTAAAACATTTAACCGCAATTAACGTTACAGTGGTCCGGTAGTAAGCTCAACCCGTTGGACTCACAGAGTTTAGACCTGCCCCAAGCGGCAGGTCTTTTTTCGTCCGCGTTGTTCTACGTAGCAGCGTCGCCGGCGAACCGACGAAGCCGCTGCGCTCAAAACCGGGTTAGAACGCCACGTACGGCCCGGTGCCTCCCGGCGTGCTGTGACCATCCAATGCGGTATAAATGGTGCGGCCAAAAAAGAACGGCAGGCCCCAATCGAAGACTCCGGCCTGGGTCGTGCCGCCAATGTTGTTGGTTGCGAACTCGCCATTATCGAACAGCGTTTGAGCATTGGCGACAGAAAAATTCTGTGCACTATTGGTGCCATTGACGCCTTGCATCACAGCAGTCAAAGCCAAGGTCGACGTCGGGCAATAAAACCCGGTGGAAATATTACATTGGGTGATTGAGCCGTCGTCGAAGAAGGTGGCGTTGGAACCGCTGTCGACAAAGGCAAGATTGGAACCGCCATTGAACACAGTGGTAAAGGTGTCGTAGAACTGTGATGTATTGGAAAAAGGCGTGGTGGTGTAAATCGCCGCACTTCCTAATGCATTGTTGGTCTGGGTTCCGATGCCGAAGGTCAAAGTCCCATTGGCGCTGGTTGCGCCGCTGGCGGTCAAAGCCGGCAAGGTGATCAAATCGCCATTGTTATCCTGCGGGAAATTGGCAATCGGGTTGGTCACCTGCAAAGCCGCCGCCACCGTCGTCTGAGTGCACGACGACGAACTGGTGCAAATAAAGTACACACCTTGACCGGCACTCGACACACACGCCGGACAATCGACAGGCTCGGAACCAATGCCGAGAATACCATTGGATCTCAGGATCGCAGCCGAGGTCACCTGCACTCCGCCATTGGCACAGGCGCCCGGAACCGTGGAGAAATTCGGGTCGGCGATGACTTGAATTGCCGTGTTGCTTGCAATCTCGCCGGCCAGCTTGATGTCAGCCAACTGCACGCTGCCGTAAGTGGTGCCCAAACCGAATTGGGCACAGTTGGTCAGCGTGCCGCCGCCGTCCGTACGCGTCGGCAGGGGAATCGTTATGCTTGAGGCGAACAGACGCAAACCGAATGAGCCGGTATCGAGCAAAACGTTCGGGATAACCTGGCAGGTGGTGGTGCCCGGCACACAAATCGTGACGCTGACGTTAGGCGTATTGGGTTCGCCGGACAGACCCTGATTCACGGTGACAGCAATTTGATTGGCAATCGTGGGGACAACAACAGGTGGCGTGACGACCGTCGTCGTGGAACTGCCGCCACCGCCGCCGCACCCAGTCAGACCCAGGGCAAGCGCGACACTGATCAGTAAAAATAAATTACGCATGCTCCGCCTCCTTATTGAATTTCGTTTAAGGCGACGCCAGCCGGCAACGCCGATGGCAGATAAGCACGCCCGGCATAAACACCCATATGTCCGCTGGCCTGGATCACCATATTATTCGCCGTAACCGACACCGGCCCGATGCCGGGATGCTGTGCTCTGTAGGCCTGTATCGCGTCGGTGGCGCCGCTGGTATAAGCACCCAATATCTGGTGCAGGTCGGGCATGGCCGAACCCAGCCAGGTCACGGCAAAAACGATGCCGGTGTTCGACAGGTATTCGTGAACCACGGTGCCGCTCGGCAAAGTCATCGACTGCACCGAATAATTACCCTGGACCGCATTCAGCGCCTGGTTGGCCGCGGTGCGCGACGCCCCCATGCTGGCCTGATCGGCTTGCACCGATTGGGCGCTGCCGCCAAGGGCAGCATGAGCTAAAGGACTGATTGCCAGGCAAGCAAACGCCACTTGGGTTAACCAACGATTGGGTTTCATCCGGGGGTCCTTTATATGTTTTGTCTCTTGCATCGTGAAGTCGGCTCGACTGAATGAGATGCGATTCAATTTCAGGGCTTGAATCATTAAACGCAAACCATCGTGACATAAAGCCGCGCTACAGTGCGGTCGCTAGTTTGGCGGGTCGCGCCGACAATATCCAGTACTAAATGAGTAGCGTTGGAACGATACAAATAGATTGAACCGTTTCTCGATTTATTCTAGAGAATAATCGAATTAAATCGCATGAAACTGTAATTCAATTGTAAAGATCGAGACTGGTGCGGAGCGAAATGGACGGTAGATTACACATGCGGCCTGAGGCCGGCAATGCTGTGTATCGCACGAGCGTAGACGGCAGATAATGGCATAGATAGGCTTCACTTACCTCAGGCGAGATCGAGCAAACCGCTTGGGTGTGCCTGGCCCAGCATAACGACAGCCGGACACCGACGCTTCGATGCGTGGGTCTGACCACCTCTGTCACCCGGCCAACCCGCTGACACATCCCGGCGGCAAGCGATCTTCCTCCACCATGCGGGTCAACGCGTCGACCACAAAAGGATCGAACTGCGTGCCGGAACGGCCTTTGATATAACTCATGGTGTCCGGCATCGACCACGGTTCTTTATAAGGCCGTTTATTCAGCAAGGCATCAAACACGTCGACCACGGCCACAATCCGCGCCGGCAGGGGGATCTCGCCGGCCTTCTGCTTCAGGGGGTAACCGTTGCCGTCGAAATGTTCGTGATGGCCGCCGGCAATTTGCGAACCCAGCGACAAATAACTGGTGCCCTTGACCATCTGGCTCGCTTTCTGCAGGATCTGCGCGCCGATGGTGGCGTGGTGTTCCATGATCACGCGTTCTTGCGGATCGAGTTTGCCCGGCTTGAACAGAATATGGTCGGGCGTGCCGACCTTGCCCACATCGTGCAGAATCGCCGCCATGCCTATCATGTCCATCACCTCACGATTTAATTCGTCGGGATAGACATTCATCGCGGTCAATTCGAGTGCGATGGCGTCGGTCAGTTTCTGCACCCGCAGCACATGTTCGCCGGTGTCCTGATCGCGGTACTCGGCCAGATCGGCCAACGCCACCACGGTGGCTTTTTGCGAAATCCGTAGCTGCTGGTATAGATGCAGATTGTCGTAGGCCACCGAAATCCGTTGGCAAAACAACTCCAGCAGGTTGCGCTCAATGTCGTCGAGCGGCCAAGGCGGGTTGAAATGCACCACAAATTCACGATCGTTGCGGCTGCTGATGTACAGCACTTCGTTCGGATGCCGATAGATGCTTTTCTTCAGCAGGAAAGCTTCGCGGATGGTGTTGGTCAACGGCTCATTGTCGGTCAAATCGCCGTCCGTCGACTCGTAGATGCCGCTGCCTGCCAGCACTTCGAGTTGCGGGATATCGCTTCGTTCAACGCACAACATGCCGTCGATGCCCACATCGAGAATCACGCTGATCTGTTTCAGCACGCCGGACGCAAACTCTCTGAGCGAAAACATTTGATAAAGGTCGGCGGCACCTTCCAGGATTTTTCCCAGGCCCTGACGATTTTTTTCGATCGACAGCAAGTTTTCATACGCGCGCAAGGACGAAATCACGGTGGTGAACAGCTTTTGCACCGTCAGTTCAGTTTTGGTCTTGTAGTCGTTGATGTCGTATTCAAGTATCACCTGCTGCTCGGGTGCCTGCCCCGGCTGACCGGTACGCAGGACGATGCGCGAAGTGGTGTTTCTGAGCTCATTGCGGATCCGGCTGACGAGGGCCAGGCCCGCGTCATCGGTTTCCATCACGACATCGAGCAACACCAAGGCCGTATCGGGATGCTCGCGCATCTTTTCGTAGCCTTCGAGGGCCGAATACGCGCTGAACAATTCCAGGCTGCGATCTTTATAGCGGATGTCTTTGATCGCCAGGCGGGTCGCCGCATGCACATCCTTTTCATCATCGATGATCAGGATTTTCCAGGGTTTTTTCGCACCGATTGCAGGACCGGCTTCGACCGGGTCATCATCGATCAGCCAAGCACCTTCGTCCGGCCCCATGTCCGGAGTAATCATGACTTTTTCTCCTTCGGGAACGGTACAGGCGCTTTGCGCGGTATGACTATCAGGAAGGAGGTTCCCTCGCCCATGGTACTTTTCACCTCAATCGTTCCCCACAGTTGTTGGCGGACAATGTTGTAGACAATATGCAGCCCCAAACCGCTACCGCCGCTGCCCCGTTTCGTCGTGAAAAAAGGTTCGAATATGCGATGCAGGTAGGTAGCAGGTATCCCGCTACCATTATCCGCGATTAATAGGCTGACGTTATCATTTTCGAGGTGTTGCGCATGAATCGATATTTTGCCGATCTTGGCGTCATCAAACGCGTGTATTAGCGCATTCATTACAAGATTGGTAATAACTTGCGACAGCGCCCCAGGGAAGCTATCCATTTTAATTTCAGGCGGGCATTCGATGCTGACACGAATGCGCGTGCGCCGCAGCTTAGGCTGCAAGCTGGTGATGATTTCATGCAGGTAATCGTTGAGCTCGAAGTCGCGACGGGCTTCGCTGGTCTGGTCCACCGCGACTTGCTTGAAGCTTTGTATCAGATTGGCGGCACGCTCGGCATTCGACAATATCAAGTCGCAGCTTTCTTGAGCGGTATTGAGGTAATTCTGGAAATCGCTTTTCTTGATCGCCCCGAGCTTCAGGCTTTCGTTGATCTGCTGGGTCACCAGCGCCAGATGGGAAGCCGTGGTCAAGGTAATGCCCACAGGCGTATTGACTTCATGGGCAACCCCGGCGACCAGTCCCCCGAGCGAGGCAAGTTTTTCGGTTTCTACCAGGGTTTGCTGCGCTTCCAGCAAACGCTGGTAGGCCAGTTGGGCTTTGACTTTTTCTTCCTTGGCGATCGATTCGGCTTCGGTCAATTGCAATAAGTCGGCTTTGATCCGCTCGACAATCGCGTTGAAGCTTTTAATCACCTCGCCAAATTCGTTGTCCTGGTTCACCGCCAGCGTGGCGGTCTGGACATCCTTGCTGCTCGCCACCCAGTCCAAGGCTTTTTGTAATTCCATCAAGGGGTGGAAAACGAAGTAGCGCAGCGCGTAAGACATCACGATCAGGATCAACAAGTCGACGATAAAAATCTGCACGATGATTTCGATCAAGCGCGAGCGCCGTTTGGCGCTCAACTCGCTGCGCGACAGGTAAACCGTCGCCGTGCCGAGTTTTTCCTTACCCTGGTAGACAATCGGTATCACCATCGTGTCGTCGGCCTGCACCGTTTCGTCGGGCGACATATCCCGCAGATGCGCGCCGTCGCGAATGCGTCCCAGGTTCAAGCCGGCGTCACCGGTGGTGCGGATCGCCACCAGGGAAGGCCAGCTCAATTCGGCGTCCAGCGTCAGCCGGATATACTGCTCGTCCATTTCCCAGGCGCCTTGGGGCAGCGATAAAGCCAGGCGCTGTTGCAGCGAGCTGCGTAAAGACTGATAAGCCGCTTCGTCCTGATTCCGGTTTTTATTATAAGAAACCAAGCCGGTAAGGCCGACAATCGCGGTGACTCCAATAATCAGCCAGACGGTCAGCTTGGACTTGATACTTTTCATCTACAGGATTTCCGATAGGACGCCGGCCCCTATCGTAACGCGAAATTAAATGGTCAGGGCAATCGACTGGCCTGGCGCGGGCCGTGGATTTGATGCTTTTGCGCTCGATCGCAGGCATGACTTCGGCTTCGCCGCGACAGCCTCAACTTGCGCTGCATTTTGAATAACATGGAGGAGGCCTGAACGGTTAAGCTGTGCGCCACCCTCAAGGAGTCTGAAATGATAGATGGATTGGTCAGCGGCCGGATCTTCGGCAAACCGGAAAATCGCACCGGACGCAAAGAAAGCCGCTATGTCGCGGCACGGATTATTGTCACCACAGAACAACAAAAAATCACGGCACACGTCATTGCATTTGACGAACAGGCCCAGCTTGCGCTGCTGGCTTTGGATGACGGCGATGCGGTATGCGTGGCAGGCACGCTCACGCCCAAACTGCATGAAGACAAAAACGGCACCATCAAGCCGGCTCTCGACGTAGTGGCCCATGCCGTGCTCAGCGCCTATGACGTTCAACATAAGCGCTCGGCGCTGCAAGACATCCGCGCCGCGTCGCTGGATGACGTGGATCATGACCGGATCGACGACTGAAAGGCCGCCGCGCCAACCATGCCGTGACCGAACTCAGCTTGGGTCGCCAAGCGCCGCCGCGTCATCGATCCTCGGTGGGCTCTCGCGTAGCGTCAAAGGGAATAGGTTGGGCAGCCGCATCGGGCAATTTCAAACAGTGCCCCGCCCCGCAGCCTCCAGCCAGGCGCAAAATGCCGTCACGGCGGGGTCAGCCGCACGCTCCTTGGGCATATACACAAAATAGCGCCAACTGGGCAAGGCCGGGCTGGAGAACGGCATGATCAAGCGCCCTTCCGCGACTTCATCGGCGACTAACGCCATCGGCCCCATCGCCACCCCCAGGCCATCGAGGGCAGCCTGCAAGGTCAGGTAAAAATGTTCCAGCGTGAGCGCATGACCAGCTTGCGAGTGGCCCGCTTGCAACTCAGGAACCCCTGCGGCGGTGAGCCATTCGGACCACATAGCGGGATAAGTCGCCGCATGCAACAGCGTGTGATGGCGCAAATCGGCAGGGGTTTGCAGCGGATGCTGCTTGAGCAAAGCCGGGCTGCACACCGGCAGGCGCGCTTCGCTCAGAAATTCCCGGGCAAGATAGCCGTCAGCGGCCTGGGGTCCGCCACGGATTACCAGGTCAAAACCTTGCGTCAACGATCCCAGGGGTTCATTTGAGGTCGTCAGTCGCACCTCGATGCCCGGATGGCTCAACTGAAAAGTCGATAGCCGAGGCAACAACCAGCGCAAGGTGAAGGTGGCCGGCACATTGACCCGTAGCACGCGATGGCGCCCCTGCTCCAATTGCTGCGCGGTAGCCAGCGCCAGGCGATCAAACACGGCACTGACTTCCGCCACATAACGCGAGCCCGAATCGGTCAACGTCACGCGCCGATTATGTCGTTCAAATAGCGGCGCACCGAGCCATGCTTCGAGCTGCTGAATATGGCGGCTGATCGCGCCATGGGTGACAAACAATTCGGCCGCAGCCGCTTTGAAGCTGCCGAGCCGGGCGGCGGCCTCAAAAGCACGCAACGAGTTAAGTGGGGGTAAATGACGTTTCATGTGACTTATTCTAACTCGAAGATGAGAATTAATGGTTTGTCATCAGCGCCTTAGGCTTTTATTGTTCGCCCATCGGCAAGGATTTCCTCCTTGCCACACTTGAACATTTATCACTCGAGAGGCAAACATGGCAAATCTGGTCGTCAGCGGCGTGCAATGGGGCGATGAAGGCAAAGGCAAGATGGTCGACTGGTTGTGCGAGCAAGCCGATCTGGTGGTGCGCTTTAACGGCGGCCATAACGCCGGACATACCTTGGTGGTCGACGGCAAGGTCTACAAACTGGCGCTACTGCCCAGCGGACTGGTACGCGGCAAACCCGGAGTAATCGGCAATGGCGTGGCGCTGGATGCCGCGGCCCTGCTGGCCGAAATCGAACGCGTTCGAGCCCAGGGCTTGCATGTCACACCGGAGACCTTGCTTATCGCCGAAACGGCGATCCTGGTATTGCCGCTGCATAGCGCCATCGACGCCCGCCAGGAACAGAACCGGAGCTGCAAGATCGGCACCACCTTGCGCGGCATCGGCCCGGCTTATGAGGACAAAGCCGGGCGGCGGGCGATTCGAGTCTGCGATTTGGCCGAAGCCGAAACCCTGTCGACCAAGCTCGACGATTTGCTCGCGCATCACAACCCCTGGTTCAAAGGACAAGGCTTGCCGGTGTTTGAAAAAGCGCCCTTGCTCGACTACCTGCTCGATCTTGCGCCGCGCATTCTGCCTTTTACCGGGCCGGCATGGTTAAAGCTGCATCAAGCAGGGCAAGCGGGACAACGCATCCTGTTCGAAGGCGCGCAAGCCGCCATGCTGGACGTGGACTGGGGCACCTATCCGTTTGTGACCGCGTCCAACACAACGGCGGCGGCGGCAGCCAGCGGTTCGGGATTGGGGCCTGCCGCGCTGGGACAGGTGCTGGGGGTATGCAAGGCCTACACCACGCGAGTAGGTGCCGGGCCGTTCCCCACCGAGCTGAGCGATGCGATGGGCGATCGGCTGCGCGAACTCGGCGGCGAATACGGCACCAATACCGGTCGGCCGCGCCGTTGCGGCTGGTTTGACGCGGCGCTGGTACGTCAGAGCGCCAAGCTCTCCGGCGTTACCGCTCTGGCGCTGACCAAATTGGATGTGCTCGACACCTTGGACGAAATTCGCATCTGTACCGCTTATCGCGTCGCGGGCCAAACCCAGGCGCATTTTCCGGCCGGGCTCGCGGCACAATTCCAGGCCGAGCCGCAATATGAAACGCTGGAAGGCTGGAGGGTTTCAACTCGCGGCATACGCGACTGGGCAAAATTACCGCCGGCTGCACAGCGTTATATTCAGCGTATCGAAATGTTGACCGACACCCCGGTCGATCTGATTTCGACCGGGCCCGAGCGTCACGACACCATCCGCTTAAAAGACCCATTTATGGCTTGAGCCGGCTGAAATGTCGGCTAGGCCAGCCTGGCGTGGCCGGCATCGTGCGGCCACGTGGCTTAACACATAGCTCAAGACAAGGTTTAAATCAGATCAGGCTTGGCGCTGACCCGTCCACCTGACCGTGGTGCCGACGGCACCGATCAGCACTCTCGACAATACTGTCATATCGAAGGGCATGCCGCGCCGGCGCACGTCCAGCAACAAGGCAATCCTGACTTCATCGCTGCGGTTCCATACTTCATGGGGAAAGGTATCGTCCCACAACAACGCCTCGCCGTTGCCGATGCGGTGCTCTTCATCGCTCAAGCGCAGCACCGCCGCCGGCCGGCCGTCGACTGCGGCCGGCACGGATAAGCCGAGTTGGTAGCGCAATACGCCGCGAAACGGACCCCGATGGCAGGGAATATGTTTGTGCGGCGCCAGAAACGACAGCGACGCCGACAGGACATCAGGCGTTGCCGCCAGTAAAGCCGCCAACTGCGGGCATGCCGTCATATTTTTGCGGATCTCGGCACCATACGCTTTCAACACGAATAGGCGCCAATCGCGGCCGTCATTAGCAGAAATGTCGGCCTGTGACGCCATCAACTCGTGAAACCGCGGCACCGACTGCAAACGCTCGGCCACTTGCAGCGCTTCCAGGCGCAGTTGAGGCCAGGCGGCAATAAAGCGCTGCGCCTCGGGAAACAGTTGCGCCGAATCGAGTACCGGACCACCCGAAATACGCGCATCGTAAATACGCTGCACGGCGTGCGCGGCGAAATCGTACAAAACACCCATATTCGTCCATATAAAAAAAGCCCTCGACATGAGGGCTTTGTCAGCGATGCGCTAGCGTTACCGCGAAAGGACCTTGCGGATGGTGGCGGCCAGGTCTTCCGCCACAAATTTCGCCACATATGCGTCGGCACCCACGCTTTTCACGTGATCTTCGTTGGTCGAGCCCGACAGCGAGGAATGAATCACCACCGGAATCATTTTAAAACGCTCGTCCTTTTTGATTTTACGGGTAAGCGTAAAACCATCCATTTCAGGCATTTCCAGATCGGTCAGCACGAGTGCCACCTTGTCGCGCACGGTCTTGCCTTCGGCGATCGCCTTATCGGAAATCGATTCAAGCATTTCCCAGGCTTCTTTACCCGTTTTGGTCATGATGAACGGCGCATGCATGGCGGTCAGCCCACCCTCGATCAAGGTCCGGGCAAATGCCGAATCGTCGGCGGCCAGCACCACCGTACCCGGTGGCAACGACAAGGCCGGGCCGATGGTGGCGGGATTGACGTCGGGCTCGCCGACCGGCAGCACGCTGCGCAAAATCTGTTCGACATCAAGCACTTGCGCCAGCCGCGTGTTGTCGACGTTGCCGTCCAGACGCGCAATACTGGTGACCATCGCGCCGGCGGCGCTGGCTTCGGCGGACAACACCTGGCTCCATTCCAAACGCACAATCTCGTCGACCTCTTCCACCGCAAAACCCTGGGTGGAACGCGCATATTCGGTGACCAGCAGGATTTGCAAGCCGTTACGGGGCTTGCAGCCGACGGCTGCTGCCAAATCGATCACCGGAATGATCTGTCCACGGATATTCGTCACGCCCAGCATATGCGGCGGCGAACCGGCGATAGACACCACGGTCGGCATGACCAGGATTTCGCGCACCTTGAACACGTTGATGCCAAATAGCTCACGCTGATTGGAGTCTTGAGCCTCTCCAAGCCGGAACAGCAATAACTCAAACTTGTTATTACTGGTTAAGTTAGTCCGTTCGTCAATTTCTTGTTGTGCGGTGCTCACGGTCTTCCCCGGTTGATCCATGCAATTCGAGTGGCTGAAATTTGGAATGGCGATAAGACTAAACTCGTGTAATACGCGCGCCCATTCCCTCGCATATCGACGACCCTCAATCCTCCCTCAAACCGTACTCTACGAGCGCCTTTTAAATAAGGCCAGCAGATCTTGCGCGCTTTCCGGCTGACGGTGCGATAAGCGCATTTCGTGTTGCAGGGTTGTTGAAATAGTCGTCGAATCGAGCCATTTTGTAAATCATGGAAAACACGTCAAACCGGTAAATGGCGCGAAAATAACCGGGACCGGTTGGCGCGGGTCAAATTCAAGGGTAATGACGGCTGGATCGAGATTTCGCCGAACAACACTATGCTTGTGCACGCACATATAAATTGCTAGGATAAAAACCCTCCATATTCCGGCCCCGAGACAGCATGGTCTATATTGTGCGGCCCATGGCAGGACCTGCCCCAAGCCAAGGGTTGAGAATTTCGCTCGGCGTAAAATATGAAAACGACCGCTTGCCGGCGGCTCCGGCCGGCTATTTCAGGGTCAGCGCGCGGACCACTCGCCACTCCCTGCAATTCGACCCGGCTCACGGCGCCGGGCAAAATATACTCGATGCCTGGCTGCGCCAAGTCGATCGGCTCGACCCTTCCTATAAGGTTTAACCATGTCTCAACTCATGTCCCAACTTAAACTTGCCGTGGTCGGCGGCGGCGCCATCGGCGGGCTGCTGGCCGCGCGTCTGGCACGTGCCGGGCTGCAACCCTCATTGCTGGCGCGCGGACAACATCTGGCGCAAATCCGCAGCCGCGGTCTCGAAGTGATCGAAGCGGGAGAGTCGTACTTGACCCAGCTTCGCGCGACCGACGCGCCGGCCGAACTCGGGGTGCAGGATATCGTCTTCATCTGCCTGAAAGGCTCGGCCCTGGTTGACGCGGCGGCTTCGCTGGCGCCGCTGATCGGCCCGGCGACCCGCATCGTGTCGGTGATGAACGGCGTGCCTTGGTGGTTCCTGCACGGTCGCGCAGATGCGCTGGCCCATTACCGCATCGAGTCGGTCGATCCCGCCGGTGCGGTCTCGGCAGTGCTGCCCGCGGCACAATGTTATGGCTGCGTGGTGCATATTTCATCGGGTATCCGCGCGCCAGGCGTAATCGGCCACGGCCGCGGCAATCAATTGATCGTCGGCACCCCCGCCGGCCAGCCGGATAGCGGGATTGAACAGATTGCCGGACTATTGCAGCAGGCCGGTTTCGCGGTGGAGTTGACGCCCACGATCCAGGCCGAGATCTGGTCCAAGCTGTGGGGCAATATGACGATGAATCCGATCAGCGCCTTGACCGGTTCCAATACCGACCGGATCCTCGACGATCCGCTGACGCTGCAGTTGGTCACCAACGTGATGGAAGAAGCCGGGAAAGTCGGTGCCAAGCTGGGCATCCCGGTCCAGCGCAGCCCGCTCGAACGCACCGCCCAGACGCGCAGTCTGGGCGGCTTCAAGACCTCCATGCTGCAAGATGTCGAAGGATCGCGGCCGCTGGAGATCGACGGTCTGGTGGCGGCGCCGCGCGAATTGGCTCAACTGGCGGGAGTTCCGACACCCTGGTTGGACGCCGTACTCGGACTGGTACGGCAAAAAGGCTTGAATGCCGGGCTCTACCACTACACCCTGCCCTAGGGCCTGTTTAACCGGCGCCGCGGATCAACCGTGCACGCCGCCCCGACCCGGGCGGCGTTCAGTTTTCCGGTAGCGGACGCCCGATGACCCAGGCCGCGGACAAGCCGCGCGCGCGGCTCAGTTGCTCGGGATTGAGTTGATCGCCCACGTCATCGCGCACCTTCAACCCTTTGGTGTCGCTCGAAACCCGCAGCGCCATATCAAAGTAGGCATAAGCGATCACCAGGCTTTTGCTCACGGTGCGACCGTCCAGATAACGCTGCCCAAGGTCGTACAAGGCCGGTGCATAACCTTGCGTGGCAGCCAGGCGATACCAGGTCAGCGCCTGCGAAATATCCTTGGGCACACCCACGCCGTTTTCGTAGCAGATGCCCAGATTGTATTGGCCGACTGCATCGCCATGCTCGGCAGCCTGACGAAACCAGGCCACCGCGATCACCGGGTTGCGTGCGATCCCGATACCGCCGTGGTAATAAATGGTGCCGAGCAAGTCCTGGGCTTGTAATGAGCCTTGGCCCGCGGCCTTGCGATACCAGACCACTGCCTGGGCGTCATCCTTGGGCATGCCCTTGCCGTCAAAATACATGCTGCCCAAGAACACCTGGGCGGCCGCCCCGCCCTGATCGGCCGATTTGCGCATCCAGAACGCCGCCTTGGGATAGTCTTGGGGCACACCGGTACCTTGGTAATACATCACCGCCAGCGACGCTTGCGCCGCCGGGTCCCCTTGGCTCGCAAGCGGCGTCCAGGCACGCAGCGCCGCGTCGTAATCCTGCGCCTGATACGCCGTTAGACCCTCGCTATAGTCGGCCAGGCTGGCCGTTGAGAAGAGCAATCCGCCCAGCAACAGCAATAAACTTATTTTCATTTGAGGTAAGGTGATTACCGCGTTTTATTCGAGGCCCCACCATGCGCATCTTACAAGCCGCTGTTGGGTAACCACAATACACGGTTGCGGCCGCCTTGTTTGGCGCAATAGAGCGATTTATCCGCGGCGCCGAACAAGGCATCGACCGTACACGGCGCTTGCATGCTGGTCGCCACGCCAATGGTCAGGGTCACTTTCGAACCGAAGAACTGGCCGCTCGCCGCTTCCGCGAACTCTTCGCGCAAGCGTTCAGCCACTTGGCAGCCGAGCTGCTTGGACAGCCCGGGTAATACAATTGCAAATTCATCGCCGCCCTGGCGGGCCAGCACATCGGTCGGCCGCAGATGGGCGCGTGCCGTCTGGGCAAAGATCTTCAGCACCACGTCGCCGGCGGCATGCCCATGCGCATCGTTGATTTGTTTGAAGTAATCGAGATCGACCAGCAATAGTGTCAAGGGAAAGTGGCGCTCCTGCTTGCCCGTGAGCATCGGCTCAAGCGCGGCCAGCATCCCGCCTCGGTTCAGCACCCCGGTAAGCGGATCTTGCCGGGCGAGCAACAACAAATCGTTGCGCATGCGCTCGGTCGCCATCAACATCAAACCCATATTCCAGCCGGGCAACACCACCACCCAGCACAGCATCATGCCGATATTGCCCGGTGTCGCCGCAAAGATGTCGCCGACCGCGGCACCGGCGAGCATGCCGACCACCCGCACACAGAACAGTAGCAGCGATACCCCGAACAGGGCGCTCACCAGATAAGCGGCCAGCAGGTGGTCGCGGCGTAACATGCGCAGCAACACCAGTAAAATGCGTCCATTGATGATGGCGTTGCAGGCGGAAACCAGAACGACCCGGGCCGCGAAGCTGTGACTGATGGGCGACGGGATCGCCAACACGACGAACAGCACCGCCACCGCCACGGCATAAGCGGATTTATCGGGTGTATCGCCGGAGAATTTTTCGATACCGATCAGTATCAGCAGGTAACTGGCCGCGACCAGGGCATTGCCCAGTGCGACGGAGATCAAGTCGGGAATGTAAGCATGCAGGCTCTGGGCCAACATGCCGCAGCAGCCGACGATATTGCCGCTGCCCCACCACGCCACCCAGGCATCGAAACGACGGCTGAGCGACAGCAGTAGCTGGGCGATACCCAGTACCAGAGCAATCAAAAATACTGCGAAGTAGAGCGTCCGTATATCAAGCAGCATGACCGGCATCCGCCACAGTAGGGAAGCAATCCTGCATCGCCCCCCATCTTGATGCAGATCGGCAATGTGTTGGGGGCATATCAAGTACCACACCAAGTGTGTGCGCTTGCGGCACGCTCCGGCCTCGGCTTACGGCGTAAGCGCGCCGGCAAAAGCGGCGCGCATCCTGATCATTGTAGGTGACTAAAGCGAGGTAACAGGCGAAATCGCATATGGTGCTTACACTAGTACCGACCGACGCGGTAAAGTGGGCGCGGATCAACGCATGCTTGGCGCATACGCCGCAGTCGCTGAACCCGCTATCGAGAAACAGCTGAAAGCTTGCCGGAAATAAGCGGGACTTGGACTAAAAGCGGCGCAATGCGGCGTCCAATGCTTGCGCGGCAAATTTGTCGGAGGCGTTCCAGGTGGTGGCGCGAAACACCAGATGGCGATTATGACCGGCAGCCGCCGGCGAATCCCACAGCAAGGCGGCGGAACGCGCGCTGCGGGCATCGAATGAAGGCGCCATCGCAGCATGTACTTTGGGCAAGCTGGCATACGACGGCCAGATACTGCGCGAGCCATGCACGCGCAACTCACGCACCGCATATTGCCCCAGCTTGCGGTTTTCGGCCCAAACGATGGCGGTTTGCAAAGGTACGTCGAGTATCACGGTAAAGCGGCCTATCGCAAAACGCCGCTCCACCGGATTGGTCGGCCACAGAGGCCGGGGACGGCACAACCAGACGGCCGCGGCGAACAAACCGGGAGCGATCAGGGGCCAGCCGTTGGCATCCCTCAGCGCACCATAGCCCGCCTGCCATCCCGAACGATAGACGAAATAACACACGAGCCAGACCGCAAACAGCAAGCCTAGCAGGCCCAGACCGCGAATCGACAGGCGCAGCCATTGCTGCATCGGGTGCGATGGCCGCTCGGCGCGGGGGGTTGCACCCGGCAATACCACCAACAGTAAAATAAACACGACGTTGATACACGCCCAAGCCGAGCCGGCCATGGCCTGGACCAACGCTGCCAGCCCGAAATCGGACATCGAATGCAGCCAACGGATCAAGAACACGATGCCGATCACACGCAGGGTAAACAGCGTGCCGCTACCGGGTATCGGCTCAGGACGGCCGCGCTTCTTGAGTGGCAAGTGAATCTCCATGGATCCGACCGATGTCGACCGGCACATCATGCCCGCGCCGCGACGGCATGACAAAAAGTGTTAATTTACTCAAATGCGTCGACTCAAATGCGTCGACCCACATGTATTGACCCGCATGCCCCGTTTCCGATAAACCGGATCAAATGGCGCACCAGCAGTAAAAAGCCCCACCGGATTGCGGCGGGGCTTCTAAACCCGGTCAAGCAGTGCTTCGGGCGTAGCTGACTCAGGCTTGACGCGCCGGAATCCGGCACCTCAAGCCGCGACGCTCAGCCTGCGGCAACTTCGCGCAGGATGGTGCGGCGCTTTTGACGCAGCAACTCTTCGTACGAAGCCACGTAATTCAGTGCCATCTGCTTGGCCGAAAAACGCTTTTCGAACTGAGCCCGCACGGTGTCGCGCGACAGGGTATGCAAGCGGTTGACGGCGGCGACAGCGCCGATTTCGTCTTCCACCACAAAACCTGAAATGCCGTTGTCGATCACTTCCGGCACCGAACCGCGTTTGAACGCGATCACCGGCGTACCGCATGCCATAGCTTCGATCATGACCAGGCCAAAGGGTTCCGGCCAATCGATGGGGAACAGCAAAGCGGAGGCGCCCGACAAGAATGCCGGTTTCTCGGCTTCTGAAATTTCACCGATAAATTCGACGTGCGATTGCGCCATCAGGGGCTTGATCTGCTCTTCGTAATAAGCGCGGTCGGCCTTGTCCAGCTTGGCTGCGATCTTGATCGGCATGCCGCATTCGGCGGCGATGCGAATCGCGCGATCAACCCGTTTTTCGGGCGAAATACGGCCGAGGAAAGCCAGGTAACCGGGCTTGACGTCCGGCAACGGACGCAACAAATCGTTCGGCAGACCGTGATAAACGGTGGACAACCAGTTTGCCTGTTGCAGCGGCAAACGCTGGTGATCGGAAATCGATACCACCGACGCGTCGGTGAAGGTATTAAAAATCGGTTGCAGTTCCGGCAAATCGAGGCGGCCATGCATGGTCGTCAGGAACGGCGTATCTTGACGGCTGAAGAGCGAAAACGGGAAATAATCGATGTGGAAATGCAGCACGTCGAATTCGTGAGCACGCTGGCGCACTTGTTCGAGCAACAGCATATGCGGTGCCATCGTGTCGCGAATCGTCGGGTCCAGGCGCAGCGCTTGCGGCCAGCAGGCCTCAAGTTTGGCCGAGGTCACCGAGTCGCCGCTGGCAAACAGTGTGACGTCATGACCCAGGTCGACCAATGCTTCGGTCAGGTACGAAACGACGCGCTCGGTGCCGCCGTAGAGTTTCGGGGGAACGGCCTCATGGAGGGGCGCAATCTGAGCGATACGCATCGGGTCAATCTCCTGGCTAAAAGTAAGCGAAAAAAATCACGGTCAATTCAGGGGCTGGACTTATCGCGGCAAGCTGCTTGAGGCTGCGCACCGCACCACCCAATACCCCTGCAATGCCGGACTTTGGTCTACCGGCAACCAGGCCGGGGTCGATTGCCTGCCTGAGCAGGGCGCTTCAATCCGGTCCGGGAGCATCATCAGCGTAGAACCCGGGGTTCAAGTCGAACCACGTGTTTTGTGTTGCGATGCAATGAGACGAATTATCTACGCGCGAAAAAAAATCCTGCTATGTAATTTCAAAGTATTTATCTTGTTACATTGCTGAAACACTTTGGCGGCCCCGGCAACCAAGCATTCGCGTATTGTAAGGATCCGAATAGCTTGATGCGGCATCCTGCTGCGCCCGGCCCAGCCTTATGTGGCGGGGCTTGAGCTCCAAAACCGTCAGTCAGATTGAACCAAAGCGAAGTGCGACGCTCACTCACTTAGACGTGAAATTCACAGGGTTGCTTACAATTACCTGGCAAAAATACCAGGCACAACCCCCTCGCGATGCTTAAAATACGCGCCGATGCCTGAGTTTGGACACCTCCAGCGCCTTGCACGGCCTGGAACACGGGGTAAACTACCCTGGCTGCCCGAGATTCATCCGGCTCCCGGTTTGCTGCAGTGCGGCTAACCCAGGATTCAGAAACACTCGCCAGAGGCACTGACACCATGTTTCCACCGACCCTATGACCGAACGCCTGCACGCCACCGACCAGCCGGAGAAAATGACCGTTGCCCAACGCAACGATCACAATGCCGGGCTGGCCAAGTATTCGAGCCGGCCGATTGCCTTCCTGTATCGCTATATCAGGCAGCACCCGCTATCCCATCTGGCGGTGTTGATCAGCGTGTTTACCGCCGTGGGCTGTGCCCTGGCGTCACAATACGCCATCAAGCACCTGATTGACGTACTCAGCCTGGGCCGCGGCCACCCGCAACTGCTCTGGACCGCTTTTTTGCTGCTGGTCGGCCTGATCGCCGCGGACAATATGTCCTGGCGTGTCGGCGGCCGGATTGCGGCTTATGCTTTTGTCGCCGTGACCGGCGACTTGCGGCGGGAATTATTCCGCTACTTGAGCGGCCACTCCCCCACCTATTTTTCCGAGAAACAGCCGGGTACGCTGGCGAGCCGGATTACCGCCACCTCCAACGCCATTTACATCGCCGAAAACACCATGGCGTGGAATGTCCTGCCGCCGGTGATCGCGGTCGCGGGCGCCATCGTGATGATCTCCCTGGTCAATCCGCTGATGGCCGGCTGCCTGATGGTGACATCGCTGATCCTCGCCCTCATTCTGTACAAATTGGCCGGGCGCGGCACGGCGCGCCACCATAGCTTCGCCGCCAAAGCCGCGGCGGTGGACGGCGAACTGGTCGATGTGATCGGCAATATGGGCCTGGTACGGGCTTTTGGCGCGACCTTCCGCGAGCAACAGCGTTTCGGCGGCAAGGTCAAGGAAGAAATGGACGCGCGCCGGCAAAGCCTGCTCTATCTCGAAAGACTGCGTTTGCTCCACGCCTTCCTCACCGCCATGCTGTCCGCGGCCCTGCTGGGCTGGGCTTTGATTTTATGGACCCGCGGCCAGGCGACATCCGGCGATATCGTCTTGGTCAGCTCGCTCGGCTTCACGATTTTGCACGGCACCCGCGACCTCGCGGTGGCCCTGGTGGACGTGACACAGCACGTGGCGCGCTTGGCCGAAGCGGTGCAGACCTTGCTCGAACCGCATGACATGCCGGATCATTCAGAGGCCGGCACGCTGGCCTCCTCCGGTGGACGGATCGATTTCAACCAGGTGAATTTCGCCTATCCGCGCCGCAAACCGATACTCAAGGACTTCGAGTTGCATATCGAGCCAGGTCAGCGCGTCGGTCTAATCGGCAAATCCGGCGCCGGCAAAACCACTGTCTTGTCGCTGTTGCAGCGCTATTACGAAACCCAAGGCGGCGCGATCCAGATCGATGGCCAGGATATCTCGCGCGTCACGCAAGAAAGCCTGCGTCATTCGATTGCACTGGTGCCCCAGGATATTTCGCTATTCCACCGCACGGTGCTCGAAAATATCCAGTACGGCAGGCCAGCCGCCAGCCGCGATGAAGTTTATGCGGCCGCGCGCGAAGCACGCTGCGCCGAATTTATCGACGCCATGCCCGACGGTTACGACACGGTGGTCGGCGACCGCGGCGTCAAGCTCTCCGGCGGCCAGCGGCAGCGGATTGCGATTGCCCGGGCGATCCTGAAGGACGCTCCGATTCTGCTGCTCGACGAAGCAACCTCGGCACTCGACAGCGCGTCGGAAGAAGCGATCCAAACCGCGCTGGATCGTTTGATGCGCGGCCGCACCGTGGTGGCGATCGCGCATCGGCTTTCGACCTTGCAGAATTTCGACCGCATCATCGTGATGAGCGGCGGGCATGTGATTGACGACGGCTCGCCCGATGTATTGCGCGAGCGGCCGGGCCTCTATCGCGACCTGCTCAACCGCCAGTTCAGCAAAGGGCATGGCGCAGTAGCGACGCCGGACTCCAGCGCCGCAACCGTGATGGAAAGCATCGTTTAAGGCGGCTGCCGGGGAGCCCTGCGCACAGCCCACGGCGGATCGGCAAACAAAACCATCCGCGCCTGGGCCGCCTTAACCCCGCAGATCGCTCATGAAACGGTCGCGCCAGACCGAAACACTATTGGCCCGCAGCGTCGCCATCATGTCGTGATGACGCGAGCGGCGCTCACTCAACGACATATTCAAGGCCAGATCCAAAGCCTCGGCCATGCCGGTCAAGTCCAGCGGATTGACGATCAAGGCACCGGTCAATTCCTGCGCCGCGCCGGCAAAACGCGACAATACCAGCACCCCCGGATCCTGCGGATCTTGCGCCGCGACATATTCCTTCGCTACCAGATTCATCCCGTCGCGCAGCGGCGTCACAAACCCGACCTGGGCCGTGCGGAACAAGGACGCGAGCGTATCGCGCTCGTATTGCCGGTGGATATAGCGAATCGGCGTCCAGTCGAGTTCGGCGAATTTGCCGTTGATGCGCCCGGCCTCCGCTTCGAGTTGCGAGCGAATCTGCTGATAGGTATTCATATCGGCGCGTGTGGGCGGCGCAATCTGCAGGAACGAGACTTGGTTGCGTTGCCCCGGAGACAATTCCAGCAACTTTTCAAACGCCCTGAAACGTTCGACCAGCCCCTTGGAATAATCGAGCCGGTCGACCGCCATAATCAGCTTGCGGCCATGCAAGGTCTGTTTCAGCATTTGCACCGGCTTACGATTCTCGCCGGCTTCGGCCAGCGCCGCGATTTCGTCCGGATAGACGCCGATCGGATAAGCACCGGCGCGCAAGGAACGGCCGAAGGCCTGCACCTGCCCATCCGCGGCCACCGTACCCTGCGCCTCGTGCGTGATGTAATCGGTGAAAGAACGCAGATCGTAGGGGGTTTGAAAGCCGACCAGGTCGTAGCAGCACAAGGCCTTCATCAAAGCTTGGTGCGGCGGCACGGTGACCAGAATCTGCGCGGGCGGAAACGGAATATGCAAAAAGAAGCCGATGCGGTTTTGCACGCCTTCCAGGCGCAATGCCTCGGCAAATGGGATCAGGTGGTAATCGTGCACCCAGATCACATCGTCGGGCCGCAAGAGCGGCATCAGTTGATGCGCCAGCCAGGTATTGACGCGCTTATAACCGTCGAACTCCTGCCGGTCGTATTGCGTCAAGTCGGTACGGTAGTGAAAGGTCGGCCACAGCGTCGCATTGGAGAAGCCGCGGTAGTATTGGTCATAATCGCGGCGCGACAGGCCGATGGTGGCAAACGTCACCGGACCGCGCTCTTCGAGCTTGATGGCGGCATGGTCGCTGGCGAGAATTTCGCCGCTCCAGCCAAACCACATGCCGCCGGTTTCCTTGAGCGCATCGAATACGCCAATTGCCAGGCCGCCCGCTGCAGGCCCACCCTCGGAAATCGGCGCCACCCGATTGGATACGATAATCAGTCGGCTCATTTTGGGTCCGTCAAAAGCATAGCGCTACGCGTGCGGCCACGATGCTCGGACAGAGCGTCATGCAGGCCGGGAGCGGAGGTTAAACACATAGGGGACAGCGCTGATTGAAAGACATGGGCGCCTCAAACGCCGAGGTCGAGCGCTGGAAATAGAAGGAATAGACGGCGGCGCGCGGGATCAATCAGCTTGGCGCCTGAACATGCGAGCGCACCAGACCCGCCAGCCAAGCGAGCACGTCGCGCACTCCTTCGACGCGGTAGGTGGCCAGCGTATCGCCCTCGCCGACTTTGATCGACATGCCGCCGAGCGCATTGACCGCGGCAAAACCGGCTTCGTCGGTCAGATCGTCCCCGGCAAAACAGGGCGTACGTCCGGCAAATGCCGCTGTAGCGAGCAAGGTTTCGATGGCCTGCCCTTTGTTGACGCCAGCCGGTTTGATTTCAAACACCATCTTCCCGGGTTGCAGCACAAACGCATCGCCAAACAGCGCGACCGCGCGTTCCGCCGCCTCCCGGGCCTGCGCTTCTTTGTCGGGCACAGCGCGATAGTGCAGCGCAACGGAAGCCATTTTCGTTTCCAGCAGCATGCCGGGGTGGGCCGCGACAGCGTCGGCCAGTATTTGGCTCATTTGCGCGACACGTTCGTCAGCGTCAAATTGACGCACCACCACACCCGCCGCATCGCGCCATTCGGCACCATGCAGGCCGGCTACGGGCAGCACCAGGGGGGCCAGCATCGCATCGATCGACTCGATCGAGCGGCCGGAGACAATCGCCAGCGCACCGTCCGCAAGATCGCACAGTACGGCCAGCAAATACTTGAGTGCATCGGGGATAATCACGGCGTCCGGGGTCGCGGCAAGCTCGACCAGCGTTCCGTCGAAATCCAGGAAGAAGGCCGTATGATGGACCACCAGGGCCGCTCGCGCTGCCTCTGAAGAAAGTGCTGGAACAGCAGTCTCGGATGACATGGGAGTGGGCTCGGCTACACGGTTATGGGGAAATTTTGCGCATTGCTTACGGTCTGCATATTACCTCTGTTTCACCCTCTGTTCCGCATAAATTGGCGCGATGGCGGCGGTGGCCGGGTATCGGCGGCGCATTCCATGCTATGCGCCAATGGCGCATAAACGCCGACGGCTTACGCGCAACGCGAGTACATGCATTATATTCATGCGCACTACCGCTACCGCATGCGGGATTGTGCTTGATAGGTTCAGGCTCCGCTGGCTGGCGGCATACAGGCCGGCTGACACGGTCCGCCCGAATTTATTGTCTATCTAAATACCTTATTCGTGCCTTATTCGAGATGTCTATGCAAACACCCATCCACACGCCGGTTAAAGTGTCCCTGGGTCATATCCCGAGCCCTACCCCGGATCACACGCTACGCCGCGCCGTGCGGCGCGCGGCGCGCGCCCTGACCTACCGGCTGTGGACCGGCTTGGCGGCAGGCGCCATGGCGTTATGCCTGACGGCCTGCCAAAAACCGCCGCAGGACTGGAAATTGACCGATGTCAGCGGCCATATGCCGGACTTGCAATTCTCGCTGACCTCGGACACCGGCGCACCGATCACCGAGGCGGCCTTCAAGGGCGATATCACGCTGGTGTTTTTCGGTTATACCCACTGCCCGGATGTGTGTCCGGAAACCATGGCACGCCTGAGTCAGGTCATACAGCAGTTGGGCCCCAAGGCCGACCATGTGCGCATCGCCTTTATTTCGGTCGATCCACATCGCGATACGCCGGCCATGTTGCATGCGTATGTGCGCGCCTTCGACCCGCAACATGCGCAGGGCATGACCGGTTCGGACCAGGCTATCGCAGCTTTGGCGCGCCGTTACCGGGTCGCCTATGAACTGGGCAAACCGGGTCCCGACGGCAATTATGAAGTCGATCATAGCGCGGCCATTTACATTTTCGACGGTCAAAGCCATATCCGTTTGATGGCGACCGACAACGATTCCGCCGAGGTATTGGTGCATGATTTGCGCTTGCTGATCGCCGACGCCGCATGAGGGGATCATTGCCCCGCCCCAGGTCCGGATAGCGCCGCACGCCACGCCATTTTAATTTGATAGGATGTTGTCCATGAAACTGCACACCTTGCTCGCCACCACCTTAATCTGCTCAGCGGGCCTGCTCGGTTTGGGCTTGGCACCGGCAGCCCGCGCCGCCGGCGAAACCGCGGCCAATGCGACAACCCATGCCGCCGATACACTGAGCATCAGCAACGGCTGGGTACGCTGGCTGCCGAATGGCTTGCCGCAAGCTGGTTATCTGACACTCACCAATAACGGCGACCAGCCGGTCGATCTGCTAGGCGCATCGAGCCCTGACTTCGGCGATGTGATGTTGCATCAGTCAATCGGCAGTGGTTCAACCATGCGCATGGTGATGGTCGACAAACTGACCATTCCGGCTCACGGTAAAGTGGATATCTCACCGGGCGGTTATCACCTGATGTTAATGACGGCAACGCACCCGGTCGCACCCGGCGGGACGGTGCAGATGGTGCTGAAATTCTCCAACGGCAAGACGCTCACCACGGCCTTGCCGGTGCGTTCGGCGGGAGGTCAATAAAACCTGGCGAGCCGGCTTGATATGAGCCATTGCGGCGGCCGAACCCCAGCGCCGCGCTTGTCGTCAAGCCCGCCTCGCGCAGCATGGCACGGCGGTAGCCGGCCGCAGATCAATCAAGCCTCGTCGCCGAACTCGATGTCGGGCACTTTGAATTCATGGCTTAACGATTTGAGTTCGGCACGATGCAAAGCGGCAAGCCGGGTCAGCAGGCGCGCGCCTTTTTCCTGCAGATGAACTTCGACCTGACGCCGGTCTTGCTGGCTTGTTTGGCGCCGCACCAGGCCGCCGGCTTCACAACGGGATACCAGCGCAACCACGCCATGCGGTTGTAGCTGCAGGCGTTCGGCAAGTTCGCCTATGGTGGCCCACTCGCGCCCCGGAAACCCTTTGATATGCAGCATGACCAGGTATTGCTGCGGGGTGGTGCCTTCCGCATGCGCCGCCTCTTCGCTGAAGCGCATAAAGCGGCGCATGTGATAGCGAAACTCCGACAGCACTTCAAAATCTTTTTTACTCAGCACCGCTGGAACCGACTCGTGTTTCGACATGATGCACACAACCTTATCCGGATAATCCCGGTAAAATATATCACATTATGATATATTTTTGTTGTGCGAGAAACCGCTGCCGGCTTGTATAGCCACCCCTCTTAGTCGAAGCACGGCCAGCCGCGTCCCCGTTATGCAGTACGTACGATGCTGACATAGGGCCGCACTGCCACGCACTCGCGCTGCATCCAGACATGGGGAATCTCGTCTTCCAGGTGGATTTCGGAGGTCGGGACAAAACCGAACAAGCCATAAAATTCCTGCAGGTGGGCTTGCGCGTGCAGCCGTATCGGCGTCTGCGGCCAATAATCCGGCACCCGCAACATGGCCCGATCGATCAATATTTTCCCCAGTCCCAGCTTGCGGTAAGCCGGCGCGGTTAACACTCGGCCGATACGCACCGCGCTATCGCCGGCATCTGGCCCGAATACGCGCGCATAAGCCGCCAAGGGTTGCTCCGCCTGCGAAGTATCGCGTCCAAACAAATGCCACGCGGCCGGATCGAGTCCATCGATATCGGCATAAATGCACTGCTGCTCCATGATGAATACAGCACAACGGGCTGCCAGCACCGCATGCAGTTCATGCGGTGTCAGCGCATCGAAGGTTTTCCAGTGCCATTCAATCGTGCTCGGGGTCGAGCCTGGAACAAGGGGGCTCACCGAGGGTTGTGCGTTTGCCTGCATCATGGTCTGGAGGAGTGGGATGACTGCTATCAAGTTGGTCGATGTAGCGTTTGGCCATTCCCAGCGCCACTCGCAATGCATCGTTCGGATCGGGGAATACGTGCTTCGGGTCGTCGAAGCGCTTTTCACAGGATTTGCCGCCGCTATGCCAGGCGATCATCGCCAGCGGTCGATATACCGGTTGCAATTGCCAGCAATCGCCGGCCACCGGGGTCAGTCTTGCGGCAGCGGTGATCTGGTAACCCTTGTAGAACTCATGCGAGCATTCAGACATTGCACACCTCCAACCCGGCCAACCCTACATCAAGCTGGATCGATTATCGCCCCTGCGCCCCTGTCTGTCATGTGTATCGGCACCCCGATCGCAACCGCGCCGGGCCGGGCCGGCCTGATCATGCGTGTTGCCGGCCGGGAAGCCAACCGGGAACACCAGCGGATGCAAAAAGCAGGCACAAAAAAAGCCACCCTGAGGTGGCTTTATCTGGAGGCGCGAGCCGGAGTCGAACCGACCTACACGGATTTGCAATCCGGTGCATAACCGCTTTGCTATCGCGCCGTATTCTGGCTGAATCGCTGCCGATTCTTGGCTGGATATCGGCTAAACCGGCATCTGCCACAAGGAGAAGCGTTGCTTCTCCAAAAATTTGGAGCGGGAGACGAGGCTCGAACTCGCGACCTCAACCTTGGCAAGGTTGCGCTCTACCAACTGAGCTACTCCCGCGATACATCTACAACACCTGCTGAAACTTGAATCAACGCTTTGCACGCCACATGCAAATTGCCCTGGCAAACTGGAGCGGGAGACGAGGCTCGAACTCGCGACCTCAACCTTGGCAAGGTTGCGCTCTACCAGCTGAGCTACTCCCGCCCTGTGCCATATTTAAAACATATTTTGAAGCTTTTGTTTCTGCCAAACTGCTTGCTACACCGCGTTTGCCGCAACTGCGTTACAGCAAACTGGAGAGCGAGATTATGCAGAAGCCTTGGGGATGTGTCAAGCGTGGGGGGCGAATGTTTCGCGACTTTCAAGCCATATCTGTCTTTTCACGAATCATGGGCCAAGCCAGTTTCATGTAATACAGCATCGACCAGATGGTCAAAAAGGCCGCCAGCCAGATCAGCCACAAGCCCAGAACCCGCACATCGATAAACCAGCCGCGCACGATGAAATCCAGCTTTACGGTGCCGTAGAACAGCAGCATCGGGATAGCGGTCATCTGGCAGGCCGTCTTGAATTTACCCAGCGAATTCACCGCGACACTTTTCGAGGCGCCAAGCTGGGCCATCCATTCGCGCAAGGCGGAGATGGTAATTTCACGGCCGACAATCACCAGCGCAATAGCCGCATTCAGGCGGGTCAACTGCACCAGCACCAGCAGCGCGCCCGTCACCATCAGCTTGTCGGCGACGGGATCCAGAAACGCGCCGAAGGCGGAGGTCTGATTCAGCTTGCGGGCTAAAAATCCATCGAACCAATCGGTCAGCGCGGCCAGCACAAAAATCACGGCGGCGGCGAGATTACGGTCGGGCGCGACCAACATCGTATCGGGCAAAAACAGCACGCCCACCACCAGCGGTATCAAAACGATACGCAACCAGGTGAGAAAAATCGGCAAATTGAACGGCATGGAAAGCCTGCAATGGGATGAGTTGTAATTGTGCCGTCTCGCACACGACGCCACAAGACGAATCGGCCGACATCTGGATAAATCCGGCATCCACGCCGCACCGTCGCGGCCGCGGGTGCCCCCGAATCCTCGCGCCCGCGATATTTCGGCGCCCGGGGCTTCCCCGCGTCACGCCTTGCAACGGCAGAAGGTCAAGCCAAGCTGCCTGATGATAAGGCGACGTTAATGGAGTTGCCGATAAATTTGCTCCGCCAGAGCATGGGAAATACCTTCCACGCTTTCGAGATCCTCGATACTCGCCGCAACCACCCCGCGCAGGCCGCCGAAGCGCGCCAGCAGGCGCTGCCGGCGTTTGGCGCCGATCCCTTCAAGTTCTTCCAGACGTGACGTCTGCCGCGGCTTGGCGCGTTTGGCGCGCATGCCGGTGATGGCAAACCGATGCGCCTCGTCGCGGATTTGTGCGATCAGCATCAGCGCCGCACTGTCCTTGCCCAATTCAAGCGCGGTTCTGCCGTCGGCGAAAACCAGCGTTTCGAGCCCAACCTTGCGCCCCTCGCCCTTTGCCACCCCGACCAACAAACCGATATCGAGCCCAAGTTCGGCAAACACTTGCAGCGCCACCTCAATTTGACCCTTGCCACCGTCGATCAGCACGATGCTGGGCACCACCCCGCCCGCTACCACTTCGTCTTCAGCCGGCGCGGCATTCACCGCTTCATCCGCCAAAGCCGCACTTGCGGCGGCCTCAGTCGCGGCAGCTTCGGCCGCCGCAGCCTGCGCCACCATTTTGCCGTAGCGGCGGGTCAACACCTGGCGCATCGCCGCATAGTCGTCGCCCGGCGTAATCCCTTCGATGTTGTAGCGGCGGTACTCGCCCGATTGCATCTTGTGATGATGAAACACCACGCATGACGCCTGGGTCGCTTCGCCCATGGTATGGCTGATGTCGAAACATTCAACCCGCAAGGCGGCCAGGTCGTCCAGTTCCATGCCCAGCGTTTCCGCCAAAGCGGTGGTGCGGGCTTTTTGCGAACCCTGTTCCGACAGAGCCTGGGTCAAGGCAAGGCGAGCATTGTTCTCCGCCATCGTCAGCCAGGCGCGTTTTTGCCCTTGGGGCTGACGGATCACGCTCACCCGGTGCCCGGCGCGCTCGGCCAGCAATTTGGCCAAGGCCGGATTGGCCAGCGGGTAGTTGACGATCAGGACGGGCGGCACGCGATGATCAAGATAATGCTGCCCGATAAACGCTTCCAGAACCTCGATTTCCAGCGCATGCGCGTTATCTTCGCCGACGGCCGCCGCGGCCGGATCGGAGGACGCCGCAGACTCCACCGCAGGCAGGCCCGGCTCGACCGCCACCGCGGCGACTGCTGCAAGCGGCACGGCGTCCGGCACCGTACCGCTCACCTCGGATTCAGTCTCGGCCGCAGTTTCCGGCATGGCATAACCAGGCACAGCGTGTTCCAGATGGGCCGGGAAATAGGTCCGGTCGCCCAGATGGCGGCCGCCCCGTATCATCGCCAGCGTCAAACATACGCGCCCGCCGTGCGCCGCCACCGCCAGCACATCGGCGTCGCTATCGCCGCCGGTTTCGACCGCCTGTTGATGCAGCACCGCCGACAAAGCGCTCATCTGATTGCGTACCGCCGCGGCCTGCTCGAATTTCAGCTCGGCGGCAAAACCGTGCATTTTGACTTCGAGCTCGTTCATGATCTCTTGTGGCTGACCATTCAGGAAACGCGCCGCATTATGCGCATCGCGCGCGTAATCTTCGGCGCTGATCGCGCCGACACAAGGCGCGGAACACCGTTGAATCTGATTCAGCAAGCACGGCCGGGTCCGGTTGCTGAACACCGAATCTTCACAGGTGCGCAACTGGAATACCCGCTGCAAAATCTGGATGCTTTCCTTGACCGCCCAGCCGTTGGGAAACGGCCCGAAATACTGATGCTTGCGATCGACTGCGCCGCGATAATAGGCCATGCGCGGAAAGGCATGCCCCGTCAACTTGAGAAAGGGGTAAGACTTATCATCGCGAAACAAAATGTTGTAGCGCGGCGTCAACGCCTTGATCAGGTTGTTTTCCAGCAACAGCGCTTCGGCCTCCGAGCGCGTGACGGTGGTTTCCATCCGGGCGATGCGCGACACCATCATCGCAATGCGCGGCGACGGTACCGTTTTATTGAAATAACTGGCCACGCGTTTTTTCAGGTCGCGTGCTTTGCCTACATACAACACGTTGCCGGCTGCGTCGTAATAGCGGTAGACCCCCGGCAAATGGGGCAACTGAGCTAATTGGGTCTTGGCGTCAAAAGGTTCGATTTCAGACATGCGTAGACTACGGTGTACCGAAACGGCAGGAACGGCTGATACAACTTTAAGTCGCCGCATGCTGTTTCGGGGATGCATTAAACTAAGGGCAAGTTTTTCAAATTCCCCAGGCCCGCCCCTCCAACTTAAAATTCATTCAGGAGAACCCAGCAGGCTCACGAATGCGTTTTATGGGGGAATAGGCCCTAGTGTAGAGCAATCAGGCGTCCCACCCTATCCGGCGTTGCCCGAGCCTCGCGCCGGACCATGAAATGACGGCCCACGTTCACTCTCGCTCACGTGCAGCAAGACCTGCTGTTACCCTCACCCGCTGTTACCGTCACCTTTATGCCAGCAGCCGTACCCGACCCAAGCGCCGCGTCCAGTCTTCCGCCCCCCAATCAGGCAGCGGCCAACGAGCGCCCCGACTGCGACATCTTCTGCGTGGTGGTCGACAATTTCGGCGATATCGGCGTGTGCTGGCGGCTGGCGCGCCAGCTTGCCGCCGACCGCGGCTGGCGCGTCCGGCTCTGGGTCGACGACCTGCGGGTCTTTGCCCGCCTATGTCCGGCGCTGGATGTCCAGGCACCGCGGCAAACCGTCGACGGCATCGCCATTGCGCGGTGGCAACGCACCGACGAGGCGGCTGCGGCGATGGGCCGCGAGATGGGCCTCGAAACGCCCGCCGCAATAATCATCGAAGCCTTCGGCTGCGACCTGCCGGAGTCTTACCTCAACGCCATGGCGCGGCGCGATCGGCGCCCGGTATGGATCAACCTCGAATATCTGAGCGCCGAAGCCTGGGTCGCCGAATTCCATTTGCAACCCTCGCCGCATCCCCGTCTTGCCTTGCTGAAAACCTTTTTTTTCCCCGGGCTGACGCCTGGCACCGGCGGCGTCTTGCGCGAACGCTGGCTAAGCGAAGCGAGACGGGACTTCCTGGCGATGCTGGGGCAAGACGGCTTATTGGATCCTGATCTATCCAGCCCCGAGTCATCAATCGCCGACGCATCGACGCCAACGTCCTCGACCCCAACCTCGCCGGTCTCCGGACCATCGGCCCTTTGGCCCGCGCTTGGCATGGTGGCGCCGCCGCGCGACGCGACCCTGATTTCGCTGTTCGGCTATGAAAATCCGGCCCTGCCGGCACTGCTGAGTGCCTGGCGCGATGGAGCGGAAGCCATCGTTTGTGTGGTACCCGAGGGTCGGATGTCGCAAGGCGTTGCCCATTTTCTTGGCTTACCTGCATTTAACGCCGGTGCCGGCGCCCGTGTCGGGCGGCTCACCCTGCACGCCGTGCCGTTTATGGACAGCGCGCTTTACGACCGCTTGCTGTGGGCCTGCGATCTGAATTTTGTGCGCGGCGAAGATTCCTTTGTCCGCGCACAATGGGCCGAACGCCCCCTGGTCTGGCATATTTATCCGCAAGCCGAGGCGGCGCACCTGCCCAAGCTCGACGCCGCGCTGGCCTGTTATGGCGCCGGGCTGCCCGCGTCGGCACGCGAGGCCCAGGCGGCTTTCTGGCACGCCTGGAATGCCGGCGACCCGACCCTACTGGATTGGCCCGGCTTCTGGCGGCATCGGGCGGCGTTGCTTACGCGGGCTGGCGTTTGGGCTGAAGAATTGGCGCGATTGGGCGACCTCGCCGGGAATCTGGCGGAATTTGCCGAAAATCAGTTAAAATAGGCGGTTATTCAAACGCTTATGCGCTTGCTTATGCAGTCGGCCGAGGCTGAATGCAGATTGAAATCAGGAAGGACTAGCGGGAAGGACTCGCAGCAAAAACTCGCAGGAGCAGGCACGCGTCGGAACTTAAGCCCATGCGCAGCACATGCCCCGTCCCCTGGTTTCGCCAAGCGCCGCTCGCGAGCCTGGCTAAAACACACCATGTGTTCGGCACAGCAAAGTAGCAAGACCCGACATGATTCAAGTGATCTAAACACACAGGACTGTTTTTTATGAAGACCGCACAAGAACTCCGCGTTGGCAACGTTGTAATGATCGGTACCGATCCGATGGTTATCCAGAAAGCCGAATACAACAAATCGGGCCGTAACTCGGCCGTCGTCAAGATGAAGTTCAAGAACTTGCTGACCACCGGAAACACCGAATCGGTCTATAAGGCTGACGACAAGTTTGAAGTGGTACAACTGGAACGCCGTGAAGTGACGTTCTCGTACTTCGCCGACCCGATGTACGTGTTCATGGACTCCGACTACAACCAGTACGAAGTCGAACAGGAAAGCCTCGGCGACGCACTGAACTACCTCGAAGACGGCATGCCGTGCGAAGTGGTGTTCTACGACGACAAGGCTATCTCGGTCGACCTGCCGACCACCCTGGTTCGTGAAATCACCTACACCGAGCCGGCCGTCAAGGGCGATACCTCGTCGGGCAAGGTCTTGAAAACCGCCAAGCTGGCTACCGGCATGGAACTGCAAGTGCCGCTGTTCTGCGCTATCGGCGACAAGATCGAAATCGATACCCGTACCGGCGAATACAAGAGCCGCGCTTAAGCTCGCTGAGCGGATAACAGACTGCAAGCTTGGCTTGCAGTCTGTGCTTGAAATTTGCGCTTTAAGCCCCTGCCTTAAGGTCCGTGCTTTAGGTCCGTGCCTAAGGTCCGTGCTTTATTTTTCCAGCGCCGCTGGTCGGATCAGCCGAACACCTGCTTGATCTGCTTCACCGCGGACACATAAGCCGGATGCCGTTCCAGCTTACCCCAGCGTAGCGAGCGGCCACGCGCCGTCATCTGCTTGATCCGTTGTTGCCCGGCCTTCGAACGGGGCGGCTTCAACCCTGCCAATACCGCATCGGCCTGAGCCGGCTGATTGCACACCAGCACCATATCGCATCCCGCTTCCAGCGCCGCTTGCGCCGCCTGCACCATATCGCCGGCAAAACGCGCGCCTTCCATCGACAAATCGTCACTGAAAATCAAGCCTTCGAAACCCAGTTGCTGACGCAGTATTTTCTGCAGCCAGATCTTGGAGAAACCGGCGGGTTTGCTGTCGACTTCAGGATAAATCACATGTGCCGGCATCACCGCCGACAAAGACAGGCCCAACCATGAGTAAGGCTGGGCATCTTCGCCGAGAATTTGCGCCAGGCTGCGGTTATCGACAGGAATAGCCAGATGCGAATCGGCTTCGACATAACCATGGCCTGGGAAGTGTTTGCCGCAATTGGCCATGCCGGCCAGCGCCAGCCCATGATTCAGGCTCTTGGCCAACAAGGTCACGACGCGCGGATCGCGATGCAAAGCGCGGTTGCCGATGGCTTTCGACACGCCGTAATCGAGATCGAGTACCGGCGTAAAACTCAGATCCACACCCGAGGCACGTAACTCGCAGGCAATCACGTAACCGATCGAGGTCGCCAGTCGAGTCGCCAACAATACATCGGTGTCCCACAACTCGCCCAGACTGCGCATCGGCGGCAGGGTGGTAAAGCCATCGTTCTTGAAGCGCTGAACCCGGCCGCCCTCGTGATCGACAGCAATCACCACGTCATCGCGCAAAGCGCGGATATGTTCGGTCAGCGCCGACAACTGCGCACGATTCTGATAATTGCGGGCAAATAAAATCACGCCGCCGGTCAAAGGATGGCTGATCCGGCGCGCATCGTCATCGCTCAGCGTGAGCCCCACAACATCAAGCATAACCGGGCCGGGGCTAGGTTTCAGGTGATCCATTACAGGTTCTCTTACTCGCGGAATGAAAGGGTTAAGGCGCGACCTCGGCAATCACAAAAGCAACGGCATACTCGCGCTCATCCGACATGGTGATGCGGGCGGTAATGCCTCGCTCGCCCAGCCAGTTTTCCAGCTCGCCGCTGGTGACCACCACCGGCGCACCGCTGTGCGCATTCAGGGTTTGCATGGCGCGCCAGGTCATGGGCCAACGCATGCCCAAACCGATGGCCTTGGAAAACGCTTCTTTGGCGGCAAAACGAGTCGCCAGGAAAGCCAGGCCGCGAGCCGGCGAGCGCGCCGCCCGGGCGTGGTATTTATCGAGCTCTTCCGGTCCCAGGATGCGCTCGGCAAAACGCCCCTGGGTGCGTTCCATCACCCCCGCCACACGGCTGATCTGGATGATGTCGGTACCGATGCCGTAGATGCGCGTCATGGCTTGCTCGATAACGGAGCCAAGCCGTGAGCGTGGCCAAGACCGCTGGTATCGAAATAAGCACCCTGGCGCGCCGCCACCATAATCGCTTTCATTTCGCGCACGGCGTTTTCCCAACCGGCAAAAATAGCGTGCGCCACAATCGAGTGGCCGATATTCAATTCGGAAATGCCATCCAGGGCGGCAATCGCTTGCACGTTGCCGTAATGCAGGCCATGCCCGGCATTCACCCGTAGACCCAATAACAAGCCCAACTCAATGCCGGCAATCAGTCGCTTGAGTTCGTTGTGCTGTTCGACTGCGTCATGCGCGTCGGCATAACGGCCGGTGTGTAATTCGATCGCCGCGGCACCGCTTTCGGCGGCGGCGCGGATTTGCTCCTGATCGGCATCGATAAACAGCGAGACACGCGCATTGGCCGCGGCGAGCTGTGTGCAAGCGGCTTTAACCGCGGCAAAACGCCCGGCCACATCCAGTCCGCCCTCGGTGGTCAACTCCTCGCGTTTTTCCGGCACCAGGCAAACATCTTGCGGTTGCACGGCGCAGGCGATATCCAGCATTTCCGCGGTGACGGCGCACTCCAGATTCATCCGCGTGCGCAATTGCGGACGGATCGCCCACAAATCGGCATCGCGGATATGTCGCCGGTCTTCGCGCAGGTGCAGCGTGATCACATCCGCGCCCGCGGCTTCGGCTGCCAACGCGGCGCGCAGCGGATCCGGATAAGAGGTGCCGCGCGCATTGCGCAAGGTGGCGACATGATCGATATTGACGCCGAGATCGATCTGGACGGGAGTAGGGCCAAATGGGTTCATAGATTTTGTAAATCGATAAGAATCTGACGAGTATTCAGCGGCACGCCGCCGAGATAGAAATTCAACAGGAAACGCATCAATAATTTGCTTTGCGATACGGTCTGGGCTCGCGTGTAATCATCGCGCTCCATATCCATCAGCGTCTGCCCCGACACTCTGGGCAACTCGGCCGGCGCGCCATCGGCGGCGTCGCGGATGCCGCGTTCCGGCTCAAACACATAGTGGCGCCCGGCTTCCACCGGGGCATGATCCCGCGCGGTACGGTCGAACGCAACGGCATATCCGGTTTCGCACAACAGAACCCGTTCGAAAGAGCGCAACACCTGTACCGGCGGTTCATCATGGGCGAGCCGCGTCAGCGTGCGTACGTAATGGTCGAATAAGCGCTCATGGGCATCTTCGCGGGCGCAAAATTTGACCAGCAATTCGTTGGCATAAAAACCGCAGAGCAAGGCGTCACCCGATAAGGGTCGCATCCCGCCGACCCATTCCGCCTTGGTCAGCGTGCGTACTTCGGTCTTGCCCGACCACGAAAGGGATAGCGGCTGGAAGGTTTGCAGCGCGCCGCGCAAAGCCGAATGGGGCCGTTTCGCGCCTTTGGCGACCAGCGCAATCCGGCCGTGATCGCGACTGAAGACATCGACGATCAGGCTGGTTTCCCGGTGGGGGTAGCTGTGCAGCACAAAGCCGGGTTGCTCGGCAATGCGGTGTGCATGCTGGGGGGCGCTGTGCGCCGAGCCTGCGGCAGGCTCGCGTGGGCGGGTGGGCGTGGGTATCGACGAACGCTCGGACGAACGCTCGGACGAACGCGCGCGGGCACGCTTGGGGCGCGCATCGCCCTGCGGCTCGCCGTCGGGGACGGCGGCGTCGGCCGCTGCGGCGTCGAGTTGGGTCAACTGCGCCTCGGCGGCGGCTTCGATCACGTCATTCGTAACCATAGGCCCTGAGACCGGCCTCGTTGTCGGCCCAACCGCTCTTCACCTTGATAAAGACTTCCAGATAAACCGGGCCGTCGAACATCTTTTCCATGTCCAGACGCGCATCGGTATTGATTTGCTTAAGCTTGGCGCCTTTTTGGCCGATGATCATGGCCTTGTGCGTATCGCGATCCACCAGAATGCTGGCAAAAACCCGCCGCAAACGCCCTTCCTGTTCGAATTTCTCGATGATCACCGTACTGGTGTAAGGCAATTCGTCACCGGTCCAACGGAACACTTTTTCGCGCAGGATTTCGGCCGCCAGGAACCGTTCGCTGCGATCGGTCAGGTCATCCTCGCCATAGATCGGCTCGCCTTCCGGCAAGTACGGGCGCACGGTTTTCAGCAAGTGGGCGATATCGTCGTGAACCTTGGCCGACATCGGGATGATTTCACGGAAATCGCGCAAGGCCCCCATTTTTTCCAGGAAGGGAAACAAACTGCCCTTGTCCGAGATGCGGTCGATTTTATTCGCCGCCATCAACAACGGCACGTTTTTGGGGATCAGATCCAGCACCTTTTGATCGTCCGGCCCGAAACGGCCGGCCTCAACCACAAACAACACCACGTCGACCGAGGTCAGCGTCGAGGTCACCGCCCGATTGAGCGAACGGTTCAGCGCGCCGCTGTGCTTGGTCTGGAAACCGGGTGTATCGACAAAAATATACTGGGTTTGCTCAACCGTATGGATCCCGGTGATGCGGTGGCGGGTGGTTTGCGCCTTGCGTGAGGTAATGCTCACTTTCTGGCCGACCAACGCATTCATCAGCGTCGATTTTCCCACATTGGGACGGCCTACGATCGCGACCATGCCGCAGCGGAAAACAGATTCAGTGGATGCGTTCATAATTTCAGTCTAAAAATAGGGCTAGGCATCCGCGATGCTTGAAGCGTCGGAATGACCGGGGTTGCCGCCGGGATTTCCGCCGGGTTGCTGCTATAGGCGGCGGTACGCGGCGGTAACATGTTCATCGTTCGTCGGTCGCCGCGGGGGCTGTGGCCAGCGAGTCGTCGGCGGGCGCAGAATTATTGGCGCTGGCCGCCCGGGCACCGGACGCGGTCAAGGTCGAACGCGCCAGCGTGGCGGCCGTAATCACGGGAATCGTCGCCGATGCGGCAATCGGGGCCGAACCGTTGGAAGGCGCGCCGCCCGGGGCCGAACCGCCGGCGGAATCGGCATTTTTGCCATGGCCTGCGGCCGTGTCATGCGCCGCACGCGGATGTTTGCGCTCCGGAGTAGCACGCAAATCCAGGGCACCCTGGATAGCCGCCTCGTCGCGTTGTTTCGCGGCGGTTTTTTTCGAGCGTTTGGGCTTGCCCAGCAAGGAAGGCGCGAGCGCCAGCACCTCATCCAGCGCTTTTTTCGCCGCAGCCTGCTCAGCCGCACGGCGGCTCGCACCGGCGCCGGAAACCTTGATTTCGAGCTTGGGCACACTGCATTCGACTTCGAATTGCTGATTGTGCGCCGCACCATGGGTGGCCACCACGGTGTATTGCGGCAAAGCAATTTTGTGCCCCTGCAGATATTCCTGTAGCAAGGTCTTGGCGTCCTTGCCCAGCGTACGAGGGTCGATATGGTCGAGAATCGGGATATACAGGCGTTCGATGACCGCTTGTGCGGCCTCGAAGCCTTGATCCACATGGATCGCCCCGAAAATCGCCTCCAGCGTATCAGCCAGAATCGACGGACGGCGGAATCCCCCGCTTTTCAGCTCGCCTTCGCCCAGACGCAGGAAATCGGCTATCGACAGCGCTTGGGCAATTTCGTAAAGCGATTGCTGCTTGACCAGATTGGCCCGCACCCGCGACAGGTCACCTTCGTCCAAATCGGCAAAACGCTTGAACAATAAGGCAGCCACCACGCAATTCAGGACGGAATCGCCAAGAAACTCGAGCCGTTCATTGTGCGTGGGACTATGACTGCGGTGTGTCATCGCCTGGCGTAACAATTCCGCATTGCGAAATTGGTAATTCAGCCGGCTTTCCAACTGTGTAAGAGACATGTTTACAAGTATAGCGCGAGCCGGGACGGCCAACGAAGTTCGGGCGGATGGGTGTGCAGTGGCCGGAATTGAGCCTCGCCGGGTGCGCCACAAGCAGCGAAATCTGACAAAACAGGGGCGCGGGCCATTCTTTTAGCCTGCCGGTCGCAATACAAAACAGAAGGGCATGCGCCTCGCATGCCCTTAACCCTTCTATCGCATTACTTAATGAAACGAGCCGATACGTTTCAGGTCGCCAAAATTCATCCAGATCACAAAGGCACGACCCACCAGATTTTTATCCGGCACAAAACCCCAATAACGGCTGTCTTCGCTATTGTCGCGATTGTCGCCCATCATGAAGTAATTACCGGCGGGCACGGTGCAGGTAAAACCTTGGTCATCGTAATTGCAATTTTCCTTATGCGGAAAATCGTGCACGCCGACCACAAAAGAAGGCTGCGACGGAAACCGTAGAATATTGTTGGTACGCCCGTCGATGGTTTCCTGGTACTGCTTCCAATAACCGAAATGGTCATCGGTCGCGTTACCCAGGAAATCAGGCAGTTCTTTTTCCGCGACCGGTACGCCGTTGATGGTCAAGTGCTTGTCGCGATACTGGACCACATCGCCCGGCACACCGATCACACGCTTGATGAAATCGATCGACTCGTCTTCCGGGAAACGGAACACCACCACGTCGCCGCGCTTGGGCTCATGATAGGCAATCAGCTTCTGGTCGCTGATCGGCGAACGCAAGCCGTAGTCGAATTTATTCACCAGGATAAAATCACCCACCAACAAGGTCGGGATCATCGAGCCGGACGGAATCTTGAACGGTTCGACCACAAACGAGCGCAGCATGAAGACCAGCAAAATCACCGGGAAGAAACTTGCCGAGTACTCCAGCCACCAGGGCTGACGCAAGGTATCGTCATGCAACTTGGCGCGTGTCTGATCGGCATTCTCGTCGGCGAAACGCTCGCCTACACGCTCCTGTTGCCGGTTGAATTCCGCGATCACTTCTACTGCGGCAAGGCGCCGGCGCGGCAGAAAATAAAGTTTATCCCCGACCCAGGCAATACCTGTGAGTATCACCAGAATAAAAAGGATCAATGCAAAATTCATAAACCGCCCGCCTATTTGTCTTCAACCTGAAGGATGGCCAGGAAAGCTTCCTGCGGAATCTCCACACTGCCCACCTGTTTCATCCGCTTTTTACCTGCCTTTTGTTTCTCAAGCAGTTTTTTCTTGCGCGAAATATCGCCGCCGTAGCACTTTGCCAGCACGTTCTTGCGCAAAGCCTTGATGTTCTCGCGCGAAATAATGTTGGCGCCGATGGCGGCCTGAATCGCCACGTCAAACATCTGCCGCGGAATCAATTCGCGCATTTTGGCCGCCACTGCGCGGCCGCGATATTGGCTTTGCGAGCGATGCACGATCACCGACAAGGCATCGACTTTTTCGCTGTTGATCAACATGTCGACCTTGACCACGTCGGACGCGCGATTTTCCTTGAACTCGTAGTCCATCGAAGCATAACCGCGCGACACCGATTTCAAGCGATCGAAGAAATCGAGCACGATTTCGGCCATCGGAATTTCGTAGGTCAGTTGCACCTGACGGCCGTGATACGACATATTGATTTGCGACCCGCGCTTCTGAGTGCACAGCGTGATCACCGAGCCGACGTATTCCTGCGGCATATAAAGATTGACCACCACGATAGGCTCGCGCACCTCGGCAATCTTCGACGGTTCCGGCATCTTCGACGGATTTTCGCAGGTAATCACTTCGCCGCTTTGCAACAGAATCTCGTACACCACGGTAGGCGCCGTGGTGATCAGATCCATATCGAATTCGCGTTCCAGGCGTTCCTGCACAATTTCCATATGCAGCAAACCCAGGAAACCGCAGCGGAAACCGAAACCCAGCGCCTGCGACACTTCCGGCTCGTATTGCAGCGAAGCATCGTTGAGCTTGAGTTTTTCCAGCGATTCGCGCAGCGCGTCATACTGGTTGGCTTCAATCGGGTACAGTCCGGCAAATACCTGAGGTTTGACTTCCTTGAAGCCGGGCAACGGCTGTTTGGCCATGCGGTTCACGTGGGTCACGGTATCGCCCACTTTCGCCGCGCCCAATTCCTTGATGCCGGCGATGATAAAACCCACCTGCCCGGCCGACAACGACTCCCGATCCTGGGATTTCGGCGTAAACACGCCGATATGCTCAACCGGGAATTGCGCACCGGTGGCCATCAGTTGAATTCTTTCTTTCGGTTTCAGCGTGCCGTTCTTGATGCGCACCAACATCACCACGCCGACGTAGTTATCGAACCATGAATCGATGATCAAGGCTTGCAATGGCGCGGCGGGGTCGCCCACCGGCGCCGGCACGCGAACAATCAACGTCTCCAGCACGTCTTCCACACCGAGACCGGTTTTGGCCGAACAGCGCACCGCATCGGTCGCGTCGATGCCGATCACGTCCTCGATTTCCTGGATTGCATTCTCGGGATCGGCGGCAGGCAAGTCGATTTTATTCAGGACCGGCACCACCTCAACCCCGAGTTCGATCGCGGTGTAACAGTTGGCTACCGTCTGCGCTTCGACCCCCTGACTGGCATCGACCACCAGCAAAGCCCCCTCGCAAGCGGACAGGGAACGGCTGACTTCATAAGAGAAGTCGACGTGTCCTGGAGTGTCGATCAGATTCAGGTTATAGATTTGGCCGTCGCGCGCGCGATAGCTCAATGCCGCGGTTTGCGCCTTGATCGTGATACCGCGCTCGCGCTCGATATCCATCGAGTCGAGTACCTGGGCTTCCATTTCACGGTCGGACAAGCCACCGCACAGTTGGATGATCCGGTCGGCAAGCGTCGATTTACCATGATCGATGTGCGCGATGATCGAAAAATTACGAATATGATCCATTCAGCCTATTGAAGCAAAAAAGGCGCGCTCGAAGCACGCCTTTCAGTTAGAGACAGCACGGCGCATTTTAACGGAAAACGCCCCTCTCGGGGCGTCTTTGCAGGTAGATCGCTGGCTTTTAGACGCGGCAGACAAGCCGGACCCAGGGCTTACCGGCACCGGCCCGCTTACTAAGGCACGCTTACTAAGGCACGCTTACTACCGGGCGCCGGCCCGCCGCAGTCCGGTCAGCCCGGTTTATATCTATTGCGCCGGCTGAGTGCGCGGATGCAGCGCGATATATTGCGTGGCATCGCCGCGACGCACCAGCAAGGCCACCATCTTTTGCGGATCCAGCTTATGCACGATGGCGGCAAATTGGGCCGCGCTGACCACATCGGTGTCGCCCACGCGCAAGACCACGTCGCCCTTTTCCAGACCGGCACGCAGGGCCGGACCGGCAACCGCTTCAACCGTCACGCCGTTACGCAACTTCAGCGCCTTCAATTGCTCCGAAGTCATGTCGCTGACGCCCAGGCCCAATGCATTGGAAGCCGTGGCCTTGGCCGCCGGCGCCTTTTGCGCGGACTGGCCGGCTTGCTTGTCGGTCGGCATTTCCTCTACCGTGACCATCAGCTCCAAGGTTTGGCCTTTGCGCCAGACGGTCAAGGCACTGCGCGTGCCAGGCTTGGTTTCACCGACCATGCGCGGCAAATCGGTGGCGCTGTCGACGTTCTTGCCGCCAAATTTCAGGATGATATCGCCGGGCTGGACGCCTACCTTGTCCGCCGGGCCGCCCGGCTCGACGTTGCTGACCATCGCGCCCGCAGCCTTGGGCAGGCCCAATGAGTCGGCCACATCCTTGGTGACTTCACCGATGGTGACCGCCAGACGGCCACGGGTCACCTTGCCGGTGCTCTTTAATTCGTCGGCTACCCGCATCGCTTCGTCGACGGGAATAGCGAACGAAATACCCATAAAACCACCCGTGCGACTGTAGATCTGCGAATTGATCCCGATCACCTCGCCTTGCATATTGATCAGCGGGCCGCCCGAGTTGCCCGGATTCACCGCCACATCGGTCTGGATGAAGGGCAGGTAGTCGCCGGTATCGCGCCCTTTGGCGCTGACAATGCCTGCCGTCACGGTGTTATCCAGACCGAATGGCGAGCCGATCGCCACCACCCACTGGCCGGCGCGCACCTTGTTCGAATCGCCCTCGGTAATAGCCGGCAGATCGTTGGCTTCGATTTTTACCAAGGCAACGTCGGTACGGTCATCCTCGCCGATGAGGCGGGCTTTGAACTCGCGCTTGTCGGTCAGCGTCACGTAAATCGTATCCGCGCCGTCGACGACATGCGCGTTGGTCATCACATAACCATCGGGACTGATGATAAAACCGGAACCCACACCGCCGCCGCCGTCGCCGTCCGCGCCGTTATCCGGGTCCTGATCCTGGGGGTCCGGCGTGTTTTTCGAGCCGCCGCCACCGCCTTTGGGCGGGGTAGCCTGCGGCAGGGGAATGCCGAAAAAGCGGTGAAAAAACTCAGCCATATCCCCATCGTCCATACCGGGCGGCATAGTCGGCACGTCGGCGCGGACTTTGTCGGTGGTACGGATATTGACCACCGAGGGGCCGACCTTGTCGACCAAATCGGTGAAGTCAGGCAGATTGGCGGCGGAAGGCGCGGCGCTGGCAAACGGCGCGGCCAGCGGCAACAGCAATGCGGCGGCCGCGATCAGCAGCAGGTTACGGACCGGGATAGAAGTCATAGGGAGAGCCGTTAGTGCTTCGAGTTTGCGTCGGATTGTGTGATACACCGCAGCACCGGCCTTCGACTACCGGGCTGACACCCGGCAATCGCGTCTGGCTTACTTCGGTTCTTGATATTTTATGGTGGCAGCAAATTCCCGCAGCGTATCGAGGGGAACCTCTCCCAATAGCGTAATCCAGAAATTACCCATGCGGGTGATCATGATGTGGGTGGCGCCGTTACTGCCGAAACCTTCTTTGCGCGCGCCCTTCTCACCCGGTTCGACAAATACCGAAATCGCGGTCAATCCATCGGAAAACACGGCTTGGTCGACTTCGACCGGCGCACCGCCGGAAGCGAACGGGGCCATCGGGCGACGTAACTGGCGAATTTCCTTGAAACCGGCGACATCGGGCTTGATGGTCCAACCCTGAGCGTTCATGTCGACCGCGCTGGTGGCGCCGTGGATGACCTGCCAACCCGCCAGATTGCGAATCCCGGCGGCAATCGAATTGTGGTCGGTATCGCTGCCGATCTTGATTTGCGAAAAAGCGATTTGCTCGAGCACATGCCCGTCGGGACCGAGGGTCTGGGCGCGCAGCAGCAAACCTGTACGCATATCGGCCCACAGCTTGTAGCCGAACCGGTAATGGTCTTTCGGGTCGAGTTGAATGACTTGGCTATCGACCCCGGCCACCCGCTCGACACCCAGCAGTTGGGGCACATAAACATCCAGCACCGCGCTGCTGTCAGGCCCCACCAGCGACGGGAAGGTAATTTTGCTTTGCCGCTGATCGACGATACACAGCTTGCGCTCGGGGATGAAGGTGTAAACATCGTCGTTATGGCGCAGCATGGTACGCGGACGTCCGTCCAGACTTTCCAGCCGCTCGTATTCGTCGCCATGGCGCTCGGCAACATGCACGATGCGCGACGATTGGATCAAACCGCCGCGCTGAAAAACGAACGTGCCTTCGTAATCTTCGTTTTCAGCCGCTGCGTGAATCCGGTTTAACCAGGCATTCGCTTCGCGACGCACCACCAGCGGGTCATTCGATTGTGCGGAGGCGGAAACGCAAACGCCTGCCGCAGAAACGAACGCAGCGGCCAACAACAAGCGCCGCCACGGGAAAGATACTGCAAACAGCCTGTTCGACATCGATTATTGCTCTTGCGAAGCTGAAGTCACTCTGACGAGCGGCACGCTTTGCGGCACCGGGCGCTGCGCGAATTGCTGATGAGCATCGAGATACTGATCGAGCTGGGCATCGCGGATCATGTTGACGTCGTCATGAGCCGGTGCCGCAGTCGCCGCGACATCGTTATCGGACGACGAAGCCGCCAGAGCCACCCGTTGGACCGTGGTACCGTCCATTTGCGGCACGGCTTGCATGGCTGACTGCGCTACCCCCTGCACCGCCGGCGCAGCCGCAGTTTGCATCGCCCCGGCGGCCGGCACGTCACCGTGCATCTGATGCGGCACCAGAACCCAGGTCAGCATCACGACGGCGGCAGCAGCAGCCAGCGTCGGCATAAAACGGCGCGCGCGCAAAGCGGTACGGTTGGACTTGAACGCGTTCGGGGCGAGTAGCGCAGGCTCGCCGGCAAAAGCGGCTGAAAAACTTTTGAGAAAAGCGTGCTCGGCCGCGGGATCAACTGCAAGATCCTCAGATTTAAGCACGTCGCCGACTAAGTGATAGTCCGCCCATAAGGCGCGATCGTCCTCGCCGAATTCGCGCAAAAAGCGCGTCAGAACTTCGTCCGTAACCGGACCGTGGTCTTGTACAGACTCACCGTCGACAAAAGCTGACAAACGCTCGGCACGCGACACGCCAAGCGACTGCATCGAGACAGAACTCATGATGCTCCCCATCTTACTAACCTACCCCGTTGTAACTCAACCGACCCTGATTCCAGGGAACGTACCCAAGCTCACTCACGATAAGCCCAGGCGTACCGGATACTAGAAAATCCAGAATCGAAACGATTTAACCCAAATTATCGGGCGGGTGAAAAACATAGCGCAACGAAATCTACCTACATTACGCAAATTTTTCAGCCAAATCATCTATTTGTGACGTTGCCGCCACACCTCACCAGCGCTTACCCTCGGGCGTGTCCAGCAACGGACGCAACCGTGTCGCAATCGCTTCACGAGCCCGAAAAATACGGGAACGAACGGTGCCTATAGGGCAACCCATCATTTCCGCAATTTCTTCGTAGCTCAGGCCCTCAATTTCGCGCAAGGTAATCGCCATACGCAACTCTTCGGGCAAAACTGCCATCGCGGCGTTAACCGTCTGGGCAATCTGCTTGGTCATCAACATCGATTCCGGCGTGTTGATATCCCTTAGTTGGTCTGCGTCGGCAAAAGTTTCAGCATCTTCTGCATTGGTTTCAGTTGACGTGGGGGCACGGCGCCCCTGAGTGGCCAAATAGTTCTTCGCGGTGTTGACCGCAATGCGATAAAGCCAGGTATAAAACGCCGATTCGCCGCGAAATTGCGGCAACGCACGATACGCCTTGATAAAGGCGTCCTGGGCCACGTCTTCGACCTCCGCTTGATCGCGCACGAGTCGCGAGATAAGGCGGATGATCTTTCGGTGATATTTTGCGACCAGTAGTTCAAACGCGGCCTTGTCACCTTTTTGCACGCGTTCGACCAGCAATTGGTCGATTTCTTTTTCACTCACCTGATAGTCCGTTCACGTTTGAATGCAGTTTCCAGCGCGTGATTGTAGCGCCCTGCCTCAGGCGACCGTTGATGCATTTAAGGGTGTTACAGCGGTTACATCTAAAATACAAACGGATGGCCCTAAAAAGATCGGAAAGGATTTATAGAGGGTGGCATAACAACTGACCCCCACCCCATTCGACCCCAAATTTAAAATCTCACCGCGGCGCGCTTGCCGTGACGGCGGCCCCAAGCCGCCAGCGCACGAAACTGTGTCGGGTCCAAAGCATCGGACATCACCAGCACGCTCTCGCGCCGCCCGGTTGCCGGCGCCAATTCGAGCACCAGGAAGCCCGGCCATTGCACATAACCGGCCAATTGCAGCGTCCGGGCCACCCGCGTACCGGATCTCAGACTGACGTCCCCGGCCGCTTGCGCAACCAGGGCACAGGGCGCCTGGAGGTCTGCCAGGCATACCCGCCATGCCAGCCAAACCACCGTCAACCCCGCCGTACCCGCTGCGAACCAGACACCAAGGCGCGGTGCCGCAACCAGCCAGATTGCGCTTCCGGCTGCGCAAATAAAACCGGCCTGCAAGTATTTCAGACGCTTCGAACAGGCCAGCCGAAACCGCATGTGGGGGTCGGCAGTACCTGCGCTCACGTCGGCAATGCTCAAATACGCTTGAAAATCAGCGTGCCGTTGGTTCCGCCAAAGCCGAACGAATTCGACATGGCGTACTCGATATCGATCTTGCGCGCCGTGTTGGCACAATAATCGAGATCGCACTCGGGGTCTTGATTGAAGATATTGATGGTCGGCGGCGACACTTGATCCTGCAGCGCCATCACCGAATACACCGCTTCAATCCCCCCTGCCGCGCCGAGCAAATGCCCGGTCATCGACTTGGTGGAATTGACCACCGTCTTTTTCGCGTGATCGCCCAAAGCCAGCTTGATCGCGTTCGATTCGCCGACGTCGCCGATCGGCGTCGAAGTGCCGTGCGCGTTGACGTAGTCGATCGCATCCGGGTTCACCCCGGCATCGCGCATGGCTTTAACCATGCAGATCCGCGCGCCTTCTCCGCTCGGTGCGGTGATGTGGTACGCATCGCCGCTGCGGCCATAACCGACCACTTCGCAATAAATCTTGGCGCCACGCGCTTTGGCGTGTTCGTACTCTTCCAGCACCAGGACGCCTGCGCCCTCGCCCAGCACAAAACCGTCACGATCACGATCCCACGGCCGGCTGGCGGTTGCGGGGTCATCGTTACGCTGCGACAAAGCGCGGGCAGCGGCAAAACCGCCCAAGCCCAGAGGCGAAACCGTCGACTCGGCGCCGCCGGCAAGCATCACGTCGGCATCGCCGTACTGAATCATGCGCGTGGCTTCACCGATCGAGTGGGTGCCGGTGGTACAGGCCGTCACGATCGCCAGATTCGGGCCCTTCAAGCCGAAACGAATCGACAGATGGCCCGAGATCATATTGATGATCGAAGCCGGCACGAAAAATGGCGAAATCCGACGCGGACCGCGCGCCAGCAACTCGGTTTGCGTCTCTTCGATCATCGGCAGACCGCCGATGCCCGAACCTACGATCACACCGAAATTGTCGGCGTTTTCATCGGTCACCACCAGGCCGCTGTCGTTCATCGCCTGGATGCCCGCTGCAACGCCATAATGGATAAAGGTATCCATATGCCGGGCTTCTTTAGCCGGCATGTAGTCCTCTACATTGAAATTTTTCACCTCGCCTGCGAAATGCGTCGACAGGATAGATGCATCGAATTTGGTAACAGTGGCGATACCGGACTTGCCAGCCACAATATTGGCCCAGCCATCAGCAACGGTATTTCCAACGGGCGAAATATGTCCAAGGCCCGTAACTACGACACGGCGGCGGCTCACGATAACCCCTTTTTCAAAGCAAAACAAAAACAAAAGCCACAGTGTCCACAGAAGAACGCTCCGTGGGTCCTGTGGCTGTCAAGCCGGAAAGCGAAACGAAAAACCTCAAGCCTTGACGTTGGCGCGAGCGTAATCGATTGCTTGTTGTACCGTCGTGATCTTCTCTGCTTCTTCGTCAGGAATTTCCATGCCGAATTCGTCTTCGAGCGCCATCACCAGTTCCACGGTATCCAGCGAGTCGGCGCCGAGATCGTTCACGAACGAAGCTTCGATCTTGATTTCCGCTTCGGCGACGCCGAGTTGTTCCGCAACGATCTTCTTGACGCGCTGTTCAATATTGTCCATCGACCCCTCCAGGGAAATTAGTTCACTTAAAACAAAGTGTGCGCATTTTATCAGGTTTGAACCGGAAAAAACGCGGCACGTCAGTTGTGCGTACTCAGTTGCACGCGATTACTGCCGCAAACCAGGGTTTACCGGCTTCCGGCGCCCCCCATTTAACCCTGGGCTCAACCCATGTACATGCCGCCATTGACATGCAAGGTAGTGCCTGTAATGTAGGCTGCATGCGGCGAAGCGAGGAATGCGACCGCGTGCGCCACGTCATCCGCGCTACCCAGGCGGCCCAGCGGAATCTGTCCCAGCAACGCCGTTTGCTGATCTTCAGACAGCGCTTTTGTCATATCCGTTTCGATAAAACCGGGCGCGACGCAATTGACGGTAATGCCGCGGCTGCCGATTTCACGCGCCAACGCCCGTGCCATGCCGGTCACACCGGCTTTGGCCGCTGCGTAGTTGGCCTGACCGGGGTTGCCCGTCGAGCCGACGACCGAGGTGATATTGATGATACGGCCGGCACGCGCTTTCATCATCGGACGCAATACCGCGCGCGACAGACGGAACACCGCGCGCAGATTGGTTTCGATCACCGCGTCGAAATCGTCGTCTTTCATGCGCATCGCCAATTGATCCTGGGTGATACCCGCATTATTCACGAGAATCTGCAAACCACCGAATTCCTTGACGGTGGCATCGATCAGCGCGTCCGTGGCCGCCGCGTCGTTCACATTCAATACTTCGCCGCGGCCGGCCAAACCGGCCGCCGCCAGCACATCGGAAATCGCCGTGGCACCGGCTTGGGAGGTCGCGGTGCCGATCACGGTCGCGCCTGCGCGCGCCAGCGTCAACGCAATCGCGCGGCCTATCCCGCGCGAAGCACCGGTGACGATTGCAACTTGCTTATCCAGATTTTTTTCCATCAGTTCTCTCTATATTTGGGGCCAAATCGATTGGCGCCAAGCCATCAATCGGGCACCCAAGCAGGTTTAGCGAACCACGGCCAAAGCTTCACTCAGCGTCGCCGGGTCATATATCGCACTGCCGAGCAACTCGCCATCGATACGGCGCGTCAAACCAGCCAACACTTTACCAGGGCCGCACTCGATCACATGCGTCACCCCGTCGCGGCGCATCGCTTGTACCGACTCGACCCAACGCACCGGGCCGGCAGCCTGGCGCACCAGCGCATCCTTGATCGCCGCGGGGTCCGACACCAGCGCGACATCAACGTTATTGAGCAGCGGAATCGACGGCGGGTTGATCTGGATATCGGCCAGATAGTCGCGCAAACGATCGGACGCCGGTTTCAGTAACGAAGAGTGAAACGGCGCCGAAACCGCCAGCGGCAGCGCGCGTTTCGCACCCTTGGCCTTGGCGATTTCACAGGCACGCTCGACGGCGGCTTTATCGCCGGCAATCACGACTTGCGACGGCGCATTAAAATTGACCGCCTCAACTACACCGGCCACGCCGCCCGCACTGGCTTCAGCACATGCGGCACGCACCTCGTCATCGCTTAAGCCGAGAATGGCCGCCATCCCGCCGGTGCCGACCGGCACCGCTTCCTGCATCGCTTGGGCGCGAAAGCGTACCAGCGGCACCGCATCGCGAAAGGCCAAAGCGCCGGCCACCACCAAGGCGGTGTATTCGCCCAGGCTATGTCCCGCCACCAATGCCGGCGCGGGGCCGCCCTCGGCCTGCCAGGCGCGATAGATCGCATACGCGGCCGTCAGCATCACGGGCTGGGTATTGGTGGTCAGGCTCAACGCTTCAAGCGGGCCTTCCGCGATCAGCTTGGCCATATCCTGGTCCAGCGCGTCGGAGGCTTCTTGCAGTGTTTCACGTATCACCGGCAGGTCGCCGAAAGCGTCGAGCATGCCGATGGCCTGCGAACCTTGTCCTGGAAAAACAAATGCAAATTTCATGATTTACCCGTCTCGTTTTTAAGCAACGGCAGCCCAACCAGAAGCGCTGCCGTCAATCTGCTTTCAACTCGCATCAGAACTTGAAGACTGCCGCGCCCCAGGTGAAACCACCGCCCACGCCTTCGATCAGTACATGCTGACCGCGCTGAATGCGGCCGTCGCGCACCGCGACATCGAGTGCCAGCGGGATCGATGCGGCCGAAGTATTGCCATGCTCATCGACGGTCACGACCATCCGTTCCTGCGGCAGGTGGAGCTTGCGGCAAGTACTTTGCATGATACGGATATTGGCTTGATGTGGAATCAGCCAATCGACCTGTTCTGCGCTGAGCCCGGCTTTATCCAGCGCCTCGATCGCGACTTTTTCCAGCACGTTCACGGCCAGCTTGAACACCGCCGGGCCGTCCATATGCAAGAATGTATTACCCGCGATGGCGCCGCCGCTGACATTGCCCGGCACGCACAGAATATGCGCGTGACTGCCGTCGGCATGCAATGCCGTGGCCAGCACACCCGGTTCATCGGATGCCTGCAGCAATACGGCCCCCGCACCGTCGCCAAACAGCACGCAGGTGGTACGATCATTGAAATCGAGGATGCGCGAAAAAGTTTCGGCGCCGATCACCAAAGCCGTGCGATGCGCGCCGCTGCGAATAAAATTGTCGGCCGTGGCCAGTGCATAGGCAAAACCCGAGCACACAGCTTGCACGTCGAAAGCCGCCCCACCATTACGGATACCCAGCTTGTTCTGCAATAGGCAGGCGGTGCTCGGAAAAACGTAATCGGGGGTCGAGGTCGCGACGATAATCAGGTCGATGCTCTGCGGATCGATGCCCGCCGCCTCTATTGCGCGGTCCGCGGCAATTTTTGCCAAGTCGCTGGTGGCGACATCGGGCGCCGCAAAGTGACGCGCGCGGATGCCCGTGCGGGCAAAAATCCATTCGTCGCTGGTTTCGATACCGTTGGCGGCAAGCCGTTCGGCCAGTGCCTGGTTGGTTACGCGGTCCGGGGGAAGATAGCTGCCGGTCCCGATCACACGGGAAAAAAGTGTCTGTTGAGCCATCATGCCTTCGAGGAAAGCGCCGCGAGCGGTTCAGCCGTAGTGGCTCCGGCATTGGGCGCGGAATGTTCGGGTGACAGAGGTTGCGGTTGGCGTTCGAGCGCCAGAATCAGGCGCTCTTGCAGACCATTTTTAACTGCATCGTACGCGCGTTTGATCGCGTTTTCATAAGAGTATGCATCAGCCGAACCATGACTTTTGAATACCAGGCCGCGCAGGCCGAGCAAGGCGGCGCCGTTATAGCGCCGAAAATCGACGCGATGCCTGAAACGTGCGAGTACCGGCCACGACAGCAGGGCCATGACCTTGGTCAGCCAGGAGCGGCGAAACTCTTCCCGGATCATTTCACCCAGCATATGGGCCAGACCTTCGGAAGTTTTCAGCGCGACATTACCGACAAAACCATCGCACACCACCACATCGGTCGTGCCTTTGTAGATATCGTTGCCTTCGACATTGCCGTAGAAATTCAAGGTCGTGCTGGCGCGCAGCAATTCGCCGGCGCGCTTGATGGTTTCGTTGCCCTTGATGACTTCTTCGCCGATGTTCAGCAGGCCGATGGTCGGACGCTCGCGGCCGTCGACGGCCGCCACCAATGCGTTGCCCATTTCGGCAAACTGCAATAGATGCTGGGGCTCGCAATTGACGTTGGCGCCGAGGTCCAGCATGGTGGTCCAGCCTTTGATATTCGGAATGATCGCGGCGATGGCGGGACGCTCAATGCCCGGCAGCGTTTTCAGCACATAACGCGATACCGCCATCAAGGCGCCGGTATTGCCCGCGGAAACGCAGGCCTGCGCCGCCCCGTCCTTGACCAGGTTCAGCGCCACGCGCATCGAGGAATCTTTCTTTTTGCGCAGGGCGACTTCGATCGAGTCGTCCATTTCGACGACTTCGCTGGCGGCGACCACCGTCAGGCGCGCGCTTAGGCCAGACCCATGGCCAGACCCGTCAATGGCTTTGGATTTTTTTAGCTGTGCGTTGATCTGATCGGGCAAGCCGACCAGCAACAGCTCAGCGTCAGCATGCGCACGCATAAAACTGACAGCGGCGGGGACTGTCACGGACGGACCGTGATCGCCCCCCATACAGTCGATGGTAATTTTTATCGTCATGCGAAGCGACTATGTTCAGACACAAAAAAGCGGCAGTCAAATGCCGCTTTTTTGTCGAACTGATAATGCGTGGGCGAACCGTACACGGGCTCGGATGAGTCGCCGCGCAGATTAGTCGTTCTTGGTCTTGACGACTTTGCGGCCACGATAAAAGCCGTTCGGGCTGATATGGTGACGCAGGTGCGTTTCGCCCGACGTCGGTTCCACGGCCAGCGTAGCGCCGGTCAGGAAGTCGTGCGAACGGTGCATGCCGCGCTTGGACGGCGATTTCTTATTCTGCTGGACTGCCATGATAACTCCTCAAAATTTTCTGGATTTTAGCACAGTCTGATGATCAGACCGTCATCCGGTGTATGCATTAGCCGCACGGCTTGAACTTCGGCCTGCTGCCAAGGCTATGATTTCAACTTACCCTTACCGTTGGAACCCGAACCGTCGCCCTTGAGCGCCTTCAGCGCTGCAAATGGATTGGGTTTTTCGGACTCCTGCGGAGCTTCGTTTTCGTCAAATGACGACTCGCTGCCATCGACGCCAGTCAACAGACTGTCATGAACCGAAGGACACATTTCGTGTTTCGGTACGAGCGGCAACGAAAGCAACAATTCTTCTTCAATCAGTTCGATCAAGTCGAACTGCCGTGACCCGACCACCACATCAGCCTCATCGTCGTCCATCGGACGAGCATCCGCCTCGGCGTCGGTATCGACGATCAAATAGCGGGTTTCGGCTGCCAGCGCTTGTTCGTAGGGTCCCAGGCAACGCTGGCATTCCAGCCACAGCGAACCTTTCACCGCCAGCGTCAGCCAGCGCTCTTCGCGCTCGCCGTCAGCCCCCGGTGCTTTGGTCACGCTACCGGACAGGCGCCAGGCAAACGGCACTTGCGGCACTGGCGCGCCAACCGGCACTTCGGCTAACATGCGCGGCATGGCGTCCAGATTCAAGACGCCGGACGCCTCGTTGTGATTGCGCGCGAATTCGAACACGTCGACCGCATGCAATGACTCCAATTGAGCGGTTTTGCCAGAATCCTTGCCCGAATCTCGAACCATGCGCGCTCCTGGAGGTGTGAAGTGATGTTATGAACATCCGCGACCCGCACCAGCATGCCGCCGTTCGAAAGCGCACGATTTTATCGGTTTTATCTTTTAAGGTCAAATACTTAACGACATAAGCTCGGATATTCGGCTGCATCGCCACCTACCGCACCGCCCCAGCCGGCCCGGAGGTGCATCCAACCCTTATTTTCGGATCCAATTTTTGCTATAACTCGTTTTGCTATAACGCATAGCTCCGGGTCTCGATAAACCGCTCGATTTGCCGCATTGCCTCACCTCAACCGTCATTCCACCCGACCCACCCGATATGCCTAAGCCGCCGCCCCGCCGCCTGATCCTGGCCTCAAGCTCGCCCTACCGGCGCGCCTTGCTCGAACGTTTGCAATTGCCCTTCACCGTGACGGTTCCCGGCATCGACGAAACCCCTCTACCGGGCGAAACGCCGGCGCAAACCGCCCTCCGGCTGGCCCAGGCCAAGGCCCGTGAAGTCGCACGCGGCGAACCCGAGGCGCTGATTATCGGCTCGGATCAGGTCGCCACCCTGGATGGGGTGCAAATAGGCAAACCCGGCAACCACGCCGCCGCACGGGCGCAATTGCAGATGATGCGCGGCCGGGACGTGGAATTTCATAGCGCGATATGTCTGTACGATGGACTGACGTCGGCCATGCAAACCGCCGACGTGATCACTCATGTAACATTTCGCGATTTGCCGGACGCCGATCTCGACGCATACTTGCACACCGAGCAGCCTTACGATGTCGCCGGCAGCGCAAAATCCGAGGGGCTCGGCATCGTTTTGCTCTCGGCCATCCGTTCGGACGACCCGACCGCACTGGTCGGATTGCCCCTGATCACCCTCACCGGCATGTTGCAGCACGCCGGCGTTAAATTATTTCCAGGCTTATGACCGGCACTCTTTATTTGATTCCCAATACTTTGGGCGACGGCGACGCCGCGGCGCTGGCCTCGGTCATCCCCGAGCCGGTGCGCGCCCAGGCCGCGCGCCTGGCCTATTTCATCGGCGAAAATGCCAAAACCACCCGGGTATTTTTGAAACGTGTCGCTTGCGAACGCCCGATCCAGGATATCGAGATTCGCGAACTGAATGTGAATACCCCGGCGGCCGAGATTGACGGCCTGCTGGCGCCGTTGCTGGCCGGCACCGATGCCGGCCTGGTATCCGAGGCCGGCTGCCCGGCGGTCGCCGACCCTGGCGCCTTGCTGGTGCGGCGAGCACACCAGCAAGGTGTGCGGGTGGTGCCGCTGGTCGGACCCAGCTCCATCCTGCTGGCCTTGATGGCCTCCGGCCTGAACGGCCAAAGCTTTACCTTCCATGGCTATTTGCCGGTCGACGCGGCCGAGCGCGGCAAACGCCTGCGCGAACTCGATTTGCACTCGCGCCGCGCCCGCCAAACCCAATTATTTATCGAAACACCTTATCGCAACCGGGCCATGCTGGAAGCTTTGCTGAGCCATTGCGCGCCGTCGACACTGATTTGCGTGGCGGTCGACCTCACCTTGCCCACCGAGCAGATCGTGACGCGCGCCGCCTCCGAGTGGAAACTCGATTTGCTCGATTTGCATAAACGCCCTGCCATGTTTTTAATGCTGGCGAACTGAGAGAGGCAACTGAAGCGCAGCGCAACAGCACAAACCCGCGGCGGATACTGACGGATACGGATACTCAGCGCCGTCCGGCACCCAGCTTGACCCGGTGACGGGGTGCTGCCAGAATCCTCAGCCCGCCAATTTCCAGCGAGCCCTCCTCATGACAACCCTTGATTTTCCACCGAGCGGACTTGGCACCGAACGTTTGATCCTGCGTGCGGCAAACTCCGGCCACGCCGAGGTCATGCTGACGTATTACATGAATAACCGCGAACATTTGCGGCGCTGGGAACCGGCTCGTCCGGCGGCGTTTTATACCCTGGCCGCGATGGCCGAACGCCTGACCCAGATGGCGGAGCAAACCGCGCGCGGCCAGGCTGTCAACCTGCTGATTTTCGAGCGCGACAGCGATGCGTTGATCGGCAACTGCAATTTCAGCAATATTGTGCGCGGCCCGCTCATGGCTTGCCACCTGGGTTTCGGCGTGGATGCGCAATGGCAGGGCCAAGGCCTGATGCAAGAAGCGGTCGGCGCCGCCATTGCCTATGTGTTCGAGGTAGTCGGCCTGCATCGCATCATGGCCAACCATCTGCCGGAAAACCAGCGCAGTGCGCAGTTACTGGCACGCCTGGGTTTCGCACGCGAAGGTTTGGCCCGTGCTTATTTGCATATCAACGGCGCATGGCGCGACCATGTGATGACGGCGCTGATCAACGACCGAGTTTGATCGATCCTGGCGGCGCATACGATAAAAAAGGCCGGCTTTGCGCCGGCCTTTTTACTTTCAAGCGGATTTTTGCAACAACAGGCGCAACCACAGGCCTGTTTGCCGCGGCAGACCTTACTGCAACTGCACCCCGCCCGACATCAAGGTTTTTACGGCGGCGGCACCCAGCGAAGCGCCAAAACGATGCGCCACGCGATCGGCAAAATTCTCCTTGACCGTGAAATCGACCACATCCGGTGCCTTGATCACTTCACGGGCGACATAACCGGTGTCGCCGAAACCATCCGCCAAACCCAGATCGACGCTCTTCGCGCCGCTCCAGAACAAACCCGAGAACAGATCCGGGTCGTCTTTCAAGCGGGTCCCGCGTCCTTGCTTGACCGCATCGATAAACTGCTGATGAATCTGGTCCAGCATGGTCTGCGCATATTGCTTGGCTTTATCGGTCTCGGGCGAAAACGGGTCGAACAAGGCCTTGTTTTCACCTGAGATATGCAAACGCCGCTCAATGCCCAGCTTGTCCATCAAACTGTTAAAACCGAAGCCTTCCATCAGCACGCCGATCGAGCCGACGATGCTGGCTTTATCCACATAGATCTTGTCCGCTGCGGCGGCAACATAATAGCCACCCGAGGCGCATAGGTCGTCGACCACCACATATAACGGGATCTTCGGATATTTCGCCCGCAAGCGGCGGATCTCGTTGTACATCATGCCGGCTTGCACCGGACTGCCGCCCGGACTGTTGATTTCGAGAATCACGCCTGCCGTGCCGCTATCTTCAAAGGCCGATTCAAGTGCGGTATCGATGCTGTCGGCACTCGCCTGGCCGCCCGCCGCAATCTCCCCGTCCAGCGTCACCAGCGCGGTGTGCCTACCGCTGGTACTGGCGGCGACGCCCGTACCGGAAAAATGAAACACGCACCACACCAGGACCAGCAAAAACAAAAAGAAGAAGCGGAAAAAGATCTTCCAACGGCGGCTGGCGCGCTGTTCATGAATCGCCGCCAGCGCAATCCGTTCAAGCGCGGCACGCTCCCAACCCGGCTCGGCCGCAGCCGGTTTGCCGGAATACGGGGTTGACGCATGCTCTGAAGCCGGCGGTGTTTCTGGAGTCAATTGATCGGACATAGCGGGTTCAAGTAGATGAAATAGGGACCGGGATGACATGCTCGTCCGGCAGCCAGAATACCTGGCGTCCGTCGGGCGTATCGCGTTCTTCAACCACGAGAGGCCGCAGACGCCCCCCACGGCATGGACCACCGACACAACGGCCGGTATCCGGCAGGTAAATCGCGCCATGCGTGGCGCACATCAAGTATAAACCGGACGATTCGAAGAACTGCCCCTCGACCCAGTCCAGCTCGGTCGGGACATGGGCACATTGATTCAGATAGCCGTAGGCGACACCTTGAAAGCGGACAAAAAATACCGATGCGGAGCGCCCGTAAAACAAGGCATCGCGCCGTACTGCCAAGCCCCCGTCGCTGAGCGCCTGCGCCGCACACACCGCTATTGCTTCCATATGCCTCCTTAATTTGCCGGTGATGGTGGCGGCCGGCGCCAGCCGCGGCGCCTCCCTCGGCCCACTCAGTCGACCAAACTCACCCCAAGCGGCGCAACTCAAGCGACGCAACTCAAGCGTTGGCGAACAACCAGTCGGACAGCTCGGTCACTGTATGCGCACAAAATAGCGGCGACAAACTCAATAAAGCGTCGGCCGGATGGGCGCCATAGGTCACCGCAACACTGGCCGCACCCGCATTGGCCGCCATCTGCAAATCGTGGGTGGTATCGCCGATCATGACGGTACGCCGCAATTCCTGGCCCAGTTCGCGGGTCAATTCATGCAACATGGCCGGGTTCGGTTTGGAAAACGTCTCATCGGCACAACGGGTGGCGTCAAACAAGCTGGTCATACCGACCGCCGCCAACGCGCGGTTGAGTCCGACCCGGGTTTTGCCCGTGGCCACCGCCAGGAAATATCCCTCCTGACGCAATCCGGCCAGCATCTCGGGGATCCCGGCAAATAACTCGATCTGCGGGTCGCGTAATAAATAATGCACGCGATAACGTTCCGTCAGCCGCGGATAATCTTCGGGGGCCAGACCAGGCGCGGCAATTTGCAGGGCTTCGCGCAGACCCAGTCCGATCACGTAACTGGCCGCGACGTCGTCAGGCACCGGCAAGCCGAGGTCGCGGCACGCGGCCTGAATGCTGCGGGTAATATGCGCCGTCGAATCCATCAACGTGCCATCCCAGTCGAAAACGATCAGGTCAAAATTTTGTCGGGCCATGAATGCCTTGAATTTCCGCTTCTGTTTAAAACCTAGGCTTTAAGCGCTCTCAACTGCCGCAAAAAACCTTCGCATTCCGGCGGCAACGGCGCTTCGACCTGCAATGGCGCGCCCGTCGCCGGATGGGTCAACTTAAGCTTGTAAGCGTGCAAAAACATGCGTTTTAGCTGCGGTTTGGCGCCCGAACGCGATAATTCACGATTAAAAGCATAGTCGCCATATTTCTCATCGCCGAGAATCGGCGTGCCTAAATGCTGCAAATGAACGCGAATTTGATGGGTGCGGCCGGTTTTGAGTTCTGCCTCCAGCAAAGCATAGCCGTCAAAACGCTCGATCAAATTAAACACGGTGTGGGCGCTCTGGCCGTCGTCCTGCACCCGTACCCGCCGCTCGCCTTCCGCGGTCAGGTACTTGTGCAGCGGCGCCTTGACGATGCGCCGGGCATCGCTCCACTCACCGCGGACACAAGCCAGGTAACGCTTGTCCATGCGATTCTCGCGAATTTGCTCATGCAAGCCGACCAGCGCCGCGCGCTTTTTGGCCAGCATCAGCACGCCGGAAGTTTCACGATCGAGCCGGTGCACCAATTCGAGGAATTTGGCCTGAGGGTGGGCCTGACGCAATTGTTCGATGACCCCGAAGCTCACCCCGCTGCCGCCATGCACCGCCACCCCGGCCGGTTTGTTGATAATCAGCAAATGTTCATCTTCAAATACGATAGGAAACGTCGCGGCCGGCACGATGGTGCCGCGCGGCTCGTCGGGTTGCGCCACCCGGATCGGCGGAATCCGCACCAAATCGCCGGTCTGGAGCTTATATTCGGCACTGATGCGACCCTTATTTACCCGTACTTCGCCGCTGCGCAGAATGCGATAAATATGGCTCTTCGGCACGCCTTTACAGGTGCGCATCAGAAAATTATCGATCCTCTGTCCCGCCGATTCGTCACCGATCTCGACCATCGAAACCTGGTCGGCCGACGTCCGTTGCGAGGATATTTTGCCTAACTCATTCATTCTGCATATAATTTGCCTTGGCAGCTAGTCGCAAGCGGCCCTTGATCAACGATTCGCGACTGTTTGCGAGAGCGAACAGGCGCGAGCGACAAGCCGCTATTCTACTTACTTGCGCCCAGGATCAGTTGCTCATCCGGTAAATAGAGCAACAAGTCGCACGCATGAGGTTCATGTCGGCAGGGACGGCGCCCAGAGGCGCGTTCGGCCGAGACAGGATTTCTAAAGGCTACGGGATTTAGGTTTAAAAGAATTTTAACGGTTAGCCTTCACGTCGAAAACGATACGCTGTGCAATATGTGCAGACGTCAAGCGACACGGCTGGCCGGATTGCGAAAATATTAGGCAACGTGCCAGTGTCCTGCTTTTAAAGCCGCAACCGCGCTGAAAGTACACTGGCAGCACTGTAGCAAACTGAATTAAACCGGTACCAAAAGCCCCCGTTCATCTACGCCGGCTTTTCAGTCCCTGCCCGAGGTCGAAGGCCCGCGCTCAGCGCAGCCTTCCCGCCGACGGGTGCTCAGTTGGCGAGCGTGCAGCGCGCCTTCTTTCGCATGCGCCCTGGCGTCACGGGCCTCATTGAGGCCCAAGTGAACGCCCCAGGCAATTCTCCCGACACTATCCCGGCCCTGCGTGTTTTGTGACAACACAAAAAGCGCGGCGTGCCTGCGTCCGATCCCGTCTGCCACATCGGCAGCGCGAGCGGAGGCAGGTCCAGCCGCACTGGAGCCGTTCAATGAAACGCATGCTTTTTAACGCGACGCAGCAAGAAGAATTGCGCGTCGCTATCGTCGATGGTCAAAAACTGATCGATATCGACATCGAAACCGCCGGTCGCGAACAGCGCAAAGGCAATATCTACAAGGGTGTCATTACACGCATCGAGCCGTCGCTCGAAGCCTGTTTTGTCAACTACGGCGAAGATCGCCACGGCTTCCTGCCGTTCAAGGAAGTCGCCCGCCAGTACTTCAAAGACGGCGTCGATGCCCGTACCGCCCGCATTCAAGATGCGCTGCGTGAGGGTCAGGAACTGATCGTCCAGGTCGAAAAAGAAGAACGCGGCAACAAGGGCGCGGCCCTCACCACGTTTATCTCGCTGGCTGGCCGTTATCTGGTGCTGATGCCCAACAACCCGCGCGGCGGCGGTGTATCGCGCCGCATCGAGGGCGATGAGCGTCAGGAACTGCGCGAAACCATGTCGCAGCTCGAATTGCCCGATGGCATGAGCATTATTGCCCGCACCGCCGGGATCGGCCGCAGCGCCGAAGAACTGCAATGGGACTTGAACTACCTGATGCAGTTGTGGCGCGCCATCGAGGAAGCCGCCGGTTCGACCCGCGGCCCGCTGCTGATTTATCTGGAATCGAGCCTGGTGATACGCGCGATCCGCGACTATTTCCAGCCCGATATCGGCGAAATCCTGATCGATACCGAAGAAATCGACGAGCAAGCACGCGCCTTCATGAGCGTGGTGATGCCGGACAACATGCACAAGGTCAAGCGGTACCACGACGATGTGCCGCTGTTCTCGCGCTTCCAGATCGAACACCAGATCGAAACCGCCTACTCGCGTACCGTTCCATTGCCTTCGGGCGGCGCCATCGTGATCGACCATACCGAAGCACTGGTGTCGATCGACGTGAACTCGGCCCGCTCGACCAAGGGCGCCGACATCGAAGAAACCGCCACCCGCACCAACCTGGAAGCCGCCGACGAAGTGGCGCGCCAGTTGCGTTTGCGCGATCTGGGCGGGTTGATCGTGATCGATTTTATCGACATGGAATCGGCCAAGAGCCAGCGCGAAGTCGAACAGCGCCTGAAAGACGCGCTCAAATACGACCGCGCCCGCGTCCAAATGGGCAAGATTTCGCGTTTCGGCCTGATGGAACTGTCGCGCCAGCGCCTGCGTCCGGCCCTGTCGGAAGGCAGCCATATCACCTGCCCGCGTTGTAACGGCACCGGTCATATCCGCGATACCGAATCGTCCGCCTTGCAAGTCCTGCGCATCATCCAGGAAGAGGCCATGAAGGAAAACACCGCGGCGATCCATTGCCAGGTGCCGGTTGAAGTCGCCGCCTTCCTGCTCAATGAAAAGCGCCAGGAAATCAACAAGATCGAGACCCGCTTCAAAGTTGGCGTGGTCCTGATCCCGAACAAACATCTGGATACGCCGCATTACAAGCTGGAACGTCTGCGTCACGACGATCCGCGCCTGGACGAGCCGACCGCAAGCTGGAAGATGGCCCAGGAAGCCGCCCAGGAAATGGAAGCGGATTCCGGCTACAGCAAACGTACCGAAGATGTGAAACCCAAGCAGGAAGCCGCGGTCAAGGGCATCACGCCCGAAAAGCCGGCACCGATGTCGATCCCGCGCGTGGTCGCAGCCCCCGCAGTCATCGCCAGTGCTGCCACCGGCGGCTTGTTTGGCTGGCTCAAGCGTATATTCGCCAGCGAAGCACCGGCCCCGGTCGCAGCTCCGGTCAAAACCGGCTCGGCACAACCGGCGCGTGAACGCAGCGAGCGTGGCGCCGAACGTGGCGAGCGTAACGGCCGTGGCCGCCGCAATAACGCCGGTCCGCGCGATGGCGCCGCCCGCTCGAACAGCGCTCAACCGCGTCAGGAACGTGAAGCCCGCGGCGAAACCGCCCGCCCGGAAGCCGCCCGCGACGAAAACCGTAACGAAGGTCGCAGCGAAGGTCGCGGTAACCGCGAGCGTCAGGTAGAACTGGTCGAAGCACGCGCAGAACGCGGTGAAGGCCGCGATCGCGCCGGACGTGGCGAACGCCCTGAACAACCGCGCCGCGAACGGGGCGAGCGTGCGGAACGCCGCGAACGCAAACCGGCCGAGGCCATCGCTGAAATCGCAGCCGCCACGCTCAATGCCAAGCCGCTGCAAAGCGACGACGACAAGCCGGTGGTGCTGGAAGCCGCAAGCAACGCGGCACTGAGTGCGGAAGAGTCGGTACAACGTGAAGGCGATGAACGCCGCCGTCGCCGTCGCGGTCGCCGCGGTGGACGTCGCGATCGTGAAGAAGATACGGGCAACGCCGCCGCGAACACCGACACGGATGACACGCCCACCGAGCATCACCTGATTGCCGACGCTGCAGCCAGCGCTCAAGCAGCCGGTGAATCGGTACTCGAAGCGACGCTGGAAACCCTGATCGCAGCAGCAGCCATGGCCGATGTTGAACCGACCGCCATCCAGGGCCTCGAAGCCGAACGCGCTGAAGCGTATGAAGCCAAGCAGGCCGCGCATGCCACCCCGCTGGTCATGGCCCCGGTAGTGCATGCGCCGGTCCAGGTACCGCGTCCGGCTGAAGCGGCTCCGGCCGCGCCGTTGGTCGTAGCGGAAGTAGCCGAAGCGGTTGCGGCTCCGGTAGCGTTCGAAGCCGCGCCGGTCGCCGTGGAAACGGCTCCAGTCGTAGCCACACCCGTGGCGCCGGTTGAAATCGTGCCCCAGGCCGTACCCCAGGCCGCGGCGGAAACACCGGTCGAAATCGCCAGTGAAGTGGTAACGCCAGTTGCAGCACCGGCTCCGGTCGTCGCGGCACCCACGGTGTACGCTGAACCGGTGACGCCCGCGGTTGCACCTGCAGCACCTGTTACCCCCGTGACCGCGCTGGCACCGGCACCCACGCCGGCAGTCATACCGGCACCGGTTGCTGTGCCGACTGCACCGGCACCGGTCAAGGTCTCGGTCGAAACGCTACAGCCGATGCTGGCTTCGGCGGGATTGACCTGGGTCAATACCGATACCTCCAAGCTGCAGGCCGCGCAAGAAAGCGCTGCACGTCATGTCGAAGCGCCGCGCGCGCCTCGCACACGCAAGGTGTTGCCGCCCCTCGATGCGGCACCGATGCAGCAAGTCGAAACGGACGCACCGGGAAAAACCTCAATTTGATTCATTTGAGGTTGATCTAATAGGGTAGAAAAAGAGGAGCCATCGCGCTCCTCTTTTTTTTCGCCGGCGCTTGGCGCACGCAAACGAGATAGATTGACGCCGCGACAGGATGCAAAGTACATTGCTCACACAACAAAATTAGGGAGCAATGGATGGACATGCAAAACCAAGCTAGCCCGCTATTTGAATACGACGGCAAAATAAGCCAGCTCTATCGCATTTTCCTGCCCAACCTCCTGCTGACCATTATCACCCTGGGAATCTACCGTTTCTGGGCTGCTACCAAAACCCGCCGTTATATCTGGTCACGGCTCAGTTTCCAAGGTGAACGCTTTGAATACACCGGTACCGGCGGTGAGTTGCTGGTCGGTTTTTTGCTGGCGCTCGTGCTGGTTTTTGTCATTATCTTGTTCGGTATCGTCGGGTCGGCATTCGTCGCGCACCTGATCCATCATCGCGGCTTCGCCCTACTCGGCGTGCTGATCACCTATATCGTGCTGCTGATTTTGGCCGGCGGCGCCCATTTCAGCGCCCAGCGCTATCGGCTGAGCCGCACACAATGGCGCGGCATCCACGGCGGCATGCAGGGTTCGGCATGGGTCTACGGTGCCTGGTTTGTGCTGTATCTCCTGTGCACAGTGTTCACCTTGGGACAACTTGCACCCTGGGCCATGGTTCGGCTGGTCGAACGCGCGGTGAATGCAAGCAGCTTTGGCAATGCCCGCTTCAATTTCCACGGTCAGGCGAGCAAACTCTATCTGGTTTTCCTGGGAACATTCGTCGCCGTTTTAGTCATATTTGCCGGGGTCGGCACCGCGGGCCACGGCGCTTTCGAAACGCTGAAGCTATTGAACGCCCAACATGCCGGCTATCCTGTGACGCTTCCCGCCGGCGCCACGCCCGTCGGCATCTGGCGGACCATCGTCGCCTATTATTTGCTGTTGATTGTCGGCTGCTTGCTGATCGGCAGCTTTTACGCCGCGTTTGTCACGCGCCACATCACCAGCCGTTCTACCTTGGGCGGCCAATTGCGTTTTGGCAGTACCATCACCGGTTCGCGTTTGTTGCTGCTGCGCCTGACCAATGTGCTGATTGCCATTGTCACGCTGGGTTTGGGTTACCCCATCGTGCTGCATCGGTCGCTGCGCCTGATGGCGGATACCTTGACGGTAAACGGCGGAATCGACGCCGACGCCTTGCGGCAAAATACCGATCACGTGCCACGTACCGGTGAAGGCATGTTGAACGTGCTGGATCACGGCGGCGCATTCTGAAGCCGCCGATGGCGAGAGGGGCTCACCCGCCCTGCCCCGAGCGCTGCCGTGCCCAGGCAGGTTCGGCGGTGCCGCACACGGCTCAGGCTTTGCAGTCAGTCAAATAACAACGGCGCCGCTTGCGCCCGGCCGAAGCGGGCGTGATACCTGACATAGCGCGGCCACGCGCCTGCCGGCGCGCATTCCGCTACAATGACCGGCTAGCATCTTGATTACGGCCATGTCATCGAAAGTCATTCCTGTCGCCGATTTACGCTACGGCAGCGTCGTCCCCGACGTTTCCGGGCCTCTGATCGCGCCCAACGGACTGCTCGAAGACACGCTCGGCCGCCCGCTGAAAGATCTGCGCATCTCCGTCACCGACCGCTGCAATTTCCGTTGCGTCTATTGCATGCCGCGCGCGGTGTTCGATCAAAATTATGCATTCTTGCCGCATGCGTCGCTGCTGAACTTCGAAGAAATCGAACGGGCGGCGCGCATCTTCGTCGCGCACGGGGTCGAGAAAATCCGTCTCACGGGCGGCGAACCTTTGCTGCGCAAAAACCTGGAAGTCCTGATCGAAAAGCTCGCCAGGCTGGAAACACCTTCCGGCCATGCGCTCGATCTGACCTTGACCACCAATGGCTCATTGCTGGCGCGCAAAGCACGCTCACTGAAAGACGCCGGCTTGTCGCGCGTCACGGTCAGCCTGGACGCGCTCGATGAGCCGCTGTTCAAACGCATGAACGACGCGGACTTTCCGGTGGCCGACGTGCTGCATGGCATCGATGTCGCGCTGGCGGTCGGGCTGGCCCCGCTGAAGATCAATATGGTGGTCAAGCGCGGCACCAACGATCACGAAATTCTGCCGATGGCACGTCATTTCAAAGATAGCGGCGCGATCCTGCGTTTTATCGAATATATGGATGTGGGTGCTTCCAACGGCTGGAATATGGCGGAAGTATTGCGGTCCGCCGACGTCATCGCACGGATCGATGCTGAATTGCCGCTATTGCCGCTGGGCCGGCAGGCCGCCGGCGAAACCGCGCAGCGCTGGCGCTACGCCGATGGCCCGGGCGAAATCGGCGTCATTTCCAGTGTCACGCAGGCATTCTGCCACGCGTGCACGCGCGCCCGGCTCTCCACCGAAGGCCGGCTTTATTTATGCCTGTTTGCCAACCGCGGCTACGACCTGCGCACCCTGTTGCGCGACGGCGCATCCGACGCCCAGGTCGAAACCGCGTTGGCCCATGTCTGGCACGGCCGTACCGATCGTTATTCGGAACTGCGAGCGCAACCCGCCGATACCGGGGCGGTTGCCGTATCGGTGGACCCCGGCCGCGTCGAAATGTCATACATCGGCGGCTAAAGGCCCACTAAAGGCCCCTGTGATGACAACGCTTATCCCGCTAACACCCCACGACCTCACCGGCCTGATACTTGCGGGAGGTCAGGCAAGCCGGATGGGCGGCGTCGATAAAGGCCTGCAAACCCTTGCCGGTAAAACGCTCGCGCTGCATGTGCTGGAACGCCTGCGGCCGCAGGTCGGGCAACTGCTGATCAGCGCCAATCGCAATCTTGAGCTTTATCGTGCTTACGGCCACCCGCTGGTAACCGATGAGGGCAGCACCGCAGCCAACGCGGCCAACGGCGCTTCAGCCCGCTCTACGGCTTACGCGTCAGCCGGCACCGCGGTCGAGACCGGCCCCAAGTTCGAAACACTGGGCCCCTTGGCCGGCATACTGGCGGGCATGCGCGCCGCCGGCACCAGTCACCTGTTATGCGTACCCTGCGATGTCCCTTACCTGCCGGCCTCGCTGGCGACAGGCTTGCTGGCCGCCCTGGCGCCGGGCCGCACCATCGCTTACGCCGTAACCGAGACGCCGGACGGCCGGCGTCAGCGCCACCCTGCCTGCGCCATCCTGGCGTGCAGTCTGGCCGACGATCTACAGGCTTATCTCGCAGACGGCGGGCGCAAGGTCGGCGCGTGGTACGCACGCCACAACGCGGCAGAAGCCGGTTTTCCCGATGAGCGCGCGTTTTACAATGTCAACTCGCTGCAAGACCTGAACCATCTCGCGCATACGGCCGATAGTCCGGACCCCGGGCGGGCTTAGCATCCCGCCTCAGGCTTACCTTTGAATCATGCGGCGCCGGCTACTTTCAGCCGCCCTCGGCAAGCCGGCTTATGACGCGACGGCTGCCAGTGCCGCGCGCTCAAAATAATACTCCGTTACTCTTTCCAGGCCAGACCTGCCTCCCCATGAAAACGCTGCACGCTGTGACCAGTTGCCTGTCTGATTACGACCCGGATGCGATGCCGCTATCGGTGGCTCAAGCCGTGATACGCAAGCTGGCAACACCGGTGGCGGCGGTGGAAAAAGTGGCCCTGCGCGCAGCGTTGGGCCGGGTACTGGCGCAAGACCTGATCGCCCCGTTGAACGTGCCGGGCGCCGACAACTCGGCGATGGACGGTTATGCCTTCGATGGCGCCGTGTTGTCGGACAGCACTCCGCCGAACGGCACTCCGCTACTGCTGAATGTCGTCGGCACCTCGTTCGCAGGTCAGGCTTATGCCGGTGTCGTGGCTGCCGGCGCCTGCATCCGCATCATGACCGGCGCGCTGATTCCGGCGGCATGCGACACCGTGATCGCGCAAGAACACGTGGAAGTCGCCGGAACGGCTGCGCAACCGCAGATTTGTTTTAAGCCTGAGCGGATTGCACCCGGCGCCAATATCCGGCGCGCGGGTGAAGACCTGGCGGCCGGCTCGGTCGCGCTCAATCAAGGGCGCGTGGTGCAAGCCAGCGACCTCGGTTTGCTCGCTTCATTGGGGTACGCCGAAGTGCCGGTAAGAAGGCGTTTGCGGGTCGCGTTTTTCTCGACCGGGGACGAACTGCGTTCGATCGGCCAAACCCTCGAACCCGGCTGCGTCTATGACAGTAATCGCTACACCATGTATGGCATGTTGCACCGGCTGGGGGTGGAGATCATCGATCTCGGCATCGTGCCGGACCAGGCGGCCGAACTGGAAGCCACTTTGCGCACCGCCGCTGCCTGCGCCGACGCGGTGATTACCTCAGGCGGGGTCTCGGTCGGCGACGCCGACTACACCCGTGACCTGATGGCACGCCTGGGTGAAGCGGTGTTCTGGAAAGTCGCCATGCGTCCCGGCCGGCCCTTTGCTTTTGGCAGGCTGGCACTTGACGGCGGCCCTGGAGCGTTGTTTTTTGGTTTACCCGGCAACCCGGTCGCCGTGATGGTGTCGTTCTACCAATTGGTGCGTGAAGCATTGTTGTCGATGGCGGGGGCAACTGCTCGCCCCACCCCATTGATCCGTGCCTGCGCATCGATTGCGCTGCGCAAACAGCCGGGGAGAACCGAATTTCTGCGCGCCATCGCGCAACGCAATACCGATGGCAACTGGCACGTTGCACCCACAGGCGCCCAAGGATCGGGCGTGTTAAGTTCGATGAGTCAGGCGAACTGCTTTATAGTACTAGCCCACGCACAATCGGACGTCGCCCTGGGCGACACGGTCGACGTGATGCTATTCGACGGGTTGATCTGATTACCCGGTATTCGCAGTCGGCCGGCTTGGACTTTAAATACTTAGACATAACGTTTACACCACCCAATTATGCTAAAACAAATTTCGTATATCGCGCCGGTACAAACCGCCAAAGCGCTGATCCTGATCTACCTGACCTTCAGTGTACCCATTGTGCTGATCGGCATCGTGGCGGCATTTTTCGTCAACGGCAATATCGACGTGATGACCATCCCCAGCGCGCTGATGCTCAATGCCTTATTGGGTTTTGCCTTGTTATGGGTCGCTTGCCACGTGTATAACTGGGTCGCCGGCCGGTTCGGCGGCATCGAAATCACGCTGGCCGACGTGCCGGAAGAAGTCTGATGGCAGCGTTATTGCGGCCGGCCACGGCGGCCGATATCGGTGCCATCCAGGCGCTGATGCTTGAGCTTGCGCAGTTCGAGAGCCTCACCCATCTCTTTGTCGCAACCGAAGACGACTTGCACGATGCGCTCTTCGGTGCGCATCCGGCCGTCGAATGCCTGGTGGCACAATGGCATGACAGCACCACCCCGGACCCCGCCGCGGCACCGATCGTCGCTTATGCCCTGTTTTTCCATAACTACTCGACCTTCCTGGGCCGGCGTGGGCTGTACCTGGAAGATCTGTACGTGCAACCGGACCAGCGCGGCCGAGGCATAGGCAAACTGTTGCTGCAACAGCTTGCGGTACTGGCGCTTGAGCGTGGTTGCCGGCGTTTTGAATGGACCGTGCTGGATTGGAATCAGGCCGCCATCGATTTTTATCAGAGTTTTGGCGCCACCGTCCTGCCGGACTGGCGCGTGGTAAGGATGACGGGCGACGCGCTGCAGCGCTTTGCTGGGACGAGGACTGAGGGCTAAGTGCTAATATCGCTGGGGGCTTGGCTTCAAGCCAGCCCACTTTAAGTGAGCCACCCATCCTTAAGCAGCGCCCGCAAGTCCTTACTTCAGCCGCCCTTCAGCGGCCCACCGTCAAGCTCCTCGTCACCGCCCTCCTGATCCGATCCGCTTCACGCCGATTCACTTTCCTCGCCCGCCAGCAAGTCTCCGGGCAACACGTCTCCCAGCAGTCCGGTCGCCCGTTCATCGGGCAAAGCCTCGACATCACGCAATTTTTTGCTCATGACCCGCGTGCGTTGTTCCGCCGATTCGATTGAGCGTGTCACCGTTTCCAACTGAGCTTTGGTCCTGGCGAGCACGTCGCCGAATTTGCCGAATTCGGTTTTGACCGCCCCGAGCACCTGCCACACCTCGCTTGAACGTTTTTCAATCGCCAATGTGCGAAAGCCCATTTGCAGACTGTTAAGCAAGGCGCTCAGGGTGGTCGGCCCGGCGATCGTGACGCGGAAATCACGCTGCAAAATGTCGGTCAAACCGGGCCGCCGCAAGACTTCTGCGTACAAACCTTCGGTCGGTAAAAACAATAAGGCAAAGTCCGTGGTGTGCGGCGGCGCCACGTATTTATCGCGAATCGCCCGCGCTTCCTGCTTGATGCGCGACTCGAGAGCACGCGAGGCTTCTTCCACCGCGATCGGATCGGCGCGTTCCTGCGCCTCGATCAGCCGCTCATAATCCTCACGCGGAAACTTGGCATCGACCGGCAACCAGACCGGCCGGCTTTCGCCCGAGACGGGGTGATCGTCGCGCCCCGGCAAGCGGATGGCGAACTCCACACGTTCACTGCTGCCGGGAATCGTCGCGACATTCTTGGCATACTGGTCGGCCGTCAGCATTTGCTCCAGTAACGCCTCCAACTGAACTTCACCCCAGGTGCCGCGCGTCTTGACGTTGGTCAGGACTTTTTTCAGGTCGCCCACACCGGCCGCCAACGTCTGCATTTCGCCCAGGCCGCGATGGACCTGCTCAAGCCGATCGGAGACCAGCTTGAACGATTCGCCCAGGCGCTGCTCCAGCGTCGCATGCAATTTTTCGTCGACCGTCTGGCGCATCTCTTCGAGCTTGGTGGCATTGTTCAACTCGATATCTTTGAGCTTTTGTTCCAGCGTGGCGCGTACCTCGCTAAAGCGACGATCGATGCTCTCCGAGAGTTGCGCGAGTTGTTGATTGAGCGTGTCGCCAAAACGCTTCAGCGCAGCCGCCTGCTCATCGCGCGCAGCCTGCGACTGGTGTTGCAGGTTCTGGCGCACGGCATCGAGCTGAGTCGTATTGTTCTCTGTCAGCTTGGCCAACGAGTGACCGAAACCGTCGATCTTGGCGTTTTGCAAGGTCGCGATCTGGGTCAATTGCTGCGTCAAAGTCTGCTGGAACTGATTAAAACCGACACCGGCCTCGGCGCGTGCGGCGCGTCCGCTTTCGCTGATCTCTTGACGCAACTCCCGCTCCAGCCGGTTGTTGTCGCGCAATTGCTCGTCGTGCTGAGCTTTCAACAAATCTGGCAGCGCCGCCAGCGCCGGGTCGAGGCCGCCGCCCCTCTTGCTGCGCAGCAGCGCCAGCAACACCACGGCCAGCAGCACCACGGCCAACAGCAGCACGCCGATGAATAGGTCTGACGGGTTCATCCGCGTGACGCCCCTAATACTTCGGGATTGATCGGATTGGGCGGATTACCCGCTTGCGGCCCCAGACCCAGCCCCGCCAGCAGATTGTCGACGGCCAGATGGGCCATGGCGCGGCGGGTCGGCAGGCTGGCACTGCCGATATGCGGTGTCAGCACCACATTGCTCAGTTCAAGAAATGCCGGATTAAATTTCGGCTCGCCTTCGAACACATCCAGACCGGCCGCCGCAATGCGGTGTTCCCGCAAGGCCGCGATCAAAGCCGTTTCGTCGACTATGCCGCCGCGCGCGATGTTGGTCAGCGTGGCGCTGGGTTTCATCAGGGCCAACTCGGCGGCACCGATAATATGATGCGTCGCGGCGCTATAGGGAACCACCAGCATCACATGATCGGCTTGTTTCATCAGCGTGGTTTTATCGACAAACTCGGCATTCAGCTCGCGCTCGATCTCGGGCGAAACCTGCGAGCGGTTGTGGTATATCACCCGCATGCCAAAACCGCGAGCACGGCGTGCAATTGCCTGTCCGATCCGGCCCATGCCGACAATGCCGAGGGTGGCGCCGTAAATATCGGTACCGGCGAACAATTCATAACCCCATTGTTTCCAATGCCCGGCGCGCAGCCAATGTTCGGATTCGGTAATCCGCCGGGCGGCGGCCATCATGAGTACCCAGCCGAGATCGGCGGTGGTCTCGTTCAGCACGTCGGGCGTATTGGTGGCGAGAATATGCGCGCGCGTCATCGCCTCGATATCGAGATTGTTGTATCCCACCGCCATGTTGCTCACGACCCGCAGACGGGTGGCCTGGCCCAGAGCCACTGCGTCGATGCGGCTGGCGACCACCAGCACGCCGTCTTTATCGGCCAGGCGTCGCGCCATTTCGGCTGGGTCGAACAGGATGTCGTCCTGGTTCGCCTCAACTTCGGCATGCGCTTGCAAGCGTTCTACCACCTCGGGGAAAATTGCCCGGGTAATCAAGATCTTCGGTTTCATCGATCAGCTCCACTTCAAATGCAACACGGTTGGGTATGCGCGGCATGCTGCGGGATCGCCCGCCGATAACCGGCAATCGGCATCGAGGGCACACATCGCCCCTTGAGCTCAGCGATAAACATCAGCCGCGAAAAAAGATAACAGTCGTCAACAGGAATACGGGGATCAGGATGCCACCCGACCAAAGCAGATAGCCAAAGAAGCTGGGCATGCGCACCCCGCGCGCTTCCGCAATCGATTTCACCATAAAGTTGGGCGCATTGCCGATATAGCTATTGCCGCCCATAAATACGGCGCCGGCGGAAATCGCGGCCAGGGTACCGGCACCGGCCGTCATCAAGGTGTCGGCATGGCCGCCTGCCGAATTGAAAAACACCAGATAGGTCGGCGCGTTATCGAGAAATGACGACAGCAAACCGGTGGCCCAGAAATACATCGGCACCACAGGCTGGCCGTGAGGGTCTTCAACCAGCTTGACCACCGCCGCGAAGGCACCGGATTCGCCGGCCCGCAAAATCGCGATCACCGGGGCGATGGTGATAAAAATCGCGGCGAAAAGTTTGGCGACTTCGGCAATCGGCGCCCAGTTGAATGCATTACCCAGACGCGCCGAATGCGGCGTCAGCTTCAGCGACACGCCCATCACCACCAGCAACAGCACTTCACGCAAGGCGTTTTGCAGCGCGACATGGGTACCGGCAATCTCAAACTCGATGCCGGGGCGCCACAGACCGCTGGCCAACACGATCAGCAAAATCGCCAGCAGCAGGATCAAATTAACCTTGCCGTCCAGCGTAATGCGAGTCGGCTTGAGGGCCGCGGCCTTGGATTCGGGCGCGGGATGGCGGCGCAGGAGTAGGGTGTCGACCAGATAAAACAGGGCCAACAGCACGCCGCAGACAAATAGTGTGGGCAGCAGCAGATGCTGCGTAGTCCAGAAAAAACTCACGCCGTTCAGGAAACCCAGGAACAAGGGCGGGTCGCCCAAAGGTGACAAGGCGCCGCCGGCATTGGCCACGAGGAAAATAAAGAACACCACAATATGCACCAGATCGCGGCGATGTTCGTTGGCGCGGATCAATGGGCGTATCAGCAGCATCGCGGCGCCGGTGGTACCCATGATACTGGCCAACACGGTGCCCAGCGCCAGCAAACCGGTATTCAACCGCGGCGACCCGTGCAAATGGCCATGCACGCAAATACCTCCGGCGACGGTATAGAGCGCCGCCAACAGGATGATAAAAGGAAGGTATTCTTCAAGCAGCGCGTGAACCAGCGTCTGCCCCGCCGTCTCGACGCCGAAGTGTTGCGCAAGCGGAACCAGCAAAGCCAGGGTCCATATCGCAGCAACCTTGCCGAAATGGGCATGCCAAAAATGCGGTGCGAACAACGGTACGATCGCAATCGACAGTAACAGGCCGGCGAATGGTATCGCCCAGGCGGGTGCCAGCCCCGCTCCGGTAAAATCGGCGGCATGAGCGGCAAGAGGCAGCAGTAGTAACAGTAAGGCGATTAATTTTTTCATGGTCTTTTGCCGCTGAATCACAGACACAAGCACAGGCCCCGGCACAGGCCCAAGCACCGCGTCGATTGCAACGCGCCCGGCCGGCATCGCGACCATTTCCGGGGGTTCGATTATAACGGTCCGTCACGCAGAACAAACTCCACCGGACGGCTATCGGATCTTGCGTCGGACACGCCACGGGCGTAGCGTTTCCGCCGCGGGTTTCAGATCCGAAGTCTAGATTTTTTCTATCTCGAACACCTGCCGCAAATACGCCAGATACGCTTCGTCGTCGCACATATTCTTGCCCGGCGAATCGGACAGTTTCGCCACCGGCTGGCCGTTGCAACGCACCATCTTGATCACGATCTGCAACGGCGTGTAGCCCAGGTCGTTGGTCAAATTGGTGCCGACGCCAAAGGCCAGCCGCGAACGGCCGCGGAACCGTTCGTACAATTGCAATACCTTGGGAATATCCAGCGCATCGCTAAACACCATCACCTTATTACGCGGATCGGTGCGGTTCGCTTCATAGTGCCGGATCAAGCGCTCGCCCCATTCGAACGGATCACCCGAATCATGGCGGGCGCCGTCGAACAGCTTGCAGAAATACATGTCGTAATCGCGCAGGAAGGCCTTCATGCCGTAGACGTCCGACAGCGCAATGCCGAGGTCGCCGCGATACTCCTTGGCCCACATTTCAAAACCGAAAATCTGCGAATCGCGCAGGCGCGGTCCAAGCGCCTGACATGCCTGAAGATATTCATGGGCCATGGTGCCAAGCGGGATCAGCCCATGCTTCATCGCATAAAACACATTGCTGGTGCCGGCAAATTGTTCGCCCAGGCCTTGCTTCAGCCCGAGTATCACCTCTTCATGCCACTGCTTGGAAAAGCGCCGGCGGGTACCGTAATCGGCAATCGTACAATCGGTGTAATCGGGCTTGACTGCCAGCAAGGCAATTTTCTCGGTCAGCCGCTCACGGCCTTCGGCATAGTCGGGCGCGGGCTGCAGGCGGCGGAAATACACTTCGTTGACGATCGCCAGCACCGGAATCTCGAACAAGATCGTATGCAACCAGGGGCCAACGATGACGATGTCGATCTCGCCATTGCCCTTGGCCGAGGGCGTCACCGAAATGTATTTTTCACTCAGATGGAACAGGTCGAGGAAGTCGACAAAATCGCTCTTTATAAAACGCAGCCGCCGCAGATACAGCAGCTCGTCCTGGCTAAAACGCAAGGTGCACAGGGCCCGGATCTCGGTGCGGATTTCGTCGATGCAAGGCACCAGATCGACACCCGGGGTGCGGCAACGAAACCGATATTCAACTTGGGCCGCCGGGAATTGATGCAGGACCACCTGCATCATGGTGAACTTGTAGAGATCGGTATCGAGCAGCGAGTGGATTATCGTCATAAGCCTGCGGTTCCAACGTGACATATCGGCATAGCACTGAAACAGCGATGCATCAGCGGCTTGTGTCGGATGGTAAACGAATTCCTGCGCGAATTCCCTCTCCACGGCACCGACGGGCGCATTTTCCGCCGCCAGCGGCCCAATAAAACCGGTGCTCACAGGCCCTTCCACCCGCTCCGGTCATATGCAAATCATGTTTTTGTATAAAGCCGGGCGCAGCTTGGCCGATAACAAAGCGACAATAAGTTACAATCTGGGTTTAACCCAATGCACCACCGCTCACCGTTTGCAGGAGCTTGAATGACCCACGTTGTGACCGAAAGCTGCATTAAGTGCCGCTATACCGATTGCGTCGATGTTTGCCCGGTGGATTGCTTCCGCGAAGGCCCGAATTTCCTGACGATTGATCCGGACGAATGCATCGACTGCGCCGTCTGCGTGGCCGAGTGCCCGGTCAATGCAATTTACGCCGAAGAAGACGTACCGGCCGACCAGCAAACATTTATTCCGCTGAATGCCGATCTGGCAAAAGCCTGGCCCAGTATCACCAAGACCAAGGCCGCGCTGGCCGACGCCGATGCATGGAAAGACGTCAAAGAAAAACTCGATCTGCTTGAGCGTTGATCGGCAAAGGTTTTTTTGACTCACACCGCAGTACGAGTCAAAAATCCCAGACCCTCTGGTGGGAACTTAGCTTTAGGGTGTTGACAAGTTACTGGAGCCCCCATATAATTTCGTTCTGTGCTGTTCCCTGATAGCTCAGTTGGTAGAGCGACGGACTGTTAATCCGCAGGTCCCTGGTTCGAGTCCAGGTCGGGGAGCCAAGAGAATCAAGCATTTAGCCCAATCTTCGGATTGGGCTTTTTGTTTTCTGGATTCCGTGTAGGCATTTTCGGTCAATGACATGCCGGTCCATCTTAAAGCTGACTTGCATCCCGCACGTCCTTCTGGCCGGACAGGTTCACGCTGATCGCCAAATACACCGCCTTGGTGTGCGCCGCACCTGCATCACGCCAACGTAAGCCCGGATCTTCGCCTAAAATCCAGAGGTCATGCGGACATTCTGCCATTTCTCACCTGGCATGAAGCGAATCTCTTTCTCCCTTGAGTGTTAAAACGGCACGGATCGTGAAGTCATGATCTGTGCTTGAAAGCATTGCCGTCGCAGAATCAGGTGCAAATAGCGTGGGGGCAAGGCGTCGCACGAGCGGTTACGGTTAGCCCTCCAAGCGCGGCATCGCCTATTTTTCCGCGTAGTCAAATCGCGCTTGGCCTGATGCTCGAATGAAATTAAATTAGAGTCTCCGCCGCACACAGTCGCCCGGCGCCACCTTTTTGTCTTTAAACGGAAATTAAATTTGCGATGAGCCCACAATGTGTCGGCGTAACAGGACTGCCCCGCGCAGGCTCGACCTTGCTCTGTCAATTACTCGCATAGCATCCAGAAATTCAATGCGAAGGGCATAGCTCGCCGCTATGCAACACCTTGCTCGGCATGCGGCGCATGGTCAGCGACGACACCTTCTTTCTGTCCCAGCTCGACCATTCGTTCGAGCGTAGCTACGCGCATCTCACCTCGGCCATGCAGGGATTTCTAAAGGGTTGGCACCACGATTGCGAAAAGCCGCTGATGGTGGACAAGAACCGCGCCTGGCTGCATGCGATCGAACTGTTGTTGCACCTTGAGCCGAACGCCAAATTGATTGTGTGTCTGCGGGAGTTGGGGCAGATCTACGGTTCGATCGAGGCCCAGCATCAGCGCACCATCCTGATCGATTTCATCGACCACCTGGCAGATTTTGACCGATTTGGCCGCGCCGACATGCTATTTGCCAAGGATAAGGCGATCGGCGCGCCGTTGATCTCGCTGCATGCCGTACTGGATTTACCCAAGGACGTGCAAGAGCGCCTGTATTTCCTGCGTTTCGAGGATCTGATGGCCCAGCCGGCTGCCTGCATGTCGCATATCCATGCCTGGCTGGGCGTGGCGCCGCGGGAGATCGATCCCGAACGGCTCACGGTCGGGATTCAGGAAAGCGATAGTCACTACCATATGAAATACACGCACCAACAGGCCACACGTATTGCACACCACCCAAGCATCACGAGATAGCGCCGCGCATCCAGGCACAGATCGAGAATGCCTGCTCCTGGTTCTACCAGCTTTATTACCCGACCAAACCCGCTTTAAAGGTCTGATTGACAGGGCCAGCAGGCCCATTTGATTGAGCACTTTTGTACCCCGTGCGTCACCTCTCTTGAAAAAAACCACACCATTTCTGGAAAAATTCCTCACCAAATATTGTTTACAGTTACATTACACAATTTGTTCCAGATGATCCCAGCGCAAACGCTGGCAAAGAATCTCACGTATGAACCACAGCGCCAACACAGCAGATATCCGTCCACCACCAAGATCCGGCATTCTCCATAGCCATTTCAACGTGATGGCGGAAGCGCCGCAGCGGCAGTTGCTCGCCTGGCGGGATCGGGTCGCTCATCTGATAGATGTGCTGCCCTCCTCGTCCGACCTCGAAAGGCCATTTCGGGCTTCAATTGATCGTTATCAAGTTGGCGAGCTCGTGTTGACCGACTGCCGGTCCGACCAGATGCTACTCGAGCGCTCGCTGGCCCGGATCTCGACAGACAAGGCTCGCGATTTCGTTTTTCACGTGTTTCTGGAGGGCGGCGTCGGGAACGTCTCGGTGCGCGCCCAGCCGCGCGAAAGCTCGCCTTCAGTCGCAAGCATTCTGGCGCTCGATATGAGTCAACCCGTTCGCATGCAGCGTCATGCATGCAGGATGCTCACGTTTTTCGTGCCGGGCGCGCTGGTGGAGGAAGTATTTCCCGACCCGGAGGCCATCCACGGTCGCACCATCCACGGCACGACACCGCTCACGCAGTTGGTCATCGAACACGTTACAGCGCTCAGTCAAAACATCGCGCACATGAGCGCCGATGCAGCGGAGCGCGACATACGCGCAGGCGCGCAGTTGCTGGCTGCGGCGTTTGGCAAGCAAGCACTCCTAAGCGGCAGTGCACGCGCGGCCGCCCGCGCAGCTATGTTCGGTCAGGTGCGGCGCTATGTGCAAGCACACCTGCACGAAGCAAAACTCTCTCCCGAAGGCGTGCTGAATACCTTGCAACTGCCTCGCCCGACCCTGTATCGTCTGTTTCAGCATGAAGGCGGTCTGGGGGCCTATATCCGTCACCTCAGACTACGCCATGCGGCCGACAAGCTGGCCCACAACCCGCATATGCCGGTGGCGAATATTGCCCAGGGACTCGGCTTTAAAAGCGCTTCTGATTTCACGCGCGCCTTTCGCCGGGCCTACGGGATGGCGCCACAGGATTTCCGGGCCTTATCCGGCAGCAAGGTGGTTTAGGCATCGGGATCGGCACGCGCCCGCACTGATTCAAATCTCGACAGGCTGCTCCTTGGTTTCTGGTGCTGTCGGCTATGCGGCTCAGGCATTGGGCAAAATTGATGTAGAAAGCGCACGCGGATCGTGCGCATCAAGATCGAAGCAGTTTCGCTGGATCGCACGACGATGAAAGCTCGTCCACGGCTGGCCGCAAAGCAGCGGCCGGCCGGGTCCAAGCCGGATAGCGTCAGTCGTTGTACTTCCAGATGTTGTAGTAAACCGTATTGCCGACGTTCCAATTCAATTCGACCAGGCGTGAAGCACCGGTCTGCAAGGCGGCAAACTGGCAGGCACTGCTACATGCCTGAACGCCATTTTGAGCGATGCCGGCCGTCACAGTCGTCGAATATTGACCGGACGTGGCAAAGGTCACCGTTCCAGTCGACCAACCGTCTATCTCGGTGGTTGGCGTCACACCCGTACCCGGCACCGACTGAATTTGTACGCCCGTCACCAGAGGCCCTAAATTCTGGCTATTGACCAGATTCGACCACGATACGCTGGTCGAGGTCTGTGCCGCTTCTTGTGTTCCAGCCGGACTCAGGAAATCGCTTTGCACGCTCGACGCCAAGGTTTGCCAAGCGACCCCGGCGCCTGCCGATGCGGCCAAGGTTGGGGTGGCGTTGATGACGCTGACAGGTTGGCCGATCTGAGTTCCCGTCGAGTCATAGAAGGTCACGGTATACGTCGCGAACCGAGGCACGGTCGACACGTCGATCGGAGCCGGCGTGTAGTACCCAAGGTCGCCGGAGGGCGGTGTGTAGGTTGCGGTAGCACCCAGCAACGCTTGCCATGACCAGCGATAGAGGTTGGTATTGGAGTCGGTGGTGTCGTTTCCGGTTGGCGGCGCGGTATAGGCGGACTCCCTTAGCCCGAGCGTATCGCTGCCGGTCGCATTGCGCGGCACCAAATAGGCGGTGCCATGGATGCCAGGCCCCGTCACCGAAGCAGACTCCAGATTGCTGGGGTTTGGCGTACCGGCTGCACCAACCGGAATGGTGATGCCGAGGCCGGAATCGTAGCGGCTATACTCCGCATCGGCGGTATCGAAGAATTGCCGACGCGTTAATTCCGAGGTAATCGTGATGTTGTACCGCTGTTGATTGCCGATAATGTCCCAGGTACCGCTGGCCGTTTTCTGTACCACCGTAACGTTGGTGCCAGCTGTACCGCTCGATGTTGTATAGGGTATTGCGACCAAGGCCTGTTGCGTGCCGCCGCTGCTGTCAAAAAATTCCAACGTCTTCAGCGACCCCAACGTTACGCCGGACGACGCAAGCGTTGCGTGAGCCGTCGCCAAGGTGGTGTAGCCGTTTTCCAGATGAAGGCGTGGCCGTCGAGCTGGATGTGCTCGAATCGCTCCCGCTACCTCCGCCGCAAGCGGCGAGCAATAGCGTGGCGGAAGCCAACACCGAGTGCCGCCAATGGCCGGATAAGTAATTATTATGTTTCATGCTAAATTTCTCCAGGAATAGAGGCGGTATAGCCGCAAAATTGTTCTGCCGATTTGGTGAGATGCCTTTCTTACACACTGACAGCTTGAACCTGCTTTCAATAAACCTCTGAGCACAGCGGATGGTCGACCCATAAAAAATAGAGGGCCGCCGATCGCGCATTCCGTATCCGTAACTCAGCGGCACGGGTTCCGCGCAAGCAGCGGCTTTTCAGCGTGGCCCCAGGTGCTCAAAAGCCCTTGCTCCACCCCCGCGCCGTTTCGGCCACCGCGATCCAGCCATTCAGGACCTGACTCCAGACCAGGCGCTATCTATGGTGCATCGATCCGGGGCGCTTCATGGGGTAATCCTATTGGCACTGCATTTTTGTCGCGTCCGGGGCGCGGGCGAGCGCATCCATCGACGGCAAATGGGTCGAAATCGAGGGCAATCGGGGGCTGCAACCCGGCGCTAAGAGCCGGGCCAGCGAGGCTTACGGGATGGTGTGAGCACGGCGAGCCATGTGTTTCCCCGCCGAATAAGCAATCAATAAATTATTATTTTGAGATGCAGCGAAGTGCGATCAACCTTGATTTAACCGTCTTGACCGTGCGCCTCAGTTTTTAAAAAATTATCCGTTTCACCACACAAATACATTGGAGTGAGTTTTAAGTCAGGCACCCGCGTAAAATTCC
>Ga0302306_10000086_pt1 | contig 71462 bp, 71 predicted proteins | sample III_Palsa_E3_1_FD_198761 | JGI IMG/M metagenome (GOLD analysis project Ga0302306, IMG submission 198761) | Peat permafrost microbial communities from Stordalen Mire near Abisko, Sweden - III_Palsa_E3_1 | ecosystem: Environmental > Terrestrial > Soil > Palsa > Peat permafrost | place: Sweden...
AGGAGTTTTAACTTCTGTAACATCTTCTTTTGGAATAGGTGCTGGTGTCGGTGCAGCTGCCTGATCGGCTTCTATGTCTAGTTCGTAGCCAGTAAGCTTTGAAGCAAGACGAACGTTTTGGCCGGCTTTACCGATAGCAATGCTTAATTGGTCTTCTGGGACTATGACTTTAGCCTTCTTGCCAGCTTCGTCTATTTCCACTCTGCTAACTTTAGTTGGGCTAAGAGCTTGGGTTATGTAATCGACTGGGGTGTCTGACCAGACAATGATGTCTATCTTTTCCTGATCGCCAACTTCAGATACGACAGCGTTAACACGTGTGCCGTGTCCACCAACGAATGTACCGACAGGGTCGACGCCCGGCACGTTGCTAGCAACAGCAATTTTGCTCCTAACGCCAGCTTCGCGGGCGATGCCTTTAATTTCAACAGCGCCGTTTTCCATTTCTGGTACTTCAGCTTTAAACAGCCATTCTATAAATTCTTTGTTGCCTCTTGAGACCACTAGCTGGGGACCTCTAAAGCCACGCTCCACGTCTTTAAGGAAGACTTTTAGCCTTTGGCCTGGGTAGTAGTGCTCGCCTTGAATTTGCTCGCTCTTAGGCAGGATACCTTGAGCTTTGCCAAGATCAATCCGGCAGATATTGCCTTCAACCCTTGATACAGTAGCGTTAATGACCGTTCCGATTTTATCTTCATACTCGGTCATAACAATTTCTCGCTCAGCTTCACGCAGTCTTTGTAATATGACCTGCTTAGCTGTTTGTGCAGCAACACGGCCGAACTCTTCAGCCTTTTCGTGTACTTCTATAGTTTCACCTACTTTAGAGTTTTTGCGTCTTGTTTGAGCTTCGCTTAGGCTAATCTCAAAAGCTTCGTTGTCAACTTTTTCAACTATGTCCTTAGTTATATATACGTCTATGTCACCAGAGTTGAGGTTCATGCTAACACGTATATCCTGCTCCCTATCACCGTAATCACGACGATAAGCAGCCGCCAAAGCTTGTTCAACGACTTCTTGAACAGAATCTTCTGGTAAGTTCTTCTCTTCTGCAATTGCGCGTATGGCAATAGCAAGTTGTTTCATGTCTAAATCCATGTTGGTTTCCCTTCTTAGTTATTATTCTTAAAAATTAAATTGTTTAAGGTTCTTAAAAATGAAAAAACCGACCTGCCTTGGCCGGATAACCTCTTTTATTTTAGCGATTATTTCTATATTAAGCAAGTTTTCCCCGAAGCTTAAGGAGACGATGGGGTTGGTGGACTTTTCATATTCTGCTGCAGAGTGCAACCTGAATCTTGCTCACAAGTGCCGGCAGCATTGGTTATGAGGGTCGGGTACGAACAGCTTCCGGTATACCATGCCCAGGCCGTGTAACCAATCTTGTAGTAATAGAAGTAATTCAGAATTCCTTGCATGTAAGTCGAGCCGCCGCAGGCCCCGTTTGAAGCCGTACCAGGGTCACCAAACTCCGTCGCTATAACTGGTGCTTTGTCATCCTCAACCAGGTAGCCAAAGCGGTTATCCCAGTCGCTGTTACTCCACGCATCAGCGTCACCGCCGTCAATAGAGTTAGCGTAAGGGTGTATGGCGTAAGCAATGTTACTTCCGCTCAATAAGGGTACGCCAGCCAGAGTCGCTGCATAACTTGTGCCTCCGGCTAGGACAATGTTGGTGGCACCGGTGGCCCGGACCGTATTATATAGAGTCTGCATTCCAACGATCGGGAAACCGCAAGCTGAACCTGAATCGCCGTTCTCCCATGCACTCCAGCTGCTAAGCTCAGGTTCGTTATACAGCTCAAACCAAACGCCAGGATTGCTTTTATAATCTCCGGCTACCTGCTGCCAGAAAGTGTTGGAGTATTGGTCGGCCATACATTGCTGAGCACCGGCATTGCCAGGATTTGAGACATCGGCACTCGACCAGTGGAGGTCAAGTATCACGATCAGCCCAGCCGCCTGTGCCTCCTGGATATAATCTGAAATATCGGCTTGGTATTGGCTGGCGCTACACCCAGTCACTCCCCACAGCCATATATTTTGACTCATAGCAATTCGGACTGCGTTAGCGTTCCAAGAGTTATGCATCGTCGTAAAATCGCTGGCTGGTATTGGGCTGCCTCCTCCTATCGCCGTACCACAGCCCCATTCCGTGGTGTCGCGGTCAAGGCCATGGATCATAACAGATTGGCCAAGAGAGTTTAGTATTTCATTACCGGAAACGGTGTAAGTACTGTCAACAGGTGCAGTCGCAGTACCAAAAGTAACGCAGCTACCATCATCAGCACCGCTACAAGTCTGCTTCGTCGCCCCGCCTGCTACAGTACCGTTATCGGCGTTAGTACTGGCATACGGTGTAGCTGCATGGCTACCGACTATTAAATAAGTTCCGATAGCAGCTATGGCTAAAACAACCACAAACGGAGCTAAACGACGTTTTTTTATAATTCGCATAAGTCTTTAGGCAGTACTATTTTTTTCGTTATGTTCACATCTACACAAGATGGTTTGAATTAACATTACCAGTTTACAACAATTAAGACAATTCTTAAAAATCAATCCTTAAAATACGGTGCATGCAGATAAGGCTGTGACTAGTTTTATATATAATACATTTATTAATAACAACGCTCATAAGCTAGTTTAATTGCTATACTAAAATATTATGCCAGCAAAATTTGTACGCCTATTTGAGCAGTTTCATCCTGAAGATTATGATCTGCTATTAAACATAAATAAGGAAGACCTGACCTACGATGGTACCGTCATTATTAAAGGCAAAAAAGTTGGACGACCCTCCAAAAGACTGACTTTCCATCAAAAAGGCCTAGATATTAAGGCCGTTAGCGTGGTTAAGCACTCTAAGGATAAACTTGAAAATGTCGAGATTAGCCGTATTAACACTCAAGCGTCCTATGACGAAGTACGGCTTCACTGTGATGGCATGATCTATCCCGGCAACTACAGTGTAACGATTGAGTTTAGCGGTAAAATAACTAAGGCAATGCACGGCATTTATCCCTGCTACTTTAAGCACGATGGTAAAGAAAAGACGCTTATTGCAACTCAGTTCGAGAGCCATCATGCCCGTGAAGCTTTCCCATGTATCGACGAGCCTGAAGCTAAAGCAGTCTTTAACTTAGGCCTAGTCACACCGCTAGATCAAGTTGTACTTGGCAATACTGAAATCAAAGACCAGCATGAAAAAAATAAGCGCCTGTTTACTGTTTTTGAACCTTCTCCAATTATGTCGACGTATTTGCTGGCTTTTGTTTTCGGCGAAATGCACGCGATAAGCGGTGAAACCAAGGACGGAGTTAAAGTAAGTACTTGGTCCAGTCTCGGCCAGCCAAAAGAACATCTTACGTACGCTAATAGTGAAGCTACTAAAGTACTAGAGTTCTTTAATGATTACTTCAGGACTCCATTTCCTCTTAGCAAAATAGACCAAGTTGCTTTGCCAGATTTTGATGCTGCAGCCATGGAAAACTGGGGTCTTATGACCTTTAGAGAATCTATGCTGCTAGCTGATCCTAAGAACAGGTCTTTAAGTGGTGAGCAAGTTGTTACCTTGGTCGTAGCCCACGAATTGTCACATCAGTGGTTCGGCGACCTTGTCACTATGAAATGGTGGGATGACTTATGGCTTAATGAAAGCTTTGCTTCAATCATGGAAAATATTGCACCCGATAAGCTTCACCCAGACTGGAACCAGTGGGAAGACTTCGCTACCGGCAGAGCTTTAAGCAGCTCGCACCGCGATATATATAAAGACGTTCAGGCAGTCGGGGTTAAAGTTAATCGTGCCGATGAAATAAGCAGCCTGTTTGATCCAGCTATTGTTTATGCCAAAGGCGCTCGCCTCCTGACCATGCTTTATGACTACATGGGTGAGGATGATTTCAGAAAAGGTCTGGAACTTTACTTTAAAAAGCATGCCTATTCAAACACAACCAGGCACGACCTCTGGCAAGCCTTAGCTGAAGTCAGCCACAAGGACCTAGATAAGCTAATGACACCGTGGATTGAGCAGCCAGGCCAACCCGTTTTAACCGTAAAGAAAGAAAAAGATTCACTAGTATTAAGCCAGAAGCGATTCCTCATGGACGGCGATGATGAGACCAGCCTTTGGCCAATGCCTCTTTTGACAGATAAAAAGCTAGGCTTAGATATCTTAGACAAGCGAACAGCAACGATCCCATATAAAGACGAAGTGCCGCCAATGTTTAATATTAACGGCAGTGCGCACTACATCGTGTCGTATAAAGACAAAATAGCTATTAAGAACATCCAAGACAAGGTTATTAAGCAAGAAATCGGACCGATTAGCCGTATAACTGCTTTAAACGACATGCTTTTGTTATCACGAAAAGGCGAATTCAAGCTTGAGACATTGCTTGATATAGTCGTTAAGTGCGAAAGCGAGCCAAGAGATGCTGTCTGGTCAATGTTTATGAGAATTCTTGGTCAAGCTCAAACCTTAACCGATGGCAACAAGAATACTGAAAAAAGCATTAAGCTATATAAGGCTAAATTATCTAAGCATTGGTATGAAAAACTGGGCTGGCAAGACAAACCTAATGATGATCCTAACACTAAGCATCTTCGTAATACCGCCCTTGCGCTTAGTCTATCTAGCGACAATAAGGACGCGGTCGACACCGCACTAAAGGCTTACGACAAATCTGGCAACGTTGAAGATCTACCGGCTGAACAAAGAGCCATGATTGCTGCTGCCGTCGTTAAGCATGGCAAGGCTTCGGATATAGACAAACTAATGAAAGAGTACGTAGACAATCCTAATCCAGATGTTAAGCAGTCTATCGCTTCAGCGTTGTGTGTTACCAAAGACACAAAACTAGCCCAGAGAATAATTGACTGGGGCCTGAAAGACCATAACGTTGTCAGGCAGCAAGATATAGACCACCTGTATGCCTATTTGATACGAAATCACTATACAAGAGATCTGGCATGGGATTGGTTCACCAGCTCGTGGGAAGACATAGCCGAGTTATTTGGTGGCGGTAAGCACATGGAATACTTCATCTGGTATTCAGCCGGACCTATGTCTACACCAGAGTGGCAAGCTAAGTTCGTAAATTTCTTTAAGCCTAAGCTCAAAATTGCCGGTCTAACGCGAAACATAAATATTGCCTTTAGCGAAATAGAAGCTAGAGTTGAATGGCGAAAAGCCACTGAAAAAGATCTAGAAAAATATTTCAACAAATTTAGCTCATAAACTTAGTAAACAAATTCAGATATAACGTAAGCTAGGCACGAATTACTATTAATGTATCGTGTGGGAATTTGCGATTGTTTGAAATTGTAATTGCTTTATTGCAAAACGTTCAATTTGTCTTATGCGTTCTCTTGATACACCATAATCTAACGCAATGGCCTGCAATGTATATGTTTTGCCATCTGCTATTCCGAAACGTAATTCTACTATCCGACGCTCTCTATCACCTAAACGATCTAAAGCAGTTAACATAGCGATTTTTTCATCTTCATTGAGTACATCGTCTGTAGACTTTTCGGTGGATTCAGAAGCGTTATTATCATCGACTTGTTGCTGACGTTCTTGGCCTAACTTACTTAACAAGCTTTCTACGTCCGATATTGTTACAGGACATAATTGTCTCTCAGTTCTCAGGAGGTTGCCATCTATCTTCGTTTCGCTTTTAGGAAGAAAATCCTCTACTACTACAGGATAATAGGACGCGAGTGGTGGCATGTGTTTTTCAGCGGTGCCTTTATAAAACTCAAAACTTGTTAGTGTCTCGTGAGGCTGATCAGGATCTGTCCATTCAATTGGAACGTAAAAGTAATCATCATCAATAGATTTTGGCGCACGTGACGTATCGGCGGACTTAACATCGTGAAAATTTGCATGTGCATGATAAGCAAACTCAACAGCTCTTAAATGGTTTACTCCTTCTGCCTGAGTTAGATTATCAAATATTGCGTCTGTATAATGTAGGCGCGGTTCCTCTGATGACATAAGTATATACTATAACTTATACAATCTTGCGTCAAAGTTGTTATATTGCTTAAATTAAAATGTCTTCGTTGAAGCCGATTACAGCTGAATCAGGTTTACTGAGTTCAACTGAGCAATAAGTATAATCTCCACTGTACTTATTTTGATCGGCCCACGCTTCACCAGCCATTTTTAATTTGTCGGCTTTAGATTTAGTCAGGATAGGCAGTTCGGTTGTGTCGTCACGTTGATTAACTTCAATAAAGCTTACTTTTTCATTCTTTTCAGCAATAACATCTATCCTATTTCTGCTTAAACCCCAGTTGAGTTCCAGTATCTTATAACCGCGCATCTCTAGATATATTTTAGCTGCTCGTTCTGCGTTATTCCTATTCGGCGTCATACATACTACCTTCCTCGAGCAATGATCTTATTGGCTTATAGCTCTTTCTGTGTAAATCGCAGATACCGTGTTTGGTGATCATGTCTATATGAAGTTTAGTGCCGTAGCCAACATGCCTGCCAAAGCCGTAATCAGGATACTCTTTCGACATCTGCTCCATGTATTTATCTCTAGCGACCTTAGCCAGTATGCTTGCCGCGCTGACGCAAGGTATTAAGCTATCGGCCTTAATTAAAGTGCGGCTTTTGGGATTATCTGCTAGAAAATTTATATGTCCATCAATAATGATTTCATCATAATCTATCTTAATTTGCTCTAGTGCTCTAGTGATAGCTAGAGTTGTGCCGAGCGTGAGCCCAAGATTGTCTAGCTCTTCTGGCCAGACCCAGCCTAATCCATAGGCGGCAGATATTCGTCTAATCTTCCCATCAAGAATTAATCTCTGGGCTTTGTTTAGCTTTTTCGAATCCTTGAGTCCGGCAAGACGCGAGCTTAAGCTGACTGCTCCTACTACCAAAGGACCAGCCCATGAACCGCGGCCTACTTCATCAACACCCACACTAACCATAGATTATAAGTTTAGCAAGAATTGCCCGGCTTTAAGAGTTTTCTTCGTGACGTGCCTGTACGGCTTCAGCCTTAGCAGCTAGCTCAGCTTCTTCTTTAGCCTTTTCTTCGACTTTAGCGGCTGCTTCTTTGGCGTTTGCTTCGTGTAGTTTGGCTTCTTCGGCTTCAAGAGCGGCATCGTGAACGGAATTAACTTCATTACTGTCAAAGTCTATACCGGTCATACGGGCAGACTTGCCAGTTCGGCTACGCATATAACTTAAGTAGTTACGCCTGACTTTACTTCTTTTAGTTACTTCAACTTTAACAATAAGAGGGCTGTGCAATAAAAAGCCTTTTTCTACGCCAACGCCACTGGCGATACGCCTAACGGTAATACGACTGGTATGACTTTGTTTGCGGTCAGTTCGAATAACAAGTCCCTGGAAAATCTGAACACGCTCTTTGGCGCCTTCACGGATCTTTTGGTGCACTTTAACAGTGTCGCCGCTGTGTACATCAACAACTGCCGACTTCTTATACTGGTCGTTAATTTTACTAATTATGCTTTGCATTACTTCAGTAAACTTTACACCATTTCATCTGTTAATGCAACAATTTTTAAGTATGGCTTATTCGATGACTCGGAACAGTTCTTCAAGCGACGTAAGTCCGGCTATAACTTTAAGTATACCGTCTTGGCGCATGGTCATCATCCCGCCCTTGTTAGCAGCGGCTTCAATTGTTTGTGACGTAGCTGGAAGCAGTGGGTTTTCCAGTACAACTCGTAACTCTTCCGACATGGTCATTTGTTCCCTAATCGCAAGCTGTCCTTCGTAGCCATAAGGATTTTCCTCAGACGTACCGGGCTTATATATTTGGAGGCCTTCTAAATTAGGCTTTTCAATGCTAGGCGGCAAAGTTGCTAAAGTCTCATTAATTACCTTCCAGTCACTTTCGCTTGGGCTATAGGCTTGCTTGGACTTGTCGTCGAGTCGTCTAATAAGGCGTTGGGCCATAATTAAGCGTATAGCGGAGATAAACAAAGTATTCTGACCGATTATGTCGGCTAATCTGGCGAGTGAGGCTGAGGCTGAACTGGCATGGAATGTAGCAAGTACTAAATGACCTGTCAAAGCCGCTTGAAGTGCCGTTCTGGCCGTATCCATGTCTCTAATCTCACCGATCATCACTATATCCGGGTCAAGTCTTAGTACCGCGCGTAGTTTACCGGCAAAGCTATCGTCGTTGCCACCTTCTGAAGAAGTAACGGATATTTGGGTAATCCCAGGGAATTGGAATTCTACTGGATCTTCGATTGTAATAATCTTTCTTTCATCACTGTTAAGCGAGTTCAGCATTGAATAAAGAGTGGTTGTTTTACCTGAACCGGTTGGTCCTACTACCATAACTAGTCCGCTTGGTTTGGCAATAATGCCGTCTACTTCTTTTCGTTCTCTATCAGAAAGACCCAGCCGATCAAGCGTATACATTGTCTTGTCCATATTAAATAAACGCATAACAACGTCCATCGAATTAACGGTTGGAACGGTTTCTAAACGGACGTTAACATCAACTAGATTACCGTCTGCCATCTCAACCTTTTGAGAAATATGCCCCTGTTGAGCTTCGTTAGCTGAGGTTGATACATTACCGGCTGAGGCAATAGCGGCTATTAAAACCCTGTATTTATCTGGCTGAAGATTAGCGACAGGGTGAAGTACTCCGTCGATCCTAAGACGCACCCTGGCATATTCCGGCTGGGTTTCTATATGTATATCGGAAGCATTAAGTCGATGGGCCTGGGCAACAAGGTAAGCCAGCATATCGTCGGCTTTAACCTGTTCGAGCATATCTGAAACTTTGTCGATCTGGTCTTGTCCCTTGTCCTGAATCGAAATGTCCTGATAAACGACTTGCTGGGGTGGATCGTAAAGCCGCATATAGTCTCTGTATCCAACATCGGACATGATGGCAAAGCTAGTCCGGTAATCTGCGAAACGTTCTTGAAGACCCTTAATTACCTGTTGACTGGTCGTGGTTGTAATCCCAAAAAGAATAGTACCTTTATCTAAATGAATGGGAATAACTTTCATTTCATAAAGTTCAGGTACGGTTAACAGATCTCCGTAAAGAGGCTTGGGTTCAATTTTTGAAGTATCAACATAAGCAAGACCCAGCACCCTGGCTCTACGTTGCGATGCCTGTTCTTCATCCAATCTAGCGTCTTGACTCATTAGCATTAAGTATAAAGCATAAGCGTAGGCTTAGGGTATAGTGGAATTATCTATGAGGAGCATAGTTTTAATAGCCCACAATTTAAGAAGCATCCATAATGTCGGTTCTTTACTAAGAACCTGTGAAGGTCTAGCTATTGAAACTGTCTATCTAACTGGTTATACACCTTACCCAAAGCAGAAGAATGATCAAAGGTTGCCGCATATGTCTAGGAAAATAGACAGCCGGATACATAAAACGGCACTGGGCGCCGAAACCCTTGTTAATGTAATCCATTCCGAGCAGATTGAACCAGTTATAGATAATCTTAAGACTTCTGGCTACAAAATATGCGCTCTTGAACAAGACGCGTCCTCAGTTAAGCTAAGCGAATTTAAGCCAAGCAACAAAACGGCTATAGTTGTTGGCCGCGAAGTTGAAGGCATTGAACGCGCGGTACTCGATCTCTGCGATCAAATTATTGAAATCCCTATGTTTGGTCAGAAAGAATCGTTCAATGTAGTCCAGGCTGCTGCCATGGCGGTTTACGTCACACGTTTTTACTCATGAAAGTGTTTATGGTATAATTTGGTTCAGTATAATTAAAATACAAAAATGCCATTAGCAACAAAAACACGCCCTGGCGCTCACCATAAAAAAAGACAAGCCAAACACCACCGCCGCAGTAAAAACTATCTAAAACCGTATTGGCCTTATATACCAATGCTTTTAATTGTTGGCGCTGGGTTTACACTTAGTAATTTTCTGTCTAACTCGAGTCATGTATTAGGAACACAGAGTAGCTTTAGCTCAGCCGCTTTACTCAGTCAAACAAATCAAGACCGAACGACTGATCACGAAAATAGTCTTACGCTGAATACAGAGCTTGCCCAGGCAGCTCAAGCCAAAGCAAATGATATGGTCAGCAATAATTACTGGGCACACGTCTCACCTAGCGGTAAGACTCCTTGGACATTCATTCTGGCAAGTGGGTATAAATACAGTCAGGCAGGAGAAAACTTAGCCTATGGCTTCAGCTCATCAAGCCAAGTTATTAATGCCTGGATGGCTAGTCCGGAGCATAGAGCTAACATGCTAAAAAGTAGCTACAGCGACGTTGGCTTTGGCGTGGCCGAATCTAGTAATTTTGAGGGCCAAGGTCCAAAAGTTATAGTTGTGGCCGAATATGCCAAGCCGCTTGCAGCCGCTCCGCTTGCCAGTTCAAACCTTGCCGCTACCGTTATGCCTCCAAGTCAATCGATATCCAGGATTCAAGTCTCGACTTCTTCGTATATCTCAGAGATTGTCGTTGTTGCATTAGTGGCATCCGGAGGAACATACGTTATTCTTCGTCATGGGCTAGGGCTTAGAAAGCTAGTTAAAGAAGGTGAGGTTTATGTAACGTCTCACCCGCTCTTGGACATAATGATAGTCGCTATATTTACGTTCAGTGTAGTTTATAGCCACAGCGCTGGCTTTATTGGCTAAATACAGTTCACTAATTCAACAAAGGTTTTCTTTATTAACTTAGGGGACTGCCAGGAGGAATGAGATTGGACAAGAGCAAAATGCACTCAGTCTTTTCTCATCCCCCTGGATGGCAGCTCTCCGTTGGTGTTACCCGGTGTAGTCGCCGTACTGACGCATCACGCTGAGACGGTGTGCCTTGAACGGGTGCATCGGGGCTCGTAGTAGCCACCGGTCGGGTCGACGTCTCCGGCGGCGAGGGGATCCTCGTCAGACTGTTCCACGCTGAAACCACGAACGTTGTAGCCCAGCTCGGACGAGTCCGCGCGAACCACGACGAAGCCATCGGTCTCGTTGGCAGTGAGCGTTGCGAGGAAATCCTCGGTCTGGTCTTCGGCAATGCCGCAGTAGACGTTGAAGATCATCGTGTACTGACCGTCCTCGAAGCCGTACTCCTCGACCTTGATGGTCTCGCCGTCAACGATGTAGCAGACGCGGGCATCGCACCAGAGTTGAAGGCAACAGGCGTCGACATATGCGTAGAAGACTCGGTCGAGCAGCTGGTGGGCTGCGCGGGGGTCTCCCTTGTAGATGATGTGCCACTGGTACTCGTCCATGTCGTTGCCTAGGCACAGGATCTGGTAAGAGTGAACTGTGTCATGAGGAACGCTGGCAGGGTACTGGCCTGGGACCTTGCGGGGACGAACGAGTAGACTTGCATCGCTGATGAACAGCGTGCCCAAACCTTCGTCGTCGTTATTCAGGTCGACGGGGAATTCAGTGGTCGTCATGATGCTCCTTTTGTTGTGATCTTTCGATCAGTTGGGGTCTATGGTTGGAAACAAAAACACGAGTATTCTTGTACTTGTGCCCAACCATAAACGGGAGCAATAACAGAGAGCTTGTTAATGTACCTCGGAAGTAGTTGCCCACCTCAACGAAGTCTATACATCTTAGCATAAACACTATGTTTTGTCAATACATCTAACAGGGGTGTTGGATTTGATAATTTTACTTAACGACTAGGTTACTTGAGCCTACGAGTTCAGCTAATTCGCTCATGCCTGAACTGCCTTTATCTATACCTTGAGGTAATTTAATTGCCTGCTTATTTTCAGCTTTGCCAAGTACGAGCACAACGTCAGTATCACCCTTGTAATTATCTATCGTCTGTTTAAGCGTTAAGAGCACATTTTGATTCTCGGTACTGGCCAGGCGTATATAAACTCTTTCGTTAACGGTCGGTTCGTCACTGATTGCCTTAGCTCCCGGGCCGGGCATGGAAACTGATTTACTGGCTTTAGGGGCAGCTTTCTTCTTACCTGTGGATTTGTAGTTTGCAGCTTCTTCTGAAGTTATCTCTCGGGCTTCATTTACCATCACTTTGGTTTCACCGGTAAAGTTACCGTTTTTATCCTTAGCATTGACCTTGCCTTTGACGAGAACTATTTTGTCCCTTTGCCAGACATCGCCGGTTTTCTCGTAGTTGCCTGGGAATAAAATTATTTCTGTCTCACCAAAGAAATCTTCCATTTTTACGAATGCCATTTTTTGACCATTCCTGGTTACTATTTCACGAACATCAGATATAGTACCGCCGATACTGACAGATTTACCATCGAGCTCTGGTTTTAGCTCGTTTAAAGGTACGGTTTGCTCCCTGAGCATTAGTTCATAGGGATCAAGTGGGTGGCTGCTTAAATAAATTCCCAAAAGTTCGCGCTCCCAAACTAGTTGCTCGTGTGGATCTAGCACAGAAGTTGGGGGTTGAAGCTGTACTTTAGACCTACTTATACTTGTGTTGGAGCTGTCAGCCTCGCCAAATAGGTCTGTTTGGCCAGTGTTAGCTTGTTTCTGCAATCTGGACGCATAGGCTAGGACCGTATCGAGGTTAAATAGCAAAGTGTTTCTATCGGAAAACCTATCAAAAGCACCGGCTTTAACTAGACTGTCCATAGCTTTACGATTACTAACCTTGGAACTTACTCTAGATAGGAAGTCTTCTAGGTCTTCAAAATTGCCATCTTTTCTAGCTTCGACTATTTCCTCAACTACTCCAGTACCAACATTCTTAATACCAGCCATGCCAAACCTTATCTGATCAAGCGTTGGCGTAACGGTAAATTCACCGTAAGATTCGTTAACGTCTGGCTGTAATACAGTCAGACCCATATGCTTACATTCGTTTATCTCAATCGCCAGACGTTCATTGTCGTCGTAGTCACTCGTCATAAGCGCGGCCATAAAGGCTGCTGGGAAATTCGCCTTTAAGTAGGCTGTCCAATATGCAATTTGCGCATAACAAGTCGCATGGGCCTTGTTGAAAGAATAATCTGCAAAAGGCTGAATTTGCTTCCACAGCTCGGCAGCTTGCCTTTCAGTAAGTCCTTGCTTAACACAGCCGGCAATGAACTTTGGCTCTTCAGCCTGCATAATATCGCGTTTCTTTTTACCAATTGCTTTACGAACAAGATCAGCCTCGCCAGCACTATAGCCAGCAACAAGCTGCAAAAGTTGAATAATCTGCTCCTGATAAACCATCACTCCGTAGGTATCGCTAAGGATTGGCTCTAGCGACATATGCATGTACTCAATTGATGACTGGTTGTTTTTACCCTTAATAAACCTAGGGATTTCAGACAATGGACCAGGCCTGTAGAGAGCGTTCATGGCGATTAAATCGGCAAACTCTGTTGGTTGGAGTTCTTTTAAGTAGCGCTTCATGCCGGCAGATTCAAACTGGAACACACCGGTTGTGTCGCCGTCTCGGAATAGCTTAATGGTTTTTTCGTCATCCATCTGTATCTCACTCAGCTCAATATCTTTTTTATAGACTTTTCTAATAATGCGAAGCGCGTTTTTAAGTACAGTCAGGTTAGACAGCCCCAAAAAGTCCATTTTAAGTAGGCCTAGCTCTTCAATAGGACTCATTGAGTACTGGGTAGCAACAACTCCCTTTTGCGCCATTTCAAGAGGAGTGTAATAGACTATGTCTTCTGGAGCGATCACCACGCCGGCAGCATGAACTCCATGAGAACGGATAGTCCCCTCCAATTGAACTGCTCTATCGAAAACTGTTTTAGCGGTAGGGTTATTAGCGTACTCATTAGCCAAATCCTTATCTTCCTTAAGCGAAACAGCCAATGGTATGTGACGCCCTTGAACTGGAGGAGGAATCATTTTAGCCAGGCGATCGGCTTCGGCGTATGGTACTTGAAGTACTCTAGAAACGTCTCTTACTGCATTACGAGCCGCCATTCGGCCAAAAGTTACAATGTTGGCCACCCTATCTTTACCGTACTTCTCGACGCAATACTGAATCACTTCACCACGCCTTGTGTCCTGTATGTCGATATCGATATCAGGCATAGAGATACGATGTGGGTTTAAGAATCTTTCGAACATTAGCTTGTAGCCAAGTGGTTCAATTTCGGTAATTCTAATAGCGTAAGATACGATCGACCCAGCCGCTGAACCACGGCCAGGACCGAAGATGATTCCTTGGTCTTTACCCCATTTAATAAAGTCTTGGACGATTAAGAAGTAACCGTTAAAGCCCATTGAATCGATAGTGTCGAGTTCATACTCTGTTCTGTCTATAACTTCTTTGGTTAGAGACTTCCTAGCATCATCGATGCTTAGCTTAATACTTTTTTCAAGATCGACATTGCCGTAGCGCCAGGCAAGACCCTGCCAGACCAGTTGGTGAAGGTAAGTCTTTTCTGATTCGCCTTTTGGTACTGGGAATTTTGGTATCAGTATTTTACCCAGTTCTATATCTACTTGACAGCGCTCGGCTATCTTTTTGGTATTTAAGATATAGTCGGGATGATCCTTGCCCCATCTGTCTATGACTTCTTTAGGATCGGTTACGTGTAGCTCAAAATCCTTGAGAGACATTCTCTTTTCATCGCTTAAGAATGATCCTGTTTGTACACAAAGCAGGATTTCGTGCGCCTCCTGGTCTTCGTGCTTAAGATAATGCGCGTCGCAAGTGACGACACATGGTATGTCTAGCTCTTCAGCTATCTTCATAACCCCGGCATTGATGTTTACCTGTTCGTCCCACCTGCTGGTATGCTCTGGATGCCCGTGATCTTGCAACTCCATGTAGTAGCGATCACCAAAAGCTTGTTTGTACCACTTAGCACTTTCCAGGGCAGCTTCATACTGACCATTTCGTAGTGCTTCCCCAATTTCACCGCTGGCACAACCACTGAGGCAGATAAGGCCTTGGTTATGCTTAGCTAGCAAATCGCGGTCGATTCTTGGCTTGTAGTAATAGCCCTCTAAGTTAGCTATTGTTGAAAGAGCCATTAAGTTCTGATAGCCCTGATTATTCATGGCTAGCAGAATAAGGTGATAATTTGGCTTGTCTTTACCTGGTTCTTTATCTGTATGTGACCTAGCGGCAATGTAGGTCTCCATCCCTATAATGGGTTTAACATGATTGGCTTTAGCTTCTTTATAAAACTCGATCGCGCCGCTTAGAGTACCATGGTCGGTTATAGCAACAGAAGTCATGCCCTTTTCTTGGACATATTTAATCAGGCTTGGAACTTTGGTTAGTCCATCAAGCAGGCTGTACTGTGTATGATTGTGCAAATGCACATAATCGCTTGGCTTTAAAGCTGTTTTTGTTGCCAAAACTCCCCCTCTTTAGAGTATTGGTTTGTGTCTCTATACAAGATAAATTATACCAAAAAGCCGCTGCTTAAAATACGCCTATTTCTTTAAGTAGTCTTTTAAATGCTCGACAGCGTTGCTAGCATTTTTAACGGCTCTCTTGAGGTCTTCATCTTCAGCAGTACCATCATGAATAGCACTAATTACTTCTTTAAGTTTTTCTTTTGTATCTAAAGACTTTTCAACCAATTTATTAATTTCTGCTTGGCCTTTCTTATTGGCCTTAGAACTTTCCTTCTTGGCATCTTTGACAACTGCAACCAACTCTTTATTAATAGCCTTAAATTCTTTTTCTAGGTCTACTTTTCCTTTTTCAGCAACGTCGAGAATGTCGTCTCGAGTATCTCTGCCACTTTTAGGAGCAGTTAGAAGACCGGCTATATAACCAGCTACAGCGGCTAAACCGCTACCAATAACAACTTTTTTAGTCGTTTCTTTCTGTCGTCTTCTCATTTGGACTTTCTATTAACTAGCTTTACGATATTACGGATTAGCTTTAGGAAAGCTAAACGGTCTTGAGTGTCTCTTAATACTTCGGTAGCCGACTCAACCGAATCAATAACATCTTCAGCTTTATTAAGTACTCGGCGAACATCGCCAATTATTCTAACTAGATTTACTAGGACGACAAAACCTGCCAGGAAAAACAGGCTCAAGAAAACTGTAATTATGATAAGTAGGACTGTGTCAGTATTAGAGGTCATGGTCGTATTATATAACGATTATCTTATAAGTACACCTAATAACTTACAGGGTAAACAGTTTTGACTATGTAACGATATGGTTTAGGATAGTGCATATGGAAGAGTTAGCACCCCATTATCCCGAAGAGTGGTCTGACGATGACGTTACCTTACTTGAATCTCCAATAGAAGGAGAGCATCGAATCTTACGACTGACAAGGAGGAACACTCATGTCTATCGCTTCTACTTTAACAAAGAGTATGACTACATAGTTCATGCTTTCGGTGAAGGAGAAAATGATTACGTTGTCTATTTTCTTGATTTTGACGAAGAACTTGATCGACTCCTGTCTGAACGCGATTACCCCGAGATACCGTTAGCTCAAGTTAATGCTGGAGTTATGGAACATAAAGAAAAACAAAATAATATTGCTCTTTTCTCAAGAACATTTTCCGAGATCAATAGTCCAGAAGATTTATTCAATGCCATCGCTCGAGATGAAGAACAAGCAGCTTAAAGCTTAGCCTTTAAATATTCCTTAAGTGCAGGTCCTATATCTTCGTTCTTAAGCGCAAACTCAAATACAGTTTTTAGATAATCCAGAGGATTACCAGTGTCGTAGCGTTCACTGTTTTGAATAAGACAACCATAGAACGGCTTGTTATCTTTAATCATAGGCTGGATGAGGTAATCGGTTGCGTAAAACTCATCGCCTTCCTTGAGGCTTTGTTTACCCTTCTCCAGATAGTCAAAAACGTCTGGGGTAAGCAGATAACCAGCGACGCTAGCAAAATCAGATGGAGCTTTTTCACGACCTGGCTTTTCAATGATTGAGTCTACTTTAATAACACCATCTCTAACCTGGGGGCCACCAAGCATACCGTATCTGGCAAAATCTTTATCTTCTGTCACCTTAATGCATGGCAGAATACTGGCATTATATTCTTCATAAAGTTCAATCATCTGGGTAAAAGGGTTGGGGTCTGAGACAAATATGTCATCCGCGAACGTAAATATAAAAGGTTCATCGCCAATCAGTGGCGCAGCGCAGAGTATAGGCGTGGCCGTACCATAAGGGCCTTTTTGCCTTATGTAGGCAAAGTTAGCCATATCGGCAACGGAATTAATCTCATCGATGTAGTGGGCTTTGCTAGGGCCACCTTCAAGCAAGTTGTTAATCAGGTCCTTGCTGGGAGTATCAAAGTGGTCTTCAATCGGCCTTTTGCCGTAGCCACTGATAATAATGATGTCCCTGATACCGGCTTCAACAAGCTGTTCAGCGATATATTGAATAATAGGCTTATCTACAAGAGGCAGCATCTCTTTGGGCACGGCTTTTGTCTGTGGCAAAAAGCGGGTGCCATAGCCCCCGGCTGCAATTACGGCTTTTTTGACTTTAGAAGGTTTCACTCTGAAATTTTAGCATGTATTAGCTTAAGAAATATCTACAATATTTAAAGACCGAGTTGTTTTTTGATTAGTTCGTTAGCCATCTGTGGATTGGCTTTGCCTTGGCTCAGTTTCATGACTTGGCCGACTAAAAAGCCGATTGCCTTCATTTCGCCGTTCTTAACATCTTCAGCCGCCTGAGCGTTTTCTTGTAAGACCTTTTTCACTATATCCATGATTTCAGCTTTGTCAGAAACTTGAATGTAGCCACTTTTCTCAGCGTAAGCTTCTACTGCCTGAGTAAGGCTAGCTGTACCAAAAGCGCTAGATATTTTAGAGCTATCTTTGAGTAGCTCTTCGATCAATGCTTTAGCGCTATTGGAACTTAATTTATTAGCCTTAACTAGCTCGTAGATACTGCTATAAATGGCTGCTTTATCTTTACTGTTAAGTGCTGGCAGGCTGTCGTTTTCGTGTCTAAATGGTATTTCAGTATTGATCATCCAATTTGACATGAATTTAGCCAGCTCAGGCTTGTCAAGCTGGTCTTGTATAAGAGACAAGTAATCGACATTTTCATCGTCAACTTCTGCTTCGAGCAATGTCTCAATTGAGGAAGCGTCTAGCTCTAACCGGCTTAGAAGACTCCTCCATGACTCAGGCATGACTGGCATAGATTGTTTTATCGAACTGACAAAACTTTCATCTAATACGATCGGCGGTAAATCTGGATCAGGCATATAACGATAATCATCGGCATCCTCTTTGGTTCTTTGAAGAAAAGTTTTTTGCTTGGCATCATCCCAACCCCTGGTTTCCTGGTTGATCTTTTGTCCCTTTTCAAGCAGTTCGATTTGCCGGTCAATTTCATACTCAACCGCTTTTTCGACACTTCTAAAGCTGTTTAGATTCTTACTCTCGGTCCTAGTCCCCATTTCATCGGTTTGGCTGACGCTCACGTTCACGTCAAAACGCATATTGCCGTAGAAGAGGTTGGCGTCTGAAACTTGGGCATAGCGCATCCTTAAATAAAGTTCTCTGGCATAAGCCTTAGCTTCCTGGCTAGAAGACATATCTGGTTCACTAACAATTTCAAGAAGTGGCGTACCGGCTCTGTTTAAATCAACTAGGCTGTAGTCTTTTCCGGTTGGATGGACGCTTTTACCAGCATCGGCTTCTAGGTGCGCCCGGGTTATACCGATTGTTTTCTCTTGTCCGTCAACTTCTATTTTGACTTGACCGCCTAGAATTACTGGCTCTTCCCACTGAGTTATCTGATAACCCATAGGAAGATCAGGATAAAAATAGTGTTTGCGGTCAAACTTGGAAAATAGCTGGGGGGTTGAATTAAGAGCAAAAGCAGCCCGGGAGGCTAGTGTTAAGACTTCTTTATTTAAAACAGGTAAAGCACCAGGTAGTCCAAAGTCTATGTGGCTTACAAGCGTGTTTGGTGGAGCTTCACGGGCATCGTTAGCCACACTTGAGAAAAGCTTAGTCACAGTCTTAAGCTGAACATGGCATTCGATACCAATGGTCACCTTATATTTAGCTTTTGTTTCAGGACTTATCATTTTTGCGCTTTACTACTTTATTCTTAATTGCCTTAGTTCTACTAACTTTTTCTAGTGCGCCAAGATCCCTCAGAGCTTCTCTAAAGCCAGCAAGAGCCATGGCAACATCTTTCTTCTTGAGCTTGCGCACGTCAATCTTATCGTCTTCACTAAGCTTCTTGGAATACTTATGGCTAAACCAGACCTCCTCATTAAATGAAAGTGACTTCTGAGCTGAAACCAATCTTTCACCAGTTGACTTGCCTTTAAAGCCACGTTGCTTTAAAGCTTTATCGAGGAGCTTATCGGCATCGGTTATGGCTTTTGGCCAGGTCTTTCTGGACGAACAATACGACTGAAGATCATGCCATTTAGCATTGAAGTAAGCAACTTTTAAGCGACGTCTGAACCTGGGTATTCTCATGCGAACGCTTCTTCGCTGGCCTTAGCGACGGCAAGTAGTTCTTTATCCTGACGTCGAGCGGCCATAATTTGCAGGCCAACCGGTAAACCGCCTTCAGCTTTTCCTGCTGGAATACTAATAGAAGGGTTGCCGACCATGTTAGACGTAACGGTCATAATGTCGCAAAGATACATTTGAAGAGGATTATCTACATTCGCACCTATTTTAAAAGCTGTTGTCGGAGCGACAGGACCGATTAGGAAATCTACATCTTTGAGTGCGGCTTCAAATTCGTTAATAAGCTTTGTTCTAACCGTCTGCGCCTTACGATAGTATGCGTCATAGTAGCCACTGCTTAGTACGTAAGTTCCAATCATGATTCGGCGCTTAGCTTCCTTGCCGAAACCTTGGCCACGAGACAAGAGATAACTTTGGTCTAGATTTTTGGCATCTTTAGCGGTGTAAGCATAGCGCTGGCCATCATAGCGGGCTAAATTGCTACTGACTTCAGCTGGGCAAAGAATGTAGTAAACAGCTAGAGCCATATCTGTTGAAGGTATACTCACTTCACTTATTTCTGCGCCGGCCTGTTTTAATTTGTCGATTGATGACTCAATCACGTGCTTAACTTCCAGGCTCAAGCCCTCGCCCATATATTCTTTGATAACGCCGATCTTTTTGCCCTTTAATGATTGATTCAATTCCGTGTAATCGTCTTGCCTGGCTATTGTTGTTGAATCTAGTTCGTCTGGTCCGGCCATAACATCGAGCACAAGCGCAGCATCGTCAACGGTACTAGCAAGAGGTCCAATAACGTCAGTACTACTGGCCATAGCAACTACTCCGCTTCTAGAAACTAGGCCGTATGATGGCTTATAGCCAATGCAGCCACTAAAGCTTGCTGGTTGTCTGATTGAACCTCCGGTGTCGGTGCCAAGAGCAAATGGAGCAAGCTCTAGTACTACAGATGCCGCTGACCCACCAGAACTACCACCAGGGACTCTGGTTTTATCTTGAGGGTTAAGAGTCGTAAAGAAATCGCTGTTTTCTGTACTTGTACCATGAGCAAAGGCATCTAGGTTGGCTTTGGCGACGCAAATAGCACCTTCCGCTTCCAGCCTATTAATAGCCGTTGCCTGATATGGCGCACTAAAGCCTTTTAAGATATTGCTGGCTGCGGTAGTGTCAGCTCCAAATACGAGAAAATTATCTTTAGCTATAAAAGGCACGCCAGCGAGCCGGCCAGCATCGTCGCCTCGAGCTATAGCTTCGTCAATCTGCTTAGCCCTTTTTCTAGCCTCAGTTTCAGTAGTGGCAACAATTGCCTTATATTCGCTTTTTTCTTCTATTAGCTTAAGTGACTGCTCTACTAAATCAGCGGCTTTAAGTTCCCCGGCCTGGACCTTGCTTGCAATATCTTTAATTGGTAGCCATACGGATCGCATTTAGCCTATCATCCTTTTAACTTTAATTTGGTTGTCTTCAACTTCAGGCACGTTCTTTAGTAAATCAAGCGGTTCATAGCCGTAACTTTTCACTTCGTCAAAGCGCGTGACATTCGTTAAGTCACTGACTTGGTTGGTTGGCTTTAGGCCAGTTACATCCATTTGATCCAGCTTTTCAACATAATGCAAGATATCAGACAGCTCTTTTATGTATTCTTCAATTTCAGCATCAGACAAATCCAGCCTTGCCAATTGAGCCAATTTTAAGACATCGTCCCGAGTAAGGTTTGCCATAGTTAGGACTAATTGTAACAGAGACCTTTTCATTTATTTAGTTATTTTAATTAAAAAGTCTATTTACAAAAATTCACAACAGAACTAGTATTATCTTTAAGCGTAGGCTGAATAAGAAATTATGAGTTTAACGGCTGCTCCACCTCTTGAAACAATCAACTTGGTAAATCCAAGTCTGGAAGAAGCGTACGTCCATGTCGGTGGCGCCAAGATACACGTCACTGTTCATATTCCCGATGAATTCACTGATGATACTAAAAGATTCTTAATTGGTGACGGTTATTTTAGCCGAGAAAGAAACTATACTGAGCTTGCGAAGAGCCTATCAAGACTGGGCCACGTAGCCATAACTCATCAACCTGCGGATAAACAAGATATCTTTAAACGGACTCATCCTAGTCATTGGGATGGTGTTAAATTATCTTGCGAGGCATTAGACGCCGGACGAAAATTCACAAATCGAGTATTAGAATTAGACCCGTCAAGCAAATATATTGTGGCTGGTCATTCTTTAGGCGCTTACACCGGGGCCAAGTTTACAGAATATAGGCCTGATAAGGTTGAGCAGCTGGTACTTATTGCTGCCGCAGGTATGGAGCAACATGATCTTCCTGAGATGCTTGAAAGAACTGGACAGATCGTAATGACCCATTTTCCCGATCTTGCTTATGAATTCGGTATTAATCCAATGAAATTTATGTACAGCTCAACAATGCATGTGCTTGAGACTTTTGGCAGTCCAAGTAAATTTGATAGACGTTTTCGCGAAGGTTATACAGCGGTTTATTGCAACACTAAGCCTTATATACATAAAGCTAAGCAAGCTGGCATACCTGTTGAAATAGTTTGTTTTGAGGATGACGCTTATTCAAAACTTAAAGAGAACGTAAGAGCGGCAAACGAAACAAACAGTAACCTTTATATACTTCCTGGGGACCATTTTACCCCTCAGAAAGAGCCTGTCAGGTTTGCTAGCGATCTGGACAATATCGTTAAAGATCGATATGTCAGATTATGAGTCTTTTTACAAAACTAATTTAAGCTTTGCTTTTGATTTCAGCGATCAGGTCTCTCAGCTCTGCCGCCGTTTCGAATTGCAGGTTGGCTGATGCTAGCTCCATCTGAGAACTCAAATCTTTTATTAAAGAGCCGTATTCATCTTTAGGTATCTTATTAAGGTTAATCTTTGCTCTTTTAGCTTCTTCGGGCAGATCTGATCTCATACCCTTTTCTACTGCTCTAGTAATACCAATTGGGGTTATACTGTGTTCCTTGTTGTAGGCTGCCTGAACTTTGCGTCTCTCATCTGTTTTGTCTAAAGTTCTTTGCATACTGCCAGTAATTCTGTCGGCATACATAATAACGTGGCCCTCTTCGTGCCTCGCGGCGCGTCCAACTGTTTGGATAAGCGCTTGCTCACTTCTTAAGAAGCCCTCTTTGTCAGCATCTAAAATAGCTACGAGTGAGACTTCCGGCAAGTCTAAGCCCTCTCTTAGCAGGTTAATACCTACTAGAACGTCGTATGTGCCTAGTCTTAAGTCTCTTAATATGTCGCTACGATCAAGCGTGTCGACGTCGCTATGCAGATAGGCAACCTTTATATTAATTTCCTGCAAGTATTCAGCCAGATCTTCGCTCATGCGCTTGGTTAAAGTAGTTACCAATACTCTTTGCCTCTTTTTGATTGTGTCTCTAATTTCATTAACCAGATCATCAATTTGTCCTTCAATTGGTCTGACCTCAATCTTTGGATCGAGTAGCCCCGTTGGACGAATGACCTGTATTGCCGGTTCAGGACTCCTGGAAAGTTCATACTCAGCAGGTGTTGCGCTAACATATACCGCCTGATTAACGTGGCGCTCAAACTCAGTAAAAGTAAGCGGGCGGTTGTCGAGAGCACTTGGCAATCTAAAGCCATGCTCAACCAGCACTTCTTTTCGAGCTCTATCTCCGTTATACATTCCCCTGACTTGAGGAATTGACATGTGTGATTCATCGATAAGCATTAAGTAGTCATCGGGAAAGTAGTCGAGTAGTGTTGCCGGCTGCTCACCTGGCTCTCGATTGGTTAAGTAACGGGAATAGTTTTCTATGCCTTTAACAAAGCCTGTTTCTTCTAGCATTTCAATATCGAAGCGGGTTCGTTGCTCGAGTCTCTGGGCTTCCACCAGCTTGCCTTCATTTTTAAACTGATGTAGCCGTGTTTCAAGTTCTTTTTCGATGTGACCTAATGCTACTTTTAGCTTGTCCCCCGGCGTGACATAGTGAGATCCCGGAAAGATTTTGTACGAATCAAGATCGGCCAGGATTTCACCCGTTAAAGGATCGACTTTCGTAATACGGTCAACTTCGTCACCAAAAAATTCCAATCTATACGCAAGTTCTTCGCTGGCCGGGAAGACATCGACGACGTCACCTCTTACTCTGAACGTGCTTCTATGGAAATCTATGTCATTTCTCTGGTACTGAATATCTGTCAGCTGCCTTAGGAGCTTATCCCTAACTTTTCTTTCGCCTTTAACAACGTCGATCGATAGGCCGTTATAATCTTCAACCGAGCCAATACCATAGATACAGCTAACGCTGGCGACAATAATAACGTCTTTTCGGCTTAGCAAGGCATCCGTGGCAGCGTGTCTTAATCTATCTATCTCTTCGTTGATCTGCGAATCCTTTTCAATATAAGTGTCTGATCTGGGGATATACGCCTCAGGCTGGTAGTAATCGAAGTAGCTAACAAAGTAATGGACGGCGTTCTCGGGAAAAAAGTTTCTGAATTCGTTATAAAGCTGTGCTGCTAATGTTTTGTTGTGGCTAAGCACAAGAGTTGGCTTGCCAGTATTTTGAATGATGTTACTCATGGTAAATGTTTTACCAGAGCCCGTTACACCTAAGAGTGTTTGGCTTTTATCACCATTATTAAGGCCCTCCGTTAGCTGCTTGATAGCAGACGGCTGGTCACCCGTAGGCTTATAGTCTGACTTTAGTTTGAAATCACTCACCTAGATATTGTAGCAAGCCCGAACGAGACTAGCTCTTATCCATTGTGGCCGGCATGATCGCCATCAAAATTCAAAAACCACTCTTGATCATGGTTCTTCAGGTGGTCCTTGATGTCCTTAGATTTCTCATCAAGTATGTCAACTATCTTCTTAACCAGTCTTTCTGGGTTATCATCGTAAACAACCAGGCTCTTATGAGGTGGCTCTAAAATTTCCATTAGCGCTTGGATCTCGTCAGCCGTACCACCACTGCCAAGGAGTACACCGCAAGGTTTGTGGGCTTCTAGAGCAGAAGTAAACTCGTGCAGGCTGCCAAAGCGTCCACCTATAGTTATAACTGCATCACTAGATTGGACTAGATAGAGGTCACGTCCAACGTAATGAAGACCAGTGAAGTTAAGAAAGTCGAAACAAGAACTTGGTAAGCGATATTTATGTATATGCTCCCTAAAGCTTATAGCAGGAGAAAATCCAACGCTCATACCACCAGCTTTTCGGGCGCCAACCGCTGCATGATAAGGCAAGCCAACAGTAGCGCCAGTGGTTATGATGTGGCCGCTTTTAGCGATTGCTACGCCTACTCTGTCGGCAAGTCCAGCCGAGTTCTTTACTGTATCACCTGATGCTGCACCCGATACGCAAATAGAGTATTTTAGGTTGTATGGTTTTTCATGACTTTCGCTTACTGGGCTCATTAACTGATTGCCTCCATTGCAAGTTCTGGTTCAAGTTCACTTAATATGGTTCGTTCAACAGGCTCATGGTTAAAGTACCTAAGTAGAAGCTCGTGCCAGAGTGAGCGTTTAAAATAATGGGTTAGACGTTCGTTGAAGCTGACTTCATTACATAAGTTGAGCGCGCTATCGAGTATGTTAAATGAAACCGGCTTACGGCCACTTATAACGCCTAAATGCGATGTATCTTTCCAAAAGCTTAACGACTTATCTATTTGAGCCAGTTTTTCTTCAATTGGATGCCAGACCATATCTTCTAGCTGCAAATAAGGTTCAAAGACGTCTTCTCTAAAATGCCCATTGATTCTTGAGTAGTATCTTTGGATTAAATTCCAAGGAACGGGCTGATCAAGCAATTTTGAATTAAGCTCTGGCTCGGTATTTATGATCCGGCTAACGATATCTCCAAAATCGGGTCTGACTTGATTGATCTTTAGGAATGTTGAACAAGCTCTAATTTCATTTAGCTCGTGCAAACTTAGGCTCAAGCTAGCCGTTACTACACCGGCTGGTGGACTCGCCGGTAAAGGCAAGAGTACAATTGCGCCTAATTCCTTAAACGACAAAATATTATGCTTAGTGCTAGTTACAATACTATCCGACAGCTTTTTCCATTTAGCGCTATTTGGGCTAAGTATGGTTATGTTCCTATCTTCAAAATCAGTCGGGGACAGCTTTTTGTATTGATCGGTGTAGTGTTTTTTCCAGGAAGCTGATTCATTGAGCCAGGCTGCCGATAAGACAAGGCTTAGGTGCTCTTGCTTTAGCATTGACTCGAGTGAGCGGTAGCCGAGCGCTTTCATAGCCTTCTTTGGCGGAGTCTTTCTTAGTAGCGTCTTTAGCTTGGTTGGTTTAATCGCAAAACATCTCTTTGAATCGGGTAAGCGCTTCATCGCTTCAACTATGCCGGCAACCACGTCAGCTTCGGCCGATACGTGCGTAGCAGCTAGTGTTCTTAGAGTCTTAGTGACTGATTTATCGTCTAGTCTAAGCTTCTCGATTAAGGCGTGGTAAAGCTCTTCTTCGGTCGTATCCTTATGATCAAGCCCTAACTGTCTAAGCTTTGATTTACTTAAAGAGACTATTTCACTAGACAAACGTATATCTGTTGAAGGGTTACCGTTGGCAGACTCAAGCTGCCTAAGACCAGTTCTAAAGAAAGGTTCTTTGGCTTCTAAAGCTTCTGATAAAAATCTAGTCATTTTGGCTTAAATAACTTTTTCTTTTAAAGTTTCCCTCTTAAGGCTTGTTTTTATTTACCTTTTTACTACTTATAGATTACCATAAGCACGTCTTTTAGATAAAGTGCTTTTTTATTACTTTTTAGAGTGGCTTTGGTTTGTACCAATCAGGTGAATTCTTAAGGAATTCGTCTAACTCTTTTTCACTTAGCAGTCCTGCTTGGGCACCAGTCTTCTGGACTACGCTCATGGAGTTAATTGGGGCCCACTGAAGAGCACCTTCAATAGTGTTGCCTTTAATTAGAGCGGCTACAAAGGTTGAAGCAAAGGCATCACCGGCACCTGTTCGATCACTTGGTGGTGCTGGATCAGGATAAAGGGGCATTTGTAGTCTTTGGTGGCCATCTGAGGCATAAGCGCCGTGAGGGCCATCGGTAATAACAACAGTCTTTGGCCCAAGAGCATGGAGTTTATCGAAGAGATCGTTCAGGTCATCGTGATTACCACCGCCAACTAAGGCAGCTTCTTCACGGTTGAGTACCAAAACTTCGCTTCTTTGGTAAACCCTCTTCAATCTTTCTACGCCGGCTTCCATCTGGAAAGTACCAGGCTGGAAAGCAAGCTTAACGTCTGGATTAGCATCAAGCCAGTCAGCCACTTGATCATGGTATTCAATTGCGTGTTCGCTGATTGAGCTAAAGTAGACCCACTTAGGCGTCTCATTTGGCCTTAGGTGCGGCCAGTGATAGTCATACTCTTCGTGCTTAATCAGGATGGTGCGCTCGTCTTTATACCAAAGGACGTAGTGATAGTTGCTTTTCTTATCTGGGTTAATCCTTACAAAACGAGTATCGACGCCATTTTTATGAAGGGCATTGATCATATCCCGGCCATGCGAGTCACCGCCCACGTTAGTTACGAAGGCACTGTTAAGTCCTAATCTCGCAAAAGCAACAGCCGAGTTAGCGGCATTACCGACGGCTTCAATAATTTCGGCGTGGTCAAAAGGCAGCTTCGTACCAAACTTCATGGCTAGCCATTTACCCTCTTCGTTCTCGTAAGTTATTGCTTCGTCATCGATAAGCTTAATAAAAGCATCGGTTACAATGTCTCCGATACTGACGACGTCTGGTTGTTCTGCCATGCTGTTCCCACCTCTTTACTTTTATTAGATAGCCCTTATGGTTTTAGTTTAGCAAGATTTTATTGTTCTTAGCAATTATTAATAATATTGTTTTTCGTAATAAGATTACCAATAGTGATAAAACATGGGACGACAGGAAGAGAGAATAAAAAAAGGAGATGGAGGGGTGAGCCTTTACTCAAACAATTTAAATTTCTCTTCCCTGTTTAACAGATTTGTCGTCACCGACCTGCTTAGAAAACCCTGGTTACTACTCATCTGGAGCATGCATTCTTTCGAAAGTCTCTGGGTCGAATTGCTTAGCAAGCTCCATAAACTTTGCCTCATTCCGCGCTTTGCGTCGTTCTTTGTATATAACGACAGCTGCAAAAATCATGACTCCGGTATAAAGCAATGTACACGCCAAGCGCACCGACCAATCAGACCAGTCGATGTGTTTCTGGAGAGAATCATGCGCTAGATCAAACAACGCATCAACGAAGATATATATCAACATGACACCGAAGAAAAACCATGCAACAGCGATCTTGCACTTCTGATACATGCATCCTCCTATTTGAGAGATTTGTAGGTTCTAACAATCTACGAAGTTTTCTGCAAGTATCAGTCGTCCGATACAAATTTGTCAATTACCACAATGAGCGCAAAGATCAATCCTGCGATGAAGACTGCAAAGAGGACTGATCCAATTATTGCATCACCCATCCAAGAACTTGTGGGCGCAGAGTATTGCACGGCGTGATGAATGGCCTTTGCCAGAAAAAGTATTCCAAATACGAATGACAGGGCCATGGCGAAGGTCAGAACAAGTATTCCTAGAGCACGAGGAAGCATTTTACTCCGATATGTGACTTGAAGGTTCAAGCAATCGGTTATCCGACATCTCTGTTAACATCAAAAGATGTGGGATTATTATATAATTCTTATATATTTTATACAATGATATCAAGAAGTACTAACGTCTTTGATACAGTCTATTTAGCGCCGAGCATCTTGCCGGCTGAATTGAAATCATCTAGCTTTGATTCAACAACTGCTTGTACGGCTGGAACTACGTCTTTACCAACAAGCTTAGCGACTGAGTATTCGTCTGGATTGTCCTTAAACGATTTTTCGAGAGCAGTTCGGTAAGCGTAGCGCATATCACTATTAATGTTGATCTTGGTTACCCCGATTGCAACAGCGTCTTTAAAGTAATGTCCTGGGGTGTCACTACCGCCATGCAATGAAATATTGCAGTCGGTGGCTTCTCTAAGTCGCTTGAGAAGATCAAGGTCAAGTACTTTAGGTACAGGATACTTGCCGTGAAGGTTGCCAATAGCAGCAGCAAAAGTATCAATGCCGGTTGCATCGACGAATGCTTTCATACCTTCTGGTGTAGAAAAGGTCTTCTTAATTTCATCATAATTAATGTCTTCTTTATGAACATTTGAGCTACCGCCAAAATAGTGTGGTTCGCTTTCGACAGACGCGCCAGTAAGCTTTGCGAATTCAACTACTTCTTTTGTCGCATCAATTATATCCTGATCGGTTGCATCATGATTAGCTTGAGAGATATCGATATGGATAAATTCAAAACCGGCTTCTATACCAGCCTTGGCGGCTTCTACGCTTGGGCTGTGATCGAGGTTTACATAGATTTCGACACCGTAGGTGTACTTGTAATTATCTACCATGTCGCGGACGTTGTCGATTCCAATATCATCAACTTCACCTTGGCTAACTTCAACTAAAATTGGAGCCTGCTTTTTAATGGCTGCCTGTGTAACTGCTTTGAGTGTTCCTTCGTCGTCTAGGTTAAAAGCTCCAAAAGCCCAGTGCTCAGTTCTGGCCTGATTCATTCTTAGTCTGGCCATGTGACAGTTTACTCTGATTTGACGAAGTGTTAGTGGCATAGGTCTATTCTAATACGCTTATGGCTAATTACTAAATTAATTTTTATCTACGACTAAATGGGCCGCTAGTCTTATGTGCTTGGCATCTAAGCCAAAGTGTACGAGTAGCTCGTCCGGTGTGCCCGATTCACCAAAGCGATCTTTCATACCGATGCGTTTTAGTTGGACAGGATGTTCTTCGGCTATTAGTTCGGCTATCGCACCACCGAGTCCGCCATTGATTTGGCCTTCTTCAGCAGTCACGACTGCACCAGTTTTTTTGATGCTCTTAAGTATAGTTTCAGTATCAAGCGGTTTAATGGTTGGTACATGAATAACTTCAGCGTTAATACCATCTTTACTAAGACCTTCGGCTGCCACGAGAGCTTGATAAGTCATAGTGCCGGTGGCGATCAGGGTCACATCACTACCATCTCTAAAGACGTAGGCGGGACCTATTTCAAAGGGCGTATCTAGAGTCGTAATAATTGGGGTTTCTTCTCTGGCTAGTCTCAAGTAGTTCGGTTTAGGGTTATTGGCCATAGCAAGAGTCATCTTTTCAGCCTCAACGCTATCGCCTGGAGCTAGAACGATCATATTAGGTAGTACGCGCATAATGGCAATATCTTCAAGCATTTGGTGGGTTGCACCATCAGGACCAACGCTGACTCCGGCATGGCTGCCGATAATCTTTACCGGTCGATCATTAAGACAAATAGTCGTTCTAATTTGTTCCCAGTTTCGGCCTGGGCTAAAGGCAGCGTAGCTACTAACAAAAGGTATCTTATTAAGCAGGGTTAGTCCGGCGCCAACGGTAACAAGATTTTGCTCGGCAATGCCAATTTCTATGAAACGCTCAGGAAATGCTTCTTTAAACAAACTCATTTGCGTAGAATCGGTCAGATCAGCACACGCAGCTACGACATTGTCGTAAACTTCGCCGGCTTTTTTAAGGCCCCGACCAAAGCCTTTTCGTATAGGTTCTTTTTTAATTTCACCCTTAAGATCAGCTAAATGCAGATTACTCATGTTCGCTCCTGATCTTGCCACCAAGGGTTCGGAGTTCATGCAAGGCTTTAACCGCTTGCTCATGATTTGGTGGACTACCGTGCCAGTGGAAATCGTTTTCCATAAAATCGACGCCTTTGCCTGGAATTGTATGGGCAATAATGACAACTGGCTTTTCCACGATGGCCTTAGCCATAGCAACGGTATCAATAATAGACTCAATGTTGTTGCCGTCTATTTCAAGCACGTGCCAGCCGAATGCTTCCCATTTGCCTTTTAGATCTTCAAGGGGCATAACGTATTCGGTCGGTCCATCAATTTGAATATTGTTTCGATCGACAATTGCGATAATGTTATTAAGCTTGTACTTGCCGCCCAGCATGGCAGCTTCCCAGATATTACCCTCATCCAGTTCACCGTCGCCCATGACCACATAAACCCATCTGTGGGTTGTTTTGTCCATGCGCATGGCGAGAGCCGCTCCGCAAGCCTGGCTTAGGCCGCAGCCGAGTGGTCCGCTGGTCGTTTCTAGTCCTGGTAAACGAGTTCTTTCTGGATGACCTTGCAATCGGCTACCGAGCTGCCTAAGCGTCATTAGTTCTTTTCGACCAAAGAAACCGGCTCTAGCCATAGTGGCGTATCTGACAGGTACACAGTGTCCGTTGCTAAGAAGGAGTATATCTCTTTCGTCCCAGTCAGGTTTTTTAGGATCATAGGTCATTAAATCAAAATATAGGGCAGCAAATATATCGGCGAGGCCCAAAGGTCCGGCACTATGTCCGCTACCGGCATGCTCAAGCATGCTGATTATATCTTCTCTTATTTCGTTGGCTACTTCTTCTAGTCTTTGAATTGGTAATTTTTGCATATTATTATCAATTAATTGATTTCTCTATCTTAGCATAAGCATTCCAAGGATCGTCAGATTTTTGTATGAAGCCGCCGACATTGAGCACGTCTACGCCAGCATTGACCATTTGGATTGCGTTGTCATCGTTAATACCGCCATCCCAGGAAACTTCTATATTTGGAAAGTCTCGCTTTACTTGTTTGACTTTTTCTAAGAGAGTTAAGTCTGCTTCGCCACCATGATAGCCCAGCTTTCCGCTAAATATTAGGACGTGATTGTATAAGGCAATAGTATCTTTGGCTTCATCGATGGTTGTGTTCTTTAAGAGAGCCAGCCCGGCTTTGATGCCGTTTTCCTGCAGGCTTCTACTAAAGTCTTCATAATCAACATCAGCTTCATAGTGAATAACTACTAGTGATGGATGTAGCCTTATTAACTCAACCAGGTAGTCGCCAGGTCTTTCATACATTAGGTGAATATCCGCCGTCGTGTCTTGAGGCCACCAGACCGAACTTAAGTCTGGCGATTCGGTTGGTGCGAACTTGCCGTCCATAAGGTCAATATGAACCCTCGTTGCAAATGGTTTAATCGCCCTAAATTGGGCTTCATATTCTTCGTCGTTAAAAGCTGTTATGGTCGGACAAATTGTTGGCATATGTTAATCGTCAAGTTGTTTTATTCTTCGTTCGTGTCTTTCAATTCCACTAAAATCTGTGTGCAGCCAAATATCTACGGCTTGCTTAATCTCATCAAAGTTTAAGAACCTGGCTCCAAGGCTAAGTACGTTGGCATTATTATGCTGGCGGCTGAGTTTCAATATTTCGTAAGGGTCGTCGCTCTGATTGCCTTCGCTGTCTACAGGCTCCACTGGTTTACTTGGGCCGTAATATAGAGCACAGCGAGCACCTTTGATTCTGTTGGCAGCCATAGCTTCGCCCGTACCACTGCCGCCAAGTATTATGCCCATCCTGCATTCACCACTGGCGACAGCCTTGGCAGCAGCAAACATAAACTCCGGGTAGTCATCGTCGGGCGTAAAACTAATTGGACCGAAGTCCACACATTCATAGCCAGTAGATTCGAGATATTTTTTTAACTCAGCTAAAGCTTCAAAGCCGGCATGGTCGGTTGCCAAAGCTAATTTCATTATATCTACTCGTGGTGTTCACCATCCTCATGGTGTTCATGATTCTCATGGTGTTCTTCATGGTGCTCCTCATGATGTTCCTCATGGCCACCGTGAAGCAGTTTACCAATATCGGCAGTTACTTCTACCAGTCGGTTTGAGTAGCCCCATTCGTTGTCGTACCAAGCAACGACTTTAAGCATATTACCGCCAACTACGGCTGTTAGCTTAAGGTCAACTGTAGCTGAATGGCTGTTGCCGATATAGTCACTGCTAACAAGTTCCTCTTCAGTAACGTCTAGGATACCTTGGTAATATGGCTCTTTGGCAGCTTTCTTGAAAACTTCATTAACTTCTTCAACAGAAACTGCACGCTTAGTAATGATGACAAAGTCACTGATAGAAACAACTGGGGTGGGAACGCGTATGCTCATGCCTCCAAAGATTCCCTCTAATGAAGGTAAGGCAAGGGCGGCAGCTTTAGATGCGCCAGTAGTTGTAGGCACAATGTTTTCGGCTGCGTTACGCATCTCCCGCTTATCTTTAGCGCCAGGGCCATCTTGCAAGGCTTGAGATGCGGTATAGCTGTGAACAGTAGTCATCATAGCTTTTTCAATGCCGAAATTGGCCTCAATAACTGCAGCCACTGGCGTAATACAGTTGGTTGTACAAGAAGCGTTTGAAACGATTTCACTGGCACTTTCGAGTGAATCTTCATTTACACCAAGCACGACAGTTGTAGCGCCATCGCCCTTAGCGGGAGCGCTTATAACTACTTTCTTAGCACCGGCATTAATGTGAGCTTTGGCTTTTTCTGGATCAACAAAGAAACCGGTTGATTCAATCACTACATCTACACCTAGGTCTCCCCAAGGTAGAGCTGCTGGATCCCTTTCAGCAAGGATTTGAATATGGTGGCCATCGACTATGATGCCCTTATCGTCAAACTTAACTTCTTTGCCGTACGTACCATAGTTGGTGTCATGCTTGAGTAAGTGCGCTAATGTCTCAGGAATTGTTAGGTCGTTGATAGCAACAATCTCAAGATCGTCACGCTCAAAAGCAACTTTAAAAGCGTTACGTCCTATCCGCCCGAACCCATTGATAGCTATTTTCGTCTTCATTCTTCAGTATTTCCTTGTTTAATAAGTTTATGCTTAAACTTAAGTATAAGAACAAGTCAGAGGTAATACAAGTCATTGTAAGAACAGTGTAAATATGGTATTATTTATCTTCTATGTCAGTCAAAATTTATGAAGAAGAATTACCGGGGGGCTATTGGTTAGTATCTGACGATTCAGAATTCGACGCATTAACTGATATCTCTGCTGGGACTCCGGCGACCGATGAAATATCGATTGCCGAAGCAGATAAAGCTGTACAGGCAATGCTTGGGCTGAGTAAACTGCCCGCTCAGCGTATGCCTAATGGTAAACCTAAAGAACATCAACAAAGAATTGCCATTGGAGACGAGGGTGCTAAAGCTGAGTTTATCGCAAGACGATTCAGAATGGCGTACATGGTTGCTCAACAAAACGCCGCAGAAGTACCATCAGCCGAAACGACAGTTGAGGATTACTTCCAAGATGCAGTTGAGGCTATGCTCAAGGGCATCATTGGACACCAAGCAGGCACTATTTCTGACATTGATCTTGATAAAACTATTAGCACTTACGTACACAGAGACGTTAAGCGAGCAGTTAATAAACGCGGCCTAATAGTTAATGAAAGTTACTATGCCGGTCGTAAGAGAAATAAGCCCGAAAAAGAATCAGAGCCAAATCTAAGTAAAGTAACCTCCGACCCATTGGTTTATTATGATACTGATGTTGTTCTGGGGGTAGAGCCTGAAAAACAAAAAACGGTCAAGAAGACAAAGATACAGTCTGATCATAGCGCTTTGGAATACGAAGAGTTAGTGGATCTAGATTTATACGCCGAAACTCTTGCTGGTGAAAGCGACACATTTAGAGAAGTAGCTGAAAGGCTCAATGCTGCGGTTCTAAATAAAATGCTCATGTCTAAGGGAGTACATGGACATCTCCGGCAAATTATGATTATGCGTTATGGCTTAAATGGCCAAGTACCAGAAATCTTAGAAGATGTCGGCACACATTTTTCCGTTTCTAGAGAACGAATACGCCAAATTGAAAATAGAATGTTAAGTTGGCTTGCCTCAATGTCCAAAAATGGCTCATTTGTTCGTGACGAGTTAGACAACGAAATGCCAAAGTTGAAGCAAAATTGGCGTGAGCAAGACCGTGCAGCATTCTTATCAAGAAATAGAAAAGCCGTTCCGGATAATTCACATAGGCAGACTATTGCCTATAGGAATGAGGGTCTAATTGAAGAAACAATAACTGAAGAGTTTGATAAGCTTACAGGCTTGATATCATATTTTATTGTTAGAGTGACTAACGACTACGCCTCAAGAATGCAGAATGGTAACCTGTCTTATGACTTTAAAGAAGTTAAACGTGAAGTTGAAGATCGCTACTTTAGTCCTAGTGGTTACGAGCTAAAAGACAGGTACTTTGATGATGCTATTGGGGCACTTAGGGATAAAGGCATTATCAAAGACACCCAATCATTTAACTATGGCGATAGCCCTCAATACGTAGAAACGTTTTCTCTTGCAAAATACGACTAATCTAAAAGCTAAAATCTACGCTGACTATAGTTCCAGATTCACTTCCATATACTACTAGTAAGGAAAAGTCTGTTCGTCCCCGGTATAGAGTAATTCAACCAATTGATGACCAATTGTTCTACCATCAACGCCTTGTGGTATATCTTCAGAATCTATAAACATTTTACGCGCTCCTTCGGGTGTAAATGCTATAGTGCTATGTTCAGCACCCAAGGCTCCGGTTACACCAGCCCCTAAACTTTTAAGAACTGCTGCGTGATGAAAAGCAAGTGGGGGTGTTACTTCTGATATGAATAAAGCCGTTTCACCAACACTCATACCAAGCGTACGTATGGTTGCTGTGATTTTTCCGCCACCTTTTTCATAAGCGCACACTTGATAAATGGTAGTAGTATCAATATCGTGCGATGTGTTTGCCATATCTATCCTCTGTTAATTATTAATAGTTATATACAATTATATCTATAATGTCAAATAGGCAACGTTCGCTATTATCAAATTGATTATACAGGGCGGGTACGGCACGGTTCGAGCTTGTAGACGCTAAGTTATAACCTTAAATTCTATTTATTGTTGTAGCGCTCGATTGATTCGGCAATTATCTTTTTAGCCTCTTCAATGTCACCCCAACCAGTTACATTGGTTGTGCCTGGTTTTTTAAGGTCTTTGTAATGACTGAAGTGTTCTTTTATTTGCTGTTTCCATCTTTCGCCTAAATCATCTAAGGAGTGGATTGAATCGCCAGTGTTGCGATCATCTTCAGGTACGCACACGATCTTGTAATCATTGTCACCGTCATCAATAAAGTTCATAACGCCAATTACTTTGGCTTTTAGCCATACGCCCGTCGGTATTGGTTCGCCGGTTACTACTAGAGTATCCAGTTCATCGCCGTCTTCATCTAAAGTCTGAGGAATAAAGCCATAATTAACTGGCTTCTTATAAATACTTGGTTCAACGCGGTCAAGCGTAAAAGCAGCTCGTTCGCGATCCCATTCAATCTTTAGAAAACTCCCCTGAGGAATCTCAATAACTGTATTAACTAATCCATTCTGGTAGTCGCCTGGGTCAAGCACTTGATTAAAGTCAGCCAATGTAAACTTCTCCCTTTTATTCTTCAATATATTGTACACTAACTTATACTATGCAGATTATAGGTCACCGAGGCGCGGCCGGATTAGCGCCAGAAAATACACTCAACGCTTTTTTTAAAGGTCTCGAGTATGGTGTAAATGAACTCGAGTGCGACTTACGGGTTACAAAAGATAATGTAGTAGTGTTAAGCCACGACGAAGCGCTCCATGATCCTGATGGCAACAATGTAGTTATTAAAGATAGTACCTACGAAGAGTTAGCTATGCACCAATCCGATATACTTACTTTAAAGGAGCTGCTGGATCAAATTGGCGGCAAGGTCACACTTGATTTAGAAGTTAAACCAGATGTAGAAGTTAAACCTATTATTAAAGTACTTAAACCCTACTTAGGCAAAATATCTCCTGATTTAATCAAGCTCGCAAGCTTTGATCAGTCCGTCTTGCTAAAGCTACACGAAGCATTCCCTGAACTTGCCACGATCGTGCTTGAAAGCTGGTCTAGTGTAAGGGCAAGACGTAGAGCTAAGGAACTTGATACTAAATACCTAGCAATGAACCAAAAATATCTATGGTCGGTATATATTAAAGCAACCAGTCGAAGATATAAACTTTATGCCTATACGCTTAACGATCCTGTTAAGGCCAAAAAGTGGGCCGGCTATGGACTTTACGGTGTCGTTACAGATTATCCGGATAAGTTTGCTAAAATATAACTAGATTATGAAGGTAGAGTTTAAGTTTAGCGAAGAACAGGCCGCCAATATCCGCAGCTTTTTCTTCAAGCCGGAAAGTCCTATCCGCTATACAGCCGGGCAGTACGTTGAATTATCACTCGATCACCCAAACCCAGACAACAGAGGAAAAAAGCGTTGGTTTACCTTGTCTTCAAGCCCAGACGATGAACTAATTAGTATTACGACAAAGTATTCTCCCGACAAGCCGAGTAGTTTTAAAAAGCATTTATTTAAAATCAAAGAAGGCGCCATACTTGATCTAAATGGGCCAATGGGAGACTTTGTCTTACCCAAGCTTATCCAAACACCACTCACTTTTGTTGCAGGTGGGATCGGCATCACTCCCTTTCACAGCATTGTCGAATGGCTCACTCAAGTAGACGAAGAACGTCCAATCAAACTTTTATATGCCGTTAAAAACGAAGATGAAATTATATTCCAGGATACTTTTGATAAGGCCAAAATCAGGCCAACCATTATTGTCGAAAAAGCCTCGGCAGCGTGGGGCGGCGAAAGAGGACATTTAAGCGCGGAGATGATCCTTGGTTTAAGCGAGCTTAAAGAAGATGGTTTAATTTACGTGTCTGGGCCTGAACCAATGGTTGAAAGATTTGAGAAAGATTTAATGAGAGCCGGTGTAGCTAAACACCAGCTTGTCTTGGATTTCTTCCCTAATTATCCAGATTTTTAGTTCTGGAGCGGGTGCAATCTACCTTCTAAGTATTCACGTATTTTAAGTGCGGCCGTAGCACCTTCGCCGGCGGCTGAGGCGATTTGCATAGTCGCTCCACAACGGATGTCTCCGGCAGCAAAAACTCCTGGCATAGTGGTTTGCAAATGCTCATCAGTGATAACGAAACCTATTTCATCAAGTCTGATCGTCGTTGGCTTTAAGAACTGCGAATTAGGAATTAGTCCAACAAAGACAAACACTCCATCAACATCAAATTCAATATCTTTACCGTCTTTAGTGCCTTTAACTTTGCTGACTACATTATTCTCGCCAATAATCTCATCCGTAGTGGTATGCAAATGAATTGTAACTTTACCGTCTTTAACAAACTGCTCCATTTCATCTTGCAAAACTTCCGATGCTTTAACCGTAGAGCGTACAAGCAGGTCGATATGACTGGCGTAGCGGGTTAGGAAAATAGTTTCCTGGAAGGCTGAATTGCCTCCCCCAACTACAACTATTCGCTTATCCCTATAGAAAGCACCGTCACAAGTTGCGCAGTAGTGCACTCCGCGGGCATAGTATTCAAGCTCACCGGGTGCACCGATCTTTTTATAATCTGAGCCAGTCGTCAAAAGAACCACTTTAGCTAGTATCTCGCCGCTGGTTGTTTCAAGTCTTTTAAACTCGCCTTCATCATGTATACCCGTAACTTCACCTAGTTCTATAACAGCGCCGAAGCGCTCGGCTTGTCTTCTTAGGTCATCGGCAAGCTTAAGACCGTCTACGCCGTCAGGAAAGCCAGGGTAATTGTCGATTTTATCAGTAACTGCCGCTAAACCGCCGACAACTGCACGTTCAAAGACTAGAGTGTCTATATCTTCACGGGTTGTATAAATAGCCGCTGTAAGGCCGGCTGGTCCGCTACCAATAATTACAAGGTCATGCTTTTGTGCTTCCGTTATCTCCTCTGCCATAGATTTAAGCTACGGCCGGTGCTAAACGAGCTAGGTTATAGCCAATAATTACTTCTTTGGTTTCATCGTGCTTGGTCACAACCGTAACTGGAACGGTCATTGCGCCGGATAGCTCTATCGCTTCAGCTTGCCTGGATGGATGTTCGTCGAGGTTAACTTCTTCATAAGTCATGCCTTTTGCGCCCAGATATTTCTTAACCATCTGGCAATAGGCACATGTATTAGTAGTAAAAATGGTAATATTTTTGACCATATTTTTAGTTCCCCCTTGAACTATGCGATTTGCTTATAAAGAAAGTGAGATAAAAGGCCCGCTTGTTAGCGCAGAGCTTACAGTCATTTTATCTAAAAGCGTTTCGTTTTTAATCTTTTTATTGTACTTGTTCAGCTTATTTCTGACTGTAAAAAAGATTATATATAGCGCCGCAAGTAAATGCAAGTACCCTACATATTGTGTTTTTTACCCCAAATATGCACAGTAAAGCGCTTATGTCTTTACTTAGATATTTTGGTAACAGTGACGTCAAAAACTAAATCTGAGTTTGGTGGAATAGTGCTGCCAGAACCCTGACTACCGTAAGCCAATGAGGCTGGTATAAGCAAGCGACGAGTTCCGCCAACTTTCATGCCTGGAATTCCCTGTGACCAGCCGGCAATAACCTGACTTAGAGAGAATGTCTGAGGCCCGCCATGATCCTGAGAAGCGTCAAATATAACGCCCGTACTCATAAGAGCACCCACGTAATCCGCGGTAATTGTGTCCCCTGCCGCAACCGTAGCGCCTGTACCTACCTTGGTATCGACTTCTTGAAGTTCTGTTTGTGGTGTTGAAGTTGGTGTGAAGTTTTGCATCTTTGTCCCCGCTATATTATCGCTATTTGATGTTGTGCTGCTGGTAGTACTTGAACCATTCTTATTTGTCTTGCCTTGATTAATAAGTGACACGACTACAGCTATGGTTAGAGCTGAGCTTGTCAGTAAAAAAAGCATCGCCCCAAAAGCGGCAAAAGCTCTGTGTCTAATTTTGGCCATTACTCCTCCGTTTATCTTAGTGTTTTATTATACCAGCAAAGTCTTAAAGCCGCTCTGCATGAAGCTGCGAAGACGCAGCCTGAGCAGCAGCATCAAGCAGTTGGCTGACTTCATTGTCTGTCATTGTTCGCGTGTAACACGAAATGCTCAGTCTGAGTGTTATGCTTTTATGCTCACTGTCTTTTTCGCTCTCATAAATATCTCGAGGACTAAGACTAAAAGTAGTTTTGTCCGGTTTAGAGCTTGTAATAGATTCGCTAACCAGGTCACTTAAACTCTTGTACGTGACGTCTTTTTTAACCTTCAGGCTTATGTCCTGGGTAATCCCAGGAAAACGTGACAGCTCTTTATAGTTATCAGACTTTTTCATAAGCTTGCTTAGAACCTTTGTGTCGACTTCAAAACCAGAGCAGTACTTAGGCAGCTTCAAGTTCTTTGATACGAGTGGCTTGAATTCACCAACAATTCCCAAGAATTCCTGGGTCGACTTAACTGTGACTTTAGCCGAACGATTTGGCTCATAGAAAGCGGCCATATAGCTTTCTGCCATATTACCTGGCAGTGGTTCAAATTCAAGCTCGGTACTCGCAAGAGCACACAAGTAATCCTTAGCCTGGTAATATGCACTGCCGGCTTTTTTGAGCTTGTCACTTGAAGCCACAACTAGCGTGGTTAGTTCAAATTCTACTATTTCACCATCATTAACCTGGTCAAGCGAATGCGACTTGCCTATTTCAAAAAGGGCAAACTCATCATAGCCAGCTTTTTGGTTGGGATGAACCTTATCTAGTAAACTCGGTACTAAACTAAGCCTATAGAATTGCAGTTCAGGTCTGATAGCGTTAGACAGCTCAAAGGCCTTGGCTTTATCCTGCCCACTTTTCTCGAGTAGGTTACCGTCAACGAAGCTATAGGTCAGGATTTCGTTAGCGCCGTAACGGCTTAAGCGTGCTCTAATTTGTGACTTTGCTTCTAGAAGTTCATCTTTTGCCGCTGGTGCAAGACTTCTTTTTGGTAAAGCCAGTGGCAATTTGTCGTAACCGTATAAGCGCCCGACTTCTTCAACGATGTCTTCTCTAAGCTCAATATCCGTACGCCAAAATGGTGCGCTGACCGTTAGGTTGCCGCCTTCGTTTTCAACTTGAAACTCTACGTTGGATAAAATTGTACTAACTTCGCTATCAGATAAAGTAAGCCCGAGTCTTGCATTGATAAAATCTGGGCTAATTTCAATGCTTGGGAAAAGAGACATTCGCTCCATAACAACTTGCTCGATGTTATTGTTGTCTATTACTTCACTGGCAACTTTAGCACCCGCGATACTCTTCATGTCCTCAACTGTTTTCAGTAGTACGCATAGTGTCTGCAAAGGGCTTTGACCTTTTGTAAACCTAGTTACAGCGTCTGTAAATAAGCCACTAGCCATCGATGTTCGTCTAACCGAGTACATATTAAAGTTAGCGCATTCAATCAGGATATTCTTGGTCGTCGCGTCAACTTCAGTTTCTACTCCACCCATAACTCCACCAATTGCTATGGCTTTAGTATCGGTAGCAATCATGATCGTCTCGCTCTTGGGCTCAACAGTCTTGCCATTCAATAATGCGATCTCTTCTTCGGGACGAGGACTGCGTACTGTCAGCACGGCTTCTTCTCCACTACTTAGCTTTTTAAGCTTGTCATAGTCGTAAGCATGTAGCGGCTGGCCAGTTAGAAGCATGTAGTAGTTCGTGAGATCAACAACATTGTTAATTGACCTTACACCCAGTTTATTAAGGCCTATCTGTAGCCACAATGGACTAGGCCCAACTTTGACATCGCTCATGGCAATGACGGTAAAGCGACTGACTTTTTCTGGTAATTCATTGTTGACTTTAAATGGCAGCTTTTCTGCTTCTACAACTGGCGAGTCTAAGTTAACTTTGTACCAGTCGGGGCTTTTAAAGGCTTTGCTCTCGATACCGGCAATTTCTCTAGCTAGACCAATAAGGCCGAAGCAATCCGGACGATGCGTGAACATTTTGTTTTCTATATCTAGAATGACATCGTCTTTAAGGTAATAGGCTTCGGCAAAATCTGAACCTGCAAGTTTATCTTGATCTAGCTCTAGAATTCCATCGCGACTATCGTTTAGAGCTAATTCTTTTGGCGAAGCTAACATGCCGTTACTTATTTCGCCTCTAATTTCACGGGCCTCAAGTTTGAACGGCTCTTTGCTTGCGCTATCAGGCACGATGCTGCCTGGAGGCAGCCAGGCCACTGTCAGTCCAGCGCGTACATTAGGCGCGCCGCATACAACATTAATTAAACCTTGGTCATCTCTAGGTACATCCTGAACGTGACCACCATCATCAATTTTACAAAGGCTGAGCTTGTCTGCATTTGGATGCTTTACGCACTCAACTACTTTTACAATAACAATGCCCTTATACTTGTCGCCAAGTTTGTCGACTTCGTCTATGGCGCCCAACTGAGCTCCAATTTTCTCAACTAAAGAATTGACGCTAATATCCAAGAGATCGGCCGACGAGTTATAGTCGAGGGTAAACTGCTTTAATTGGTTTAAGCTTAATTTCATTAAAATTGCCTCAAGAAATCTAAACGACCTGATTCAAAGTACCTGACGTCCTCTATGGCATACTTCATCATAACCAGTCTTTCAATGCCACTACCCCACGCAAAGCCGGTGTATTCATTAACATCTATACCGCCTTCATGGAGCACGTTAGGGTGAATCATGCCGCAACCGAGTAGTTCAATCCAACCAGTTTGTGAACATATGTGACAGCCCTTTTTATCGCAAAACGGACAGCTTAAGGCAAACTCAAACGAAGGCTCGGTAAAAGGAAAATAAAAGGGCTGAGTCTTAACGTCAAGTTCTTTTTGGTAATAGTTCTGTAAGAAAGTTTTAAGCGTGGCTATAAGATGACCAACGTTCACGCCTTTATCGACATAAATACCTTCAAGTTGATAAAAAGTATGCTCGTGCCTGGCATCAAGGTCTTCGTTTCTAAATACTCTGCCTGGTATAACGGCTGCTATGGCTTCGCCTTCGTTTAGTTTGTACTTCAGTCTCTTTAGTATTCGGTTCTGCATCGATGACGTGTGGGCTGGAGCTATGAACGAAGTGCCGTTATCGTCCTGTTGCTTGGTTAAGAACGTATCGTAGTCATCTCGTGCTGGGTGATCTTCTGGGAAATTAAGGCTGGAGAACATATTGTAGTCGTCATCAAGTTCTTTTGACTCAACTGCAGTAAAGCCCATACGATAAAAAATATCTAAAATAGTGTTAAGCTCACGAGTTAATGGGTGTTGGCTACCGTTCTGACTTGGCAAAAACTGCGGTCTTTCTTGCGTCTTGAGATTAGGATCAAAAGGGGCCGTTATATCTAGAGGGCCAAGTGTTTCAAGCTGCCCACTGCTTTTTTGAACCTCAAGTAGAAGCTCCTGCCTTAGGGCGTTAACTTGCTTACCAAATTCGGAACGCTTGTCTGCTGGCATGGTCTTAATTTCATCGAATAAACTTCTTAGCTCAGCCGATTTTAAAATGTCCGCTTTATTACTAAGCGACTGCATTTGGCCTTTGAGCTTATCGGCTACTTCTTTGATCTCGGGAATGTCGTAATTCATAAATACTTTCAAGCTAAAGTATAGCATTTTGCTAATCTGTTATTCTATAACTATGGCTAATTTTTCTTTCGACATAGTCAGCGAGTTCGATAAAGCTGAGCTTAACAACGTTTACGACCAGGTTAAACGCGAGCTTGATAACCGTTATGACTTCAAGGGTACGCCAGCGGATGTGGACTGGTTGAGCCCAGAAAAGATGGGCTTGAAGATAACAGCTAATGGCGAAATGCAAATTGACGCCATTATTGACATTATTAGGAAAAAGCTGGCGTCAAGAAACCAGAGCCAGAAACTACTCGACGTATCCGTTAAGCCAGTTGAATCTAATATGAAAACGACTAAAGAAATTCCTTTTGTACATGGATTAAGCCAGGATAAGGCTAAGACAATAACCAAGCTAATACAGTCTAAGTTTCCGAAGGCCAAAACCCAGATTCAAGGTGAAGAGGTAAGAGTTAGTAGCTCGAGCAAAGATGACCTACAATCAATTATGCAAATGATAGCGGCTGAAGACTTAGACTTTCCAGTTAGTTTTAATAACTTTAGATAGATTATCCTTACGCTTATATTCTTCTAGTTAGGCTATAATTTAAGTATGCCGAATGAAACAAATATTGTTGGTGATGCGACCGCTGTTCTTGAAAAAAATGACAGGGGCCATTACACCCAGCCGTCAGATAGTCTTTATCCTCATCAATGGCTATGGGATAGTTGCTTTATAGCGATTGGGCTGAGGCATCTCAATCTTAAGCGTGCCCAAGTTGAACTAAAGAGTCTAATTAAAGCTCAGTGGTCCAATGGAATGCTCCCGAACATAGTTTTCCGTAACGAAGATAGGTATCGTATCGATAGAGATCAATGGCGCAGTTGGTTAAGCCCGTACGCACCTGAAGGCGTATCGACCAGTGGCATAACTCAGCCGCCAATGCTCGCAGAGGCAGTTGTACAAATTGGCTCAAAAATGGCCTGGCCAGAACGCAGGCTTTGGTACAAATCTATGTATCCGGCCTTAGTGGCTTATCATGAATGGCTATACATCGACCGCGACCCTCACCAAGAAGGCTTAGTGCTGCTAATTCACCCATGGGAAACAGGTCTAGATAACAATGCACCATGGATGAGCGAACTACACGAACATCTTATGCCGCTTTGGATAAGAATGGTTCAAAAGATAAAGCTTCAGCGAGCTATTAATTTCGTTAGACTTGATACCAAACATTTACCACCACAGGAAAGAACCGACGCTATAGACGCACTGTCTATGTTTAGCAGCCAGAGACGACTAAGGCGAAAAGCTTATAACATTAATAAGATTCTTGATCATTCGCTTTTTGCTATTGAAGACCTAGCCTTCAATGCAATTCTTATTAGAGCAAATAGCCGTCTCGAAAGCATAGCTAAAGCAATCCGAGTTGAGCTGCCTGAGGAACTTAGTAAAGACATAGCAAAAACTCGCCATGCGCTTGAGGAGCTATGGGATGAAGCAGATAAACAGTATTACTCCAGGGACTTCGCTACCCATCGCCTGATTAAAGTGTCTTCCATAGCCGCTCTTTTGCCTTTATATGCAGGATCAATCAGCAAAGAAAGAGCTGGCATGTTAGTAAATCTCCTAGAAAATGAGCACGCTTTCGGTACGGCTTACCCCGTTCCAAGTGCACCCGTTAATTCGCCATGGTTTAAACAGGAACAATACTGGCAAGGTCCATCTTGGGTAAATACCAATTGGTTAATAATAAAAGGCCTGCAGTCTTATGGTTATAAAGAACATGCCGAAGCTTTAAAAGAGAGCACGATTGAAATGGTCCAAAAATCTGGTATGTATGAGTACTTTAACCCAATTAAGGCTGGTGGGTTAGGCTCGTCCAACTTCTCGTGGACGGCAGCACTAACGATTGATCTTATAAAGAGCGCTTGAAGAGAAACTTGGCTTTACTTTTCATCCTTTTGGACTCATCGGCATACGCACACACGCATGTAAGTAAAGTTGAAAAGTAATAATTGGGATCCACGGCGGGGACACACTTCAAAATCTTTGCGTGCCCCCGCGCGGCGTCTTTGGTTAGACCATTACACCCCTACCTACGTGCTTGGGACGGCGGCGATATGACTGCCGGGGAACCCTTGCAGATGGGTCATTGCGCCTGCCGGAGCTATCAGGACCCGCCTTGCGGAAATGGTCATCCCATGCCCTGGCCTTTCTATAGAAACGCTTCAAGTTGTTTTTGAGCTTGTCACGAACTGTTCTACCAATCCGGACAAGAGCCGGGAGTCGCAGCTTTGTGTTGATGGCTATCGCCAACATCCAAAGAAATGCGTCCAAACATTTCCGAACTTTGGCCTTGATGCCGTTCTGCAGCTTTCGCGACAGGTGCTGAAATGCAGGGTCCTTTATTGCACATTTGTACACGTAGCCATTGACCAAGTCTTTTTCGACATAGGTCTTGATGACACGACGGGCCCTCACAACACCCTGAACGTCATCTTCGACGTCTTGGATGATCTTCTGCTCCATCTCGCGATCTAGCACAGTCGCCACTTGGGCTCCTTGTTTGATTGGGCATAACACCAACAATTACTTCTCAACGTACATCCGTAAAAACTCTACGAATAACTAAACGTTAACACCAAAGTGTAGGTTTGTCAAAAATAATAAGCATGAGCTTGTTGTAGTTTTTTATTTTTTTGCTATTTAACCCTTTCGTCCTTTTGGACTCATCAGTTTGAATACACATTCAAAGAGGGTGAGAAGAAGTTATTAAGTGTTTTAGCGGGTGATGAGTATGAAAAGCGATCCGTGAGGGATCTGTCATTTTCCATAGCACCAAGCCACTTACACATAACATTACTCGTTCGTTCTCCACACCCTTTTCTTGCTCTTTATGTCGAGCGCATCTTTACTGCCTTCTGACATCACTTGTTGCGCATCTGGGAACGACCAGCAAGATCTGTCAGCAACTGCTGTCAATTAGCTGTTAGAAGTTCTGCTTATTTGCTTATCTTCTAGGAAGTCCTTCTTGTTGGGCGCGATGTGCGCATTTACGGGTTCGCTTTTTCTCTCTTTTAAGGTGAGCCGTAGGCAAATGTTTATCTAGCTAGGCTAGGTAGGAGGCGGCCAGGCCATATTCTCCTTCCATAGGTTGAATATAAAGTTTGCAGAGACACGAGGTAGTCATTTCGGGTGACTAAAAGGTTGTTGCTAATTGGGCGGGGCGCGAGCCAAAATCCTACCTCCACGGTAGATTGGGGTATAGAAAGTGGGGATAACGGAGTACGTTATGAAATTTGTAATCAAAGGACGTATGGCTTTTTTATAAAACTATAAAACGGCCATATGTCCCTTGATAACACTTAATTAACTTCTTAAATAACGCATTGGAAACAATATTGTCTCAACAATGATTGACATATAATATATTAAATTTACTAATATGTCAAGAGTTTTATTTGCTAATTATACCTTTACAACATGTACTATCTGTTATAAACTGTAAGTATGAGATTTACAGTAAAGCAATTCAACCAACTCTTCCCAGATGATGACAGTTGTTTGGACTTTCTGTATAACCAAGGCTATGAATCTATGACTGCTTGTCCGAAGTGCGGCATTGTAAATCCTAGTTATTATAGAGTCTGCAACCGTAAGTGTTACGAATGTAAGGACTGCGGTAACCAAATACATCCACTCGCTAATACCATCTTTCATAAGTCATCTACATCTCTTAAGGATTGGTTCTATGTTATTTATCTATTCTCTGTAGCTAAGAACGGCGTGTCAGCTAAAGAAATAGAAAGACATCTAGGTGTTACTTACAAAACAGCTTGGAGAATAGCTAAGCAAGTCAGAACACTAATGCTAGAAAGCGGTAATCCGCTTAGTGGTATTGTTGAAACCGATGAGACATATATTGGCGGTAGGCATAAGGGTGATGGACGTGGCCCTAGGAATAAACAAGTTGTATTTGGCTTAGTTGAACGTGGCGGCAATGTAAAAGCAGAACATGTTAAAAGTGCTGGTGCTCGTGTACTGCTACCTAGAATTCATAATGGAGTGCAGTACGGCTCAACTATCTACAGTGATCAAGCAAAAGTCTATACAACCTTACATAGAGTTGGTTATTACCACGATAGTGTTAACCACAGTATTGGTGAATATGGCAGAGGTTTAATTCATACCAATACCATTGAAGGCTTTTGGTCTCAACTGAAAAGATCAATGGACGGAACTTATCACTGTGTTAGTGCTAAATATCTTCAGCTTTACTTGAATGAGTTTGTTTATCGCTATAACCATCGGCAGGCTCCAGTTTTTCCGGCTTTGATTGCAGAGGCTTCGAAGCACGTCCAATAGCTTCATTAAAAGTCTTTTCAGCTTCAGAGTTAATCTTGTTTTCAGGTAGATTGTCTACGAACACTTGACGTTCTTCGTCGGTTAAAGGTTTCTTATCTGACATATATACACAGTATAGCTCAAGTCGAAACTGGCGCATTTTAGACTACATAAAACTCGACTAACGAAATGCTGTATATTTTCTTCCATTTACCCTTACTATTTATGTTCTCTTTTTGCTCCTTCTTTTTATATTACATATAAAGTGCTAAACCATAGATAAATGGGAGGAGATGGAGCTCAAAGAGTTGTAAAAACTACCCATATGTTATAATGGAAACGTTATCTAAAAACAAAAATATCAAATGTCAGAAGAACCACCAGTACTAGCGCCAGAACATGATTTAGTAGCTTCTGTACCTGTAGATTCGAAGATGAAAGATCACCCAGAGGCCTTACCGGAAGTCCAAGCAGTTAACGTTGATGGCTATTATGGTCAAGAGGTTGAACGGCTAGAATTACCTTCACTTAGAGCTGAGCCAAGTGCGGAAGTTTACTTCATTACTGACACGGGTAATCAGTATGCAATTATCAATTCTAATGCCAGTAAGCATGATCAGCCTGACCACTGGCTACTTTTAGATAGAAATAGAACTCTATCTGAGAGGCAAGAGAAAGGTACGGTTCATGCTACTCCCTTACCCGAAGTTGCGCTAGGAGAAAGCAGCATCAATGTCGGTAAATGGTTTAGCTACTACCTGGGCAATACAAAAGGTGCCGTAGAAACTATCACTGTCGTTGATCGCACCAAGAAACAGGAAGATGATGGTGAAATTGAGGATCTACCGTCCTCGCATGCCTATACCAACTTCTGGGATGGTATAAGGGATGACATTAAAGCCACTCCTGAACGTGATACTACGAAGGATTCTCTGACACGTGACGATGAAAAAATAGTAGATACGTTACTCTACTCAACACAAGGCCTCTATGCGACTCTGGTGGGTATGGAGCCTTCATCCAAGAACATTCATTGGTCTCCCGAAGCCCAACGTGAAGCTGAGACTGGTATGAGAGAGCTGTTCGAGACAGCAATAGCACCTATAAAAATTGGCGAACCAGGCGTAACCGCAGCGAGACGCGCTATTGTTAATTTAGGTTATAACCCAGATCCAAAATTTCGAGCTACAGCAGATAATTTAAAGGCACAGCGTAAGGGATTGTGGTATCAAAACTGGAATCCCGGTAATTACGAAGGTAAACTAAAACATGTAGAGGGAGACTTCAAACAGACAGGTGATTTTCTCCATTTTGGTATTAACACTAGTGAACCTGACGAGTTATCCTCGCCGGTAAGAGTTTACGTTAGTCCAAAGCCGTGGGCTGTCGGCAAAGTTGCCGCTGAGCTTATACGTAAATCTCGTGAACAGGGTTATGAGCCATATGGTAAAGCATGGGACGAAAGTTCAGTAAGTGGAAGGCTTAATAACAGAAGAGATCGCATACTTATTGTTCCGAGAACAGAAAACCAATTGCGAATCGTCATGGATGGGTTACGTGATATACAGGCGACAAAACCAGAGCTATTTGAGCCAGAAACTGTTCTTCTAGCAGAAAAATCTGATATGCACGGCATTGGCCTGGCTGAGGAGCCGCGACAAGACGGTGGTCCTAAGAAGAGTTTTAATGGCTCCAGGGAAGTCCTTATAGAGTCTGCCTGGAGAGAAACATTGACCGACCTTGTGGGTAAAGAGACAGACTATGAGGGTCAATCTACACAACTTGACCGACTTAGGGCAGCAGTTCAGAGCGGGAAAAAGTCAATGAAGGAAATAGTTGCGTCTTTTAGAGTTCATGCAAAGAAGCAATCTCTTGAGCACGGCATTTCGCCGGATAATATTGCTCGTAATCTTCAATGAGTAACTTAGGCTAACGCATTTTGGGCTTAAGAGGCATAGCTTTAATTATGCAGCTGGATTTCTACATGCCGTAAAGGTATACACGGCTTTTATTTAGATTATATTTCGTCTTCTGCTGGTTTTTCTATTAACAAAGGCTCTACACCAGGGGTAGTGCCAGATATTTTAACGACATCTTTGTCCACTTTTTTTAGTTCTTTATGAGCACTATTGTAATGATTTACTGTTGTCCCTAAGGAATTACCTAGTTTACGCATATATGTCTCATAAGTAGTTAGATGCCTGCCTAATTCACCGACTCTTTGCTGGATTTCTTTAGCCTGCTCTTCTATTTGTAAGCTTCTTAGTCCTTGAAGAACCGTCTGCAGATAAGCCATGAAAGTAGTTGGGCTGACTATAATGACGTGCTTGTCTCGAAAGGCGTACTCGATTAGATCTCGGGCTGAGGTATTAGTCAGGCCAACCTTGTTAACCAGAAGATCGTAATAGATTGCTTCACTCGGGATAAACATGAAGGCATAATCCAAGGTGTTTTCGCTCGGCCTTATATACTTAGCTGTTTCATCTATTCTCTTCTTAAGGTCTTCCTTAAATAGCTTGGCTAAGACCGTGCGCTGTACCTTATCTTTTTCTTCAATTAATCGGTTATAGTTTTCCAGGCTAAACTTTGAGTCAATTGATAGAATCCTCTCTTTATCTAAGTGAATGACTGCATCAACAGTTTCGCCGTCTTTAAATTTATACTGGAGGCTGAACTGATCGGGAGCGAGAACGTTTTCAAGGACGCTCGCTAAATAATATTCCCCAAGAACTCCTCGTTGTTTTGGATTGCTTAAAACGTTTTGTAATACTTTTAGCTCATCGGTTATACCTAAGACCTGCTTATTAGACTCTTTGAGCTCGGTCAAATTCTTGGTAACTTCATTGATAATCTTGCTACTTTCAGAAAACTGAGCCGCCATGTTCTTATTATTAGCGACTAGCTGATCGTTAAGCTGCTTCTGCAAGCCATCTTTTAGATCGAGCATGCCTTTTGTAAGTTCACTCATATCTGCTTTTAAGAGTAGGGCGCTACTGCTGTCACTGTCGTCTTTAGGACGCCTTAATAGAATAAAGAAAAGGCCCACTAAACATAAAGTAAGCAGAACCCCCAAAACTATAGCTAGAATTAACATAAGTATATTTTAACAGCCCCTCAGGCTTTTATGGTTACAGCCGTGCCGTCACTTATCCAGTTGTAAAGCCATGCAGCTGTAGCTAGAGGCAATTCAACGCAGCCTTGCGAACCGTTACTAGAGCTAGGGCTAATATTGCCAAATAGGCTAGGGTCCCGCCATGTAGCATCGTGGAAACCGTAACTGCCGTACTGATTATGCAAGAAAGGCATCCAGTAGCTAACAGGGTCGCTCCAGCAGCCGGTAGAATCACATCCCTTTAGGGTAGTGTCTGTGTACTTGCCATAAACATAGTATGTGCCGGTTGGAGTGAGTGTATCAGGATGGGCTGCTATGCCGGTAATTACTGCTGAATCATATTCTGAGGTTGTACCATCGCAAGCCCAAAGGTGTTGGTCGGTGATACTGACAAAAACTTGTTTGTCTAGGGTATTGCTAGCACACTCTGCGTTGGCTGCAGCCGTTGCAGCTGCAGCGGCCTGAGCCGCCGGAGATGGTGTTGGAGTTGTCTTTAGTTTAACGCTAATTACCTTATGGCTAGTCGTATTATTAACTATCTTGGCAGCATCGTCGTTTTTACCACCAAAAGCAAAAAATCCGGTTGCAGCCAGTACAACCAATACAATAAACCACTTCAAACGATGTTTATGCTTGTTACTTGCCTTCTTTGGGTCTGCATTCTTAGACATACCTTTGGACGCATGATAATACGAGTAACTTTTGAAGCTACTCGGTCGTACGGTTTTATCCTGAAGCGACTGTGAACCCATAAATTTATACTATTCCCGGGAAATGTCCTTAGCACTAAAAAGCTTGGTGATTAAAATTGGCTTAACTTTTTTGTTTTTGTATTTCCCTAGGTGTAATTATACCATAAATGCTATACAAAAAAGACCCGGAAGATTGCTCTAACCGGGTCGGTTGGAAGCCTCACACTTCCGTATTTAGAGTAACGCTTACCGGACATAAATTCAACGTGATATCTATCACTTTTTTGTGAAAAAACCTGCTTTTTGGCCACTGATGTAGAATGTAATAGAGGTCATGAAGAAAAGACGAAATCCACTCAAGAAAAGAATTGTGCTTCTGCTTTTAATTGTATGTCTAATTATTGCCGGAATTGTCGTTGTGATAACACGTCAAAAAGATAATAATTCCCCTCCGAAAAAGCATACTGCGTCTAAAGTAGTCGTCATAGAGCAACCACTTAATCAACTTCTAAGCTCGTTAAGTCAGCAACTTTCAGCAAAATACACCGATCTTGCTCCAACTACGCTGGATCAGACACCAACAACTGGTTATAGGGTTAATCATGCCGACTTCACAATCGCTCTACCACTCACCAATGCTCTATCTTTTAAATACACTGCCGTTTCAAGCGAATCAGGTACATATAGCTATTTAAACTCGACTCTTGCGACACTCACAAAAACACTGGGCTCTCAAGGATACGGTGGACCTGCAAATGCCACGCCGAACAATTCGATCCTTGATAGTACCTATTTTTATCAAAGTAAGGACAATGTCTGTGAAGTAACGGTTTATAGCTTACTAGATATAACATGCGCTAGTTTAATCGACCTATCGAGCTTATCTAGTACAAGTAGTCCATTCGTAAATCTATACTTAGCCACGCAAAACAATGTAGTTAGGCCGACAGTCTTGTCTCTTACGGCTAGTACAAGCAGTAAGACTCCGGGTTATGAAACTGCTATCGTAAACTTTTTAAATGGCTCGGTTCAAACAAAGGCCTTTTACTATCGTCAAACTGGTTCTACCTGGCAAATGGTCAATTTAGGCTGGTTTAACGATCCTAATCAAGACGGAGATATTACGCCTAATTGTCAGGACTTTGATTCATTGCTTGCCACAAGAGAGGCGTTCAAAGACCTTGTCTGCTATAACTCTACTTCAAGGTATAGCAGTTACGTTAATTAGGTGATAGTTCGGTCAGTACAATCGGCTCATCGGAAGTATCAGGTTTTCGTTGCAACAGTGTTGCGTATTGTCTTAAAGCGTTCCAGTGGCTATAGTCCTCTGTGCCAGCCCCGCCAAAAATATTGACATGAGGTTCGCGGTAGTCACCCTTTAAATCATCGTCAATATACGAGACTATATGATCGTAAAAAATATAATCTATATCAAGAGTGTGTTTATAGCTCCTTACCGCGCCAATCATACTAATCGCACTCTTTTTTAATAATGCTTCATGGTCTTGCGTGACACTTTTATAAGGAAAAGCAATTGTTGCTATCACGCCATGGTTAAAGTCTAAAAGTTTCTCTGCGGCAGGAATACTTTTTTGGTAACGTAAACCATCAATAAATGGCTTCTGTTTTCTTAAACTAGGAAATTGACCGTGTGTTATTTGATCTTTAAATCTTAGTACGAGTGCGTCAATCCGTTGACTGCGATCCAAATAGAAAGTAACTTCACCTGATTCTGGCCGTCTGGAACTATTAAACTCATGGCTCATAGGCTAAAACCTCTTTCTTATTAATTAAATACTTATTTCTATTATGTCACATTACTTATTTTTGTCGACAGAAGCTATAACCCGCTGGACTATTAAGTTACTGGCCTTGGTTGAAATTATATGTTTTGCGCGAACATTATGCGTAAAGACGTTGTCGCTATCCTTACCAAAAATATGTTCTGTTTTGCCTCTTATGACAAACATGTCGAGACTTCCGTATATAACATCCATAGGCGCTTTAACGTATTTAATATCTTCAGCTGCAGTTTGGTGCATGATCGTGTTCTCTAGGCTCTTTATAAAAGGCTGCCAGGTTGCTGGATCAACCTCAAAACCAGCTACCCTCTTGGCAATTCTCTGGGCCATTCTGGCATTTTGTTCTGTAAACTCGGGCTTATAGTTGATGACCCAGGCATAGAAGCGAGCGTATATATTAAGCCTAAGGCGATAGCTTCTCTTTTCTGGCAGACCTTCATAGAGAGGCATCTCATAAAGAACAAGATGTTTAACAAGGTCCGGTCGTAAACGAGCTACTCGAACGGCTATTAAGCAGCCCATCGAATGTCCGACTAGTATGCAAGACTGTTTAGTTTTCAGCTTTTCGATACTTCTTATGACAGCTTTAGCGTGGTCATCGACATCATATTCAATATTGTTGGGCTTAATTGAGTTACCAAAGCCAAGTAAGTCAAAAGCCACTACTCTAAACGGGAAATGCTTCAGGCCCTCGATGACATGCTTCCAGACAACATTGGTCTTACCAATGCCGTGAAGTAAAATAACGGGCGTGCCATTACCTTTATCGACAATCTTACTCAAGACGTACGGCTGCTTAAGTGTGTCGTACCATAACTTTTGAAATAAATTCATTACTCTGATACATTATATAGCTTTTCTCTATATAGATATTGCTTGAGCCTTGGTTTACAATATATATAGGTAATGTTTATATTTTCTTCTCTTGTTGAAAACGGGCACTTAGTTCTTCCAGCCTTTATTCTTGTAGTCCTAATCCTGATTATTATTTCGGCCATTTGCTCGGGGCTTAATATCGCCATAATGTCACTCGACCTGGGAGACTTAAAAAGAAAAGCCAAGCTTGGAGACAAGCAAGCTAAAAGAGTTTTGCCCCTAAGAACAAAAACTCATTTAACACTTGCCAGTATTCTGCTTACTAATGTTGCGGCTGTCTCAGCAACTACTCTTGTTTTAAATGAACGCTTAGATGGATGGTTGTCCGCGTTTGGCGCTACGCTCCTAATCGTTATCTTTGGTGAAGTCATACCTCAAGCTTTATTTTCTAAGCAGCCTCTAGCATGGTCCAGTTTTTTCTCACCACTACTAAAATTTATGGCCTTTATTACTTACGTCATCAGCAAACCGCTCGAAATTCTTCTTAATGAGTTGTTCCCGCACGAAAAAGCCAGATTGCAAACAAGGCATGAACTTGGTCTTATCATGACCGAACATTTAGGTGATGATTCTTCGGAACTAGATGACAGCGAGATTGAGATTATGCGTGGTGCTCTTCTTCTTAGTGAAAAAAGAGCGAGGGATATTCTAACCGACATTCGTCACACTTATTGGTTAACTCCGGAGACATTCCTAAACGACAAGAAAATTGACGAGATTAAAGAAAGAGGTTTCAGCCGTATTCCTATCTTTAATAAAGAACTAACTCTTTGCCACGGCGTGATGCTTATGAAAGATTTGGTAGACATTGATTTTGATGAAAATAATTACCAGGTCAAAGACATGAACTTATATCCGGTACATCTGGTTGGCAGTATGACGGCTCTGGACACGCTCTTTAGAAAGTATATTAATGCTGGCAGTCATTTAATAGCTGTTGAAAAAGATGAAAAGATTATTGGCATAGCCACAATCGAAGATCTAATAGAAGAGATATTTGGTCAAGAAATTGAAGATGAGACAGACCGCAGCCGTCGCGCAACTCAAAATACTATTTAAACTATATGATGTAGAACGCTCAATACTTTCTCGTGATCCGATAGATAAAGTAGAAGATTGGCTAGAAGCAGCAGCGGAAAAACAACTAATTTCTCTTCCAGATGTCCGGTTTTAACTCTAAGTTTCTTAATTGGTGGAAAACCAAATTTTATTGGTATAGGAAGTAGCCACGGTACCCCTTCTTTAGTTAGGCTATCCATAACTAAATGGCTAAACATACCGATCATGAAAGCCCACCAGACGTAACCCGTATCGACGTTGTGCATAATCGGGGTTAAGAAAACCAGTAGAAGATGCACTAATGTACCAAATATGGCTAGACCTATGATTGAGTGTGTTAAAAAGCGGTGTCCCCCGCTTAGCATGTCAAAAACTTTACCAAAATACTTGCCAACCGGTAAATTTCTCCATAATGGTGCAGTTGGCTGGTCTATATCCGGTGTCACTCCGCCTACTAAATTAGCAAAGACAACTATTATTGCCGTAGCTAGAGTTACGGTTCTGACGGGCTGAATTAATACAACTACGCCTAAAGATGTCAGGGCTGCAAGGTCATGGGTACGAGCTATCATGTAACTAGTTTAACCCATAAACGCTTATGCTAGTCTAAATTATCCCAGTAAGTTTCACTGAAACGGGACGTAACAAGAATATCTTCACCAGTTCGCATTTGAAAATCACTAGCTTTACGTATTGCCTCTATTGCCAGTCTTACTTCGTGAAATGACGCCATAATAAGTGATGATTCCGCCACAACATCATTCGGGCTTTCCGTTCTAGCCTCTCGTCTCTGTACGCTTGCATATTTGTTATCTCCCTCAACACGAATAACGTCACTGATTTCCGTTTGACCTATTTGGTTGGGCTTGCCTAGGGGGTCTAGGATTTCATGACTAGATCCATAAACTACGTACCTCCCAATGTGAAGCCTGTTATGCCAAGAATCATTTCTAGGTATGCATATATCGTATCGATAAATATCCTTTTCAACTCGTCTATATACATCGGTAATAGCACCTATAAGCTCCATGGACTGATCGAGGGTTGTTAACTTTTTAAGGGGTTTGGTGAGTCTTTTTTGGTTAAACAGTTTTACATCATTTTCTTGGACAACGTGAAGAGTGCTACTACGCGCAAGCCATTCCAGCTTTTCAGTCTTGGTTCCTTTTCGTGCGCCATCTTGAGCCCCGTCTATAACTTTCATATCCATATTTACATATTGTAATATTTACGTAGTAAAAAATCGAATACAGTTAGCCTTCCTAGTGGTAGTATTTTTCAAGCCATTCTTTTTTCAAAGCCATAAAGCTTTCATCTTCTAGGCTGTGACGTATATCGTCTACTAGCTTTATAATGAAGTGCTCGTTATGAATCGACATTAAAGTATTTACTAAAAGTTCTTTAGCATGAAGTAAGTGATGCAGATAAGCACATGTATAGTTTTGACAGGTATAACACTCACAATCTTTAATAATTGGGCTAAAGTCATGCCTGTAGCGACTAGCGACAATATTCTTTCTGCCCACATATGTATAAGCTGAACCGTTTCGGCCTACTCTTGTTGGCGAGACGCAATCAAAAGTATCGACCCCATTTTCGATCGCTTCAAAGATATCATTAGGTTCACTTATGCCAAGTAAGTGTTTTGGCTTGTCTTCAGGTAGTTCCTCGTTAACCCATCTGACGATTTGACCAAGAGAACTTTTTTCGATTGCCCCGCCTATGCCATACCCATCAAACGGCAGCTTAGACATATTGGCAGACGTTTTTCTTCTTAAGTCTTCATACTGAGCGCCCTGGATAACTCCAAATAGTGCCTGATAAGGTCTATCTGAGTTTAACTGTCTCAGTCTGTCTAGTTCATCAATGCATCTTTTAGCCCAAGCTTCAGTCCGCAAAAGAGATTCGACTTGGTAATCGTAAGAGTCGACTAAAGATGTTAGCTCATCAAAGGCAAACATAATATCTGATCCGATAGCATGCTGTATCTGCATCGATAGCTCGGCCGTAAAACGATGCTTACTGCCGTCTAGGTGCGAATAGAAAGTTACCCCTTCGTTATCTACAAAAGCTTTCTTTTCAGTCTTAGTTGGTTTTGAAATTTCTTCTGCCTCACCACCAACCATATCTATAACCTTTTTATAACCGCTGCCGAGCGACAAAACTTGAAAGCCGCCTGAGTCTGTAAAGGTTGGTCCTGGCCAGTTCATAAATTTACTTAGGCCGCCGGCCTCTTCAATTAGTTCATGTCCGGGTTGCAAATAAAGGTGATAGGCATTAGCGAGCACCGCTTGGCCATTAACCGAACTAACCTGCTCAGGCGTCATGGCTTTTACAGTAGCCTTAGTTCCCACGACAATAAAGGCTGGTGTCTTAATCTGACCATGCGGCGTAGATATTACGCCTGTCCGAGCCAGTTTGCCTTTAAGCGACTTATTATTAACCTTAAAACTGAAATTCTTTTCCATACGCTTGCACAAGTATACGACTTTTTAATTTGCTGTGTCTTATGTTTGTGCTTAAACATATAGATTTTAGTAGTATTAGGGTATGGATAATAGACCGCTTGCCGAAAAATTAAGACCCGAGAAACTTAGCCAAGTTATCGGTCAGGCTCATCTAGTTGGTAAAAGCAAAATTATCTATGAAATTATTAAGCAAAAGCAGCCGACCAGTCTTATCTTATGGGGGCCTCCAGGAAGTGGCAAGACAACTCTCGCCAGAATTATTGCCAAGGAAACTGGTGCTGAATACGTTGAGCTAAGTGCTGTTACTTCCGGAAAAGCCGATGTAGTTAAAGTTATAAGTTTAGCTGAGCAGAACCAACGGCTTGGCATGAAAACTGTTTTATTTGTTGATGAAATCCACCGCTTTAATAAGGCGCAACAAGATGCTTTTCTGCCTCATGTCGAAGACGGAACAATTATTCTTGTTGGAGCGACTACAGAAAATCCAAGTTTTGAAGTTATTAATCCCCTGCTCTCTAGATCCAGAGTCCTCGTCTTAGAACCCCTAACAAAGTCTGAGATCGTTGAAATTATTAAGCGTGCTGCAAAGACTGAGGCTATTAAGACCAAGACATTGCCAGCTAAAAGCATTGACCTGTTAGCCCAATTGTCTGGAGGAGATGCCAGAATTGCGTTAAATAATTTGGAGCTTGCCTTGCAACTGGCCGAAAATAAAGTTGTAACTCCAGACATTGTCGAAACTGCCGCTCAAACCAGATTGCCTGGTTATGATAAAAACGGCGAGAACCACTACAACATTATTAGCGCGTTTATTAAATCTATGAGAGGTAGTGACGCGACAGCCGCACTGTATTACATGGCCAGGATGCTTAAAGCTGGCGAAGATCCTAAGTTCATAGCTAGACGAATGGTTGTATTTGCTTCCGAAGATATTGGTTTGGCTGCACCTGCGGCTTTAAATCTGGCTGTGTCTACTTTTCTAGCAGTTGAGAGAATAGGCATGCCTGAGTGTGAATACAACCTATTTCACTGCGCTTCAGTTATGGCCAAAGCGCCTAAATCTAGAGAAGTAACTAACGCTATGTCTAAAGCAAAGACTGTCGCCAGTGTTTATGCCGACATGCCAGTTCCGCTTCATTTAAGAAACGCTCCGACTAAGCTCATGAAAGATCTTGGCTACTCAAAAGGCACAAAGTGGGAAGCCGGTTTTAAACACCCCAAAGGCTTTTTACCAGACGAACTTGGAGATTTAAATTTCTTTAACGATTAATTTGTTTATTTCAAGGTGATAATTATCGCTTTTTAATTGTTTGACAACAGTTGTATATAGGTATATAAAAAGGATTAAGTGGATAGAAAAGAAAATTTGGCCAACCTTTCCTCGCCTGCAATTATTGAAAGAGAGTTAGTACAGGATGACTCACAGTTAGTTGAGACTGTTAGTGGAGAATCCAATAGGCTTGCAGCCCTGCCAAAACATGCATGGCGTATTGCCAAAGCTGTTCGCCAGGACCTAAAAGAAAGTGAAAGCCTGAAAGATAGGGTGAGCGCATTAGGCGCTGTGGCTATAGGGACTGGCTCAGTAATATTTGTTTCTACACCTTTTAGGAATGTGGCCGAAACTATGGTACAAACTAGGGTCGATAGTGCAGCAGACGTTATTGTAGGAGCGTGTGCTGGACTAACTATGCATTTATTGGCTTACAAGGGTTGTGCATCGGCTATGCAAATGGCATTTGAGCGGGCTCCTCAAGGAATTGAAGAATTAAGCAAGATAATGCCTGGAGAAGATGAAAGCTCAACGCCAGAACCTTTAGACTTTCCGACTGAAGTAAATGGCCGAGGAAAACGCTTAAAAGATTGGTTCAGGCTAAATAGTGAACAAGTCGTAGCCATGGAAGTACCAGGCGGGCTTCAATACAAAGTAGTGGCAGCCGCAGCACAAGGTCTATCACCTAGAGAGCAACGCCGACACGCTAACAGATTTGTTATAGCCGGTGGTATTGGTGCAGGTGTAAACGCTTTTGCTTTCAACTGTGTCGTACCAGAAATTCCCAAATACGGACCTAGCATAATTCAGTTTGCGCATTCACCCGAAGGCGCATTAGCAGTCAGCCTCGGCTGGGTCGGATCATTGGTTTGTGCGCGGGTTGGATTTCGAGGACTAAGGCACTTAAGAGGTGGTGATAAAGAACCTCAAATTGAGCTTACTCAGGTATTAGAACCTGTGCCTGAAACAGCCTAGGTCTATTAAGTTAGCTGATAATTGGCTTGCAATGTAAGTAAGTTAACTTGCATTTTATCTGTTAATGATATAATTTAGTTAACGTACTTAATTAAATTAGGAGGTACAATGAGTTTACCTAGTTACACGAGCAGTATTCTACTCACAAAAGCCTACAGAATCATACGTGCTACAGCTTACGATTGTCTCGATCGGCATGGTATTAATGCTACACAATGGTCAATCTTAGGTTTAGTTCACGAAGCTAAAAATGGCATTACATTATCTGTTGTAGCAGATAATTTAGGGGTTAAAAAGCCTCTTATCACCTTACTCGTTGACGGTATGGTCGAACAAGATTTGATTGAACGTAAGCCGAATAAAGAGGATTCCAGATCCAAGCTTTTATTTATGACACCGAATGGGAAGAAGCTTATTAAGAATATGGAAGCCGAAATACAAGATGTCTTTCAGCCTCTATTTGAAGGGGTGTCCGATCATAGTTTTTCGGTTTATACTGGCGTATTAGAAACTATAATAAACAACGAAGGACTGAACAATGCCTAAGATTAAGATGACCAGTAGACTAGACATAGCGAAATTATCTAAACATATTGCAGCAATCCGAATAGGCTTCGGTGTCATTTGGATTATTGACGCCGCTTTTAAGTTTGAACCAGTCTTCTATCGAGGTCTTTTGCAATATGTTAAATCTAAGGATTCCGGAGAGCCTAAATGGCTCAATCCTTGGTTTCACACCTGGTACAGTATAATTGGTAGCAATCAGCACCTGTTCGCGGTCATTTTAATAGTTGCCGAGTCGTTAGTAGCAGTATCTCTGCTATTTGGACTGGCTAGGAGATCTAGCTACCTATTAGGAGGTGTTATGGCCTTCTTAATATGGGGAGTTGGTGAAGCTTTTGGTGGACCTTATGTTTCTGGCTCAACTGATGTTGGTGCTGGAATTATTTATTGCTTTGTCTTTGCCATGCTCTTTGTTGCAGACGGCGTCATTCAACCAAGCTGGGCTCTAGATAATATCTTGTCCAAGAAAATAAGCTGGTGGTCAAAAATAGCTGACTTTAAGTTTAAATTTAACCCGCCTAAAAGTGTAAAATCTGGAAAACTAGTAACCGGAAAAGTAGTCAGTCACAATTGATCGGCCACTTACACCAGCCTGTTTAAGTAGATTTTTATAAGCAATTACTAAAGCATTTGGTCCGGATATGTAATACAAAGGTTCTTTGTAATTAGTAACTTCTCGCTCTAATATGTCGCTAGTAAGCCTTCCGGTTAGGCCTTTCCATTCTCTGCTAGGCTTATCTCTTGTCAATATTGGCACTATCTTGATCCCCAGTTTAGACGCATCTGATAATGTTTCAGAAAAACAGTAATCGGCTTCACCAGACACGAGGTAAAACATAGTAATGTCTCTTTTTTCCTGTCTTTTAATGAGGTCTTCTAACATGCTTAAGTACGGAGTGACGCCTATGCCTCCGGCAATAAAGACAAGGCGCTTAGACGTATCACTAGGTAGCGTGAAGTCACCAGATAATCTACCGACGCTAATTGAATCAGCCTGCTTTAGTTCAAGCATCCGCTTTTTAAAGCTGCTCGCTTTATCATTAATTTTTGTCACAACTTCTATCTCATTGTTTCCTGGAGCTGAGGCAATGCTAAACGTTCTACGATTACCTCGGCTGTCTGACTTATGCGACAAGGTCCATTCCATGTACTGTCCTGGCCTAAAATATACTGGTTGATTGCTAGCAAAAGTGAAGCTGTATATATCCGGCGATAGCTTCCTAGCTTGTTTAAATTTAAGTCTTAATTTGTACTTAGGACTGAAAATAAAAGAAAAAATATTACCCACGATTAAAGCCATTTCCGGTGTAGCCGAGACTGAGCCTAAGCTAATTTGGCTAGAAAATACTAAGCCGACAATCGCCGCATAAACAAGCTGCTCGTAACGTCTTGCCGGCATTGTCATTGGTTCTGTCATCATAATTGTGCCGAGGAAAAGAAGTGGTGAAGACTCAAAAGCGGTTTTAACTATCGAACCTACGCCCATGTGATGGCCGAGTCCTATAATAATACTGAGGATAAGGCTAAAAAATAGAAAACTAAAGAACATTTCAAAGTGTCTTAATTTCTTGAGCATTAAGAAGCCGACAATTAGGCTGATTATAAACAGGTGTGGATTACCGACCCACCAGACAGCAGGAAGGAGTTTACTGACCGATAAAACTACGGCAGCAAGGGCGGCTGGGTTAAAAATGTGCCTGTGCTTGTATGTAATCAGGTACTTGCCAGCCATAGCAAACAGTCCACCAAGGGCTATTAGACTTAGCCCGTGCACGCTTGATTGCGGCATTAGTATGCAAGCTAGAATCAGCGCAGTAATCAACCATGACTCAGTGTTTGCGTCCGCGTCAGTTAAGATTGTCAAAGCTTTATTAGAGATATAACAAACTACTATTAAAACAATTATAGTTAATGCTAGAGCGCCAGTTGAAAAGAAAAAGTCATTGAATGAGCTGAATATAAGGGCTACGACTAATGTAGTGATGAGAACGTAAAGAACCAGCCTATACATTGTTATTTTATTAAGCACGTTATCTAAAGCATTGGAAATATTATTCATAAAATTCTTATTTCACACTTTCTATTTCTGCAATAAAGTATTCGCCCGGAAAACCGCTTGAAACTTCAAGTGAATAGTCTTCTTCAACAATAAAGTATTCGAAATCATAATGCTGTTTTAATTTACCTGGTGCCACAAAATAAAGTGCTGTTGTCATAGCATCGGCAAGCATGGTAGTCTCTGCTGTTGCCCAGACTGCCTTTAGACTATTGGTTGGCTTCATAAGCTTGGGATTCATTATGTGGTGATAATCTAGCCAAGCGCGACGGTTAGCCGCTGAGCCACAAATACTATTATTGTTAAGAATTGCTACACCGACTGCTTCGTCCGCATGTTCAGGATGCTCTAGGCCAATTCTAAGTGGTCCGCTTGAGCTACTTTTTTGCAGCATGTCGCCACCGGCATTAATAAAGAAGTCTTTAACCTCAAATGATGCAATGATCTGTGCCAGTAAATCCACTAGCAGTCCCTTGCCGATAGCTCCGAAGTCCAACAGTGTTGGTATTTTAATGTTTATACCATTGCCCATAATCTCCAGGGCTTGATCTAAGCTAGGAGGAGATTTAAGTTCTTTTGGCTTAAAAGAATAATCTGCATCATAGCCTGCGCTAGATAGCATTTGTCCGATCAGCGGTGTCATTTGGCCATCACTTAGATCATATAGCTGTTGATATAGATTAAGCATCGGTATTACATATTCAGGTAATTCGTGAAAACCCGTTTGTTTTGACATCAATGTGACTAAGGAATCCTTGCGAAAACGTGATAATAAAAGATCGAATTCATCTATTCTAGCTTTAATAACTCCGAGTAGTAGATCTTTGCCATTCGGGTTTATGTCCTGTAAGTGAATCTCCCAGACAGTACCTATTGCTTCAAAGCTAAATATCTCAGTCTTTAACTTTGATTGGCTAGGCTTGGGCTTGTTTTTCGATTTGCTTGAGGGCATCTTTAAAACCTTTCGAAGTTAAGGATGAACCGGAAACATTACTGACATTAATGTCTGTTATCTTTTTGCCGACAACATATTTTTTGTATCCACCGATGAAAATAGATTGATAGCTTTCTGCTGTAGGATCGTTGGCGCCTGATTGTACCGTCGAAGCTGTGACAACGTTATTACTAAGAGTCAATTTGACCATCAAGTTTTCGTTTCCTCCGGGTGAAGTGTAGCTACCCGTGGCCGTGTAAGTTCCGTCTTTATATGTAGAGCTGCTTGTCGCAGTCGTGTTCATGTTCATATTTGGCGTTGCCTTCATATTCATAGAGCCAGAGTTTTTGTTTGGTGCAACAGAGAACATATTGGCAGCAGCAGATTTGTGACTTGTTGCTACTGATACGCCAACAATAACCACGATTAAAACGAGTAATGTCAGGCTTGCTAAGGTTTTATTGGTTTCGGTTCTGCTCATATGCTTATTGTGTCCTCTAGATTATATACGTACTTGGCTTAGCTTTGTTACATCTTATTAATAAGTTAAAGGCGCACTTCCCTATTAGTTTTAAGAAGCGCGCACTTTAGATTATTGACTAACCTAGCTTAGAATTTGCTTGGATATTGCTTAACTATAGCTGCTGATAGGCCACTGAATAGGGTGGCAATGTGAGTGTTTGCCATACTTAGTTCATTTGCTTCTGCAGTGTAGTTTCCCTTAACATGATCGTCGATCATTGTAGCTGTCATCGCAACGTGATCGCTCAATTCAGTCTGCAAGGCTGACTCAGATATATTTGGGTTGGCGCTGGCTAGGTACTTAGATAGAGGTATCGTGTACTGTGTCTGGATTGTGTTAAGAGCTGTTTGCATTGCTGCAGTGTTACCTTCTTTGTCGGCTACTGCGTAGTCAACAAATTGATCAAGGTGTATTTTCCATACTGCATCAAATGTCTTTTGTGCAGACGCTCCATAAACACTTCCCACGGCTGCACCTATATCGTTACCGTTTGCATAAAGTGATGTGCCTAAGGCAGTAGCATCAGCATTGCCATCAAGCGCAGCATCAACTGCCTGATCTGTTAATGTCATATGATCTATGCCTAGAGTAACTAGAGTAGTTCTTAAGTCTGCTGCTTTGGTTGCAGATGTTGGTACTGTGGCTGCTGCTAGCTTCTTATTATAATGACTGTGTTCTACAATTGCGGTAATTCCAAAGCCTACTAATAGCCCTAAAATCAGCATCACAACCATACCAGTTGTAAAAGCTGTCTTAGCTTTCGTGCTTGGTTTATTTGAATCGTCCATTTCTTTCTCCTTTACACAACTTGTTTTTAAATTAGTTAACTAGATTAATTAAATAGATTAACCAGTACGTTGTCAATGAAATTGGCTGTGTTTTACACAACAAGCTATTAATTATCTTACAGTGAACACCTTTCAGGTGAAACAAGCAGTATGAGTTGACATTTTGTTCAGGTTAGAGCGCTTTTTTGTTATAATTTACCCTTGTAGCTCATTGGGGATTGGCCAAGCGGTAAGGCACTGGGTTCTGGTCCCAGGATCGGGGGTTCGAATCCCTCATCCCCAGCCAAGTCGGATTTAACGCATCATACCATTCCTGCTGAAACGTGATAACAGATACAGATTTGTCCAAAATGATGAAGTTTGAGTAGAACATTTCAAGTATTTCGTTAATTTGGTCTAAATCTTTCAGTTGACCAATGTAATTTACAGCATTTTTAATGAGTTTGAGGAACTTTTCCTCGCTTAATAATGACTGTTTCAAATCACCTTGTTTGCGCTTTACTTCAATTAGCTCACGTTCATACTGCGGCAATTCAACTTCGATATATTTTTTAATGTCTGCTGTGTAGTATTCAGCTACGTCCGCTTTGCTGGGGTCGGCTATGACACTCTTGGCACGCTCTAGGTCGGCCTCTGTTTGTTGTTTGTTAGCTCGTATTCGGCGTTCTTGGCTTAACAAATCAATGCGCTCCTGTTCAACAGCTTGTTTTTGCTCGTCAACATAGCTGGTGTACGCTTTCTTGACGTCAAATTCAGCGGCGGCAAGCGTTTCAATAGCTGCATTGGTTACGACATGGGCGCGGATGGAGTGTTTTTGGTGATTAGGGTTGGCTGGATTATCAGTTCTAAACGGACATTGTTCATTATCACAGCGGAAGTACAAATAGGTTTTTTTCTTGGTTTTGCCAGTACCGGTATTAGCGTGCATATTGCTCTGGCAATGGCCGCAAATTACCCTTCCTGGCAATAGCTTATACAGCTTAGTTTTAGTAACCACGCCCCGCGTTACAATTCGGTCAAGGCTATCAAGGTCGTTCATCTTTAGGTAATCCTCAGCCTCAATCATGGGTTCAAAGCCATACAGCTCAACCAAATCTACCGGTTTAGCTACTCCATATTGTAGGAATCCGGCATATATACTCTCGCGGAATAGCTCTGAGAGTTTCTTGTCATTGAAATGAGTTCTTGACCGTACCTGCTCACGCCCGTAGCATTGCGTATAATCCTGTTTGTTGAGCCACTTGGCGATTTCTACTAAAGATTCCGGCTTGGACTGTATACGCTTCTTAAATGCTTCCTGGATGATTAAGAAGTTATTGCCATCAGGTTCCAACAAACCGGTTGGCATTATACGATAGCCATGCACCATCTTACCAAGATAAATTCCCTCCTCAATTCGCCGCTCATAACCTCGCAATACTGACTCAGATAGATGTTCTGAATATTGCTTAGATAGGGCAAAAGTAATACCAAGCATCATCTTGCCGTTTGCATTGCGTTCGTAAGAAGCCGTGGCAAATAACAAATCTTTTATTGCTAAGTGGTCGAGCATATCTATAATTTCGCCTGCTTCTTTCATGTTGCGCGCAAGCCGGTCAGGATGCCAAGCGATTAACCCCTCATATTTGCCATTCCACAGGTCATTTATCATTGCACGGAACTTATTGCGCGTGTCAGATGTTTTTGCTGAATGCTCCTCTTTTACTATGTCGTACTGAACAATCTTATAAGGTGTCAGTATCTTTTCTTTAATATCGAGAAGCTGGTCAGCAATAGATTTAGTTTGCTTTCTCGCACTTTCATCAGAACTCTTTCGAAGATAAACCACATAACGAAGCTCCTCACGATTTATGTCGCGAAACAAGTGGCCGTAAGTATTCTCATGTAAAGCATTAAGCTGTTGAAATACCTGTAGTCGTGCGTCGCCATCATCCATAACGATATTTTACAAGTAAAATCACGCGAGAGTAATACTCAAAGTAACATGAGCGTCTAGTTTCTAATCTGTGAGGTTACCACTTTTTACCCAATAGGTAGCCGAAATACTGCCAAAGGTTACCAAATATACCTAATGTAAAATAAAAGTGTTGTAAATAATGTTTTCCGCCTCTGTTATCTCAACGCATAAGCGGCGACTAATATTGAACCGTGCGCAAAGAAAATAAATGGTAGCTCGTAGAATATAAAGTGTCTTTTATCAGTAATAGTAAGAATCGAGAGTACGACCATAATACCCGATATTAATGATTCGATTAGAGCGAAGTTTCCAAAAAGTGCCACAGCAAACAATATTGCGGACGATAACATGCCAAATGCCATCAAGTAGGCCATAAAAGTATGAAATCGTATCGTGTTACCTTTTGCGGGAAAAACACCCAGTATTAATTCAGGAAAATATGTCAGGCTCCATGCAGCCGCTTGTAAGCCGCCTAGCCGTATGTGCGGAACTATATAGCCATACATGGTAACTGCGAATAACGAACCACATAGCCAAAGTACGATACGGAAATACCACAAACGATTTGGCTTTAGGGCAGCAAGTTCACTGAGTGTCCGCGGAGTGCCGCGCTCATGTTCCTTCCATGCGAGATATGACAGCCCAATAATTGATAATATGGCAGCAGTAAAAGCGGGAAATATTAATACTGGTATCACACGCTAAATATAACAGAAGTTATATGCAGATTTTCAACAAAATTCTTAAACCACTAACCCCACTTTATCTTACCGCTGTATACCTGATTGATAATTGGTGAAGATAATAATTTTTGTCTAACTTTTACAAAATCCGTTCAATAGTCGGGCGAGGAATACCGTTTCACCTCCTTTAGCTGATAGCTCTGGTCTTTCGACCCCTTCTCCCTATCTCTTTACTAAGATTATATACAAGTTCAGTGGCGAGGCGGCTCCCCGGTTTGTCAGTGGGCGACATATCCAGGGAATTAACTCCGCTACCGAACATTGCGAGTACCTTTTGTTGTCATCAGTGATTTTATAACACTGGTTTTTGTAAAAGTGTTTGTTTCAAGAGTGAGTGTGGAGTGTAGCAATAAGCTAGTCCGAAGCAAGCGCATCCTCCGAGGTATGATTACTTCCGCCTCCACATCACTTACTTCTAGCATGACAGTGTGTTTGACATTATTCAATAATCATTGCATTGGTAATAAAACAACAGTATTTGGCTTCTGGCAAAATGCTAAGGTGATTTTTGCTCCGAGATTTACGTGCCACCTAGCTTTAGAAAAAGCGGAGTCAAAAGAACGCACCGATTACTTGTCCACTTCGTAATCTTGCGCACCGCCATCAATGTTAGTTTTGGCACGTTTACGTGCAGTTTTTGACGGCACGGGCGCAATAGCATTGGTGTCTTGCTGACGCTTAACAATTTCGTCTAAAGCTGTCCTTGCATCTTCGTAAGTAAGGTTGCTGACATCAAGATTCTCAAATATTCGCGAATCCTGTTGTATTGAAAGATAGGCATTACCTGCCGAACTGGCTGATTCAATTTTTTTTGGAAGTTCCAGGAAGGTTTGCAAGGCCGTTAGTGAACCTGCAAGTAAAGCAATAACACCGGCGGCAAGCACGCCTATTGTTTTTGAAGCACCGCCCACTCCAGCCACTCCGGCAAGCAATACTGACGGTATTCCAAGTGCTTTATGAGTATGCTGCCAAATCTTTGCCTGTTCAAACTGTGCTTGTGAGGAGTGCGTCACCGCCTCTTGAATACGATTAGCTTCCTTAGCCAGCTCCCTTTTTTGACTGCTATTCATCTGATAAAGTTCCCCGCGAAGACCATATTCCACCAATAGAGGGCATTGACGGTGTCACCAGCCAGCTGATAATCATACGCTTTTTGCGCTCTAGTTGCTGCTGTACTGATTTTGCTCAAAGCATCAAGTTTTTTAGCTTCACTCGAATAGCCATAAATATAGCCAACTACACCGACTGGGTCTTGAATGGCAGCAAGGTCAATACTGAGTAAGTAGGCAAGAATTGCTTTTACATCATGCCCATAGGCAATGGTAGTCTCGGTTGAACACCATTTAGCTACACGCATTTCAAGATAGAAAGATGATAAGGGAATGTTATTGTAATACTTTACAGCTTTCACGAATCGAATAAGGTGCTTCACTTTGTTATCCAATTTCGTATTCACGTCTCTGACGTACTGATTATGAAGTCTGGGTACTGACAGTTGCCAGCCGCCACCAAAATCCGGGATATTATACACGTTTGCATTATTGACCTGCTTTACGTAGTAGGCGGGAACAACCTCCACTACCTCTCTGTCATCAGAGCCGAAATTGCATTGAACTGCGGGTGTACGGACGCCAATGCTAGAGAAGGGAAAGCGATTGCTCAATGCGTCTCTCACAGCACCAAGCATGTTTACTGAGTTATCCCGCTGCCCATATGACGGGATTGAGGCCAAAATGTCCAAGTCTGCAAAGTTGTGTATAGAAGTGCCGTTATTAAGAGAGCCTGTTTCATAGGTGTACTGAACGCCAAACGAATCTTCCAGCTTTTTGACAACAGCCTGGCGATGCTTTGAGGCGGCATCTTTTTCTGACTGGTAAGGTATCAGGTAATCGTGAAAGGCAACGAATGAACTGTTTAGGCTGTTATACACTGTCAACTCCTTCTTACATTATCTACCTGAAGCAATAAGAATGGAATCGTAACATTATTGTAAAATACCCATATGTCATAATATGTTTTTTAACAGGGGTGGCGATAAAATAGTGTCGCCCTTGACAAAGCCATTTTTAGTCAAAAATCAGAGCTGACCTCTGTTAGCTACTGACGCTCAATCCACATTGTGCGACTAGCTTGCTCATTAGTTAAAGCCAAATATTGACTTGCGCTAATGCTTGCTTAATGTAATAAATTAAGTAATAATTGCGCCTATTATGAGTTACCGAGCAACAGCTCAGGGTTTTGGGCTATTAACCCATCAGCTAGAAGAACGATACCAAGCTGGCGAACCGTTGCATCTAACAGTTCATGGCAAGCCTAAACTTCACATTCTTGCTTTTAAGCCTCTGGCCTATGAAACGTATGGTATGCTCCGCAATCGAGCACCCTATTTAGAGGGAGAATTTGCTTTACGGGCATTTTTTGACTGCTCCCCATCCTTCAGGTACAGGAGCGGCGGTTTACGCAGGTCTACAAGCTGGTGAACGGGCGTATGGCTTTGAAATGGATGGGTATGACCAAAAGGCTGTAAGCGCGATAAATGGTATAGCTAGAGTGCTAGGCCATCCAAACTTTTTGAAATAATGTTCCAGCTTAAATGCTGGCAAGTTCAACGAGTTTACCGTTCATTGTAAAGACAAGTGAGGGGTATTTTATTGCCTTTTCCTGCTCAGAAACTTCTTGTTTGTCGCCGACAATACTTGCTCCCAGAAATGACGGCTTTATATCATGCTCCACAAGCCACTCAACAATCTCATCTAGTCGGCTTTCGAGTTCTTCCATTGATTTGAAATCAAGAATTTTATGCTCACTACCATCTTCAAATTTCACAATGGCTGAACCAATAGCATCAGGCTCCTTGCTTTGCCCTTTGGCAACTTTACCAAGTGTCTGAATAGCATTATAAATATTACCCATGTAACCATTATATATTGAGTTTGCACCCTTCTTGCCTAATATAGTTACACTGATAACCAAATTACAATGTCAGCGAAATGCTGGATTCACGCGGCATAAAGTTAAACCCGTTGAATTCCCGCAACACCTTGGCGACACATTTAGTTCGTTCAATTATTTCGGCAATCAGGTCGTCATGCAGGGTTTGAGTCGACCCTGCTTTGCTCAGCCAAATGCAGCACCAAAAGAGTTAGACCCACATGCTCAGTCAGATTATAGGCCAAACTATTTTAGCGATTTTTATCACGAGCGACAGCTAGTCTTCGTGAGCTTGTTTCTCTATGGTCAGAAATTGTCTGCTCGAGACTAGCTGGAACAGGAGCATGACAGATTACTTTCTTTGCTTGTCTAAGTAAACCACTCGATTGCGCAACGGGACCTGGGCAACCTGTTTGAGAAATATGCCCAAGAAAAGCTTTAACATCTTGTGCTCTAGCAGCCCTTTCTTCTAGACGCTTTTGCCTGTATGCTCTTACTTCTTCTATTGTTTTACTGGCGGACTGCTGAGACTCAGTATATTGTGTTTCACTAGTCAGTACCGCCTCTAAGGCTGTCCTCATTGCTTCCGGATCGTCCTCAAATCTTTGAAATATCCGACGTCTGACAGCTTTGGTATCTGCTGCTGCCCCCTCATCGATAGCTGCTAAATTTTCATTCCCTCTTGCGGCATCGATTTCAAGTCTTTCAGTTGTATCGATGGGCCCTAACGACTCAGTGAACTCTATAGCTTCGCAGTAGTCAAATAAAAGACACCTTCCAGCACAGTTTTCTTTCATGTAATACTATTATACTGTTTATTAGTTTTTTGTCTCATTTTAAGGAGTTAGACGATAATTAATAAGACTCAGCTATACATAGATGCTTCATCTTCGCCCACCACCGATAGAGGGCTCCCGACCTGCATGTTCAGCCATGAGGAAAGATTTATTGCTCTATTGATATTAAAAAATCTGAGGCACTTAATATTTTAATACCTCCATATGTCTCCAGAGTAAGCAGGTCTTTATCGCCACTTATAATATACTTACAATCTCCTGCAACAGCTGTTTCGATAAACTTATCATCATCAGGGTCACGGCTAGCAATTACTCTCCGATTTCCAAGAACTACCCAAATAGCGTAACGACGCATTAGTTTTTCATAGATCTCAAGTTCATGTCTTGCAAGTGGAAATTTTTCTGTAATTACCCTGCGCAGCTCAGTCATAAGCTCTTCAGACATAACGGGCCTAAACTTTTTATCAACGACTAAATCTGTTACTTTGCGCGGAATGCCACCAAAAATAAGAGCAGACACTATAATATTAGTATCTAGAACAACCCTATTGTTTTGTTGAACGTTTTTCACGCTTGTACTCAGCTAAAATATCGTCCACCTGCTGTTCACTGGTAATTCCCATTTCTCGTCCTATTTGATTTCCACGGTCAAATAGAGCCTTCCACTCTCGTCGCTTTTCTAGATCATCAAGCGCTAATCTACGAAAGTATTCACTGCGACTTCCCATGTCTTTTTTAACTGCACCATCTATTTCCTTGAGTAGTTGCTCGTCAATAGCGATATTGAGAGTTTTTGTAGCCATATCA
>Ga0302306_10000093_pt1 | contig 69020 bp, 59 predicted proteins | sample III_Palsa_E3_1_FD_198761 | JGI IMG/M metagenome (GOLD analysis project Ga0302306, IMG submission 198761) | Peat permafrost microbial communities from Stordalen Mire near Abisko, Sweden - III_Palsa_E3_1 | ecosystem: Environmental > Terrestrial > Soil > Palsa > Peat permafrost | place: Sweden...
CATGGTAATGGATCGCAGGCCCGCCGGAATTTTTACTGTCGCCTCGGTGCCCACCGGAAATTGCAGCTCGCCGTTCAGCAGCCCGCCATCCAGGCTCAACACGCTGATCGAAGACGAATATTTTCCACGTGCCGACGTGATCGTCGCCGGCACCTGGCGCGGGAGTCGCACCCGGCGATATCGACGGTGGCGCACCACGTCGCGATCGGGAATCGGATCGAGCGGCGCTAAAGCCAGCACGTCGGCCTCCAGGCCGGATTGGGGCAGAAAACTTTGGATCCAATCCGGATCGAGTTTGACCAGCGCTTGCGCTGCCGCCATGCGAATCTCGTCGGGATACACCCAGCCAAAAGTCTTTTTGGTTTCCACAAATTTTCGCAGGTCTTGCACCGCGGCCACCGCTCGCATCCGGCCCAGCGCTTCGATTGCTTTCACTCGCAGATACTCGGGCGCCTGCGGCAGAATCTGGCCTTGCGCCAGGCGCAGTAGCTTATCCGCCGCTTCCGCATCGCCGGAAACGCCGATCTCGTCGATCGCCAGCGGCAGAATCATGGTGTCGAACATTTCCAACGAATCCGCCAGCAATTTCCCGCGCTCGGGCGCGCCGGCAGTGGAAAGTTGCCGGACAATCGCGTCATGAAATCCTCGCCCGCCGTCGCGCAGCCGTCGCGGCAGCAATTCATCCACGGCGGTTGCATCCAGCCGGCTCAGCAGCCCGACCACCCCCGCCGCTTTTGCCGGGGCATCGTTCTTCAGCGTTTCTTTCAGATAACGAACACAGGGAGTGCCCACCGATTTCGCCAGCGAAACCACGCTCTCCCGTTCCGTGCGGCGGGCCGATCGCGCCAGGCGCACCGCCAAATGTTCCGAGGCGCCTTTGGGCACGCGCATCAGCACGCCAACCAGTCCCTCCGGCAGTTGCACCGCTGCCAGCGCTTCCTCGATAAATTCCGGAATGCGATTGTCCACGCCCAGCCGAGGCCGCAAACTCTGGACCCAGCTCGGACGCGTTTCTTCCAGGTCGGCGACGGAATCAAGCGCCTGCTGCAACGCGCGATAGTAACGGCGCGCCGCGGACTCTTGACTGAGCCGCACGAACGCCGCGCTCAACAAAGTCTGCAACTCAGGATCCTGTTCGGCGCCCATTTGCTGGCCAATTTGCCGCAGCGCATCCTGCAATCGTTTACTCGCCGCCTTACTGAAGAGTTCCGCGAGCTGGCCCAGGCCGATCGCCGCTTTCTTGCGCGCCTCCGCGTCTTTGTTCTGCACGCAGGAGGCGTAGTGCAGCAGAATATCGCCAGCCGCATCCGATTCGCCGCGGCCCATCAAATCTTCCACGTACTGCTGAATGTTGCGCGGCGGTATGCACCACGCTTCCGACGACATCAGAACCGTTCGTTTCCCGGAGTCCGGTACCGCCGCCCAGAACTGGCGGTCGAGCACGTCGGCGTGGGATTCGACCATCATCCCGGCCGTGGCCATTTTTTCTTCGCGCGATTTCAGTAGCTTGCGCAGCGTGGCCAGTTCGCTGCCCATGCGGTCCAGCATCTGCCGCACCGCGTTGACTTTCACTTCCCCGCGTTGATAGCGATCGATCGCAAAGCGAATCGCCAGATCCTCCGCCAGGCGCAACAACATCGCCTCGTCCACTTTGGCCGTCGGCGATTGCGCGGCGACCGTGGCGAGCGCTTGCTGCAAAGTGAGTTGGGCGTTTTGCGGTAACGCAGAAATTCTTTGTTGCCAGCTCTTAGAATCGAGTTGCGGATGGTGACCCGATTGCGCTTCGCCAAATTGCGAGAGTAATCTCAGCAGGCTCTGCAGTTCGGCTTCCTGCAATTGGCCGATTCCGCCCGCGAATCCCGTTGCGCCGCCGCCGGTCCCCGTTCCAGTGCCACTGAATCTGAATCCGCCCGATCCGGCTCCGCTGCCCGGCCCAGATCCGCCCGGTCCGCCACCGGGTCCATTCCCGGTTCCCGCACCGTTGCCGGGGCCACCGCCCGCGCCATTGCCAGGTCCATTGCCCGTGCCCGTGCCCGTCCCCGTTCCTGTTCCGCTTCCCGACCCACCACCGTTGCCATGTGAGCCTTCGGCAGCCGCAATCAGCTGGATCATTTTTTCCGGGCTGCGGAACCAATCCTGAATCATGTCCGCATCGGCGCCGAGCGTTTTGGCCGTAAGGGTCGCGGCCACCCGCGCTTCCGAAAAGCCCGCGTCTTCGGCGATGAAGCGAATTTCATTCACTCGAATCCCGGCGTTGTGTTTGTCGCTGAAGTAGCGCGCCAGCCGATCGGAAAGCGGTACCGCATTCGGGCCCGGTTCCATGAAGCATTTAACGAAATTCACGAACTCTTCGCGGTTGACGCGAGGCAAAAATCCAATACTCGCCACCCCGGAGTTCGTCAGGAAATCCGCGAAACTTCGTTCCGCTTGGCTCGAATCGACCGGAACGCCATCCAGCAGCAGCTGGGATCCGGAAGCTCCGAGCAGCAGGCCTCCCTGGCTAGACGCAGCTACCGCAGCTTGCAATTCCTGCCAGGCGGATTCGAACTGTTCGACACAACGGGAGTGCTGTAAACCATAGAGACGAGAGTACTTAAGTAGCACATTCAGGCTGCGGACAAACGCCTTAGCATTGGGAATTGCGGGAGAAATCGCGGCCGTTACTTCGCGTTGCACGGGTGCCATTCTGGTACACCTTTAAGCAGTGTACTAGGACCATCGGCGAGGGAAATAGTACCAATGGGCTATAGGCCGTACTCTTTCAGCACAAGCGGATTCTAGAGGATTTTCAGGCGGCCAAACGAACTTCCACATCTTGCCCTTCGAGGACCGGGCGGATCCGACGGATAACTTCGCTCGCCCACAGTTTTTGGCTCAAGATCACCAGCGAGCCATCGTCAAACGCGCACACCGCACAAAAGAAATAATTCTGAAAACTTTTGTGGTACGCGTCGACCCCACGCCGCGCCAACTCGCCTTCGAGGTCCGAATCGCCTTTCACCAACAACTCACCGGCGCGCGCCCCAAATGTTTCCTTCTGGAAACGGTCAATCAGCGGTTCCAGTTTTTCGGCGTCGGGCGCCGGAATCACGATCGAGCGTTTGCTCGCTTCTCGAAAATCGATCTGATGCCGCTCGCAATAATCGCGCAGCGGATCGAGATGGCTGAAAAAATCGAGCGACCACGGCTCATCACCGGCCACCGCGCGCAAAACACGCGACCAGATGCGAGCCGCTTCTGCGCCGCGGATCGGCTCCCGGTTTTCGTCCGCTTCGGTCAGTTCCACACCCATCGCGCGTACGTCCTCGCCAAGATCCAGCGGTTCAATTTCCAGCAGGTACACGATGCGGTCCTTTGCTGAGGTTTTATACTTCGTCGGGGCCCGGTTCCGGAAACCGCTTCACAAAGTCCGGCGACTGTTTGCGAACCTCCAGCCAGTCGAAAAAAGCGTCGGGCGTTTCCAGCCAGATGCCGAACCAGTGCGCGATTTCTTCCTTTTCCGCTCGCTTCTTTGCTTCCACTTTATGATTTCGGGAAATCATTTCCGCGCGGCGCCGGCCCAACCGCGCCACTTCGCGCACCCGCTCCGCTCCAGCGCGTTCCTTTTCATGCTGAAATTTACGAAATAACTCATCGAGGCGCACAATGCACATCTCGGCCTCTTCCAGCGTGGAGAAATGCAGCAGATCCGCAAATTCCTCTTCGTAGCGCCCTTCGGTATCGGACTTGGTGGACCACACCACCTTCATCCCCGCTTCTTCCAGCACGCTGACAATATAATCCGCGGAGGTTTTTCCGTGCGCGCCCAGCTGCGCGATCAATTTTCTGCGAATCTGCTCGATTTCCGCCGGGGTGAAGCGCGGTTTTCCCAATTCCTCAGCGGCCTCCAGGATCAGCGCCTTCTTGGTTGGCGATCCGCTGTCGTCGTGTGCTTCGCCAGCTTTCACGAAGGTCCTCGATGCTGCGGTTTTTTCGCCGCCGCTTCTTCCACCGGAGTTTCGCCCGACAAAAGTTTGCGGTACTTGGCCACGTTGCGATTATGTTCCGCCAGCGTCTTGCTGAAAAAATGGCCGCCCGCGTCGTTGGCCACGAAATACATATAATCGGTGGCCGCTGGCGTCACCGCCGCCCGCAGCGAAGCCTCGCCCGGATTCGCGATCGGTCCGGGCGGCAGGCCGGGATTCCGGTACGTATTGTAAGGAGAATCCACCTGCAAATCCTTGGCGTGCACCACTTTCACCGGATGGCCTTCCAGCTCCAAAGCGTACGCCACCGTCGGGTCGCACTGCAAAAGGCCGCCGTGCTTGAGCCGGTTGTAAAAAACTCCGGCGACCAGCGGACGTTCGTCACGGCGCGGCGTTTCCCGCTCTACCAGCGAGGCCAGCGTCACCACTTGATCCGCCGAAAGCCCCTGCGGAAACGCGTTCGCGTCCGAAGCGTTCAGCGATTCCCACACCGCCCGGAAATTCTGCACCATCCGTTTCACCACCTGCTCGCAGGTCGTGTGATGCGTGAACTCATATGTCGACGGAAATAAAAACCCCTCCAGATTCTTCGCGTCCGGCGCCAGATCCGCGATTAGCGCCCCATCCTGCGCCGCCGTCAGAAAATCTTCTCGTCCGCAGACTCCCTCATGGTCCATTTCAGCGGCGATGTCAAACATCGTATAGCCTTCGGGAATCGTGACCGTGTGCGTATAAATCTTGCCCTGTGCGATTTGCCAGAACATCTCGCGGGTCGTGACCGGCCGGTCGACATAATATTCGCCGGCCTGCAGCGGCGTGCGCAGATGCCACAAACTGAACAGCTCAAACGCCAACCGGTTGCGGATCACATCGTCGTGCCGCAAAATTCCGGCGATATTCCAGCGCGAAGTTCCGTGCGGAATCTCCACAAAAACCTTTTCCGGCCGTCGTCCGCGATACGGCCGGCTGATCTGCGAATCGATCCAGCCGGCGCCGGCCCCGATGGCGGCAATCAGCAACAGTGCGAGCAAGCCCAGGCGGCGCATCTACGCTTATTCCTTTCCTTCGCCGCTGGTTCGCATTTTATCCAGATATTCGCGCAGCAAAATAGCCGCCGCCACCGCGTCCACCGACGCGTTTTTGCGCTGCCGCGAAGATCCGAATTCCGCCATCGTATTTTCCGCCTCCCAGCTGGTCAATCGTTCGTCCGCCAATTCCACTTCGATCCCCAATTCTTTGCGCAGCCGCGCCGCAAACCGCGACGCTTCATCCGCCATTTCCCCGGCTTCGCCGGTAATATGCACCGGATGGCCCACGAGAATACGCGCAACTCCATGCGCTCGGCAAATGTCGCGCAGTCGCCGCACATCGTCGCGGCGGTTTTTGTGCATTAAAGTTTGCAGCGGTTGCGCCGTAATTCCCAACTCGTCAGACAGCGCCAGCCCAATCCGTTTTCGCCCGTAGTCAATGGCCAGAATGCGCGGTGTCGGACGCCGTGGCGGCTGCGTTTCGGAATTCAAAGCAGAGTTTCCCCCAGCGACGGAAAGCGGAGTGGCTATCATCTGTATATTATTATACGCGACAGCGGCTCGATTTGAGTTTCGCGCCGCCGCATCACGGCTGCCGCCCGCGCTCGCTGCTCTGCCAATATTTCCAGAATCCCGCATCCTTCATCTGCTGGTCCAGTCCCGTTTCGTGGAACATCTGCTCCAGTTCCGCCCGCGATTGCCGCGCGCCGATTCGCCCGGGATTGTCGGCCAGCGCAAACGCCGTAATCGCGGCGATCGCTACGTGGCGTTTCAATTCCGTGATGTCCACTTTGTCAAACGTGTCCGACGCGGCGTGATAATTCAGCATATAGTTCGCCGGTTCCTGATTGGCTACCAGCGTCGGCACGCCTTCGATCAAAAAATCGAAGTTGTCGGTGTCCATGCTCACGTCCGTCGTGAAGTCCTTCACGCCCAGCCGCGCCACTGGCTCCAGCGCGTCGCGCACTGCCGCAACCGTGTCCTTCCGTCCGCCCACCGAATAGCCCGTAACTTTGCCCATGCCGGAATCGAAAACCACTGCGGCGATCATGCGATCCAGTTCGGCGCGATGGTCGTGCGCATACGCCGCAGATCCCAGCAGGCCTTCTTCTTCGCCAGTAAACAAAATAAACCGAATCGAGCGCCGCGGAATCGTGCCCGAGGCATGGATCGTTCGCGCCGCATCGATCACCAGCGCTGAGTTGCACCCGTTGTCCAGCGCGCCCGTGCCCAGGTCCCAGGAATCCAAATGTGCGCCGAGCACCACAAACTCATCGGGTTTTTCCCGCCCGCGAATTTCCGCCACCACATTTTCGGCGGTCACCGGACCGCTCACCCGGTTGGGCATCTCGAAATGCACCCGCACCGGCTGCCCCGCGGCTAAAAATCGCGCCATGCGCTCCGCATCTTCTCGCGCCACCACCGCCTGCGGCATTTTTTCCAGTTGTCCATCCACCGAAACGGTGTGCCGGTAAAGCAGCAGGTTCGGCCGCGACGACATCCACAGCACTGCCTTAGCACCGGCCTTCATCGCGCGCTCAATGATCGCCGGGGCGATGTCGTACTCCGCGGTGAGTTGGTCCCAGGTGACCAGAAAATTGGAATGCACTAATACGATTGCGCCGTTCACGCCGGCGCCGGCCTTCGAAAATCCCGCTTCGTCGCCGAAACCCACGTCGACGATATTCGCGGTCACGCCGCCTTCGGGCGTCGCCGGTGACCAGCCGATGGAAACGAGCCGCACCGGAAACGATTCCGGCGCCAAAATTTCCAAGCGCGTGTTCCCCTCGCTCCATCCCACCGGAATCGTGTATTTCTCGGTGTGCACTTCGTCCACGCCAGATAAGCGAAACGCCTGCACCGCCCAGCCCGCGGCCCGGTCGGCAGCCGGTGTTCCGGTCACCCGCCCCCCGATCGAATCGCTCAGGTACCGCAGATTTTCTTCGAGCGGCGATGCGCCCATCGCTTTCTGTTCCATAACCGGTGCCAGCTCCGCGCAGGATTTTCCCACCGAGCACGAACCTTCGCCTTGCGGCACCTGTTTGGACAACGGCGCGGGCGTAACCGGCGGAAGCTGCGCGGATTCGCTCGCCGGACTCACGGCAAAAATCGAAACAAGCAGCAAACCAAAAAATCCGCGCGACATTGATGTGCAGTTGGGCATGGTCGTGGGCGCAGTCTAGCGCGAAAACGCTATTTTGCCGAATACTCAGCGAGCCACTGGGGTCGCTCCCCAACGATCGCCCGTTCGCAGGGCCACTCCCAGAGAAGATTTTGCAGAGCAGGCGAACTTTCTACCTAGCCCTATTCCCCCCATTATCGCCTCCGACCACCTATCTGTCTCAATTTGAGTCACTTATATCTTTGTTCGCAGTGGCATGGCAGATGCCTGAGCTTCCTGCCCGCCACGTAAGGTATTTACTGTAGAAGATGTACAGGCCCTTTACCGAACCCAAGGGTGCGGGGTCTTATGCGAACGGGCGGACCCGACGCTTGATTCGCGTGCAGCTCAGTTAGCAACAGGACGAGGGAGTTAAATCCAGATCAAGCTTTGCCGAATGTAATCCTGGGCAAGCAAGCGGGAAGGCCATAGTGAAGAAAGTACAAGCAATCGCCAAATTTCCAGCGATCGAGAAGCGCAAAGATTCGAACCACCCCGACACCTTTTTATTCTGTGAGGGGGGCAATGGCACGGCGCAATTTCGCGCTGCGTCTGCCGCCGACTTGGAATGCACCGTCGAGCGCATTGCCGGCGTGCTGGCCATGCAGTGCATGGTTCGCGGACAGGACCCCAAGAATTTTCAGGTCATGGTCCCGGCCGAACAATCTCTGGTTGCGCGGCTCATTTCCCGCGCCGAAGAGTTGCTGGCCGAAGGTCGCGCCATTGCCTGTCCCACCTCGCTCAGCGCCCGTCAACGCGAGGTTTTGAACGCGGTGCTCAGCAATCGCGCCAATAAAGAAATTGCCTCGAAGCTGAACATCACCGTGCGCACCGTGAAGTTTCACATCTCCTCATTGCTCAGTAAATTCGGCGTGGAATCCCGCGCCGATCTGGCCCGTCGCGCGGCCGGATTTATGCGCCCCGAGCCGGTCGAGGAGGTCGAGCTTCCCGAGCCCGTCGTCCCGGCTGAGTTCAAAACCGGAAAATTTCGCACCCTGCCTTTGACTCAAAATTCACCCATGAACCGGACCTACGACATGGTCAACCGCGCCGCCGCCGTGCGCTTTCCAAGGAAAACCCTGCTGGCCTAAAGCTCCATCTCCAGGTTCTGGCTGCTTAGGCCGGAGATTCGAATCAAAGCCGTCCGGATTACGATACATTCCGGGCGGCTTTTTTGTGTCCGCTAAGGCCTTGCTTTCATTCACAAAAGGGCCACGGATAGGGATGAGTGCACTATCTTCTTTGTTATGTTCAGCTCTCGCCGCCTTGCTCGGTTATCAGATGGTCGCACCTCTTCCTAGGCCTTGACGTTAGGACTAGTACACTAGAGATGCCCACGGACCGACCCCGGGCAAAAGTCAACGAAGCCCAGCACCTTGCTTGACGCTGCGCTACACTTATAGCTGCAGAACAAACGCCCGGAGCAGCAATGCCAAACCAAGATCATATCGTCGTCGCAGGCGCTGGCGGTTTCATCGGTGGACATCTGGTTGCCGCCTTTCGCAAAAAAGGCTACAGCCGGATTCGTGCGGTTGACGTTAAACCGCTCGACCAGTGGTACCAACGCTTCGACGACGTCGAAAATCTGCAGCTCGATCTGAACTTACGCGAAAACTGCGAGATTACCGCCCAGGGCGCGGACGAAATCTACAATCTGGCGGCCAACATGGGCGGCATGGGTTTCATCGAGGCCAACAAGGCGCTCTGCATGTTGTCCGTACTGATCAACACTCACCTGCTGCAAGCTGCCCTGAAGCACAACTGTAAGAAGTTTTTTTATTCTTCCTCCGCCTGCGTGTACAACGCCGACAAACAAAAAACTTTCGAAGCGCCTTCGCTGAAAGAAGCAGACGCTTATCCCGCGCAGCCCGAAGACGGATATGGCTGGGAGAAATTATTCTCCGAACGCATGTGCCGCCATTTCCGCGAAGATTTCGGCCTCTACACGCGCGTCGCCCGTTTTCATAACGTGTACGGCCCCTGGGGCACCTGGTTTGGCGGCCGCGAAAAAGCCCCCGCCGCGATCTGCCGCAAAGTAATTGAAGCGAAGGTCAGTGGTAAACACGAAATTGAAATCTGGGGCCCCGGCGATCAGACCCGCAGCTTCATGTACGCCGATGACTGCATCAAGGGCCTGGACCTGATTATGCATTCCGAAATCCTCGAACCGATTAATCTTGGTTCCACCGAAGCGGTCAGCATCAACCAATTGGTGGGCATCGTCGAAGCCATCGCCGGAATAAAACTGAAGCGTAAATATGATTTGAGCGCGCCCAAGGGCGTCAACGGCCGCAACAGCGAGAACACGCTGATCAAGAAATATCTGAATTGGGAGCCGGACACCTCGCTGCGCACCGGCTTGGAAAAAACCTACGCCTGGATCTACGACCAGTATCTCGCGCGCGAACGCGGCGCCGCCGGTGTGGTCCGCGAATCCGCTGCCTCCAGATCCTGAACCGTTCGGCTGAATTTTACTTCGGGGCTTTTCCGGGAGTGGCGATCGATTTCAGGGAAGCGTCTCGGTGCTCGTAATTCTTCTGGTAGTAAGAAAGATAATTTCCTCCGCGCACGTCCGCCAGCCATTTTGTATTCTTGGAATACCACTCGATCGTCTGCCGCAAACCTTCGTCGAGCCGCGTCGCCGGCTTCCAGCCCAGCTCATCTTCAATTTTCTTTGAAGTCGTGGCGTAACGGCGGTCGTGCCCCGGCCGATCCTGCACCTGAGTAATGAGGGTCTCAGGTTTCCCCAGGATTCGCAGAATGCTTCGCGCCATCGTCAGGTTGTCGACGATGTCCGCTCCGCCTAGGTTGTACACCTCGCCGATTCGGCCCCGTTCGAGTACCGCGACAATTCCTTGGCAGTGATCGTCGACCTGCAGCCAGGTCCGCTGTTGTTTGCCGTCGCCGTAGATCGGTAGCGGCTTGTTTTCTATCGTATTCGAAATCATCAGCGGGACGAGCTTTTCCGGAAATTGATACGGACCATAATTATTCGAAGGACGCGTAATCACCGCCGGAAAATTGTAGGTACGAACGAAAGAACGCACCAGCAAATCCGAGGCCGCCTTCGACGCCGAATAAGGACTGTTCGGCCGCAGTGGAGACGATTCGTTCGCGAACCCGCCCGGCTCAATATCGCCATACACTTCGTCGGTGGAGACGTGCACGAACCGTTTGAGATTCAACTTGCGAGCCGCCTGCAACAGCACCAGCGTACCGGTAACATTGGTTTGCACCGCGACCGCCGGATCATAAATGCTGCGATCGACATGCGATTCCGCTGCGAAATGCACCACTGCGTCGCAACCCGCCATGGCCGATTCCACCGCAGCCGCGTCACCAATATCGCCTTTGCAGAATGAATAGGCTGGATTCCCGGCGACCGGTTCCAGGTTCGCCAGATTTCCCGCGTACGTCAGCTTGTCGAAATTCAGCACTGCATGGTTTTTCTTCAGCGCCAGAACATGCCGAATGAAATTCGAGCCGATGAAACCCGCGCCGCCCGTAACCAATAGCTTCATCGATTCTCTCTACGCCGGGAAATTTGCTGATCGGCATGCGCCCACAGCAATCCGGCAAATCCCAACAAAATCGACAGGATGAAATTTCCCCGGGAAATCGTTCTCCCCGTCACCTGAACCAGAACCAGTTCCAAAGCCAACGCCCCCAATACAATCGCCCCCACCCCCAACACCACCATTCTTGATTTCAACCTGGAATCGCCCGCAGGTTCGAATAGCCCCAGTAGAATCCCAGCCACACAGAAAACCAGCGCGTAGAACGCGTAGTTATATCCTTTCAGCTCCCCCGGTTTCAGCCGGTGAACCAGTCTCGCCAGCCCTGCGCCGGGCCCCACGATATATTCTTTCCTCGTTTTCTTACCATCCAGGTAGAGCAGCAGAATCTCGCCGTCATACGAATACACAATATCGTGCGGTCCGTGATCATTGAACACTCGCGGGATGAACCACGTCAGTTGTGGCCGGCTTGCCGATAGCGGCGTGCGCAGCCAGGACACCAGGTGTCCGTTTTCCTGCCACACCATCAGGTCTAAAGTGCCAGCTCCGTCCCCCACCCGGAAGATTGTCCAAAGATCATTCGGCGTCTCCACCCCGGTGCAAACCACATGGACGGTGAAGTGGCTTGTTTGTTGGAGGGCTTCGATCAATTTTCGGGCGTCGCTTTGCAAAGGAAGCGGGGATGTTTCGGCGTTCGCGGCGAGTGGTGCCCTACCCGTAGCGAGTGCGGCCGAAATCCACTCAGTGCCCTGGGGTCGGGAAGAATCGTACTCCACAATCGGCGGTCCGTTCATCCCTGGATCAGCCGCTGCCGATGTCGCCGCGGCCATCGCCTCATCGCTCAGCGGATGATTCCAGATTTGCAGCGCTTGAATCTGCCCCTGGTGCGGACTCAAACCCGCACCGGAATTTCCGAGCACCATCACCCCGTAGGGTTTCCAGTTGCTGAGCTGCGTCTGCTTCTGCAGCCGGGCCGCGAGGCCGAACCAAAGACAAAAATATATGATAATCGAGCAGGTGAAGCGAAAAGGAGTCATCCACTCCGCCACCGCACGCTGGACCGTATTCGCCCACCCCACCAGTGCCCCACCCAGCAGAACGTAGAGCAGTCCGCCTAGAAACGATCCTGATCCATTCGTAAATACGTCTTCCCAGCCCGAATCGCGCTCCGGAATATAGAGCTGCGTGAACTCAATCGCATACGAAAAAAGCGCTCCCGCCGCCAGCGTTGCTAGCAAAACGAATCGTATCGATTTTCCCCGCTCCCGGAGCTTCTCGCCCAGTCCAAATCCAAAAGGGACGAACAGCAGAACATTCAGCAGGGCGTCGACCAACCCGCTCTTCTCGCTCTTACCCAATAAAAATGGCGACCCGCCGTTGGCCAGCGGGTGAATATTCAAGCGGAAAGGATACATCGTCAAAAACAGAATGCCGGCGATGGCCAGGATCAAGATTCGATTCGACCAACCGGAATCAGGAGGATTTGGCGAATACTGGTTTGATGGATTCCCCATCAGGCAGGCGCTTCACAACTCCGAATCGTGCGCCGAAAGCTTAGCATAGTAGGTACTGTTCGCTTCGCTGTCCCAGTCCAGTTGCGCCGCGCAGCGGGTCCAGTAGCCCGGTTCAGCCCGCTGATTTCACGCATTTTCCTAAGAAATTTCATCAAAACGAAAGCTTTCGCCTGTCCATTTTCCTCGGGCACCTGTCCGCTGGGCCTCCTGAACAGGCGAAAGCGGTTACACCTTATCGCTGCCTCTGGCCAGTAGTTGCGCTCAGTTTCGCTTTCTACACTGAACGTGACATGAGAACCCACGCCAACCACCAGTTCAAGTCCGGTTCAAAGTTCGCTCAAATCCAAGCGGCCCAACACCCGGCGTGGTCTCAGCCGGCCCTGCTGCTCACGACCATCGCCATGGTTCTCGCGATGGTGGGCCTGTCGAGTTGTGCCGGATACACCAGCGCCGCCAAGACCGGAACCGGATCGCCGCTCTCCGGGATTCTTTCCGCTAGCGCCACGACCCTCGGCTTCGGCGATGTCGCCGTGGCCAATACTTCGACGCAGACTTTGACCGTAACGAATACCGGCACCGCCCCTGTCACCATCGCCCAGGCATCCATCTCCGGCGCAGCCTTCACCGTGGTTGGCGGAATGCCTTCCGGCACCATCGCCGTCGGGCAAAGCATCAACGCCCAGGTTCAATTTGCCCCGACTGCCGCCGGAGCGACCAGCGGCACCATGACCATAGTCAGCGACGCAACCGATTCGCCCTTGGATATTTCGCTCACCGGTACCGGAGCCCAGGCCGGCCTCTCCGTTTCTCCCGCGACCTGGACCTTCAGCAATACCGCCGTCGGCCAAACCACTTCCGAGAATGTAAGGCTAACCAACACCGGCACGTCGAACGTCGTCATCAATCTAGCCATCGTTAGTGGCAACGCCTTTGGAATGTCCGGACTCTCGCTGCCGAAAACTTTGTCTGCCGGTCAGTCCATGACTTTCTCCGCGCAGTTTGCGCCCACCGCCGCCGGTGCAGCGCAGGGCAGCATCAGCTTCACTGACAATGCGCCCAATTCGCCGCAGACCTTGACTCTTTCCGGCACGGGTGTTGCCGGCGGTGCCACCCTCGGCGCGAACCCTGCCAGCGTAGATTTCGGCAACGTGAACGTCGGATCCACTGGCTCGTCATCGGTCACGCTGACCAACTCCGGTTCGGCAACCATTACCATTTCGCAGATCAATATTTCTGGTGCGGGCGTCAGCATCGCAGGTCTCGCCACTCCTTCCACCCTCACCGCCGGCCAAAGCACCACGTTCACCGCCAAGTACTCGCCCTCCTCCTCCTCCGCCCTCAACGGCAGCATCTCGCTCGTCAGCAATGCGTCGAATTCACCGTTGACCATCGCGCTCAGCGGCGCGGGTGTCGCATCGCAGCCGCAACTCACCGTGACTCCTTCTAACATTAGTTTCGGAAATGCCGCGGTCGGCAGCAGCTCATCGCAAACGATTTCGCTCACCAATCCGGGGAACGCGTCTGTAACCATCACCCAACTAAATGCCACCGGCTCGGGATTCGGCGTCAGCGGCGCCACTCTCCCGTTGACCATCAACGCCGGCAGCAGTTCCTCGGTCAGCGCCACGTTTGCGCCGACCTCCGCCGGAGCCAAAACCGGCGCCATTTCGATTGTCAGCAACGCGTCAGGTTCTCCCGCAACAGTTTCGCTGTCCGGCACCGGCGTGCAGGGGCAACTCACCGCCAGCCCGTCTCTTTTGACCTTTGGTTCGGTGGCCACCGGCAGCAGCGGATCTCAAACCGTCACCTTAACTAACGGTGGCTCCGCCAGCGTGACGATTTCTCAGGCCACCGCCTCCGGCCCCGGCTTCAGCATCAGCGGACTCACTACTCCGGTCACGCTGGCCTCCGGCCAAGCCACCTCGTTCTCCGCGCAATTCGCTCCGACCAGCGGCGGCAACGCAAATGGCACCATTACCATCGTCAGTAACGCTCCCAGTTCGCCGACCACCATTTCCATGACCGGCACCGGCGCGCAGCCCCAAATGTCCGCCACTCCGTCCAGCGCCGCTTTCGGCAACGTTTCCACCGGTACCAATAATTCCCAGACGATCACCCTATCGAATGGCGGCTCAGCGAGTTTGACCATCTCTTCCGTCAGCGTGACCGGCACCGGATTTAGCATCTCCGGGATCACTGCGCCACTGACCATCCTTGCCGGCAAGAACGCCACCTTCAACGCGATCTTTGCGCCGACCGCAAGCGGCGCAGTTACCGGCTCAATCTCGCTCATCAGCAACGCGCCGAGTTCGCCGCTCGCTATCTCGCTCAGCGGCACCGGCATCGCTGCCACCAAGGTGCTGAGTCTGAGCACTTCGAGCCTGAACTTCGGCAACGTTAACGATGGCAGCAGCAATTCGCTCAGCGTAGCCCTCACCAACAACGGAAACGCCAACGTCACCATCTCGAACCTGGGCGTGACCGGCGCCGGCTTCAGCACCAGTGGCGTGACCGTCGGCGAAATGTTGACCCCCAACCAGTCCGCAACTCTCTCCGTGCAATTCGCGCCCACTACTGCGGGCGCCGTCACCGGTAGCGTTTCCATCAGCAGCGATGCCACCAATTCGCCGTCAACCATCAGCACCTCTGGCACCGGCGTATCCACCACGCCGCACACCGTCGCTCTCGGGTGGACCGCCAGCACCGGAACCGATATCACCGGCTACAACGTTTATCGCGGCACCACCTCCAACGGACCGTACTCCACCAAGCTGAACACTTCGCTGGTGGGCTCCGTGCAATTTACCGATAGCAATGTGACCTCGGGCGTCACCTACTACTACGTTGTCACCGCCGTTGACTCCGACAACGTGGAAAGCACATTTTCGAACCAGGCCACGGCGGTAATTCCATAGGCCGGAGTCAGGCGCTAGAGCATGGATTCGATAACTTTTGTGAGCACTGAGCGGCGTTAAAAGCAGCGGCCCAGCGGCCGTCCAAAAATCCGGCAGAAACCGCTGCCCTCGCGGACAGGTTACCCCCCTGTCCCCATTGTGTACCCGTGGCCAGTAGTTCAAAGCCCCCTAAACAATTCAGACTGAGTTGGTTATGACACTCACCCCCATCCTGGAGGGAGCCGACGTGGACGCACGCTTGTGCTCCCGTCGTTTTTCTTTTCCATTTATTCTAGAAATTTTCGCGACCTTCTTAATCGTCGCTTCCATGTTATTTACTTCCGGCTGCGTTGGCGTCGCCGGCAAACCCGGCACTTCTTCTGGTGGGAGCACCCTGTCCATCGAAGTCAGCCCATCCGCTATCAATTTCGGTTCGCTTACGGTGGGTCAAAGCGCGTCGCAGACTTTCCAGATCATCAACTCCGGTACCAAATCTCTTTCCGTTTCCGGCATCTCCGTCGCCGGCACCGGTTTCGCGGTTAAGTCTCCCGCTTTGCCGCTCGTTCTCGCCGCCGGGCAATCTGGCAACGTAGCCACTACTTTCACCGCTAACGCCACCGGCCCTGCTTCCGGAAAAATAATGATTAGCAGCACCGCGCCGGATTCTCCGATGATCGTCGCCTTGACCGCCACCGCCGTTGGTAAGGCTTCCAGTTTAGCGGTTGCTCCGTCTTCGCTTTCTTTCGGCGATGTCAAAGTCGGCTCGGCCTCCACCCAGACCGTTCAACTGAAAAATTCGAGTTCGTCGCCCATTACGGTTTCAGCCGTCTCGATCACCGGTGCCGGACTTTCACTTTCTGCGCTTTCCCTGCCCTTGACTCTCTCTGCCGGCGCCAGCGCCAACCTTAGCGCTATCTTCAAACCCGCCGCTGCTGGAAATGCTTCCGGCGCGTTGACCATTAAAAGCAATGCAACCGATTCCTCGGACGCAATCGGATGGAGTGGCACGGGCACGGCTGCGACTTCCACTTCCACCGGCTCCACTCTCACCGCTACGCCCCCCAGCGTCGTTTTCGGCAATGTTCCAACCGGAACGGCAACCACCCAAACCATCAAGATCGCAAATTCTGGAAGCTCGTCGGTCACGGTCTCGTCCGTCACCGCCTCCGGAGCCGGTATCACCGTTTCGGGAATTTCCGCTCCGTTGACTCTTGCGGCGGGAAGCAGTGCCAACCTGACCGCCTCGCTGAAGCCAACCGCCTCCGGCGCGGCCAGCGGCACGATCAAGGTAATCAGCAACGCCACCAAGGATTCTTCGCTGCAGATTTCCTGGAGCGCCACGGCTGAGCCTTCTGCGGTCACCTTGATTGCTAATCCGACTCAGTTAAGCTTTGGGAATGTCACCATCGGCACCACCGATACCCTGCAGGCCACCTTTCACAACACCGGAAATTCGGATGCAACTATTTCTTCAATTTCGGTCACCGGAAAAGGTTTCGGCCTGGTCGGCTCCGGTTCGAGCGCCACGCTCGCCCCGGGTCAGACTCTGACGCTGAATGTCAGTTTCGATCCCGCAACCGCCGGTAGCGGTTCGGGCGCTTTGACCGTGGTCAGCAATGCCTCTTCGAAACAAATCGGCATTCCGCTCAGCGGCGATGGCGTTACCGCCAATCAATCTTCGAAACACTCTGTGGCTCTCGCTTGGGACGCTAGTTCGGGCTCCATCATTGGCTATTACATCTATCGCAGCTCGAAACCGAGCGGGCCTTACGCGCGCGTCAATTCTTCGTCCACGCCCAGCCTTTCGTATTCTGATAGCTCGGTTTCCAACGGCCAGACTTACTACTACGTCGTTACCGCCGTGAATTCGAGCAACATCGAAAGCACCGATTCCAACACCGCGTCCGCGACGATCCCCGAGAATTAATCGGGAATCGCGCAGCGGCGCAAATCTTGGTTGAAGTCGTCGGTAGCTTTTTCCTGCGGCAGGATCAACGAAACGCTGCGAGAGCAGCGCTTTTATTTTCTCTTATTCGCGCGTCGGGAGATTTGGGGATTCCCGAGTTTGAATTCTCGATGCGCCGTGTTCAGCGCGGCCTTCACTTCTTTCTTCTGCACCACGAACGAAATGTTGCAGTCCGAAGAGCCTTGCGCCGTCGCCAGGATGTTCACTTTTTTCTTTCCCAGCGCGGCAAACGTGCGGCCCACCAGCCCCGAAGTGGCCCGCAGGTTCTGGCCTACCAGCGTCACGATCGCCACGTTTTCGTCGATCCGGATATGCTCCGCCAGTTCTATCCTCAGATCCGGTCCGAATTCGCTGCGCAGCGATTCCACCGTCGGGCCCGCTTGTGCCGCTGGCACAATCAGGCAAATATCGTTCTGCGCTGACGAATGAGAGGTCAGCAGAATATCCGCGCGAATGGCCGCCGTTGCCGCGAACGTCCGGCCCAGCACGTCATGCACTTTCGCGATTCGGGGTCCGCCTACTTTGATCATTGCCACGTCCGTGATCGCCGTGATCGCTTTCACTCCGGAACTCTTCACCGCGCCTTCCGGTGTGATTCTCGTCCCGGGCCGCGATGGAGCAAACGTGTTGCGCACCGAAACTGGAAATGTGCATTGCGCCAAAGCGCGCAGAGTTTTTGGGTGCAGCACCTTCGCTCCAAAATGCGCGTGTTCGGAAGCTTCGCGGTACGACATTTCCGGAATCGTCCGCGCCTCGCGTACATGCCCGGGGTCGGCCGTCAGCACCCCATCCACGTCGGTCCAAATGACTACCTCGTCCGCGCCCAGCGCTGCGCCGATGATCGTCGCCGAATAGTCCGAACCGCCCCGCCCCAAAATCGTCAACACTCCTTCTTCAGTGGCGCCGATAAATCCCGTGGTAACCGGAACGACTTTGCTGCTCAGCAGTGGTCGCAGCCGCGCCTCGCAGCGCGCGCGCGTCAGATCCATCAGCGGGTCGGCGGCTCCGTGACGCGCGTTGGTCACCACCACATCCATCGCTTCCACTGCCTCGGCAGAGGTTCCCGCTTCTTCGAGTGCGGCCGCCAGCATCGGCGAACTCAATCTTTCACCGAGGCTCCACACCGCGTCGCGCGCTCGCGGCGTCAACTGCCGCAACAGCACGGTTCCTTCGCACAGCCGTTCGCAATCGTCGAAGAGCTTTGTGAGTTTTGCAGCGAGCAATTGTCGCCGCGGTCCGCTGGGAATTAGCGCGTCCGCTGCGGCGAAGTGCTGTGCGCGCAGTGTTTTCAGGATTGTTCTTACCGAATCGCCGTCACCTGCTTCCGATCGTGCCGCCGCCTCCACCAGCTTATTCGTCACCCCGGCCATGGCCGAAACCACGACCACCACGCGATTTTGCTTCGCCGCCTTCCGCACAATCTCGACGACCTGGCCAATGCACGCCGAATCCGCCACCGAGGTGCCGCCAAACTTCATTACCTGCACCGGCTTTCGATCGCTTTTCGTATCCCCCGGGCTGACGCCGCGCGTCTGCAACAAATGGCCGTCGGTCCTAACCGTCGGCACCGGTTCGCGTCGTACCGCGACTTGTCGCGCTCGACTTTGCGGGCGTGGCGTCATGCCCGCGGCGCTCCGGCGGCGCTCATGCTGCGCAGCGCGCTTCGTTGCACCCGCCAGGGCGCGCGCTTCTTGCGTGCTCGGATGCAAGCGCGAATCAATTCCGGTTCGTCCCACGGCACGTCGTGATACGCCGTGCGTAGATAAGGACTCGCCGAATCGCGCAGCCATTCCTGCGGGAATAGCGCGATCGTATCTTTTTCAGTGACCGACAAAGTCTCTTCCACCTTCTCTTCGCTCACCGCCGCGCGCAGAGCCGCCGCGATATCGCGGCCAGGGCCCAGTGCCAGATGACCCACTTGCGTGCACCGCGGATTGATTTCGATCAAATACGCATTCCGTGTGCCTGCTTCCAGCATGAAATCCAATCCGCACAACCCCGAAAGATTCAGCCGCCGCACCAGCTTCTCCGCTGCTTCCGTCATTTCCGGATTTTCGATTCGGCGAATCACCGTAGCGTGTCCGGTCTCATCGAGTTTCTTCACCACTTCGAAATGCGTACTCGCGACCACCTTTCCCTTCCAGCACGCCACCGCGCTGGTGGCTTCGGAACCCCGCACAAATTTTTGAACGCTCATCCTGAAAGGTGTCCGCCGGATCGATGGACCCAGCAACTTCGCGTCTTGGTCCACCAACGTCCTTTTCAGCGCGCGCAGCAACTCCGGTGGCGCCTGCAACCGCAGAAATTCTCGCTCCGCATCCTCCTGGGTCTGGACGATCCGCACCCCAATCCCGCCCGACGTTCCGTTGGCTTTGATCACCGCCGGAAGGCCCGCTTGGCGGACCCACTCGCGCAGCTCGTTCACGCCGCTCAGCCCCGCCGTATCCGGAACGCGCACGCCTTCTTCCCGCGCCACTTCCATGAACGCAGTGCGCGAATAAACAATCGGAAAACTTTCCGCCGAACCCATCGACCGTTCGAGCAGCGCACAAAAATTCGAACCGCCGCCGTCGTCGCTCCGCTTCACTTCGTATAAACGATGCAGATGCTGCACCGCGATGTCGTCGCCCGGAATGACCAGCTCTGGCTTGGTCGCCAAAATCGCCGCGGCGAACGAACGAACCGGCGAGAAAACGCTATAGCTGTGGCGCTCCCGCACTGCGCTGGTTTTGAACATCGGATGGCCCGAAGGGCAAACCGCTTCCACCTGAAAGCCGGCCTTCGCCAAGGCCACCGCCAGCCGGGCAGTCGGGTACCATTTATATGTCGTGGCCACCAACACCGTCGGCTTCACTTCCGCAGCTCCCTCCAACCGCATCGCCTATCGTTGATCAACTTAGCGCATTCCAGCCGCTCGAACCCAGAGTACCGAGGTTTGAAAAGCGGTCCGCCACGTACTCAGTACTCGGCACTCGGCGGCGCCAAAAGATCACTCGAGCAGTTTCCCCTCCATGGGACGCACACTCTGTAAGTGACCACGGACGGATCCCTCAGCCCCCAAACATCTAACGAATAAAGAGTTAGCCACTCCGAACGAAACGACCTACTCGTTCGTCGACTTGACCACTGGAAACGGATGCTCGCGCTGTGGTAACTCACTTCCTACTCCCGGGCGAAGGACGGGCAAAGGAACCTCTCCTATCTCCACGACCCACGCTCCAGCCCACTGTTGTACTACCTGTAGTTGGGTCCTCTGTACCATTGCCCCCTGTTAATCGCCTCTATAAAGTGTTGTTAGCGGCGACGCCCTACTCGCCGTTTGTCCGCCGCCCGGCCTTAAAGTGGTAGCCCGAGACTCAAAAGGGACGAATTTCCGGAACTTACGAGGCGAAAGTGAGTATTCTAGATGGAAAAGAAGTTCCTAGCGCCTGGTACTGCCGCATCGATAGTATTCATAATAAAAGGGTTACAATGACCGAGCTCGGCGCTGCAATTGCTTTCGACTTCTTCGCACACGTGTGAGGCCCGGATTTTCGCTATGAGTCAGACTGCGGTTTTGCCAACTGAAAGCGCAACCTCCCAGGAGCGAGCCACCAACGCTATGATCGAAGTCGCCGTTGTCGGAGCCGGTCCCTACGGATTATCGATTGCCGCCCACTTTCGCCGCCGCGGAATCCCTTTCCGTATTTTTGGCCGCCCCATGGACAGTTGGGTTTCCCACATGCCGGGCGGCAGTTGCCTCAAGTCCGATGGTTTCGCCTCCAACATCTACGATCCCGACCAGGAATTTACTCTGCAGAAATTTTGCGCGGAACAAGGCATCGAATACGCCCACACCGGCATTCCCGTCCGCATCGAAACCTTCCGCGCCTACGGACTCGCCTTCCGCAACCGCATGTTGCCCGAACTCGATGAGCGCCTCGTCGAAAATATTCAACGCGCGGCTGAAGGGTTTATTCTTCGCCTCGCGGGCGGTGAAACGATCGAAGCCCGCCGCGTAATTCTCGCCGTCGGCATTTCGCACTTCGCCTATGTCCCGGAAAATCTGGCGCACTTGCCCCAGGAATTCCTCACGCACAGCTACCGCCACGAAAACCTCGAACCCTTTCGCGGCAAAAGTGTCGCCGTCATCGGCGCCGGAGCTTCCGCCATCGATCTCGCCGGCTTGCTGCGCGACGCCGGCGCCGAAGTGCAGCTCGTCGGCCGCCGCACCGAACTAAAATTTCACACCGCACCCAAGGACGCGAAACCCTCCACCTGGTGGAGTCGCCTCCGCCATCCTTCCTCCGGCCTGGGTCCCGGCCTGCGTTCGCGTTTCTTTTCCGACGCTCCGAATTGGTTTTATTTTCTGCCGCAATCTTTGCGCCTGAAAATCGTCAAGCGCGCCCTCGGCCCCTCCGCCGGCTGGTTCGCCCGCGATAAAGTCATGGGCCGCGTCGCCCTTGTCCTCGGTTTCACTCCCGAAGGCGCCGAAGTCCGCAATGGAAAAGTTCATCTGCGACTCCGCGGCCACGACGCCTCGCGAAAAGAAATCACCGCCGACCACGTCATCGCCGCGACCGGCTACCAAGTCACCATGGATCGCCTGAATTTCCTCGCGCCGGATCTGCGTGCCCAACTGAAAACCGTCCAGGGCGCGCCGGCCTTGAAATCCAATTTTGAATCTTCGGTTCCCGGTCTATATTTCGTCGGCCTCGCGGCCAAAACCAATTTCGGTCCGGTGATGCGCTTCGCCTTCGGCGCCGGTTTCGCCGCCGAAACCTTGACCCGAACCATGTTGCAATCGCTCAAGCGCAATCCTGCTGCGGTGCCCATGCAGAAAGTCGCCAGCATCGCCGACTGATGGCTCGCATCCAACTTACTCTCGCTCGCGCAGCGCGGACCATCCAATGAAACGGGAAACTCTTGCGATTCATGCCGGCTACGACGGCGACCCCATCACCAAAGCCGTGGCGGTCCCCATCTACCAGACCATCGCGTTTGAATTTGATTCTGCCGCCCACGGCGCCGCCCTTTTCAATCTCGATGTGCAGGGCAACATCTATACCCGCATCGGCAATCCCACCAACACTGTCCTCGAAAAACGCGTCGCCGCTCTCGAAGGCGGCGTTGAGGCTCTCAGCGTCAGTTCGGGCATGGCCGCCATTCATTATTCGCTCGTCAATATCGCGGAGCAGGGCAACAACATCGTCTCCCTTCCGCAGCTTTACGGCGCCACTTACACCTTGCTTGCGCACATTTTGCCCAAGCAGGGCATCGCCGGTCGTTTCGCCACCAGCGACAGTCCCGCCGACGTCGAGAAATTAATCGACGAAAATACTCGCGCCGTTTTTTGCGAAAGCGTCGGCAATCCCGCCGGCAACGTCGCCGACATCGAAGGCCTGTCCAAAGTCGCGCACCGACACGGCGTTCCGCTGATCGTCGACAACACCGTCGCCACCCCCATCCTCCTCCGCCCCTTTGAATACGGCGCCGACGTGATCGTCCATTCCATGACCAAATTTATGGGCGGCCACGGCACCACCCTCGGCGGCATGATTGTCGACAGCGGAAAATTTCCCTGGAAAGATCACGCCGACCGCTACTACATGCTCACCAAGCCCGAGCCGGCCTATCACGATGTCGTCTACACCGAGCAATACGGCGCCGCCGCCTACGTCGCGCGTTGCCGCACCGTCTGCCAGCGCAACACCGGCTCCACGCTCGCGCCGCTGAATGGTTTTCTGCTGCTCCAAGGAATCGAAACCATGGCCCTGCGCGTCGAGCGCCACGTCGCCAACGCGCGCCAAGTCGCCGAATTTTTGCGCAGCCATAAACAAGTCGCCTGGGTCAATTACGCCGGCTTTCCCGATAGCCCGCTCTACGCCATGGCCCAGCGCTACATGGGCGATGCTCGCCCCTCCCTGCTTACCTTCGGCGTCAAAGGCGGTTTCGAACCCGGTGTAAAATGTTTCGACGCCATGAAACTTTTCAAGCGCATGGTCAACATGGGCGACGCCAAATCGCTGTCCTGCCATCCGGCCTCCACCACGCACCGCCAGTTGACGCCGGAAGAGCAACTCAAAGCCGGCGTAACGCCGGAAATGATTCGCCTCAGCGTCGGCATCGAGCACATCGACGACATCCTCGCCGATCTCGACCAAGCGCTCCGAGCCTCCGTCGCCTAGCAGCAGTCGTTGTTGGCGCAGTTTTTGTTTTGTGGGTCGTGGCTTCGGCCTCGACCCAACGCCGCGACTTCGCATCGCGGCTTTAGCCGCTGAAGCTCCCGCGGCTTGCTGAAGAAACGGTTCCTGGTTGTTAAGGTCGGGAGGACGAAAAATGCCAATCGCGATCGAGGGCGGCCGAGTCCCGGCGCTTCTCAAACTCGCGAAGGGCTTCGCCTCCGCGCAATCGGCGCATCCCGAAACCGCACCGCTGCGCATCGCGCTGGTTAACAACATGCCCGATGCCGCGCTCGAAGACACCGAATTTCAGTTCTTCGAACTCCTCGGCAAAGCCGCCGGAGACCTCCCCATCAGCCTGAAGTTTTTCTCGCTGCCCCATCTTCCCCGCAACGAATCGGGCCACAAGCATCTGAATAATTTCTATTCCAGCAGCGCTGAACTTCTGCGCGACACTTTCGACGGCGCCATCATCACCGGCACCGAGCCCCGCAGCCCCGACCTTCGCGAAGAACCCTACTGGCCCGCGCTGGTCGAAGTTATGAACTGGGCCGAACACAAGACCTCCTCCACGGTTTTGTCCTGCCTCGCTGCCCACGCCGGCGTCCTCGCCAGCGACCAGATCCCGCGCTCGCCCCTGGCCGACAAACAATTCGGCGTCTTTGAATACCGGAAAATGTCCGCGCATCTGCTCACCGCCGGAATCGGCGAAACCATGCGCGTCGCTCACTCGCGTTGGAACGAAACGAAAGCCGGCGCACTCGCATCGCGCGGCTACGAAATCCTCACCCAGTCGCCGTCAGCCGGCGTGGATCTGTTTGTGAAGCAGCGCAACCAAAGTCTCTTCGTCCACTTCCAGGGCCACCCCGAATACAGCACCAAAACACTGCTCAAGGAATTTCGCCGCGACATCAAACGCTTCCTGCGCCACGAACGCGAAACCTACCCCACGCAGCCCCACGGCTATTTCGACGCCGCAGCCACCCAGCCCCTCGAGCAATTTCGCGCCAAAGCCATCGCCCATCGCGACGAAGCCACCCTCGCCGATTTTCCCGAGCCCGCCGTCGCCGCCACCGTCCAGAACACCTGGCAATCCACCTCCGCCACCCTCTACCGCAACTGGCTCCTCTACCTCCTCGACAAAAAACAATCCACCCACTCCCCGGCCCTCTCCCAAGCAACCCGCATTTAAAAAAAACGCCCGCCACCAGGCGACCCGCTTCTCCTGGCCCCCCATTCCTACCGGCCAACCGCAGTTGGCCGTCATCCAGAGGAGCGAAGCGACGAAGGATTTCCTTCTTGCCTGGCCCTAAACCGGATCGAACCGCACGTTCTCGATTTTTCCCGCCCCACTCCTGTGCTAGCCTTTCTCAGCACAATGCTCGATATAAACGTATCCGAAATTGTCGACGCCCTCCCGCCGCGCCTCTGCGATGTCATCACCCCCTGGGTCGAACGCACTCCCGATCATCCCGCGCTGGTCGAATCCTCCGGCTCCTGGACCTACCAACAACTCAACGCCGTCGTAAAAGAAACCGAAACCTGGCTCCGCGACGATCTCGGAATCCGCCCCGGCGACCGCGTCATGATCGTCATCGAAAATTGCCGCGCTTTCGTCGCCATCCTCTTCGCCCTCACCGCCATGGACGCCTGGCCTGTGCTGGTGAATTCCAAACTCAGCGCCCGCGAAGTCGACGAAATCCGCGACCACTGCGGCGCGCGCCGCGTCCTTTATATGACCGCCGTCTCGCCCCAGGCCACGCAGCACGCCAAACGCCATAAAGCCGTCATCGCGCCGGTCGGAAATCTCGGCCCGCTCGGCGTCGGCCCGCTCAACGAAAATGTGCAGCCTGAAAAAGTCGATCCCGCGGAGCCACCCGAGAATCGCGTCGGCGCGCTGATCTACACTTCCGGCACCACCGGCCTACCCAAGGGTGTGGTTCTCAGCAACCGCAACATGCTTTTCATGGCTGGAATCTCCGCCAAAATTCGTTCGCTCAATCCCGCCGACCGCCTCTACGGAATTTTGCCCATGTCCCACGCCGTTGGCCTTTCCGTTGTGCTCCTCGGCACTCTAATCAGCGGAGCCACGCTCTACATCGCCCCGCGCTTCGATCCCGTCTCTACCCAGGCGACGATCGAAAAAGAACGCCTCACCGTCGTCCTCGGCGTGCCGGCCATGTTTCATCAGCTGCTCGAATACGCCAAGTTCAAGGGTCTCGACGCCTTCACCACGCCCGACCTGCGCATCATCTCTTCCTCCGGCGCGCCGCTCGATCCTTCTGTGAAAGTCGCCGTCGAGAAATTCTTCGGCATGCCGCTCTACAACGGTTACGGCGTCACCGAATGCTCGCCCAATATTGCCCAGGCGCATCCCGATGAGCCCCGCACCGACACTTCCGTCGGCCGCATCTTTCCGGGTATCGAAGTGAAATTCGTGGACGCCACCGGGAATCCCGTAGCCGAGGGAGAAGTCGGAGAATTGTGGGTGCGCGGCCCGAACGTCATGCAGGGCTATTACCATGCTCCCGAAGAAACCGCCGCAGCGGTTAACCGCGAAGGTTGGTTCAACACCCGCGACCTCGCCCAACTCCGCGATGGCCATCTCTTTATCGTCGGCCGCACCAAGGACCTGATCGTCCGCTTCGGTTTCAACGTCTATCCCGCCGAAGTCGAAGCCGTCCTCAATTCGCATCCCGCCATCCTGCGCTCCGCCGTCCTCGGCCGTTCCGTCGAAGGCGACGAAGAAGTCCTCGCCTTCATCCAACTCCGCCCCGGCGCAACCCTCACCCCCGCCGAAGCCGCCGACCACGCCGCCAAAAATCTCGCCCCCTACAAACGCCCCTCGCAAATCATCTTCGTCCCCGAAATGCCCGTAAACCTCAACGGCAAAGTCATAAAAGCCGAACTCGAAAAGCTGATCGCCAACCCGGCGTAATCCCAACGGGCGCCGCCCAAGAATCATCTGGCTCTGCGCAGCGACGAAGGACCTCTCTTCGATTCCAACCTCGTTGTGTACTTTTGCGTTACCACAACCGATCTGTTATCATGCATCGCTGTCGTGTGCAGCAACGCTGACGTCCATGCCAGGAGGGCCGGATGCGAACTGGAGAGCTTTGCAACCGCAATAATGATCCCCATGTTGCCGTCCACGTTCCGCCTCAAAACCAAATCACTCCACCCTCCCGCTCAACCGCCCTTTCTAATCCGCTACCAGCAATTAGAAAACAACGTAAACCATTGAAAACAAAGCCCAACGATGAATTCTAGGTAAGTATCCCTTGAGAACAAGGACATCTTTGTGCTAGCCTCTGAGTGGGAAAATCCGAAGCGTTTCTTCAAGACTCCACATGATAGACACCTAAGTGGTTGTTCATGCTAACTGCGTATCTGGACGAAAGTGCACACGAAACCAAGGACGTTATTGTTGCCGGATTCTTAGGCAACGATGAGCAATGGGAAGAGTGCGCACGTAAGTGGAAGGTCGGTCTTGGAAAACGTAAGTATCTTCACGTAAAGGAATTGCGATTTAAAAGGGACCGTGACAGAGAACTTCTCGAACGACTCGGTCCAATCCCCCATGAGTGTGGTCTTGTACCACTTCTGGCAACTGTTCCGGTGAGTAGTTACGAGGACCTAGTTTTCAAAACCCGCGCCGAAAAAATGACCAAAGGTTATTACCTTTGTTTGGTGACTTTATTTGATGCAATCGCAAAAAACACACCTGAGGACGAATCGGTCAAATTTGTTTTTGAAGTTCAGAAGGAATACGAGATTCGTGCTAAGTGGTATTTCGACGGAAATGAGCATCGTCGGACTAGCTCGGGCGATCCCAAATTCAGCGGTATCGAATTTATTCCCAAGGACAGTTCAATTCTCACTCAGCCCGCAGACTATCTCGCCTATTTTGTAACTCAACGATTTCGTGATCCGGAGTCGATTAAAGCGAAGTGGTGTGCACCGATAGGGCGAAACACTCAGCCCGCTTTGGGAATTATTCATGACGGAATAGGCCTCAGGGATGTTGTCGAACGTACTTTGAAAAAACATCCTGAATTCGCGAAAAAGATAGAATCAGGGAATTTCAGCGTCTAGGCGAATGAACCTGTGACTCCTCACCACAATTAAAGTCGTATTAATTAGGGTTTTTTCCAGAAACAAGGAAGCAGTGAAACCTACCTTTTGCGAAGTCACGAACAACACCGAACATAATTTCACTGCGCGAATTCGATTTGATAGCGAGAAGTTGAGAAGTTATCTGGCCGATACCGACGATGATTTTTTATGGGTTGACGATGTAGACGGCAATCGCATCCCTATTCGTGTGGGGTCTCTCCGGGATGCATTGGCCGAGGAAGAGGTTTAGTCCCGATGCGACAGGCGTTAACTCCCGTTTCATATTCACCGACACTTTTCTTGTTTTCTTCTATGAGTCGTATAGGGAGCGGTACGTCAAAATGTACATAGACGGTCTCTTTTTCTCTGCTCCCAGATGTGGGGTTTTTGTAATCCTCAACTTCGAGCGCGTGTTCTTTGCAAATCGGGCATTCAACGATGTCACCGATTCGACCTATACCGAGGGGACCCAGTGGTAGTTTTCTGTAATCAGTCATTTTGATTTAGGGGTTATAGTAATGAAAATATTTTGGTGGCAAGCAGGACTACATTTCGAGCCGGAAACTAAAGCTGAGATAGACGCGCTCATGATTTTGTGGGAGTCCAAAAGAATCTTGCCGGAGGTCAATGAGAACGGCGTCGTTTCAAGCGGCTGCGTAATCGACAAAAAGCTTTCTAACAGCATCATCGGAGATTAGTAAGTTTCTCCATCCCGCATGTTCCCTGACTTCTGCAACTATAATGCGGTCGTTCCCGTCTAGGTACCGATCTAAGTCTGCTCGAATATCTCCAGCGCTTGAATTCGACGGTAATAGCCAATCAGACTTAGTCACTTCCTTTGCAGATAGTTCTTTAAGCCTTTTGATGAGGTTCGGATAATTTTGGCCTGGTTTATCTAGGTCATAGCTAATCCAATAGAGGGCCATTTGGATGTCTCCTATGTATTGAGTCCATGTCACATGATGCCCTTAACTCAATTATAAAGTATTATTGGGACGGAGGCACAATGCCACTCGACCCGAACGAAGCCGCGAAGCGTGTTCTGATTAATTACCGCCAATTGGGAGCCATGCTAAAAGACCCGATTGGAGTACTGACCGCGAAAACATCAGTGGATAGTTACAATCGAATTTTAGACAGTTTGAGGGAGTGTTTCGTTATCGATGGGGCTTTTAGTGACGCTGTATCCCATCTGCAACGGTTACACACTCACATGGAACATTTATCGTATCAGATGGAGTCTGACGGTAAGGTTTTGCTAGCGACCGCTCATAGCTTTATCGAACTGTATTTATCGCCAGCGGATAAACAGAAAGCAATTGGGTTTCTGCCCCAAAATTAAGGTGTACTTAATTCTCGTTACCAGAAGTTGAGGTGATATGGGGAATACGCTGAAGACCTTGGGTCTAGCCTGAGACTCTTGGGGCGAATGAAATCTGATTGAATCGAAAATTCCAATTTGATCGTCTAATCTAGGAGAGATGGCTATAACGGCACAGGGAGACAGCAGTACCATTCCGCGAACCTATGAGGTCGCGGGATACTTTGGCAAAGGTCTTTACTTAATTGGTAAACGGTTATACAAGTAGCGTTATTCTCATCCCTCCCCGAGGGCGGCGAATTGGGAACTAAAACGAAAATGGCCAAACGCACCGTAAGGAATCAAGCCGCGCCAGTAGTGGCAGGAGCCGCGCAAATTCAAGTTGACGTTAAGTCAGGCACGCCTGCCTACTATGTGAATTACGTTGCCGTCTCGCATACGGCCTATGATTTCACACTGAGTGTTGTAAAGATTCCATCGCCGCTGACGGCAGAATTAGCTGAGCAAGTGAAAGCAGGGAAGCCAATGGTGTTTGAGCCGATGCTACAGATCACCTTGCCCCCGCTTTTAATTGATGGATTAATAAACGCGTTGGTTGACCAAAAACAGAAACACGCAGTAACTTTAGCGCAACAGGTGAAAAATAATGAGGCACAGCAGCACATTAAGCCGACTGGTCGTATCCAGTGACTCTACATCAGCATCTGCCGAGCCCATCCAAGTAGAGGTTATCGCTTCTCCGCGCCTTACCTCGCGGAGAGAAAGAAAGGTAGAGAATGCCATTTATTCGCATATTCGGGCAATCCGCACGTTGGGTCGTTTGGAGATCAATACCGACGAAATAGCGGATGCCCTTTCTCTGCCTGTACTGGTTGTCAATCAAGCAATCTCGTCGCTCAAGAAAAAGGGCGTGAAAATAACCAATGGCTGACCACGTCCCCGTTCCAGTCAAGACGGTTAATAATGAAAAATGGGGACAGCTTTGCCTTCTCGGAGACCACCATATAATTTGCGGAGAAGTAGTGAAGCAAATGAGCGATATTCCTTTTGCAGGCGGTCATCGAATTCGTAGGTATTCATTTAAGAAAAGCGTGAATTGGAAGATTCCAGACGGCGTTAAGTTAAATCTTGCGGGTGTTTCGCCCGCTGAACCGCCCCGCCGAAATATTAGACGTTAATGGAGTCGTAATGACGAAAGTTCATAGGGATCAGCTGACACCGAGAGTTGAAACGCGTAAGCAATTGCGAGGCATCACGCGAGCGCAATTTCACTCGATCCTCAAGAGAGCCTCTACGCCCTCGAAGCCCTCTCCAAAATAGCTTTGAACTGTAGGTTGCCTTCGTGACGGCGATTGTATCGGAAACAGTATTCATCCAAGTAGGTCTGCAAGTAATCCGGCGAAACTGAGTGGTACACGCCACTAATCCCGCGCTTAATTAGGCTCCACAACCCTTCAACTGAATTGGTGTGAATGTCTTTGTAAACGTACTGGCCTTTGCTGTGAGCGATATGGCGGTGCCTGTAGTCCAAGTGCTTGCCCTCATCGTCGCGCAGATACGGGATGCGGCTATATCCGGCCCATTCATCGGTATAAATCATGCTCTGTGGGGCGACATGTTTCTTGATGATCGCCGATAAAGTTTTCTCGCTCGCGTCTGGGGCGATAGTCGCCAGTACCTTGCCTTTGCGCTGAACGATAGCGACTACCGGAGTCTTTTTATTGTCGCCGCGCATTGGCCGTCCGCGTCCGTATTTGCGAACGCCGCCCATGTAGGTTTCGTCTACCTCGACCGTCGGACCCTCCAATTGCAGGTCACCTTCCGATAGCAGCGAGCGAACCTGCTTGAAGATGCGCCATGCAGTTTTGTAGGTGACGCCAGTTTCGCGCTGGACTTGCTTTGCGGAGATTCCGCAACGGGTGGAACCCATTAGATAGATGGCGTAAAACCAAGTCTTGAGCGGAGTGCTCGACTTCTCAAAGATGGTGCCAGCCAGCGGGTAGCGGTGATTGCCGCAATGGTCGCAGGCGTAGGCGGTACGATTCCCTACGCGGTAGTGCTTGCGCTCTACGCGACATTTGGGGCACATTACGACACCATCAGGCCAGCGCGACTCTTTCACATATTCCAAGCACGCGCTGTCATCGGGAAATTCGATATTGAAATCCCGCATCGAATAGCGCAGCTCTTTGGGGATGTGCTGTCTGACCTTGCCGTTCTTCATTCCCTTGTTGATTTCCATAATGGAGTGATACTAGCAGAATGGCTTACTTGTTGTCAAGGGATACTTACCGAATTCTAATCCGCAAAATCGACGGTGTTTGCGAATCGCATTCGGCGCCGCCGCGTATCCGGAATCGGGATCCCCCATCCTATCCGCTCGCTTAGTATTACTCCCACAATGCTAAACTTGCTCCATCGCACTACTATTCACCTGGAAGTAAAGCCGCCCCATCGGCCCGAGGAGATGAGTTTTGGCTAAGCCGCCCCTCGCATCGGAACGAAAAATCGTTTTCAGCGACGAGGTCCTGCAGGACCCTTACCCGACCTACGCCCGAATGCTCGAAGAAGGTCCGCTGCACTTCGTCGACATGGGCGGCCAGTGGGCGGTATGGGCCGTATTTGGTCACGCCGAATGTTCCGCGGTCGCCAAAGACCCGCGGCTCTCCGCCAAACGCGCCCAACAGATGATCATCACTCTTCCGCCGGGCAGTCAGGCTGAATTCGCCGACCTCGCGCGCATGCTGGGCTTGTGGATGATTTTTATGGATCCGCCGGAACACACCCGCCTGCGCAAACTTCTAAACAAAGGTTTTTCCCCGGCCGCGGTCGACGGCTTGCGTCCGCAGGTCGAAGCTATCGTCGATCGCATGCTCGATCCGCTCAAGCCCGGTTCCGAAGTGGAATTGATGAATCGGTTCGCCAATCCCATGCCAGTGCGCATCATTTTAGAAATGCTGGGCATCCCCCAATCTTTGAGCGACATGTTTGTGAAATGGTCTCGGGACATCGCCCTGTTTCGCGGCAACCCCAATCGCACCGTCGAACAGGCGCGCGCCGCGCAGGATGCGCTGCACGGCCTTACCGATTATTTCCGCACCACCGTGGCGGAACGCCGGAAAAACAAGGGCACCGATCTCATCAGCCTGCTGATCGATATCGAGGAAGAAGGAGAAGTACTAACCGAGGAAGAGCTCTACGCCCAATGCATCGCCATGCTTTTCGCCGGGCATGAGACCACGCGCAACCTGATCGGCAGCGGCATGTACACGCTCCTGCAGCATCCCGAAGAAACCGCGGAGCTGCGCCACAAGCCGGAAATGATTCGTCCGGCCGTGGAGGAAATCTTGCGCTGGGAAAGTCCCGTGCAATTTACCGCGCGGGTGCTCAAAGAAGACATCGAGGTGTGCGGACAGAAAATTCCCAAGCGCTGGTCGATTCTCTGCATGCTCGGCGCCGCCAACCGCGATCCCCGACAATTCAAGGATCCGAATCAGCTGAACCTGAAACGCCTGAACAATCAGCATCTGGCCTTTAGCGCTGGCCCACACTTCTGCATTGGCAGCCAGCTCGCCCGCCTGGAAGGCCAAGTGGCACTTCTAAAGCTGGTCCAGCGCTATCCGCAGATGAAGTTGGTGGGCCCCAAGCCGGAATGGGCTCCGACCTTCGGATTCAGAGGATTGAAAAGCCTGCAGGTGAGATTGTAAAGCGAAGTGTTTTGCGTAGACGCGAATACGAATCGCAATTGCAAAAATTCTTACAGCGATATTTCGATCAGCGAAGGCCCTTCACCGGCGAATCCTTTCCGAAGCAAATCTCCAAAGCTCTCCAGCGAATTCGCCCGCGCCGCCGGAACGCCCATACTCTTCGCCATCGTCACCCAATCAATGTCCGGCCGTCCGATATGGAATAAATCGGCAGCTCGCGGCCCCGGCGCGCCCACGCCGAGCCCCGAATATTCCCACTGCAGCACCGCGTACGCGCGGTTCGCAAACACCACCGTCGTCACATTCAATCCTTCACGCGCCATGGTCCACAACGCCTGCAGCGTGTACATGCTGCTGCCGTCCGCGGTCAGGCACAGCACGCGCCGATCGGGCGCCGCCACCGCAGCCCCCACCGCCAGCGGCAACGCAATCCCAATCGAACCGCCAGTATTTCCCAGCCAGTCATGCGGCGCCACTCCGCGTGACGCCGCCATCATCCCCCGTCCCGACGTCATCGCTTCGTCCACGACGATACAGTTCTCCGGCAGCAGTGCCGCCACTGTCGTCGCTAGCCCTGCCAGTGTGATCTCACCTGTCGGCGCCGCCGGCCGCTCCGCGGCCTGCGTCAACACTTCCGATTTGTCGTTGAGCGACAACGCGCTAGCCAGCGCTTCGAGCGCTCCCGCCAAATCCTCGGTAGGACTTGCCAAGGCGTGCGTCACACCATCGGGCGGCGACAGCACGCTGCTTTTCGTGGGATACGCGAAGTACGAAACAGGAATCGGCGCGCCAACCAGAATCAACTGGCGAAACTCTTTCAGCGTTTCGATCGCCTGGTCTGAAACATACGGCAACCGCTGCACCGGCACTCGCCCCGCGCCACGTTCCAGCCGCGGCAGCGAGTACGGAGCAAACAACTTCGCCCCGGTTGCCGAGGCGATCTGGCCCGCGGCCTTCAGACCTTCTCCGTGCAGCGCGCTGCCCGTAATCATCATCGCGGTTCCCGTACCAGAGCGCAGCAGCGCGGCTGCCCGCTCCACATTCTCATGCGGCGGCAGCGGCGCCTTCGGCACCGCAGGTCTTGCCGCCACCGATCCGCCGTCACTCCATGAGACATCCGCCGGAACAATCAGCGTCGCGATTTGTCCTGGCTCATTTCCGGCTGCAACGATCGCGTCCGCCGCGTCGCGGCCAATCTCCGAAGCCGCGCGCGAGGTACGCAGCCAATGCGAATAGGGCCGCGCGATCGCTTCGATGTCCGACGTAAGCGGCGCGTCATATTTCAGGTGGTGCGCCGGATGCTGGCCGACCAGACTGATGATCGGCGTATGCGCTTTGCTTGCGTTGTGCAGGTTCGCGGTGCCGTTCGCCAGTCCTGGCCCGAGATGCAGCAGCGAGCAGGCCGGCTTGCCCGTCATCCGCGCATATCCATCTGCCGCGCCCGTCACCACGCCCTCGAACAAGCCGAGCACGCAACGCATTTCGGTCGCGCGATCAAGCGCCGCGACGATATGCATCTCCGACGTGCCGGGGTTGGTGAAGCAGGTATCCACCCCACCAGCCACCAGCGTCCGAATTAAACTTTCCGCTCCGTTCATCGCCATGATCGAAAAATTATTTCGAGCCCGCCGCTTCCTGCAGATGCCGCGAAATTACCGCGCCGAGCTGTTCAGGATACTTCGCGATCATGCCCAGGTGATCGCCGGGAACCGTTTCGCTTTCGAATTCCTTCACGCGCGAGGACCAAATCGCTTTTGGGTCGGCGGGAAAGTCGGTCAAGATCGCCGCCCGAACAAACCTCATTTTCCCCGGATAGTAACTGGGGCGGTATCGCTTGATCGCCTCTCGCGCCATTTCTGCGGCCCGTGCCGTCGCTGGCGTCATCGAAGTGGTCGCGGCGACCTGAGCCAGTTTTACTCCTCGGCGCCCGGCGGACATCTGCGCGCGCAGTTCCTCCGACGTGGAGGATTTCGTTTCCTCCGACGACATGCCAATCGCGGCGCCCACTCGTTTTAATGTCATGCGCAGAAACAGCTGGAAACGCTGAGAAACTGAAAGGAGGCTACGGGACGGATACGCATCCAGAACGGTCAACAGCGCTACGGTTTCTCCAGCTTCGCGCAAGCAACGCGCGACCTCGAGACAGACCAACCCGCCCAGCGAATAGCCGACAAAAGTATACGGGCCGTGCGGCTGTATTTTCTTGATGGCTTCGAGATGGTACTGCGCCATCTCTTGAATCGATCTGAAAGGTTCGTCCAGGCCGTCGATGCCTCTCGCTTGCATTCCGTAAATCGTGCGTTCGCACTGAATGTGCGTGAGCAAGCGGTAGAAATCAATGACGCTGCCGCCGAGACCGTGGGCGATAAACACCGGCGCTCCTGCTGAACCCTCACGCAAGAGCACGAGAGGTGGAAGCCGCGACGGGCTGGGCTGTTCGAGTTCGGCGGCAAGAGCGGCGATTGTCGGCGTGTTGTAGATCATCACCGACGGCAATTGTCGCCCACAGAGTTTCTCGACCTCGAGAAATAGCGTCACGGCGGAGAGCGAATCACCGCCGAGATCGAAAAAGTTATCGTCCGGGCCGATCGGAGAATGTTGCAGTACGCGCTCCCAAATTGGAGTGAGCGCTTCTGCCATCGCCGAAGTGGGTTGGGCTGCCATTTGGGTTTTGTTAAGTTCCATGCATCTGCCCGTCGCCTTGAACGGATTAGCCAACTTTAGTATCGAAGCGGAGAGGAAGCAGCAGAAAGAATAGCGTTTCAGGCGTGCGCAAAAGCCCAATACAACTCCCGCGCCTTGGTGTAGAAGGGTCCGATGGGAATTGAACGCGCGTCGATGCGGGTCACCGGGGCGACCTTGGAATAGTTGCCAGTCGAGAAAATCTCATCGGCGGATTCAAAGTCGGAATATTTCAGGGTCTGCTCGACCACGGTGACGCCATTCGCGCGCAGAAGCCCGATCACTCGCTGGCGCGTGATTCCCGCCAGGAATGTTCCGTTGGCAATGGGCGTATATACGACGCCATCCCGAGCCATAAAAATATTCGACGTGGCGAGTTCCGCGACGTTTCCAAGCATGTCTAGCACGATGGCGTTTTCGAATCCTCGCGCGTGTACGTCGAACAATGCACGCGCGTTATTGGGGTACAGGCATCCGGCCTTGGCATCGACCGGCATGGTTTCGATCGTCGGCCGGCGGAAAGGCGACAAGGTGACTGAAAACCCGCCGGGTTTGCGCATCGGCGCTTCATAGATGGAGAGGCACCAGCGCGTGGATTCAGGATCGTGCGCCTGCACCCACGGACCTTCTTTCTCGGCCCAGTACATGGGACGAATATATAGCGCGGAGTCCTTATCAAATTTAGCGATACCTTCGTGCGCGAGCTTGATCCAGGTGTCGGCGGACACCAGCGGTTTCAGGTAAAGCTTCACCGCGGATTCGTTTACGCGGGCGCAATGCAAATCGAGATCGGGAGTCACGCCTTCGAAATAGCGCGCGCCGTCAAACACTATGGAACAAAGCCAGCTGGCGTGCGTCCGCGGACCCATGACCGGCACATTTCCTTCGTGCCAGCGATCCTCGAAATACGTCCAGGTTTTGGAGAACCCATCTGCAGGAGACAAGCCATTCCTCCGTGGCAAGAACAATCTAGCGAAAAACCGAGACGCGCCTCTAACGCTGGACCGCGGCGTCGATGGATTTTCTCAGTGCGGTAGCCAGGTGTCTGACGAACGGCTCATTGAGCATGCCCGCGGGAAAAACGGGGAGAACGATGATCTCGTGACCACCTTGCGACAGCGTATCCCATTTCGCGCCGGGCTGATCGAATAACGAATACTGTTTCATGGGCCGGAAATTCGTCAATTTTCCGCGGTACGGTTTAGGAGTGTAGGCAAAACAAGCGCGATCGTTGGCCTTCCAGATCCGGCCCAAGACAACTGTTTCCGACGGCGTACCGTTTGACGAAGTATGGAATCTAGCCTGCAAAATTCCCTTCCAGACGGGAATCCGGTTGCGAAGAGATTGCATTTTCTCGGAGAGAAATTCGGAGCGGCCTTGAGAATCAACTCTAAAGAAATTGGCCACGTGAAAAAGAAATCTCTCGAGAGCCATGTATCCGTCGTTCCAGACAGTAACTGCGGGAATTTTGGACCAATCGGTGGTATCGAGCAGCGCCAGCAACGCAACCTCTTGTCCTTGCGCGCGCAGCTGCTGAGCTACCTCATACGCAATCGTTCCCCCGAGGCAGTAACCGCCCAGGAAGTACGGCCCGTTGGGCTGCACCCGCCGGATCTCTTTCACATAAAGGGCCGCCATATCTTCTATTTTGGTCAGCGGCGGCGCGCTGCCATCCAATCCTTGCGCCTGTAAACCGTAGAAGGGCTGGTCGTCGCCAAGGAGTTTGGAAAGCTCGCGGTAAATCAAAACATTCCCGCCGGCTCCGTGCATACAAAAGAAGGGTAGACGCGAGCCGTTGGGCTGAATGGGTACAAGCGGAGACCAGCCCGCCGGAGCTGAATCTCGACGCAAAACCGCAGCAAGCTCCGCAATCGTCGGAGCTTCAAAAAGTGTGAAAATCGGGAGTTTGATGCTGAAAGTTTTTTCAATCTGAACAAACAGATGCACCGCAAGGGACGAATCGCCGCCCAGGTCGAAATAATTCTGATCGCGCCCAATTGGTTCCACGCCGAGTAAATCTTGCCAAATGCAGGTTAGTTGTCTCTCAAAATCATCCTGCGCCGCGGCAAGCTGGGTTACCGACGAGCTGGTAGATGGTATTGCCTGAGAATTCGTGATCTTACTCCTTACACAATTGGCCCCAGGGCGCCAAAGGGCTTGGTCCTGGCCAAGGTGCAATTGTCAGACCAAACCATTTCCCGCTAAGTTGCAGATAATAAGCATGTTGATTCTGTTCGAGCAAACGAATTTCGAAAACACCTGTGTGCGAGGGAACGAAAGTTCTCATAAGCGTGTCAAATAACTCTTCGATCCAACCTGGCGACGACGCCGGTCGAAGGAAGCTCCCTTCGCCGCGCGCTGGCAACGAATGCTTGTGGAGCGGGATAAGGGAATCGAACCCACTGCCTCGACCCTGGAAAGGCCGCGTACTGCCACTATACGAATCCCGCCGACCGTAGCCGTCAGCAGCTACCGTCTTGTTTTATAGCATGGGGAACCCATGCGAACAACGATTCGATGTATCGCAATTGCGAGTTCACAAATACACCATATGCGCCGCGGCACGGAGGAAAAACGCGCGCGGTAGGGGTAATTCGAGTGAGTGGACGAAAGGGCTTGCCTCAGTGAAAAATGCGGTAGACCGTCGACACCAGCAAACGAAGCGCTTGGCGGCCCGTGACCACGAACCAAGGCAGCTTTCCCAGCGCAGCTTCGTCTGTAGCCTGCCACATCGACGACATAATGGCCCAGCGGTCCTGATTTGTCATCTGAATGGCGACACCTCGGGCTTCGATGATGTCGAAGGCGCGCCGTTCCAGATACGCCGACCGAACGTCCTTGCGCAAGCACGCCGCAAGGGACATGGTAATACGATGCTGAACGACAGCATTAGAAACAAAAATCGGGAGTTCGCCGAGCCGCACCAGGGTGGAGAGCAGGAGCGTGTCCTCGGCGCGTACCGCGATCGGATTGAAAAGATTTCCGTCTTCGGAGACTTTCGATCGTCGGATGGCGAAACCGGCGGTATTGAGGTAACGGATCCGGCCGTTGGGCTGGAGTAAATGGCGCTGGAGGGCGATGAGACGGAGGTGTTCGGCACTTCCTACCAGGTTCGCGCAATTACCGATCAGCCTCAGCTGGAAACAATTTTCCGCTGGCGCCTCGGTAGTCTTTTGCTCCAGCGCGGTGAGACAGCCTGCCTGCATTCTGCAATCCGCATCGATGAATACCAGCACCGTCCCGTCGGAGGTCTGAATTCCTTTATTCCTGGCAACCGAAATCCCGGCGTGTTCCTGACGGACTACGGTGATCGGAAAAACCCGGCTCCAGTTCGCCACGAATTCGGGCGCCGGGTCCCGGCTGCCGTCATCGACTACTACCATCTCAAAACTCGGGCCGGCTTTCTGCTGTGCCAACGAATTTAGGCATCCTTCAAGAGCAGGCCAATCGTTGTACACCGCCACGATAACGCTAAAAAACGGAACTGGCTGTGGTGTGTTCGGGTCTTTCACTATCGGATTCTTGCAAAGTTAACACAAGGCTTCGCGGCCATACAGGGTTTGAGTGTCGGTTGAAAAGGAGAAGCATGATTCGCCGCGGAAGGCTATATTGGCAGATAGGCTGCCTCTGTCGTTCGAGGGTCCCGGCCTCCTGAATGCGATCGAACTTCGACTGGCTATCTCCGCAATCTCATCCAGAGTTATCGCCGCAGAGCGTACACGTTTGGCGCGCTTCGCTACAATTTGAGTCCGAGCAACTGGACAGATTCGCGATCACCTTGTCCGAGGACGAGCGAGCCCGCGCGCAACGGTTCGTCTTTGAACGTGACCGAAATTCATTTATAGCCGCCCGCGGGATTCTACGCGATCTACTCGCCCGCTATTCTGGCTGCGGGCCGGGCGATATCGAATTTGTTTACGGAGCACAGGGTAAGCCCGCGCTATCCGACGGCGGCACCGCAAATCCGGTTCATTTCAATCTTTCTCATTCGCACGGGATTGTGGTGATAGCGGTATCCAGAGAACGCGAAGTCGGCGTGGATGTGGAAAAAATCCGGCCGGACCGAGCCGGCGACGAGATTGCCAGCCGGTATTTTTCGGCCGAAGAGGTCGAGGAACTTCGGGCGCTTCCGACCGAGCAGCGGGCCGAAGGATTCTTTCTGTGCTGGACCCGAAAGGAGGCCTATGTGAAGGCGCTGGGGGAAGGTCTTCGATTTCCGCTCGATCGTTTTCGGGTTTCACTTTCTCCGGGCAAACCCGCCCAACTTCATGGTGATGCCGGCGCGCGTTGGAGCATCGCGGCCTTCGATCCGTCGTTCACTCCGGACGCGGGATATGCCGGGGCGATGGTGGCGGAAGGGAAAGATTCGCGCGCCGAATATTTTCAATGGAAGTAAGCCGTCTTGGCTCCGTGGGCTTGACTCCAGCCCCTGTTCGCTATTCGCTGACGAGAGCCGGGGTGACCTTGCCAGTCTCAGCGTTGTGGCCGAAATGCTCTGATTTCTGCAGCAGCACCAAAATGGGGTACAGAATCGCAAGCGCGATCAGGAAGAAAACAAATCCCCCTCTTTGGTGCAGCTTCCCGGTTAAGAAACCGGGATCCACGTGGATGCTAAGTAAGGTTAAGGTTGCGATGCGGATTCCGTTTTTAACTACCGACACAGCCATCGCCAACACTACAAACAAGACAATTTTCCAGGTGGTTCGCAGGTAGAGATGGGCGGCTAGAAGGCAGGTAATCAAGAGGGCGATGCTGGAGCGTATGCTGCTGCATTCTTTCGCGATCTCGATCGTTACGCCTGGCACCGAGAGTAGAAATCCTTGGCGCACGACCGGGGTGCCTACAGCTTGGAAAATAAAGTAGGTGATCGCGGTCGAACCGGCCTGCAAGGCGTAGATAATGCGGTCCAGGATTTCATCGGGAAGCGGAACCGTTAGGACCAAAAATATCAGAGGGAAAGCGGCAGCTCGTAGCGCATCGAATCCGTAACAGAGCAGAAACCCGCCCAACCAAAGAATCAAGACTGAAAGAATCTGCAACGAGAACGACCAGCTTCCCGGTTGCTGCGGGGAAATCCGGGTAGCGAGCCAGAACAGAAACAGGCCGGCTAGTGATAAGCCAATGCCCGGAGCTGGGCTCCAGCGGACGGTGGAAAATATTCTGCTTCTTTCCATCCAAATCAGAAAAAACGCGAGGACGGGGATTAGTATGACGTGCGAACTGGAGTTGTCCTGGAGCGAATATCGAATCAGCTCACTGGTGATTTTGTAAAAAACGAGGCAGGACGCCGCGATGAAGACAATAAAAGCCAAATGTCTTCTCGCAATTCCGGCACCAGCGCTGGTTGGCATACTGGCCATCAAATTTAGGGAGTGACTTCGTATCTTAGGTTGTCGCCGTCAAGGACGGCGAACGCTATTTTCGCTTGGTCGCTTTGGGGACCTTCGACCGTCCATCGACCGTCGGCCTGAACCAGATGCATTTGGCTCCGTGCCCGCCACCACTGATCGACTTCCCCCGGTAGCGCCATCCAGATCTTTTCGCGTTGCACCATTTGCTGAAGGTACTGCAGGAGTGATTCGTAGACTTTGCGCGCGCTGGCGTCGATTAAATAGTCCGGATGCGCGATGAAACTCATCAGGCCGTTTCGCTTGCGCAGCAGGGCGAGCTGTTGCTTCCAAAGGTCAATCGAATAGTCGTTCAGGATCTGAAAGAGCGAATAATCCTGACAGGTCGTCAGCGGTATCTCCAATATTTTGCCGACGAAATAAGGGAAAACGGTGCAACAACCTCCACGCTGAGGCTCAAGATGAGCCACGTTGGGCATGGACATGTCGTAGGACATTTCATAGGCGTCGTACCAATCCAGGTTGCGATACATCACTCCCGCGCGGAAACCGTTGGTGGCGAATTTTTTTACGTAGCTATTAATTTTCTTGGACCGCTGCAAGAACAGCTGGCGCTCCTGATAGAGCTGGCCATCGTGATTGAGGTCGTGGATGTTGAATTCGAATCCGCGGCTACGGATGAGGGCAACGTATTCGTCGGGAACTTCATAGCGCTTTTCCGGGATAACCTGGAACGATGCGCGAATGCCATGTGCTTCGTCGAGATCAATGAGTTCGCGGGTAAAGTCCCGGCCCGCGGCGGTTTCCACGTCGTGGGTGACAATCAGCGCGTTGGGAGCGCCATTAGGCCAAAACCAGATGAAGGGCATTCGCTGAATGCCATTGGCTTGCATCGAGAGCCGCAGGATTCGCTCGTGCAGGGTGTCCACGGTGAAATCCACCGGCCACCTGGGGAATAGAAGCCTGCTCCAATCTCCCAGATAGAATTTTTGAAGATGTTTGCGGATGGAAACCGGGAGCAACTCCCGAACGGCATAGTAGGTGGAACGAACGATGGGCAGGTCGACCATCCGGCCGTTCTTCGCCGGGCGCTGTTTCACGTAACGCTCACGCAGCAGGTTTTCGACCACCTGAACGGGGTTGAACGGCAAATGAACTTCGGAGTTTTTTAGATTCGCATTCCGGGATGCGTCAAAACGGCCGGCGTTTTCGATTTCCGGAGAGACACCCGTTGCCGATTTTCCGTAACAAATCACATCGGGCCCAAAAAGGAAGAAGCCATCCTCTCCGGACAGCGGCGGGGCACAGACGCGGGCCAGCCCCTCGTCTGGAACTCGATAATAATCAGAGAGAATTGAACTTACCATTTTGTGCGAAACCTAAGCTGTGCGCCAAAACGACGCCACGACCACCTCTACGGCAATTAATTTCGAAAGCCTTAGTCATCGGTGCCGGACGACTAACCAATGTGGCGATACATGAGCTTCCCCGACATCACCAGCAATCCATGGGGCAGATGCGAAAAAACGCGCTTGGCGAAACCCAATTTCCAGCCTTCGGTGATTTCGGAAGATGAACCGGCCGGGCCGCGCCAATAGTTGAGCGGTCGATTGCCCGGTGCCCAGTTGTTTTTGAACGCAAGAAGCCCTTCATTCTTGTCCTGCGTGCGTCCCATGTCGAACGCGAGCGCACCTTGTGATTTGGCGGCGGCGATGGCCTTCCACAGAAGCCAAGGTGTGGCCCCAAACTTGTTGAACCGGGCATCGGAGCATCCGTATTTAAAGTAAGTGGTCGTCCTGAAGCGCAACGTAAGTATGGCCGCGATTGGCTTCTGGTCTTGGTAGGCCACGCGGATCTCCAGCGATTTGCCCTCGCAATCTACCAAATTCTGATACCAAGAGTATGGTGGGGGAGGCAGCTGGTGACGACTACGCGTAATCACCAGCAGGTCGTAGAAAACCCGCAACAGATCGCTCGAATTGCCACTTTTTTCAACCAAGCCGGCCCGATCAGCCCGGGTTACGCGGCGTTGTACTGAATCCTTGTTGAAGCCGCGAAATATCTCATCGACGGTGGGGCGCAAGTCGATAATATGAAGAAAATATCGACCCGCCGGGGCCAAACCCATAGTGGACGCAATCTCCCCGAATTGTTCGTCCATGGGACGAAGCTCCAAGTACCGCCAGCGGCGTGCTTTCACAAAGTCCTGAGATTGGTGGATAAGCGTTTCCATTTCTTCGATCGAGTCACAAAGGGGTTCGCAGTGGTCAGAAAAGGGTAGCGAAACCAGTCGATGCCCTGTGAGCCAACTATTAATATGGCAGAAGAGTATGCCATTTTTCAGCTCGGCGCTAGGCGAAGAGGTGGTAAACACAATCGGCTCATAGCCATAAGTGCGTTGCAGTGCTTCGAGCCAGCTTCGCTGATGAAAGGCCGAAGCCTTCGGATGCTGTGCGGCGAGAGTATCCCAGCGGGGATCGGAGAGTGGGTTTACCCGGTGAACGCTTGGCTCCGTCATCGTCTGTAAAATAAAACTGTTTAAAGGCTCGCGAGATCGGCATCCGTCGTCCGCGCATCAGCCGCAAACAATATCGGTTCGCACCGTAAAACTACTCGTCCGGGTCGAGCAAGTCATCGGTTTTCGCGTATCGGAACCACAACAGCCGGAGTGTGTGCGTCTACGGCCGATAAGTTCCGCGGCAAGCAAGGTATCACAAAGTACCGCCTGTTGGTGGCGCGAGTGGCTGGGCCGCCCGGTCACAGGCCGGCCTTGCTAAAAGCTCTTTCGTAAGCGGCCAAGAGGTTCTTGACGGAGTATTTCCAGGCCAGTTGGTTCTCGACTCGGGCGCGTCCAAATTCACCCATTCTCTTTCGTTCGTCAGGATGGTCGATTAACCAGAGAAGCTTGCTGGCGAAATCAGGGACCTGATTGTTGACGTCGCTATACAACGAAGCATCCTGCGCACTGAACCTGCCCTCTTTCAAATCAAATTGAACGATCGGCTTTCCAAGAGCCATGTATTCCATGATTTTGATCATGGTCGAAATATCGTTCATTTCGCATGGTTTGTCCGGGTTTACGCAGACGTCGGCGGTGGACAGGATTTCCAACAAGTCTTCATCGGAGACTCTGCCGGTGAAATTCACGGTGTTCTGAAGGTTCTTGTCGATGACCATTTGCCGCAGTAAGGGTAGTCCTGGCCCGCCGCCCACGCAGGTGAAGTGGACATCGTTTCGACCCAGGTTTTTGATACGCAAGGCGACCTCGAGAAGAATGTCGAGGCCTTCCTGAATGCTCATGGTACCGACGTAGCCCACCAGAAAATGTTTCCCATATTTCAACGAGGGATTCGGCGGAACAGGCTTGAAGGTATCCAGGTCGGGGCCGTTGCGAACGACGAAGACGTCCTCGGGAGCCAATCTGCCGCGGTTCACGGCCAACTGTTTGTAACTTTCATTTGTAGCCATCACGATGTCACTGAACCGATAGGTGGCGTTCTCGAGCCAAACTTGTATTTTGTAAAACGCGCCTTTTTTTTCGTACTTCGAAAGGTAAAGCTCGGGGCTGGCGTCGTGGTGATCGAAAATATATTTGACCCCGAAAAGTTTAAAAGGCAACGCGACCAGAAAAATGTCATCCGGAGGGTTGCAGCCCTGAATTACCCGGAACCCGCGGCGCATGAAAATCCACCAGGAATACAGGAGCTCCCAAGCCAGGGCATAGCCGTATTCGAAGAGATAACCGAAGGGACTATTTCCTTCTTTAGCTGTGGGGTGGCGGTAAATATGAACGCCTTCCAGTAGTTCGTAGGGGGCCGAGCAGCCTTTGGCGCGAGGACACAGCACAGTCACCTCGTAGCCGTTGGTCTGCAAAGACCTGGCCTCATTCCACACACGGGTGTCGAATGGAACCGGGATATTTTCAACGATGATGAGAATTTTCTTCTTCACGAATTAGGCAGTTCGGATTAAAGCAACTTGTAGAGTCCGGCCAGTGCGCAAAGCATGGTGGCTTGTCCCCAGTGGAGGGTTGGGGTCTTGTTGACGATCATCGGCGAATAACGGCGGTAGTAAAAATAGCCAGTGCGATCCTGCATGTTCTCGATGGTCCATTTTGCAACTTTCAAGGCGAGGGCCAGATTCTCCGGATCGCGATCATTGAAAAATACACACGTGTCGATGGCCTGCGACGAGCACTGAATGTCGATCGGCATGGTTTTGTAATCGTAATATCGAGGAGTGCCATCCTGCAGGAAAAAGGTTTTTTTCCAATAGTCGTAGCCTTTGCTCACTCCTTGCTCAAAGCTCTGATCCCCAGTCGCGGCCATGTAGTACTTGAAACAATCCAGTACGTAGGCGGTGTGAAAATTATCGACCCAATGCACGGTGGGCGCTTCGCCATAATACCAGGACGCATCTTCCCGTTGATGATTGGCGGTGTATTGAATCGCCTTTTTGGCCAGCGAGAGGTACGCCTCATTCCGAGTGTAGGACCAGGTTCTCGCCAGCAGGCTCGCGCCCAGCGTATTCGCGTTGTGAATGTAATTTTCGCCGGTTGGAATGTAGCTGATGCAAACGGTATCGCCTTCCGGGCGGACCTTGAGGTCGCGCAAGATGTGTTCGCAAGCGCTCGCTGCCACCTGCAGATACTGCTCATCCCCGAAATGCTCGTAGGCATCGAGAAAGCCGTGGCCGATATGCGAGGTCCAAACAATGGTTGGAACGCCTTTGGCCAAATAAAAGCCTCGCGACTGGTAATCAAAATGATTCCCCCAGCACGCACCGGAATATCCTTTGGATTCGTTCTCGACTAACCACTGCAACGCCGATCGGGCTTTGTCTCCCCAAGATTTGTCCCCAGTCACCTGTTCCATGCGCATGAAACCGCGAGCGATATAGCTCATGCCTTTGGTCGAGCGGCTACGGGGAATGCCCAGGACGGGCCGAAGATTCAACGGAAAGCGGCGGACCCCTTGCTGCAGAACGGTGCGCAGGAATTTAGTTTCGAAGGTAAGGGGTCGCACGAAGGCGCTGAGCCCATCGAAGGTGTCGTAGCCTTTAAAGTCGTTTTTTTCCAGCCAGGTACAGAGCCGACTGATGGATTCGGCAATTTGCTGTTTAGAGGCTTGGCCGGCGGCTTCGGCTTTTACTTGTTTACCAGCAGATACCGTCGTACTTGCCATTTTCGCTCCTGCGATTTGTGATGCGAACGAAATCAACCAGATGCTGGCCTGGCTGTAGACGTTCCAGAATGCCCGCAAATTCCGGGTCTTTATTGCCAATCACCACGGTCTGTGCATGATTTAACACTGCGTCGATTCCGTTCACCATCAGCCGCGAGATATGCGGAATACGGTTGAGGATGAAGTCGCGGTTGGCGCCGACCAGGCTGGCCATGTTCACGTTCCGGTCAAAGATCCGCAGGTCGTAGCCTTTGCCGATCAGATGCTCAATGACCTCAATCATCGGACTTTCCCGCAAATCGTCAGTTCCCGCTTTGAAGCTGAAACCTAGAATACCAATTTTTCGCTGGCCCTTATCGGTTATCAGCCGCAATCCGGTGGCCACCTGCAATTCGTTGCTGGGCAGAATGGCATTCATGATCGGCAGGTTCAAATCGTGCATTTTGGCTTTGTAGGCCATGGCGCGCAAATCTTTGGGCAGACAGGAACCGCCGAAAGCGAATCCCGGGGTCAAGTACGCGGGAGAAATGTTGAGCTTCTTATCCTGGCAGAAAATCTTCATGACCTCATGCGAATCGATGGAAAAAGACTTGCAGAGATTTCCAATTTCATTCGCGAAGCCGATCTTCAGCGCGTGCCAGTTGTTGTCCACGTACTTGACCATTTCGGCGGTCTCGACGTCGGTACGAATAAACGGCGCATCCAGCTTGGCGTATAGCGTGGCCAGTGCGTCGCCGCTCTCGCGATCCACTTCTCCAATTACGGTTTTTGGCGGAGAATTAAAATCCTTCACCGCGGAACCTTCCCGAAGAAACTCAGGGTTGTTGCACACTCCAAAGCCAGCACCAGCTTTCTTCCCGGAGTATTCCTCCAGAGTAGGAATAACGATCTGCATCATGGTGCCGGGCAAAATGGTGCTGCGAATGACAACCGTGTGACGCGCGGATTTATTTTTGAGGGCCCTGCCGATCAATTCGCAGACGCGACGGATGTAAGTGAGATCTAAATTACCGTTGGCTTGGCTGGGGGTCCCGACGCAAACGAACGAAAGCTCCGTTTGCATAATGGCTTCGTCCTGATTGTCGGTGGCGCGCAGCCGCCCGGATTTCACCGTCGCGGCAATGATTTCTGCGATGTCGACCTCGATGATGGGAGATTGTCCCGCGTTGATAAGATCGACCTTCGTGCGGACGGGGTCTACGCCAACGACTTCGTGGCCGTCTTGCGCCAGACAACCCGCACTTACCGTTCCGACGTAGCCCATTCCAAAGATACTGATCTTCACGTTTCTTTCCTTTTGCCGAAGGATAAGCGGCGCGCCCGAGGCGGAAAAAAGGTGCGCGCAGCGATTTACTCTCAAGAACCTGCGAACTGAAGTTCTCGTTCGAATTCTTGGTCACGGCATCGTTAAGTCAGATCACCGCCCGCCAGCTGGGGCACGCGGGCCTGCGCCGCTTACATCCGCTCCGTCCCCGCTGTTATGGAGTGGCCGATCAGCTCCATCGTTATAACAGCGCACTAAGCCACGGGAGACGGGTTTCGCGGCCGGAAGACGACCACGGTAGGTTTCCCCGGTGTCTCGTATTCGTTCCATTCCACGACGTCGAACTCGCGATTGAGAAGGTCGAGTTTGTGCGTCACACGGCTCTTGATTTCTCCCGTCGAAATATCCGTGGCATAGAGGCGGACGACGAACGCACCGGTCGTGGTTAGGAATTGCGAATACTTGTCGAGTATCTCTTTCACCTGACCGTACGGAACGTGATATAGCGATTCGCGAAAAAGAATGATTTCAAAATGTTGCGCGGGCTTGTAACCGAGAAAATCCGATACGGCAAAGCTGTTCTTTTCCGTTCGTCCCGTATCTTTCGTCCGTTTCTCCGCCTTCGCCAGCGCCGCCGCCGAGATGTCGATGCCGATGTATTTACGATAAATGCCGGCGTCTAGCTCGTTCGCGGTATTTCCCGGGCCGCAACCAAGATCCAGAATGTCTCCGCCATGCGCATACTTTTCGAGAGTTGCATACACGCAATCCGCCGACGTGTCATCCATGAAGTTCCATTTGTTCCCCGCGAACTCCCTGTCCCACAGGAGTTTCTTGAGCTTCGAGGGGCCGTAGACCTTAAGAACCGAAGAAATAAAATTTACGCTTCGCTTTGCGATACTCATTTTCTCGTCTCCGCCTTTAATCCTTATGCATCCGCATCGTTATTTTTCATGATTTCATACTGATTAACTCGGCTCGCTCTTTTTTATGCGCGATGTTCCTGATTCGAAGCTCCGGTGCGATTCGCGCTGGTTGGAGTGAGCAAGTCCAATGCGTCATCGTTTTCACCATACTTTATTCTTGATAACGCGAAGCCGAGCCGGATCTTTCGTCAGATCGTCACGCCTTGCCGCGCGAGGAGAGCCTTGATCGCCGATAGGTTCTTGAAATTATCGGGGACGATTTGCTCGACATCGATGAACACGTTGTAGCGCGCCTCAATCGCTGCGACTAGGGCGATGAGATCGAGCGAGTCAAGCACGCCCTGAGCAAAAAAGTCGTTTCCTTTCGCGAAATCCTTTCCGGGGTGAATGTCGTTGAGAATTGCAAGTATGTCTTCCATGGGCTCGTTTAAACGCCTACGCTCGGCGCTAATTTGTCCTCCGTAAGTTGGATAGTGGCTGGGACACTTACCCGTGCGCAATCCAGTGAGGCTTCTTCACCGCTCGAATATTTTGCTGCAAAAAATTCTCTCACCGGAGCATTTCGAGGACCGTTAATGGCGGACGCTAAGATTCGATCAGCTCCGTTCGCTCGGGCTTGCGAGCACATATATGCAAGTAAGGCTTCTTCAACCTTCTTGCCCATTACTCTGCAACTCATTACGAAGTCCACAATCCGGGCGTCGTTTCCGACTTTCGATAGGCTAGCCATGCCGGTTAATCCGGAATCGCCGAAACGGTCGGAAACTTGGAAAACGAACACGGAGTTGTCGGGATCGTTGGCCCACGCCCAAAAGCTCTCTTCGTCCATTCGACGTAGGCTTAAGTTGAATTGGTTGGTCTTATTGAGAAGCTGAGCCACTCGTGCCAGTGTCTCGCGCCGGAGCGGAGAAGCTCGCACCTCGATCTCGAGCGAACGAAGCCAATTCTCGACGTCGCCGATTAGCTCGCGGGCCTCTTTACGGCCGCGCTCGGCCTGGTATGATTGAGTTCTTTCCGTATCTTCTCGGCCAAGTGATGCGACCTCGAATCGGTTGAGCGACGCGAGAAAGGGCGCAAGCTCGGAAGGCGAAGTCGGAAGCTCGGGAGTAAAAACTTGCGGCAACATTTGACGAACCTGCTCCCTTTCCTGTGGGCTGTCGTCTAGAAACACGAACGAATCAAGCCCTAAATTCAATTCCTCGGCGAGCTCCATCAAATTACCGGCTTTATCCTTCCAATTGATGCGCCATGCCGCGAAATCTTTTTTTCGCAGAACCATCGCCGGATGGTCTTCGATGACCGAAAGCGCGAATCGTTCCTCGTTCTTGCTGCAAATCGCAAGAATGATGCCGCGTGAACTCAGTCCTTTGAGAACTCCCTGGAATGCGTGGAAGCACTCTCCAACCGGATCTGCGGCTCCAAGCTTAATGGCGTTCGGTCCATCGTCGGCTGCCACGCCACCCCACAACGTGTTGTCCAGATCGCAGACGATTACCTTGCTCGCGAGGCCGAGCGACCCCCGCAGTACCGATTTAATCTCAGCGGCAGCCTTTTCGAAAAGAGGTTGTGAGTAGAGGATCTTTGCTACGGCGTACATCCTCGGGTCATGTGCGGGGCGGTTCAAGCTAGCCTGCCAATACGCGGCGTCGAGCAGGACGATATTCGTTGTGCCATCGAATTTCTCGGCCAATACCAAATTGGCCTTTGCTAGGGGATTCGCAAGCCCGACGTCCTGCCGCCACGATAGCGTCTGAATCCAGCGTTCGCTGGCTGGTAAAATCCACGTGGGAAGAATTACGAGAGGTACGTGCTCGGCCGCCCGAAGAACCGCTTCAGCAAACTGCTCAGCCTCTCGCAGGACTTCAGCGTGACTTGCCGACTCAAATCTCATGAGCTTCCCGAACGACGGCAGCGTCAGATGAGGCGCCGTCCAAATCACAAGGTAATCTGGCTGACTTTCCCAAGCAGGATGCGCGCCGTTAAGCAGAATCTGGAAGACCTGCCCGTAGGGTGCGGCGGAAACCTTGAGTTTCGGTGCGTCCAGATTGCGCTCAAGCAAACGGGACAACGGGTCGAGCGTAGTGTCCCCGGCCAAGAGCATTTGCCGAACGCTGTCGCTTGTGATTTCGGTTTTCATCGTTTGGATTCTGTGTGTTGTTGTGACGCGACCGCGCCAGAGCCGACCGGCACCTGGCCGTAGAGTGTGATTCCGCGGCCTGCGGCTTCAATCAACCGCTCCGTTACAATTCGCGCCTCAGGGATAACGAACATTGGTACTCCGTGATAGCGCCATTCCATAAGCTCGTCCTTGGAAAGTACGGACCAAAGAACGCGCAGATCCAGAGTCTTGGAGCGATCGGGCAACCCTAATTGGAATTCGATTAGCTTGCCATCGTAGTCGACGAGGGTTATGGGCATAGTGGCGCGAGCGAATTTGATCGGGTAAGCATCGCCCATCGCGTGCCCCGCCGTATGGGCGTGCGTGAGGCACCGGTAATACTCGACACCAATTCCCAATATAGCCGTGCGGAGGCGAGTCATCGTTCCGAAAGGGCTGTCTGGACTAAAACCGGTCCGAGCCAAATGATGTCCGGACGTCAGTTCTTTCGCTAAGGGACCCAGCGCGCAAATACTGCAGGTTGGGTGAAGACTTCGCAATACACTTGGCGTCCGTCGAAACACCTCGGCAACAAGTCCCATTTCCGACGGAGTGCGACGAACGTCGAATGGCTTGGTCTTAAAATACTCCTTGGTGTCGAACGTGCGGCCACCCATCACGAAAGCAGGCATAACCAGCGTGCGCTTGGGCCCACAAATCCCAATGAGTTCAGCAACGAGCTCAACGGCGCTTCCATTGAACATCGGAAGTAGACGATCAAAGGAGCTATGGACCATTAGTATTTCAAAGTCTGAGGGCAGCCGCCGCGTCAACTCGCTTGCCAGCTCCTTAGGGTTGAAATTCCCATGAATTAGTGACAACACCGGAGAGAGCCGTTTTCGTGCGAGGCCCTGAATGCGTTTCAACTCCGTGCGCCGCTCCTGACTCAACGTGTGGCGAAGCGCTGCGCGAACTCCGGCTCGTGCCGCATTTAGGGGCCGAGACGCTAAGCTCATCGCGCGACCCAAATCGATGCGATGTCTCCAAAACTAACTCGTGCCAAAGCCGTCATTAGTGTTCCCTGCTACGAAACGCTTCCAGTCGGTGCACCTTTGAGGCCTTTAGCCATCTGCAAGCGGTCGTCATTCCCTGCAATCTCGACAGTATAGCTCAAAGCTATTGGGTACTGGCGGGAACCAATCGAGCGCCGATGCCGATAAAGATATAAGGTTCGCGTACCACCCAGGAACGAAGCGACGCGGTTTGGTGAAAACCATTCTAATATTAAACCGCTCCTCCGTTCGAAGGCGGAAATGTGTCAGGTTCCAGTGTCGTTTGGGGTTTTGCGGGACCAGTCGAGACCAAGACGGCAATGCGCCAGCTGTGGGACAGGTCATTGCTCCTGCCCGTAAACTGTTCCCCGGTCCAGTAGGATTTTCAGCGGTCCGAGAGCTAAATCTATAGAGCAGTTCACGGGTCAATTAAGCGATACGGTAGCCGTTGCCGATAAGTCGTGTGAGCATGCCGTTCGCAGCTAACTGTCTTTTCGGGAACGCCATGCAGGGCTAGATTTGAAGTCCATCGAAAGTTTCGGTGTACTAAGATAACGACGCCCGGCAAGTAATCTGGGAAATGCTAAGGAGTTGTGCGGATAATGTTACGCCCTCGGCTGCTTTCAATTTTGTTCTTGTTCCTTGTCACCATTGCAGCTACGGCCCAGGCACAGACCCCTTGGACCGGGATCATCGACCCCAGCCGCGCCGTAGACTGGTCGAATGCAGGCATTCCTGGAGGTATCCCATCCGGAAGTTGGACTCAGTGTGGCGCGACCATCGCGCCTTACGGAACCAGCAGCGCTCCTGCTTCGGCTTCGACGATTAACAGTGCGCTCGCTGCCTGCGGGAGCAATCAATATGTCCTACTGGGGACTGGGACCTTTTATCTAAATTCTGCGATCGTGATATCAGACAACTCGAGTGAAAAAAGCAACCTTGCACTTCGTGGCCAAGGCGCGAATTCGACCTTTATCGTCGTCGAAGGCGGTGGAGCTGGCGGCGGGTGTTACAATTCTTTCATCAGCCTTGAGGGCGATTGCCAGTACGAAAACGGTGGTGAAGAAAACGTCTGCAATTGGACGGGAGGGTATGCTCAAGGTTCAACTACCATCACGCTCGCAAGTTGCGGGGCCGCTGCGCCATCGAAAGGTTCGCTTTCCAGTCTCAAAGTAGGCTCGATATTGATTCTTGATCAATTGGACGAAACAAACGACAACGGTACGATCTGGAATTGCGAAAATAACGGCACATACCCGGGAAACGTGTGCGCAGGAACTATTCAAGGCGGGGAATCTCGCGTGAATGGTCCCTGCAATGGGACTACTTGCGCTCGCTCCCAACAACAGGGTGTAGTCGTTACAGGTATCTCCGGGTCGACGATATCGATTTCACCTGGACTGTATATGCCTAATTGGAATAGCAGCCAGCAGCCGCAAGCGTGGTTCGCCTCAAATACCGTTAGGAACGTCGGATTAGAAAATCTGTCTTACGACAACACGAATGGAGGCTCCACATCCGTCGTGGATATATTAGCCTGCAATCAGTGTTGGGTCTCGGGTGTGCGCGGAATTAAGGCTAATCGAAGTCACGTTCGAGTTCAATTATCCGTGCACTCTGTGTTCCGGGACAGCTATTATTTCGGCAATCAGTCAGGAGCCTCCGTCAGTTATGGAATGGAGATCATGGGCGGGTGGAACAATCTTATCGAGAACAACATCTTTCAGCAAATTACTGACAGCGACCCCAGCTGCACGGGAGCGTGCGAGGGGAACGTAGTCGGTTACAATTTTGATGTAGCCAATGCCTATACGGCCTCTCCCTCCTATATCGTGCCCCCGTTTTTCCAACACGCTTCGGGTGACAGCTTCAATCTTTGGGAGGGCAATATCGGTCCAGGATATTCGGGTGACAACATTCACGGTACCCATCATTTCGAGACAGTCTATCGGAACTTCTTACCGGGATGGCAGGCGGTTTGTGCAGGAGGCGCGTGTGCGGCGCAAACCATCCCGATCACCCTGCCTGCGGGAGACCGCTACTTCAATATCGTGGGAAATGTTATGGGTCAACCAGGATACCACACAACTTACACATGTGCGGCTCTCACGTCAAACACGTTCTGCCCAGAGAGTTACGAAAAGGGCGGTCGGGATCTGATGATTTACGACCTAAACTACACTCGGGGAACTTATCCCGTGACGTATCAATTCTGCCTGTCTGTTTCATGCTCGAATACTGGTCAATACGACCCTCAAACCAGCGCCTACCTGATGCGGTGGGCGAATTACGACGTGGTGACAGGCACGGCGCGTTTTTGCGGAAATTCCTCCAACACAGGATTCAGCACTACGTGCGGAGGCTCCTCGGAAATCCCAACCGCTCTTGCTTCATACGGCAATGCTGTGCCCAGCTACGGAGACATCGCCGCAGGACAGCCCGCGTTGCCGGCGTCGTTCTATTACGCGTCCAAACCGTCGTGGTTTGGAGCTCTACCATGGCCGCTAATCGGCCCAGAGGTGAGCGGCGGAAATGTCGGCGTGTGCTCTGGTGGGGCATATCCCGGCACTGCGGTTATCAACAGCGCTCAATGTGCGGGCGGTACGCTTTCTGCCGCATGGAGCGGCCATGCGAACGCCAACGCCGCGATGGCCTGCTTTCTAAACACGATGGGCGGAACTGCAGACGGCACGGGCAGCGTGCTTAGCTTTAACGCAACAGCCTGCTACACGGGAACTGTAGGCGGAGGTTCCGGTTCGCAGCCACCCGCCCCGGCGAACCTTACCGTAACGCTCCAATGACTCGATCTTCAAGTAGATCGGGATCGTCTATTTCCAATTCGGGTAATCGTCTGTAGGCAATTCTTCATTTTTACTACAGCTATCGGTCAATTGGCTCCCGGTCCGCCCGACTTCCAAAACACTTCGATACTTTTGTCCGGGCATTGGGCCAGGACTTGAGAGAACTCTAGCGCGCCTAACCATCCCTCTAGGGCAAAGCCTTTTTCACACTCTCCTGCCACGTAGTTAAATTTCCCATCAGTAGCCAAATGATAGAGCACATCCACACATTCCAGTCCATCTGGCCGAAATTCAGGCAGATTCACTTCAAATGAAAGGTAAGGAACGACATGGTGCAAACCACGCAGGACGCAGGGTTCGTGACCCTCGACGTCTATCTTAATAAAAAAAGGTAGTCCGTGCGCCGTTATCAGGTGATCGAGCGTCGTGGTTTCGACCGTGGTCTTTTGACTAAAATCGTACCGGCGACCGAACCGTTCATCATCGTTCCTTAAGGTATGAACCCATTTTGGAGATAGAGTGTTCGTGGCTGATCCCGGTTCGTCGATCCACATGGTTTCGACGGCGACTCTATCACTCAGAGCCTTACGCACGATGATTACAGGCTTTCGGGACATTCGATAGGTCAGAAACTTCTCTCTCAGAATTTCCTGGTTGGTTGGATCCGGTTCAACTGCTACTACCCGTACGCCAAGTTTCAGGAAGATCTCGGTTTTGCTTCCGTGGTTCGCTCCAACGTCGAAGACCAAATCGCCACGTCGCAATCCGACTAGAAACCTTTGGTAAAATTTGATTTCTTGCTGCGTTCGTTCAACGAGGGAACGATCGGCTACGCTCCAGTAAAGGTCGTACACGCGAGACGCTTTCAGTCGCTGATAAAGCCCGCCTCGCTTAAGGATCGTCTGCACATACGCCTTTAACTGTCCCACGATTGCACCTCGTTCGTCCGTCGCACTATCTGAACGATCCATGCGCGACTCCGGCATGACCGCGCATGTGTCTCCCGAAAGCGATTTGGGCCGATGTCTCGGGCGGGCTAATCATCGCGAAGGGGTTGCGTTCCGTGGCGCAGGCAGTGAACAGCGGCAGGGAGCAACCCTTGCGCGGTTGGCGCGACATCGAGACCGGTCATCCAAGCAGCTGGACTGTTTCTCGTTTGAAGCCCAGGGCCGAACAGTATCGGTCTGCAACCCGCCACCCGAGCTGCTTGCACGTCTGTTTCGGAATCGCCGATAAAAATCGACCGACTCAAATTGATCTTGAAGTCGCTCGCGGCTCGTAAGAGCAGCCCTGGCCTCGGCTTCCTGCAAGTGCAAAGGTCCTCCGAACGATGAGGACAATAGTATGCGGAGTGAAGAAGAATTCCATCGTGCGCCAGACTTTCGTACAGTCGAGCCGTGAGTGTTTCAAGATCCGAAATCTTGAGCAATCCCTTCCCGACAGCCGCTTGATTCGAAATCAGTATGAGTGGTAATCCGAGTCGTGCGATCTTCTTAAGCGCCGCTCGGATGCCTGGTACAAAAACGAACTGCGGCCAGTCCAAAACGTAATCGTTGGGCCTTCTAACATTTATCACGCCATCCCGGTCAATAAAAATGGCCGGATCGTCCTCAGTCAAATCTTCATTCGCGAAAACAATTCGCAAGGAGTTAAGAGCAGTCAGAAGATGACTCCTACCTGGTTTGCGGTTGCCGTCCCGCAACCGTGCCCGCCACATCAGCTTCCACGATTTCTGTTTTTGAGTCGGCGCACATCATTAATTCGGCGATCTCGCAAATTACGTGGCCCGTCAGGATGTGGCACTCTTGAATGCGCGGCGTTTCGTCGGAAGGGACTCGAATCGTGCAGTCGGCGACCGCGCTCATGGCTCCGTGCGCTACTCCCGTGAGTGCCACCGTGAACATTGACTTCGATTTCGCGATCTCCAGCGCGCGAACTACATTGCGGGAATTTCCGCTGGTCGATATCCCGATCACGACATCTCCCGGTTTGCCTAATGCCTCGACCTGCCGAGCGAAAACGAGGTCGTAGCCATAATCATTCCCGATTGCCGTAACTGCGGAAGAGTTTACGTTCAACGCCAAAGCCGGCCACGGCGATCGTTCAATTAAATACCGTCCGACGAATTCGGCCGCCAGGTGCTGCGAGTCGGCTGCGCTTCCGCCGTTTCCACATAGCATAATCTTTCCGCCATGGCGAATCGCATGAACGATCCGCAGGGCTACCTCCGTCGCGAGCCGGTGATACTGGGCATCGAGGAGTAATAAATTCTTGACCTGGATGCTGCTCTGAATTCGATCGCGCACTAACTTGTGAATAGACTCGATATCTAACTCTTTCATTGTAGTCAACCTCGTGCCAAAGTTCGTCTCATCAACTCTGAACAGCTCACATTTCATTGTTGGACGGTGGCCAACCCGCGTGGCTGTTGCATTTCGACCGACTGATTTAAACGCGTTCTCCACCAGCTCATTATGTCCCGAAGTGTTATATCGAGAGGAATCTTGGGGTGCCACCCAGTGCACGCTTCAAATTTGGAGTTGTTTCCCGTAGTTACCGGTTCGTCGACCAGCCGCATCAGCTCTGGTCGTTGATTAACGGTGAAAAATACTGAGACTTGCGCGCGGATAGCTTCGATTAACTCCTGCACGGAATAGTTGTTCGAGCCGCCGACATTATATACCTCACCGGGTGTGCAGTAATCGGCCGACGACCCCAGCGCGCCCACGAGATCGCGTACATCAACGATAGACCGGTGGCTCGTAAGGTTGCCGACGGGCATCACAGGGGGACGAATTCCCATCTCGATCTCGACGGCCCTTCGCGCCAAATCGGAACAAACTTCGCCCAATTTTCCGGGACCCGTAGTTTTGAAGATCCGGAGCCTTATTGCTGGAATCGAATCGTTTGTAAAATACTGCAACGCGAGTAAATCCTGCGCGACTTTACTTACTCCGTAGGGATGCGACGGGTGAAGTGGGTGGGTTTCGCGCACGGGCAGATCTTCGGGAGCAATTGGTCCATACTCGGCGCTTGAGCATGCCACAACCACGATCGGTCGGAGTTCCAACGCCCGCAACGATTCGAACAGATTCACAGTTCCGACGACGTTTGACTCGATCGTTTTTTGAGGCTCGACGAGCGAGGTGGTTGGGCAACTCTGGGCCGCCAAGTGGAAAATGCGTTCAGGACCAAACTCCGAGATTAGTTTAGACAGTCGATCGAAATCCCGGACGTCGCACCGCTCGAACGATCCAGAAGATGCAGCTGTTGGTTCTTTAATGTCGATTCCAAGCACGGACGATCCCGCGTTAGCGCAGTATGCCGCGAGAAAACCACCGATAAATCCGCTCGAGCCTGTGATCAGAACTTTCACTATTCCTTAGCCTCAACGTTTGCCAAGAGTTCCTGAGCGCTGCGGTAACGCTCCGGTGTGCCTATGTCGATACACGGCCCAGGGTAAACGAACGCCCTGACGTCTCTTCCCATTTTGAGCCATCGTGGAAGAATTTCGTTTTCGAGCGAAACTTGTCGTCCGGGTGGAACTTCGTTTAGGAAATCTCGCGGCACTAAATATAATCCGGCGTTAATATACTTCGTTCCGGAGCTGACTTGCTTCTCTTCGAACCGAAGCACCTTACCGTTGTTGTCGATTGCAACCGATCCGCAGTCGCTTCGGCCGTCGGTTGGAACTACCACCATCGACACATCGGCTTGTCCCTCGAGATAGGTCGCGGTGAAGCGAGTTAAATTGGCATCTGTGTAACTGTCGCCATTCATGACCAGAACTGTTTCTGAATTCACTTCCGCAATTGCATTCCGCAACGCGCCGCCCGTCCCGAGCGGTGTAGCCTCGGACGAGTACGTCAAATCGAGATCCAGTGCTCGATCTCCGAAGAACGAGCGAATCACTTCTTCGCGGTAGCCAGAAGCTAAAATCACATGTCCGAAACCGTGTCGATGGAGTTGGCGCAGCAACAGCTCCAGAAAAGGGCGGCCGCCGATTGCAACCATAGGCTTGGGCAAGTCTCCGCTGATCCTCTTCAGCCGAGTCCCCGAACCACCGCAGAGAACAATCGCTTCAATCATTCTGTGAATAAACCTCACGCCGTTCTCGAGCGAGCGATTGGTCGTAGGTTTGTTCCGGTTCATATACGACGACGTCGCTCCCTCTTCCCGAAAATCCAAACGGAACGCACAAAAGCTTTTTCAAACGCTTTCTCAAGGCTTCTTTTCTTTCAGGCGCGACGTAAAACAACATGAAACCGCCGCCCCCGGCGCCCAAGATTTTCCCCCCCAACGCACCTGCACTTATCCCCGCCTCGTATATTTCATCCAGAGTTGCGTTAGTGATGCTCTGAGTGAGTGTTCGTTTAATCTGCCACCCGTCGTGAAGCAAGCGGCCGAATTCATCCAGCGACCGGTTCGGGTCGGCCACAATAGATTCGGCTTCTGTCACCATCTGAAGCATGGCGTTCAGTTCATTCTTGCGCTGAGAGGTCAGGCGTATCTGTTCCTTGGCGACATCCGACGCGGTTCGGGCGAACCCCGTAAAATAAAGCGCCAAATGCTGCTCAAGTTGCGCGATCCTATCGGGGGCCGCGAGCACTCGTTTTACCTCGATTGTGCCGTCGGTGTGAAAATTAATGCGATTGAACCCCCCATAGGCTGCGCTGGTCTGATCTTGTGCGCCTACTGCCTCTTGCAACAAGTCCTGCTCGACGCGGATGGCGTCGGCGGCAAGCGATTGTTTATCGCGCATCTGATCTTTAAGCGCGTAGAGCCCTTGCAAGAGGCCAACTGTAAAGGCCGAGCTCGTTCCCAAACCTGTGCGAGCCGGCAGATCGGCGACGTGATGGATTTCCACTCCATCCTCAATTCCAAGAAGTTGTAGACATGCGCGCACCGAGGGATGCTGGATGTCATTGTTGCCAGCGACGTTTTCGACTTTGGAGTACGAGACGCGGCTGTGATAATCAAAAAAAGGCGGCAGCCAACGGGACGTGATGTAGCAGGACTTATTGATAGTCGTTGCCAGTACGGAACCGCCGTGCTCCAAATACCAGACGGGATAGTCGGTCCCGCCACCGAAAAATGAAATGCGCAGCGGAGTGCGTGTGATTATCATCGAGTCGCTCCGAAATTTCTGGTTGCCGATTTAGCAATCGTTCCGCTCATCTTCCAAACCCATCCGCGAATGTTCGGTTCTCAATTCGAAATAGCGCGCTATCCCAGCGCCGGAGCAGCGTCCATTTCAATCGAGGGAGCATAATCTGCGCTCGCTTGGCGAGCGGCCAGCCAAAAATGGCTCTGATCCAGGAGTACTTCCATGATAAGCGAGGCAATTCGAGACAGCCCCCAAGCTCTCTGGCCATTTGTTGCGCTTCGTTGACAATGTCAATTCGTTCTGGATAAAAGAAAACGAGCCAGTTTTGGAGGTATTGCACGCACGCAGCCCGCGTTCTGTCGGTGTCCTCGAGAGAACGCAGATAGCCAATATGCAATTTCATCGAGACCATCTGCGCTACTCGCTTCTTGTCGGAATTGCCGATGTAACTCAAACTGGTCGCTCCAGACGCTCGATAGTAGACAAGCGCTTCCGGAACGAATCTAACCTCTTCGCTAGCGAGGAGCACTCGGCAAAAGTATTCGCCATCATCATCGCCGAGTAACCGCGTATCCCACGGTCCCGCAGCCTCCGCGAGTTCGCGACTCACGAGCCACGAGGCTGTTTGCATGTACAAGTTTTGGCCCATCTTGCGCACTAGCCATTCAACGGGAGATAGGTCGCCCCACAGGGCGCTCGGGATGAATTTCGTCCTGTAATATCGATACATGAAATTACCCCAGCTTCCAGACAGCAATGTTCGTTTGTTTGGAGAATCGCCTAGGGCAGCGATTTGACTGGCAATTTTTTCGGAACCCATTAGATCGTCGGCATCCAGGTACTGAATGTAATCTCCCTTGCTTAGGGAGAGCGCCTTGTTCCGGGTTGCAGCAGCGCCCTGATTCTTGTGAGTCACAACTCGAAGCTGATCCGACTCAAACCCTCGAGCCACTGCCAGCGTTTGGTCGGTGGACCCGTCATCGACGACAATGATTTCCTTTCGCTCCCACGTTTGGGCGATCGCAGACTGCAGTGTGTCGGATATCCACGCTTCGGCGTTGTACGCGGGAATGAGAATGGAGACCAATGGTTTCATGATGCATCCCTCCCTAGTATTTCCAGATATACATTTCGCGTCAGCTCGGCCACAGCCCGCCACGAATGATTTTCTTCGGCGTGCTTCTTGATCGCTTCGCGGTAGTGCGGATTTAAGCGCTTGAAGAGATCGCTCGCGAAATATGTCCGAAGGGCTTGCGCTAGATCCGCGGGGTCGCCGGGCTTGCAAAGAAGACCGGTGCGCCCCTCGATAATCTCTTCGCGAAAAGATCCCACGTCCGTTGCGACGACCGGAAGTCCAAAACTGTAAGCGAGGAAAAGTACGCCACTTTGGAATATTTCCTTATAAGGTAGCACCAGAACATCAGCAGCTTTAAGATAGACTTCCATATCCTGGTCCGGAACAAACTGGATCTTCAGAATGATTTGATCCTGCTTGAAATCTTGCCGTGCAATCCGCTCGATTTCCTCACGGTACGCCTCGGAACCCTTCTTGGGTTCGCCCGCGATGATCAAACGGTAGCCGCCATCAGTCGGTGCTAGCTGTTGAAATGCGGCTAGCAAATATTCAATCCCTTTGTAAGGGCGGATTCTTCCTAAGAAGAGGATCGTCTTTTCATCCGCCCGTACACCGAGTCGGATCTTCGCCTCTATGGGAGTTAGCCCGGTGTCCGGGAACGCGTCGTTTACCGGGTGGCGAATCACCGTCACGGCTTTCGCAGGGATACCAAAATCCTCGATGAGCTCTATTTTCATTTTTTGCGTATGAACGAAGATCGCGTCCGACAATCGGTACTGAATCTTCAATGTCAAACGGTTCAGCAGGGAGTTTTTGCCATCCCTTCGTGCCTGGTTCACGTTATGAGCTGTGAAAGCTATCTTCTTGCGCAGAGTTTTGTAGTACAACATCAAGACAGTTCGATCGAACAGCTCTATCTTATTGTTCCATAGAATATGGAGAAGCCGCGGTTTAGTGCGCGCCGCATATCGCATCAGTAGCGCGTAATACTTGGCCAGGTTTGCCAGCTTTTCTACAAAATTGACTTTCCGCTTCTGATCGCCGCGAAAATTCAAAAATCGCAGGTTTGGCGTAACGTGGAGTTCCGGGCTGTCGATTTCATCACCGCCGATCACATTCACATCCACATTCCTCGCGGCAAGCGCAATCGCCAGTCCATACGCATACGGTCTGTCCTGGCAGCCAGTCAGCAATCCAACGTCGATTTTTGTCAGGGGCTTTGCCCCCAACGTTGCCCCTTGGTCAGCGCCTGCCTCGGCAGGTGAGACCAAAGATCCAGTTGCAAAATTCATTGGCATTAGAACTGCTAGTTCCTTCGGTGCCGCTGCAGAAATTGCGAATCATTCATGGATTTCGAGCCACGTTGCAGCCGAAAGCATACGAATACAAGCCAGAGCGTGATCTGAGATTGACTCGGCTAAGCTAAGACATGACTTAGTCGGTGTTCTATCCAAGACGGCCGTCATCGGCGGATACAAATGTCCGCAGACCTGGAACGGAGCGACCCAGCTTTCGCATTGCCCGAAACAGAAGGGTAAGCGTGATTTCCGAACGACTTATGCCCATTGCTCGCAATTGGCCGATCTTCTCGAACGCGATGAGGAAATTGCGTTTGTAGAGGTTCGTAACCGCCCAGCCATAATACACATCGCGCTGCCGGCACCGGATAGTAATACGAGTGTTTAGGTCCACCCCATTAGGCAGGGCCATCCACTTACGAAGTCGGTATTCGGCATACCCGTACAACTTTTCTGCATGCTGAAATCTCGATTGAGGACTCGTATATGCGTCCGTGAGGCGCGAGTTCGTTGGATTTCTATCGATTTCGATCAAAGGCAGCGAGACGAAACAGAATTTGGTCGCAAGTGCTAGGCGGAATAGGAGATCGATATCTTCTTCATTGCTCATCGATTCGTCGAAGCCGTCGACGCTTAGCAACAGTGCTCTTGAAACTACGAGGCTACTCGGCCAAATTAAGAAGTGCTTTCCCCCGATGTAGTTGATCTGATTCGTAAGGGCGTCAAACTCTTTGGCAGCTTCAAATCCGGCCTCCTCGAAAACAGTCTGTGTCAGATTTGGGTTTCCTGTGTAGGCACCGTTTGTGAAGCAGGCCCCGAATTCTCCGCCAAGGGCCATCATCGCTTCAAGTTGCCGTTCCATTTTTGTTGAACGCCACACATCGTCGCTGTCGAGAAAAGCGATCCAATCGCCCTCCGCTTCGCGGATGCCGCGATTGCGGGCCGATGAAACGCCGGCATTGTCCTGGCGAATCACCAGCACACCGGGTCCGTACCGAAGAGAAATCGCTTCGGCCGAACCGTCGGTCGAGCCGTCGTCAATGACAATGATCTGATCGACCTTAACGGTTTGAGCGAGTACACTTTCAATTGCTCGTGTCACTTGCACCAAACGATTGTAGGTAGGAATGATGACGGAAATTCTCACGGTTAACCTTCGTGATTAAACCGATTCGGTAACAATTGCTGGCCCGAGACCACGCTGGGTGCGACTCGTTAAAGCCGCTAGAAATATCTGTCGCTCGCGCCGATTGAATAAGAGCTGCCAAGCTCCGATCGCGTAGACTGTTGATACGCAGACAGTTGATGTCACTAACAAAGGGTAACTAGGTCGCAGACCCCACGCCGAAATTGCCGTTGCAAAACCCATCAGAAACGCGCAGGACAATAAGTTCCTTCCGAGAAAACTCATATAGCCTGCATAGTGAAGTTGCATTACACGACAAACCCACCACGGCTGCACCACAAGTCGAACGATTAGTGCCGCAATCAACGTCCCCATTGCGACACCGGTGATTCCGAAGCGGCGAACCAGTATCAGACTGAAAGCTAGGTTGGTAACGCCCTCAGCCCAGTTCAGGTAGGTATAGAACCGATGGTTGAAAGTGGCATACAGCAAATCGATCGACGGTTTTTGGGAAACATCCAAAAGCACTGCCAGCGATAACACTACTAACGGCAGGTAAGCATCTTCGTATCGTGACCCCATCCAACGAGCGATAAACGGCTTTCCCCAGCCGATTAACGCGAAGCATACGAAGATCGAAATGCAACACGAGAGTTTCGTGCCGAAGAAGAAAACCTTCTCGATGCCCTCACGATCGCCCGTACCGTGAAGGCGAGCGAAAAGCGGCTGAAGCATGCCTATCGAAACAATTATGATTTGAAGGTAATACTGCGCAAAAACACCTGCGACTCTGTAATGGGTAACAGCAGCAAGCCCGATCAACCCCGAAATCACGAGAGGGTCGATTTGAAATCGGAGCATGTCTGCGAGGTAGGTCAAGAAGGTGTAAACGCTGTAAGACGACAGGCTCTTTGCCACTTTGAGTTCAACGGATTTCGTTTCGATTCGAGCCCAAGACGCCTCGCGTCTCGCGAACCAGATTTGCAACGCAGCCACCGGCAAAGTTGAGATCAGAGTAACCCACGCCAATGCTAACAACCCATCTCCCGCTAAAATCACCCCGACTGCGAGTCCGGTACGCAATGTCAAACCTAGTAATTGCAGCCAGGACTGAATGTCAAACCTAAACCCAGTATAAAGGGTACCTCCGTACACTCGGACCGGGAAACCGATTGCAGCGTTAATCCCCAGTATGGCGATCACGCTACGAAAAATATGAGCGTCGACGGCGTTATTTGAGAACCATGGAGTGGCCCCAACGAGCGCGGCAGTTACCAGCACCGCAATGCCGCCCAATACGAAATTAATTCTTAGCGCGGTGTTAAAGATGGCGCGGCATTCGTCAGGATCGTTTCGCCCGATCGCCAACGATAAGTACTGGGAAACGGCACTCGAAAGTCCGAAATCTAGAACGCTGTAATAACCGATAAACGCGGCCGCTAAGGACCAGAATCCATAAACGCGATCACCGAGGTGATGCACGATGAATGGCATCAAAAAGAACGATGCGATGGCTGCAGCCACCAGGTTACCGACCTGCAGAACCGAACCTGACAGCAGCCTGCGCCCCACAGACGTGAATTTTCCCGTCATAATTTAATTGCGCCCAAGTGCCGAGCCCCCTGGCATCGCGTCACGTATCTCTTTGAAATGACAAATTTCGCCGCACATCAGTGGAGTTGGCCTTGTGCCACGAGTCGACGCACGACGACATATGCTCCAAATTGGCTAAGGTGGTTCGTATCGTCCATCATCGGAAGCTTATGGGCCGCATCGGCGTATTCGGTGCAACTGTCCGAGTCGCATATCTGCTGATAGAGGGAAATGTAAGGTACATGCCAGACGTTCTGTGACAAAGCCTGCATTTCCGCATCCAATGGCGCAATACTCGAGACGCGATGTTGATTCGCGAGATTGGGCTTATTCCAAGCAATGGAGTAGGCGAGGAGCCTGGGCAGCGGCCCGTCATATTCCGGCACGGGACCAAAAACGGTTACTGGCACGTTATGCTGCTTGGCCCATGTTACGGTTGCGGTAAGTTCGGCTAAATCTCTCTGAGACCATCGCCCGACCAAAAACAACTTCTGTCCGGGATGGGTCGGCAGATAGGTCTGAAACATATAGGTCATCATCCTCATGCAGTCCGGATTATGCGCAGGGTGGAGGAGAGGTCTGCACCCGAAGGTGCTGGCTTGCATGACATTCGAACCCTGGAGAGAGGAAGAGAGCGCGGACCAAAGCATTGCGGAGTGACTGTCACCGAGAAGGAGATCGTTTTCTTTGCCGCTATCGTCCTGGCGAAGGCATAGATTGTAGTCATATTTTTCGAAGTGATAATCGGAGGTGATAAAGCATCCGGTCCGAATAATTTCTTCGTTATCGTGGTGTTCAGATGCGACCTGAACGGCAGCGGCGGGAAAACGCCATTTAAATCCTCCGGCAAACACGGTCCACGAGGAAAACGCCAGTAAAATCAACATGACCGCACCGGCCAGCGCGAAGAGCGGCCGCCCACTCAGACGTAAGGAGCCGCTGCGAAAAGGACGCTCTATGAATCGCCAAGAGAGAACCGCGAGCAAGAACGAAAGGGCGATTTCAATTACCATGTCGAATCGATGCGCGAGGAGCAACGCTGGATAGCGGTTCGACGTGATTGCACTTACGCCGATAAAAACACCCATTTGTTGCAAAACGATAACCGGCCAGTGCCAAAGATATAGTGAGTATGAGATTAGCCCCACAAAGACCAAAGGCCTCCACGACAATAATCCGGCTGCCAATGACGGACCGGCTTCCCCGGCTCCGATAATAAGAGCCGATCCAGCGCAAGGCGCCAAGGCACTGAAACCCGGAAACAGCGTGTCCTGGTCATAAAAGAAAATCGCGAACGCAATCAATGCTATACCGGCGATTGTTACAAGATTCCGCTCCCACACTGACTGCAGTCGCGGAAAAGTTCCTAGAGACAAGATGGTTCCCAGCAACATTTCCCATGCCCGTGTGTAGGGCATGTAGAAGGCGGTTTCTCGATTGTGCGATACGACAACGATGCTGGCCAGTAGCGACGCAACAAAAAGAATCAGCACCGATACGCGCAACCGATTCGGAAACGTCTTGCGGACTAACACGAGAAATAACGGGAAGAGGATATAAAACTGTTCTTCGACTGCCAACGACCAGGTGTGTAGCAATGGCTGCGAAGTTGGTGAATCAAAATACCCGGAATGACGCCAGAAGTAGAAGTTCGAAGCGGATGCCGTGGCGGAAAGCAACGACTTGCTGTAGTCGACTAGTTCCGCAGGCAGCAGATAAATAAAAGCAAAAATGGTAAAAATGGCCAGCATCCCAAAAAGCGCGGGAAAGATGCGCCGGATTCGACGTTCATAAAAGCCGATGACTGAGAAGCGCGACTCGGCGATTTCGGAAAAAACGATGGAACTAATTAGATAGCCGGAAACTACAAAAAAAACGTCGACGCCGACGAATCCGCCCGGAACCAAGCTCAAGCGAATATGGAATGCGAGCACACTCAGGACGGCGATGGCCCTAAGACCGTCGATATCGGCGCGGTACCTTAGTGTAGTTCCGACACAAGGTACCGCACGCCCAGTCTTCCTGACCTTCTCATTCTTATCCATCGCGTAAGGCTCGGATTCGTGTTTGAACGGATTTTAATGTTCGCCGCAGAAACGGAAGTCGTTACGAACGATATGGCAAAGCGGATGCCTGCGCAATCAAAAGTGCCGGAGCCTTGCACCGAGGACTGGCTGGACGGCGATGTCGAGTTCGGCTGGGTTTCGGCGTCCATTGAGGGGCGGAGACATTCGCGCGGCCAATTCCGCGCTTTGGGTTGAAACCGGAGCTGGAATTCCGCGTTGTCGCGCGGAACGGCGGTCTGCCATCTTGCTCCGCCCCTTGAAGATTTACCATTGAAGCGAACCTGCTGGAGCCTGCGACCGCGAGCAGCAAAAAGAACCACATAGGCCCAAGCATTCGGAACCCGGCCTCGGTTAGGCTGTAACAAAACGCGGCAGCGACGTAAGCTAGCATGAGGCTGCCGAACACCGGATCCTGACGAAACGCTTTTACTGCGCGTTGATAGCCGCTGATTAAAATGGCAATGATAAGTCCCACGCCCACCCAACCCAGGTTCAGGTAAACCTCAAGGTAGCCATTGTGTGCTTCGTTTACGTGCATGTACTGAGAAAGACGGTTCCATACCTTGTTCAATCGCGGTCCAAGCCAGAAACTCTCGAAGCCCGCTCCGATAAGCCGGTTTGGAACCACCGGCATCACTGCGGCCCAAATCTCCGTGCGCCCAGTTAAGTTCGATTGTCTGCCCAACGCATGCGTTACGCCGGCCTGGCCACCAAATAGCATCGCCAGTCCTGCGGCGAGCACGATCATTGCGACAAGCGCATGTACCCGCCCGGGCTGGCGCCGTATAAAAGGAAACTCCATCGCGACAATGAGTACGGCACCCAGAACAAAACACGCTAACGAGGTAGCTGAATCAGCCATCCCCAATAGCGTGAAGCCGAAGGCGAGTAGCACTCCTTGGGCGAATAGTTGCCGCCCTCGATTGGGCCCGCTCTTGGCGCGTAGCAGCGCGACAAAATTCCAAAGCGTCCCGAGACATACGACAAGGAGTACAACTCCAAGAGTATTTTTGTTTGTCGTCACTCCCGTATTCATTGCCTCTCCATCTGGAGTGTAGCCCTTGCCGAGGTTCACGTAATATTTGATAAAAAGTACAGAGGTCGGGAGCAGGAGAAAGCCGAGGCGAGAGAACATGCGTCGAAGAGCGGCTATTGGCTGGGCGTCCGTCAAGATAACGAGAGCGAGCGCTAAGTCGCCCGTCGCCTTAACCCATCTTTTCAGCGCGATGCCCGGAAAGTCGGACCAAAGAACACTGACCAAGCAATAGAGGAAATAGATTAAGATAGGCCAATTTGCAGCGAGAAACTGACGTGTTCTCTCGCCGCGTTGGATCAAGACCGCTAAGGCGGCTATCAAAAGAACCCCAAAAAAGACAGCGTCTATCGGGCTACCGTCAAGTTGTGTGTCGGTCCCAGCCGCGGGCTCGATGCCGACCCAGGCCGACACAGGGCGCGACCCGAGAATCAATAAGTACAGCACGGGCAGCCAAAGCGCTTTGGAAGGGCGAACTGAAGCGTCTCGATTGAGATAGAAAAGTCCGGCGATTCCCATAGCACAGATCAGACTGGCGATAGATGGATTCATTTTAATTAAGTGTCAAAGTCGATCCGAACTGGTAACGCGACTTCACGAGGCGTCCACGAACAGCCGGTGAATCAACTCCAGAGAAAGCAGCCGGTGGATCTCTGTGGTGTAGTTGCGATTCCCTTTTAGATGGCCGCTGACAATTTTTTCGACGCCCTTTCGGTCAACGTAAGGTCGCGCCAAGGATCGGGGATCGAGCAGCATTTCCCGGACGTATTTTGCGAGAATTGTCCGGTACCACCAGCGAAAGTGGAAGAGCTTGTGGCGGCCCATCCACAGGCGCTCCAGATGAAGCGGTGCAAACGTGTGATCCATTTTAGCGACCCATTGCGGCATGCCGTAATCATAAGCGTACTCGGCCTTGAAGGTGAATTCCAGGTAGGCGCGATTCACGGCCTTGGTGAAAGCGTTGTAGTGTCCGAGGCCGCGGTCTGTGCGCAAGTGGGCTAACGCGGGACTGCCTTCCTCGATGAGGCGCATGCGCACATCCTCGCCGTGCTCAACTTTCGGCGCGCGAAAGACGGTGCGGACGATTTCATTGTCGAGATAAGGCGAGCGCAGAGTCAGCTGGCTCTGCTCAAGCATCAGGACGCCGAAATGATATGTGGCCGGCTGCGTGAAAGCCGCCAGACTCGTGCGATGCCCGCGCAACAGGCTCCGATAGCTTTCCGCGGCACGTAAGACTTCAGCGAACATTTCTTGGCTGAAGGGCTCCGGCGAAGGCATAACGGCCTTGAACATAACCGACTTGCGGATAATTTCGCTCCCGAACGTGCCGACCATGCGCACCGGAGCAATCTGCCGCGCCATTTCGTTGTTCCAAAGATCCACGGAACGGCTGATATCCACGCAGCCGTCGGTCAGGTAGAGCGTACGTTCGGCGTAGTGCGGGAAGCGTGACAGACAACGCTCGTCATCCGTGATGACTTGGTAGGGTTGGCCACAGATTTCCGCTACGCGGCGTGCCAGATATACGTCCTGGTTCTCGCGGTACATGCTGCCAAAGGTGTAACACGGCAGGGAGTCAGGAGGCGCTTTGCGCCACGCCATGATGATGCGCGTGTCGAGGCCGCCGGTGAGCGAGACTCCGATGCGCTCTTTACCATCGAAATAGTGCGGCAGGGCTGTCGCGAACGCGTCGCGCAAGTGCTGATAGTAGCTGTCGGAGTCGAGCGGTTCTTGTTCCTCCCACTCCTTGGGGTCGAAATAGGCCGATTTTTTTTCGATAGCGCCGCCGCGAAAGGTCCACGCGGAAGCGGGTGGCAGAGTGTAAATTCCCTTGAAGAGCGTACGATTTTCTAGGACGCAGCCGAAGGAGATGTACTCGCCGAGGCCACGCGGATCCGTGCTGCGCAGCTCGGGCCGGACTTCGAGAATTGCTTTCGCTTCCGCCGAGAAATAAAACGCGTCGTCCGCTTCGTGGAAATAGACCCGTTGCAAGCCGAAGCGGTCATTGAAGAGCGTT
>Ga0302306_10000095_pt1 | contig 68605 bp, 66 predicted proteins | sample III_Palsa_E3_1_FD_198761 | JGI IMG/M metagenome (GOLD analysis project Ga0302306, IMG submission 198761) | Peat permafrost microbial communities from Stordalen Mire near Abisko, Sweden - III_Palsa_E3_1 | ecosystem: Environmental > Terrestrial > Soil > Palsa > Peat permafrost | place: Sweden...
GGTTTTGCGGCCGGTGTTGCCGAGTTGATCGTGCGAGGTCAGCACCATGAGTATTTCCATGTTCCTTCTCTCCCCATGCTCCTTTGGATTTTCTTTCGTTTAAAACAAACGCAGACTGGCGCAGCAGGCGAAGCGCGGTGCGTTCGCGGAACCAGCAGGCGCCCGGGCAGCGAAGGCGCTGCACAGTTGGAGCTTGGAGACGAGGATTTGGATGCAGAGGATTTTACGGCCAGTCAGATATTCAGGTTACCCCGGATTGCGCTGGCCGGCACTCGCGGACTTGGACCGGAGCGGCGCGCTGGCGTGCTCGCGTTTTAATTCGTCTTCGGCGGCGAGCCAGTTCTCGATGGCCGAACTATCTTCTCCGCGAGCGAGATAAAGCTCATAAGCCCTGGTCTCAATCTGATCGCGCGTCGGGAAATCGTCTTCGGTGTGTGCCATGATGGGTGCCTCCCGAAGGAAGTCTATTCCGCTGATATTCCCGATGCAATATTTTATTTACTGTATCGATATATTAGTAACTCAAGAATATACGGCAGGGGCGACGCGAGCGCGTCGTCATTTGGGTTTGGATAGCTGCTCGGCGATGGACAGCGATTCGATGGCCTCCTTTAAGGAGGTTTGAGTCTCAATGAGGGCGAAATTGACGCCAAGGTCGCTGGAGCGGGGCAGGATCGCGTTGATCGTGGCCAACGCGTGTTTCACCTCCATCAGCGCGCGGTGAATGCTGAGGTTCGGTTCGGAAGGCGTTCCGGCGGCGGTCATAGTTGATGCCTCATTTGGACTGCGAGATGGGCTCGCGTCTGAGGCAAAAGGGTGCGGGAAATGGGCGGTGATATAGACCGAACGTACTGGGAAGTTCGGATACGTTCCCGGACAACCAGAAAACACGATAGCGGCGGTCAGAGCTGAGCCTCAAACTACCCGTGCGTCCGGCCACGTCAAACCATGCCGGGGCGAGCATCGGAGCGGCCGGTGTTAGAAAGCCGAAGTAGATCCGAATCGTATCGCGTGCATTTGTCCGTTTAAGTATTGATATGCTCAGAGTGTGAAATATGTTGCATATGGCCGACACTGGGCGTTTATATCAACTCGAGTTTAATTGGCGCTAAATCAGATGATTGGTGTTGCTAGTGGCGTGCTCTTTTCGTTTGGAGATTGGCGTGCGGCGAAGATTGCGGCACAGTTTCGATCGTCTTGTGGCAACTGCAAGAGGAGGATTTGAAATGACGAAGCGCCAACTGCTCGCAGCCATAGTTGTGGCACTCGGGGCCCTCGTTTCAGCTAGTGGGATGCGCGCCGACGCCATCAATGGCAGCGCGACAGGTCTGGCAAGTCCGACGCAGACGATCACCTTTGGCGAGATCGCCTTACCGGTGAATACAATGGTCACTACCCAATACTCCGGCCTGGGTGTGTCGTTTTCGCCGAACGGGTACTACGACCCGCAGATAGGATACGGTTTGACCAACGATATCGGTAATTTCACGTTCACCACCCAGCCGGCCTTTGTCAATCCTTTCACGATGTTGTTCTCGACGCCACAGACGGCCGTGGACTTCCAGATGGCGGGCGACGGTACCCCGTTTCTTTTTCAAGCCTACCTGGGCGGGTCGTTGGTCGACTCGTTCACCAGCACCGTTGGCTTTCCGAGTCCACTACTCTACTACGGATTCGGCAACGATGATTTCAACTCGATCAAAATCACCCAGGCAGGCGCCGGCAGCGGGCCTTACTGGCTGATCGGGAACGTGCAGTTCGGCGTTCCGGCCGTAGCCACGGCTCCGGAGCCGAGTTCAATCCTATTGCTCGGAATCGGAATCGTCGGGCTCGGATTTAACGTGCGCCGCCGGCGGACGGTTAACTACTAGGCCGAAAGTTTTTGGACCAGGAATTTCTGGACGAAGTCGTGATCCGGGGGGGAAGGCGAAAGCCTTCCTCCTTTTTTTTTGCGCGAGACGAAAATGGGAGAGAAATCGCTGGCGAGTGGAGGGATTTTCAACGCCGCTTCAAGGTTCCATCCGAAAAGCCCCACCCTTCCAGAAGCGGGATGGATCGGCCATCCGGACTGTCAAGTCGCGGGCCTGGGCGCCCGTTGAAGCGCGAAAAGGCGAAATTAACTCTGCTTACGCCATTTAGCAGAAATCGTGAAATGTGGGCCAAATCATCATGCATTAATACGCGGGACAGCAAATCATATCGACTAAATGAAATTTCGCGGGCTGATGTGATTACTTTGGGGAACGTTTTGTGTGGATATATCCAGCATCCTGAAATTAAATCCCTGGGTCCCGATGGCGAGAAATGCAGCGCAGAAACGCGCGGTCTACTTCGAAGAATTCCAATCAGAGGCGGCCTTCATCACCCAATCGGGAAAGAAATTTCACGATTTGAGCAAGGACAGGATGATTTTATCGAAAATATCGAGGATGCATGCATTCGATATGGCGGTGGGCGCGGCGTGGCGAATGAAACTTTGAAAGCGGAAATCAGAAAGCTTGGATTACGAAAAACAACGAAGGAGACGGGGCTCGACAGGAAAACGATACGTGCCGTTCTCAGTGGGAAAAAAGTAAAGGTCTCCACGCTTGCAAAGGTCGTCAACGGATTCCGTGGAGGCTAAACCGTGATAAGCGCGCTCACCTGGACAAGTGGGTTGTAGTACCCAGATGTCCGGTGAGCCGGCTTTATCGGGAGCAGGAAAGGTCAGGCGTGAGACGACTTGTCCGGATGGGACACTTACGAAAGTGACACATACCTACCCAACAACTCTGACCCCTCGTGGTAGGATTTCTGGCATGAAACACCTACAGGTCATTGTGGCTTTGTTCTGTCTGCTTATAACTGTCGATGTTAATCCCGGCTTCAGCGGGGCATTGAAAGCCTTTCCGTCAGAAGAAGTTCAGAGTCCTCAGGCACTGTGGGAAGTCGATCTCTCGAAGTTTGGATATAACGAACGATTAACCGAACCGTTCGACAAAACCTATCCGCATCCGGTCACATGGACGGCTCGACAGTCATTGAGTTTCACGACAGAAAGTGTGATCGCAGCGACCTTCGAAACGCACATTGAAAATAGCGGTCCCTCGGTTCATGGCAAGTCGCTGCCGACCGATCCTTACCAGATGGTGGCGCTGTTTCTGACTGCCGAGCGAGGTGAAGCAATTTCGAAAGGTGACTGGCCGTTAAACCCTTCCACGCGTACTTCCTATTTCTTCCCAGCGCAGAACGGGCGATTCGTCCTGGCCATGGGGAATGTCCTCACCCTTTATTCTCCGGACATGAAAGCAATCCGAGAGCGGACAGTCCCTGCCTCCTATGGGGAATTGCTAATGGCCTTTGCGAGTCCAGATGCGGAAACGTTTCTGATTCTCTATGTCGGACTCGCCGAAGACAAATATGCGTGGAAGCTTGATCTCATAGACTCCAGCCAGCTGTCTGTTCTCAAGTCATGGACGGGCGAAGACGCCAAACCAAAATGGTCGCTGTGGGGAAACGAAATAGCGCGTTTTTCAGAACACGGTATTCAGATCGAATCTACTAGTTCAGGTCCCAAGGACGTCCTCACCCCAACCAATAAGCTCTGTGGCTACCAAAGCCTTGTTAACCAGACCACGATAGCATTTAGCAATCTTGACAAACATGGTTGCAACACAGTGACACTGATTTCAACGGATGGAAATACTCTTCAGGAGTTGCATTTCGAGCCGAACGCACTGGTCGGAGCCGCTCTGGCATCGCGGAACGGAAAAGTTTTTGCAATCAAAAGACTTAGATCGCAGAGACCGCCGTGGAAGCCTGTGGCCACAGTATTCGAACTGGGGAACGACACCCCGCTCCTAACTGTCGATTTTCCCGAGGTAAAGCCTGACAGCCCTGAATTCGGCGTTCCGACGGACGGATGGAACAGAATGGCTCTCTCGCCCGACGGCGATCTTCTGGCGGTTCGCAGTGGCCCGATTGTTCGAGTCTATCGAGTTCCGCAAACCGCACAATGATTCTTGACTGGCTAGCACGGTCTGGAGCACACGCCATGGCGGAGTACACGCAGAAAATCGCACTACTTTTTTGTGCGCTCGCACTGGTTACGGCGAACTGCAACGCGCAATCTGCAAGCCGGAGCCCGGTCGTAAGTAATTCTCGACAGGCGCTTCTGAGCGCCCTCTCGTGGCTCCCTGCCGATACCGAAACGCTATTGGTTGCAAACGGACCATTCTCGATGCCCCCGATCAGTGGCGACGACGATGACGAGAAGCGAGACCGCGTGGTTTCGCAGAAGGAGCTTCGCGCGCAGTTCCAAGCACTGCCGATAAGCCTCTTCGGATTGAATAGCCACCTGCTTCAAAGCCGCATGGTTGGTAGGGAAATTACCATTGCGTTGGAGGGGTCCCGTCACTTTCGAACTCCGCGCGCCTTGGGTGAAATGCCGTACGAAGGCTGCGACATCGTTGTCTTTGCCCGCGACATTACCGAGCTTAGAGAAACGTTTATGAAAGAATCGGCGGATTCAGTGTCAACCCGCGAAGTGATAGATGGTCAGCTAGTAACCGTTTTTCAGAACAAAATGGAAGAGGATGTGTGGACATTTTTCGTGGCCTTTCCCAAACCGAACGTTGTGGCAATCGCCACGAACCGAGACTATTTGAGCGAGGTGCTGGCCAGAATCGGCGGCGCATTCGGACCGAGAGCTCTACCTGACGATTTACCGGAATGGAGATATGTCAATTTGCGCGCCTCTTGCTGGGGCTTGCGACACTACGACAAGAGTCAGTCGGAGTCCGATCCCTCGTCACCGTTCGCGGGAGAAGAATCCGCAAGCCTTATAGCCGACGATCAGGCGATTGGGATCGTTTTCAATTTCGAGCCCGGCCCGTATCGGGCGGCGAACATCGTCTACCTTTCTGGCGATAAAGCTATTCTGCCCGAAGTCAAGCAACGGTTTTTTCCCTCGGAAGCAGACCCCGAATCTACCAAAGATCTGCACGTCCAGTTCCGTCAGCTCTCACCCGGAGTGGTGCAAAGTTCATACATGCTCGCCCACTCGGAGTCAGTCTTCTTTTTCCTCTTCGTCTTAATGGCGGCCGTCGGCCACGGAGTATATCTGTAGGTCGGTGTTGTGAGCCAAGATTCATTGGAACCGCGCGGTCATCCAACACATCGCGACTTCCTGACTCCAGATCGGAATCTCGTTCGATCAGAATATGAAGGAAATGCGCCTCATGGGATGAGGGTGTCCCAAACTTCGCCGATATTTAATAGGATTTTATCGCGCCCACGCTATCCGAACAGAATACAAATCCGGGAACGATTCGGAAAAGCGGCAGTTTCGCCCTCCCCGTTCACCTGTCCCGCGAGCGAATTGACGCGAAACTCACCCAGGGTGGTCCCTTTTTACCGTCCCTATCCGCCATCCCTGCGGCGAATTGACCGGGATTTGGGGCGCGCCTATACTGGAATTCTGGGGATTACGAAGCGAAGGAGACTGTGGCCGTGGAAAATCCTGTCATTTTGAGTGCGGTGCGGACGCCGATTGGGAAATTTATGGGCGGGCTAGCGCCGTTGTCGGCGACGGAATTGGGCGCGAAAGTGGTGGCGGAAGTGGTGCGCCGGGCGGGGATTGAGCCGGGGATTGTGGACGAAGCGATCCTGGGAAACGTGGTGCAGGCCGGGCTGGGGCAGAATCCGGCGCGGCAGGCGGCTTTGCGCGGCGGGTTGAACCCACGCGTGGCCGCGATGACTATTAATAAGGTATGCGGATCCGGGCTGAAGGCGGTGGGGCTGGCGGCGCAGGCGGTGCAGCTGGGCGAATCGGAAGTGGTGGTGGCGGGCGGGATGGAGTCGATGTCGAACTGCCCGTATCTGCTGAAGGGCGCGCGTACGGGATTCCGGCTGGGCAATCAGGAAATGATCGATTCGATGATTAATGATGGATTGTGGGACGTTTACGAGAATTACCACATGGGCGTGACCGGCGAGAACGTGGCGGAGAAATATAAAATTTCGAGGGAGGAGCAGGACCGGTTCGCGTTCGAGAGCCATCAAAAGGCGATTCGGGCGATCAAATCGTGTTTCTTTGGCGAGCAGATTGTGCCGGTGGCGATTCCGCAGAAGAAAGGCGATCCGGTAATTATTAAGACGGATGAATCGCCGCGCGAAGATACTTCGATGGAGGCGCTGGGCAAGTTGAAGCCGGCGTTCAAGAAAGATGGGACGGTGACGGCGGGGAATGCTCCGGGAACGAATGATGGGGCGGCGGCGGTGATTGTGACCAGCGAAGCGAACGCGGTGAAGCTGGGAAAAAAGCCGATGGCGCGGATTGTGGCGCAGGCGGTGAGCGGCGTGGAACCGAAGTGGGTGATGATGGCGCCGGTGGAAGCGGTGGAGAAGCTGCTGGCAAAAACCGGATGGGATCGCGACAAGGACGTCGACCTGATTGAATTAAACGAGGCGTTTGCGGTGGCGGCGATTGCGGTGACGCGCGAGCTGCGGCTGAATCCGGAAAAGGTAAATGTGAATGGCGGCGCGGTGGCGCTGGGGCATCCGATTGGGGCGTCGGGCGCGCGGGTATTGGTGACGCTACTTTATGAACTGCAGCGGCGAAATTTGAAGCGCGGCATTGCGGCGCTCTGTTTGGGCGGCGGGAATGCGGTGGCGCTGGCTATTGAGCGGATGTAATGGAACGGTGCTTGGCTGACACGCCTCCGGTGGTAGTTTGGTATGGCGATGATCCCGTGGTTTTTGGCGCCATCCTTGCACGTCTAAAAGAAAGTCAAATTCCAACGTACGACATGGCAGCTCACTCTCACCTGATCAGTTACGAACCGGGAATGTTTCGGCCACAATACGCAATCTTCGTTCATGCAGATCAAGCCGAGGAAGCACGGGAATTCATAACCGAACTTCTGGACAAATCGTCGCGGCAAGCGTGATTTCGGGACTGGAGGGTTGATGTCGGTTGATTCGATCAAGACGGTAGCGGTGCTGGGCGCGGGGACGATGGGGAATGGGATCGCGCATGTGTTTGCGCGTTCGGGGTACCGGGTGATTTTGCGGGACGTGGAGAACAAATATCTCGACCGCGGGATTGAGACAATCACCAAGAATCTCGACCGCGAAGTGAAGAAAGGAAAAATTACGGAAGCGGATAAGCCGAGGGTGCTGGGACGGATTGAGGCGACGACCGATGCGGGTGCGTTGGCGGCTGCGGATTTTGCGGTGGAGGCGGTGCCGGAGAAGTTGGATTTGAAAGTGCGGCTGCTGAAGGAAGTGGACGCGGTGTTGCTGCCGGGCGTGATTCTGGCGAGCAATACTTCGTCGATTTCGATCACGCAGCTGGGCGCGCAGACTTCCCGGCCGGAACGATTTGTGGGGATGCACTTCATGAATCCGGTGCCGGTGATGACTTTGGTGGAAGTGATTCGCGGATTGGCGACCAGTGACGAAACATTTCAGACGACGGTGGCGCTGTGCGAGAAATTAGAAAAGAAACCGGTGGCGGTGAACGACGCGCCCGGATTTGTGTCGAACCGGGTGCTGATGCCGCTGATCAATGAGGCGGCGTTTACGGTGATGGAAGGCGTGGCGACCCCGGAAGCGGTGGACGCGGTAATGAAATTGGGGATGAACCATCCGATGGGGCCGCTGGAATTGGCGGACTTAATCGGGCTGGATGTGTGCGTGAATATTTTGGACGTGCTGCAAACGGGTTTTGGCGATCCGAAGTACCGGGCTTGTCCTTTGTTGCGGAAATATGTGTCGGCGGGGTGGTTGGGGCGGAAGTCGGGACGCGGATTTTATAAATATTAGGCGTGACGGTGGCGTCGTGGGGAGTGCACGAACGGCGCGGAGGACGCGCAATCACGAAGCTCCGACCCCTCTAAGCCCGCTCCTTCCTTTGCGATGTTTCGGCACGGCTGAGGCCGTGCGCTGACGAAAGGCGGATTTGCGGCGGGCGTGGTTCGAGCGGGATGAGGCGCAGTTTTCGGCGCGGGAGCGTGAAAAGCAGATCCTTCGCGGCGCTCGGGATGACATTTGGTTTGGTGTTGGGCACGACGAACGTGCCGTTTTGACGTGACATTCGGAACCACCTCCTTCGATTAGTTTCTTCCCGCACTCAACCAGGTTGGATGCGCGAGCGTCAGAGCGGATACATCGCTGCGCTTCCTTGTTGCGTCAGGGCAGGCTTGATGACAGTCGCGTTAATTTGAGGGCGAGATTTTAGATCCCGCCCTCAATGAGTTGGAGACAGCTTCTTCTTTACTCGTTTTACACCGGTCTACTTCGCCTGAATTCGAACTACGGCAAATAAAATCACAGCGAGCGCAGGAAATTGAGGAGGTCCTGTTGCGCTTGCGGTGGGAGGCGGTTGTAGTTGCTGATTACTTTGCTGGCTTCGGAGCCTTGGCTCGAATGCTGCTGGATGGCGTTGACCAATCCTCCATTCGCTGGACCGGAGCGGCCATCGTGCAGGAAGAACACGCGCTGGCCGACGCCCCACAGCGGCGCGGTGCGGAATTCGTCGCCGGCGGCGGCGCCTTGGGAAACATTGTCGGCAAGCCCGGAACCCATGTTGTGGACCAGCAAATCGGAATATAGATTTGCGGGTTGATTGCTGAGCGCGGCGGTGAAGCTGGAGCCCGCGGTTTGGAGTGACGGGGTGTGGCACATGGTGCAGCCGACCGCGCTGAACATGGCCTGGCCATTTTGAATGGAATGCGCGGAAGGACTGTTGGGAATGCCCGCAGCGGAAGGAGCAGGAGGAGCGAGGAAGCGCGAGAACATGGCGAAGGCTACGACATCGCTAGTGACAGCGGCGCCGGAGCTGTTGAAATTAGTCTGATCTTCCGGCGTCGGGTTGTAGAGACACGAAGCCGGAGGATTAGCGCGTTTCGTCTGGAAGAGTTCGTTGGTGACGCCCATTTCAACGTTGTAGGCTTCGCCGGCGAAAATCTCGAGAGATTTGTTTTGAGCTTTCCAGCCGAAACGAGTTATGGAACCGTCGTTGCCGCTGTAGTTGGGATGGCCGGAGATGCCGAGCGCGGACTTGGCTTGAGCGTTCGCGGCCATGTTGGCGAGGATGGTGGCGTCGGCGATATTTTCGAGCAGGCCCGCGCCGAAAGTGGGCGTGGGGATGCGGAAGATCAAATTATTCTCGCGCTGCGCCTGGGCGAAGTTGGGCTGAGACATTCCGCAGCCAACGGCGTCGCCACGACCGGCGATGGAGAAGACGTCGTGCACGCCGCCGTCGGCGACTTGAGTGTTGACCGAGCCGTTGGAATTAACGGCGTAGGGGAAGCGAGCTTCGCGCACCGGACCATCAGCGGTGATGAAGAAGGGAACCTGGTTCGCGGCGCCGTAATCGTAGCCGACGGTGGTTTGCGGATTCTGGCCGATAAATGGATACGCGGTGGCGCTGGGGCTGGTGCCGCCGACCGTGGGCTGGGCGTGACAACTGGCGCAACTATTGGAATTGTATCCGGGACCGAGGCCCGAGCCGGGTTCGCCGGGCGCGGTGCCGCTGACCGAATCGATTTGCGTGAAGCGGGCGAGGCCGTCCTGGAAGAATTGGAGCTGCGACGGGGAGAGGGTAGAGAGCGGCTGGCCGGCGTTGACGCTGCCGGCACGCACGCCGGGATCGCGCGCGGTTGAATTGTTGCTGGTGGTCGAGGTGGAACCAGTATTGTTTTGGGGCAGCGCGACGGTGGTCAGCGCGGACGAGAGAATGAGCGAGGCGAGCGCGAACGGAAATCTAAAACGCTTTCCGAAATGCATTTCGTTCCTCCTTCTTACGGACTTGCGGCGGACGGACCGGCACAGACTTGGCGGGCGCACTCCCTGCTTGAAACCTTGGAGTTAAATGGCGGGGTGAAATAACTCGCGGACGGTTTTAGCTGCTTTTGTTTTCGGTGGTGCAGAACGTACAACCTATCTGGTGAGCGAGACGATACTGCGGACGAAAAAAGTACACAAGCTGGCAACGGTACAGTTTTGGTACAGCGAACAGAAGGTGGCCGCAGGGTAGGTGTGAAAAAGCGAAGGGCCGGCACTACGTCATAGGAATCTTTTTCCAGGGCGCCAAGGTCTGCTTTCCATTTTTAGCTAAGGTGACGTGGTGGCCGCGCTGCTCCAGAATGAGCTAGGCCCGGGCTTGGTTCACTTTGGTTGTTTTCGGCCAGAAGAATGCGAAGAGGTCGTGGATTCTCACGAACGGAATGGCGGGTGATCAAGCTGCGGCCGGACTTTTCGCCCGGAGTATTCCCCAAAGCCATGAGAATGGCGTCGAAGAGGTCCGATTCTCGGATTGGCTGGGTGAGGTACGCAGCGATTCCCAGATCGCGACAACGAGCGGCATCCCCACGAATGCCGGTGGAAGTAAGCATCAAGAGGATGGCGGCGGAATAATCGGGATTTTTTCCAATCTGCTGGGCTAAGGCGAATCCATCCATGTCTGGCATGTGGGCGTCAAGGAGGAGCAGTTGAAATTTCGGGTCCGTTTTCCCGGCTCGATCCAAGGCGGCCAGCGCGTGTGCACCGTCGGCGACGGCGATGGGCTGCATGCCCCAGCTGGAGAGCATTGTAATCAGGGTTTGGCGATTGGCGGGGTTGTCGACCGCAACCAGCACGCGAACGTCCTTCAAAGAATTCGGCGCAACACGCTGGATGTTTTTGGGGGGAGTTTGCTGAGTCGCCAAGCGAACCGTAAAGTGAAATCGGCTACCGTGGTCAACTTCACTTTCAACCCAAATCCGCCCGCCCATGAGTTCCACCAGCCGAGAGGAAATGCTGAGGCCGAGTCCGGTGCCGCCATACTCACGGGTCATCGATCCATCGGCCTGCGAAAAAGGCTCGAAAATGAGCGCTTGCTTGTCGGCCGGGATTCCAATACCGGTGTCCGAAACGATGAAATGCAGCAGCACAGTGCCGGCGTTCTCGGACTCTATTTTGACCCGCAGGAAGACTTCTCCCCGATGGGTGAATTTGATCGCGTTTCCGACGAGGTTGACGATGATTTGGCGAATGCGTCTGGGATCACCTACGAGTGCGTCGGGAACGTCGGAAGAAACATCAAACGAAAGTTCTAACCCTCGTTCGAGCGCGCGCAGGTCAAACGTCTTCAGGGTGTCGACCAGGCTGTCGCGCAGATTGAAGTCGATGGGATCGATTTCCATGTTTCCGGATTCGATCTTGGACAAATCCAAAATGTCATTGATCACGGTGTGCAGGGATTCCGCCGAAACTTTCACCATGGTCAATTGTTCCCGCTGGTCGGGGTCGAGACTGGTGTCCAAAAGCAGGTCGGTCAGCCCCATGATTCCATTCATCGGGGTACGAATCTCGTGGCTCATGTTGGCCAAAAACTGACCTTTAATATGGCTGGCGGCCTCGGCCAAGTCGCGAGCCTTGCGCAACTCCTCCTCTGCTAACTTTCGTTCGGCGACTTCCTGGCGCAAGTCACGGGTTAAATGTTCAAGATCCTGGGTGCGCCGGAGCACTCTTTGCTCGAGGCCGGAATTGACGTTTATAAGTTCATCTTCGGCTTGTTTGCGCAGCTGAACTTCGGTGGTCATTTTTCTGGTGGCGAAAACCGCGATCGCCGTGGCAAAGATGGCGGCGAGGCTGACCTGCAGGATGAAGAGCCGTCTGGTACGGGAATAGCCAGCACGCCGGAGCGCGACCGCTTGCTCCACCTGGCGGACCTGAAAGTCGGTGAATGCGAGGCAGGCGTTGTGATAGCGAACGAGCTTAGGCAAGGTGTCGTGCAACATCAGAGCCCGCGCATCATTCCGGCGATGGTCCTTTACCTCAAGATCGGTTGCCGCTTGATAGCTGGCCAAATAGGGGTCTCTGGTGGAGACCATCCGCTGGAACAGTTCTTGTTCCTCTCCCGGGTCGAGTCCTAAATTTGCAATTCGGTCGAGAAGTGCGGAGATTTTGGCGGTGTTCTGCTTCCGTTGGATGAGCCGGGCTTCGATTTCCGCGGGGTCGTCGAGCAGGAAAATCTCCAGGGCAATCCGGTCGTTCCAGCTCGCATAGCGGACGGCCTGTTCGGACAGCTGTTCCTGCTCCCACTGCATGCTGAAGATGGAGTCGGCAATTCGATTCTCATGTTCCATGCGTTGCAGGGCGAGCCAACCAAGACCGACGAGAATCAGCACCAGGAGGCTGAAGGGAACGCCAAGTTGGAGAATGATTCGGTTCGATTTCATGGCTGGTATCCGCTGTAATTCGGCTCGCGGCAAAGGTCCTGAATGGGCGCCGATGGAGTGCCGCACAATTGCATGACGACGAAGCCTCCAGTCAAGCAGGCAATAATCGAGCGCGAAGCCATGTTGGATTTCGATTCGATCTGAGAGGTTGACCGAGACGACTAACGAAGCAAAAACGGAAGGGAATCCAACACTCACATGGGTCTGCCGCGGGGTCAACACCTGTTTTGGCAGGAGAGCTCAAGGGAGCAATAGGCGAAAGACCAAGACGGGAGAAGTTCGCGAATTAGCCGGATAAAAGAGTGGAGAGGGGTGCCTCTTCGACGACATGGCCAATGCCCTGCGGCCTAAAGGGTTAGTGGTTTTGCCCGATTAGTTAAGCAGAGGCGAGTCCGGCCATTTCGACGGGACGTCGCGGCGACGGGAAACGATGGGTCGGTCGCGGTCGTCGTCAAAGGAAAAGGATTCAGAAAAAAAATGAAGCGGAAACGACTCGGGGAAATCCTTACGGAGCGGGGCTACATCTCGGCCGAGGATTTGAAGAAAACGCTGCGAGAGCAACAGGGCAAGTTTGTCCTGCTGGGCGAGCTGTTGCTGGAACGAAAGTTGGTGCGGAAGCATGAACTGCTCGGGGCAATTTCCGAATTTACCGGCGTGGAGTACGTCGATTGCTCGACACTGCATCCCCCGGATAAGGTTCTGGAATTGGTTCCGGTAGCACTGGCCCGCCGATCGAGAGTTATCCCGGTGCAAGTTGCCGACAAGTGCCTGGTAGTGGTGATGGCCAATCCCCAGAATGTGCAGGCGCTCGACGAACTTCAGTTCAAAACAGGTTTGAAGATAGCTCCTCGTTTCGGTCTGCAGAGCGAGGTGCAGGCGGCCTTGGATCGTTTGTACCCGTCCTCCATGCCGGTGCCGGAAACCGTGGAAGTGGCCGACGACGTGACCGGAATGGAATTCATCTCGTCCAGTTCGCAAGAGCGCAACATCGAGGCCATGCGCGAGATGCAGCAGGAGCTGCAGCTAAAATCGAAGACGACTCCGGCCGTGCATCTGGTGGCGAACATGATCAAATCGGCGGCGGCGAAACACGCCAGCGATATTCACATTGAGCCGCAGCAAGCCGAGACCGCCGTGCGCTTTCGGGTGGACGGAATCCTACGGGAATTCCAACGCATTCCTCGTTCGCTGCAGCATCAAGTCGCCTCGCGCGTAAAAATCCTGTCGGACATGAACATCGCCGAACGGCGAACGCCCCAGGACGGCAGGTTCATGGTCAAGATCCACGGGCGGCGGATCGACCTGCGCGTTTCGACGCTGCCCACGCAGTATGGGGAGAAGGTGGTGCTGCGGCTGCTGGAGAGCGAAGCCCCGGCCAGAGATTTCGGCGCGCTGGGAATTCCGGCCGAAATGGCGGAGAGCCTCCGGGATATTCTTCATTTACCACAAGGCATGCTGCTGGTTACGGGCCCGACGGGTTCGGGCAAGAGCTCTACGCTTTACTCCGCGATGCGAATGATTCGCCGGCCGGCGATAAACATCGTGACGGTGGAGGATCCGGTGGAGTACACGCTGCCGGGCCTCAATCAAGTGCAGGTCAACACGAAGGCGGGATTAACTTTCGCGAGCACGCTGCGCTCCGTGCTGCGTCAAGACCCGGATGTGGTGATGGTGGGTGAAATTCGCGACGCGGAAACAGCCGAAATAGCGATCAAGTCGGCGCAGACGGGGCATCTGGTGCTTTCGACGCTGCACACCAACGATGCGGTATCGGCCGTCACACGCCTACTGGATCTGGGCATACCTGGATTTCAAATCGGGAGCGCCATGACAGCCATCGTGGCCCAAAGGCTGCTAAGACGCTTATGCACCTGCCATCGCTCTTCGGCTCCGACGCCCGACTACATCCAGACCCTGATGTCCGCCGGAATGACGCAGCCACCGAGCATCCAGGTGGTCGCTAACGGATGCGACGACTGTGATGGCGGGTGGGCATCTACGAAATGCTTCATTTCAACGAGGCCATTCGACAGGCCACGCGGTCCGGAAATCGGAATGATGAGATGCGGACGCTGGCGCGCCACAACGGTTTCAAGCCGATGCAGGAATATGCTTTGGAACTGGTGCGCGATGGAGTGACGACGCTGGAGGAGGTTCAGCGGGTGGTGCCGTTCGGCGAAACCGAGTCGGAACATTGCGACTCTTGTGGCCGGGAGCTGGGCAGCGGGTTTGCCTTTTGCCCTTCCTGCGGAAAACAGCATGTGTCCTGGCACGGAAAATCAGCGCAGCGATCGAACGATTTGCGAGAGGTGGTATTGGAATGAGTGCTTTCAAAAAACCCCTGGTCCCGGCCGTTCAAGGCCCCCGCGGCAGCAAGCGCGCGCACAGCCTGCGGGAAATCACGATCTCTCCGGAAGGTCGCGACGAAATCATCATCGTGAAGGCTCCCGATCTTAGCGCCACCGGGATGTTCATCAGTACTGGCCGAAAATTTTCGAAAGGCGCGGTGTTGAATCTGAAATTCCGGCTGGCGATCACCGATGTCGATGTGCGCACCCGCTGCGAAGTGCGGTACTGCCTGCCCGGGGTCGGTGTAGGCGTGGAGTTCATTGGCGTGCCATTGGAGGCTGCCAGGGATATCGAACGCGAGCTGGCCCTTAGCGGAGAAATCCACCAAGGCGCAACGAAATCGAGCGCGAGGCCGAGGGTATCGCGTCAGCGAAAGCGAGTTTGAAGGTTCGCGGCTTCATCCACAGTGTATCCATCATGTCTGCCGCTGCGCGCGGCCTCTGGCCAAATCGACACCGGTGAAATTCGCCACGCCCGCCAAAAGTTGATGTCAGAGATGGCGTTGCTGCTCGATGAGCATTCGGGTGAACTGACCGGCGAGATAGCCGGCGCTCTGAAGCAGTACTTTGACAATACGCGTTGGGAGCCCTTCGCAGAACGACGGCGATTTGGAGGTTCCCATTTTCCGAATTTCTCAGGTCAGCCTCCTTGACAAGGCAAGATGATCTCGGCCCTATATACCTGCGCAGAAAAAAAGAGCTCGGGTCGCTTCCCATCTTGTTGGAACCAGAGATTCCAACATGGTCGGCATTGCAGCTCAGCCGACGGACCAACGAAGACGTGCGCTAGCTCACGTTCGCGCCACTCGCAAACTTCCTCCCGTCGCGATCGTTGCCATCCGCTCCAATTGTGTGAAATTGCTGACTGACATGTCGTCGGGACAGCGATCAAATGATTGTTCGGCCTAGGGTCCGACGACCGCGTTTCAAACCTTTGCAACATTGTTCAGTGCACGAAGTTGCATGGAAACACAATTGAATCGGACAGCTCATCTGGGACGAAGAATATTCATTGCGCAATGAGAGTGCAAAGTGACGAGCCTTAAATGCCGCTAAGTGTTTGGGGGAATTGGGGTGAGCGACGGGGTTTGAACCCGCGACCCTCGGTGCCACAGACCGATGCTCTACCAGCTGAGCTACGCTCACCGCCGAGAAAACAAACAACTTATGTCTAGTACCGACCTGTTGCTAATACTTTCTCATGCTTCTTTCCCAGATACAATGACCCCGGTTGGTCGCTCGCGAATGTGTTTCTCAAGTTTTTCCATCGCGACACGGGATTCTCCCTCTTTCGCTTTCGCATAAAACGCCAGCGTGATTCTCGGATCTGAGTGCCGCAGGATTTTCGCGATGGTAGCGGGTGGCGTGCCGATCGCCAACAGGTTCGTGGCAAGCCCGCGGCGAAAACCGTGCCAGCCTTCCCACTTTATCGGTGAATCCTTTAGCCCAGGCAGTATAACCCGATTCGCGATATTGTGCAGGTCCAACGGTGCGCCTCTGCGTGCGCCTGCGAAGATGTAGGCATCCGCCGATGGCTTCACACGGTCTCGTCGCCTTTGCAGCAGTTCTTGCACAATACCGATCAAAGGGATGGTCGCCTCGCTCGCGACATTCTTTGTTCTGCCAACCGATGTGCGCCACACTGCGCGCACGATATCCAGCGTTGCTTCTTTCTCATTCCAATCAGACCAGCGGAGTCCGCGGCATTCCGATTGCCGCAGCCCCGTGAGGGAGAGAAGGGCGATCACGTCGCCAACATCTTCGTTGTGCTTCACGCCGTTGAGCTGTTCGTATTGCTCGATCCACTCAATCATGTTCTCGCAGTCCGCAATGCTATAAATGCGCGTTGTTACCTTCGCCGGTCTGCCGGGAACTTTTACTCCCGTGCAGGGATTTACCCCATCAAGAAAGCCTTCTTGCATCGCCCAGCGAAACACGCCAGACAGGAAGTTCTTAACGTGGCTCAAGGTCATGTGACCGATGCCGCCGATACCGCGCAGCAGCCTTTGAATGTGGACTGTTCGCACATCGCGAAGCATCAGTTTCAGTTCAGGTCTGTTTTTCAAATGCGCTGCGTACAGGCTCTTGTAGCCGACCATCGTGGATGGTTTCAGATCGTGCGTGATTCCTGGAAAGTAATACAAGTCCACGAACTCATGCATGGGCAGGGATGATTCAGGAACGGACTGCCTGCGATTGATAGGGGAGAGAATTTCTGACGCGAGCAGGCGGCAGCTTTCTTTGGAGGGGTATTCTTTGCCGGCGCGCGTTAGCGTCTTACTTACGAGAACACGCTTTTTCTGTCCGGCCCGAAACTGCGTATCGTAATAGAGCAGAACCCAAGATCCGCTGCGCTTGACGATCGAGCCCCGTTGCACGCCCGCATTCTAATGCGTGCCGACATGGAGAGCAACATGTTGACGTCCGCAGATCAGTCTCGGAGCATGCGTGCAACGCTCACATCCGTGGGGCCGCCAGAAGTGGTAGGATGCCCGACGTGCCGGACAACCCGACTAGCGCCGTTGGCCCAATCCTTTCGGTACTGCGTACACTCCCCGTATGGGTATTGGCAGGACTTGCGGCTGCGGGATACGCGATTCTTTTTCTTCCCGATTTCGCAGGAGTCCAATTAGCGCCATTTCGAGCGAAGTACGGCGTTTGGATTCGGGTCGCGACGTTGATTTTCTCAAGTTTGGCACTGGCGCGAGCGATAGATTCAGGCGTGAGTGCGTACCGTGCTCGGCGCAACTTACTTGAGGACCGACGTGCGCTGCGGTTGGTTCCGCGTCATTTCCAATGTTGGTGGCATTTGGCAAAACAACAGGACAACAGTTTCGTCACCCAAATGCGCCTCGACATTGATGCAGCAAACGTGACGGACCAATCTGTGCGCATCGTTAAGGTAAGACTCGTTCGACCCAGAGCAAAAGGCCAACTGTTGCATGCGGAAGTATCGCTTCCAATGGCCGGAAGTCCCTACCACGACCCCATACACCCGGTTTCCGCTCACGAAACAGTGGCAGCGCACTTGCACCTAATGGTGCGCGGTTCGCTTGCTGCTCAGGGACATCCGCTGCGCGTGACTCTGGGGATTACGGACCAATTCGGCGAGGAATACCTACTCAAGCGAATCACCCTTCAATCACATCAGGCTGGGCTCCCGAAACGGTCATGGGCGCAGCGCGTTGTTTCTGAAATCAGAAAATTACGGACGAGTCGAACGGAGAAGAGAGCGCAAGAAGATGAAGCGCGGCGTCTGGCGAAAGAGTGGAATCACGGAGGGTCGTTTGGGGAAGTCGAACTGATTCTAAAAGAGGAAAGACGGTTCTACGCTGCGAATGGTAGGCGCACTGGCGGTCTTGGAAGTCTCAATGTCGGACTGCAAAGCGAACCGGGCTTTGGCGGGACAACGGTCGGCAGCGTTCCGACGCTTCTTTGGGAAAAAGACTTGGCGGTACCGGTAGATTCTCCAAATCTAAAGAGAGTGCTCAAACTGTGGGGGCCTCTGGGGGAGAAGGAGAGGGTTGACCTTGAGCGATTCTTGCTAAGTCATCTCAACAAGAATTCACCCTATGCTGATATCTCTTATTTTAACTTCTTGGCATTGCATCGGATGAGTCGAACGACCGACGCCCTGTCGGATGCTCGTTCACATCTGGCGGGGGATAGCGTCTACGGCTACAGCAATGTTCTGGGCACATTGGCGGCGGTTGTCTCGCGTGAACACTTCACGATAGAACCCGCGCTGTTTGCTCGAATTCAGAAAGTGCTAGAGGGTGACCCGGAGTACGATTTCAGGCTGGCAGAGAAAATCAATTTGGCTCGGCTTCTACACCTTGATTCCGAACTGCGAGATTAAGCCGCCTCTGTTCTCCCACAACCGAACCCGTCCAAAATCCCTGTGTCTGTCGCACTACGGGTGCAACATCATTTTCGCAATCTGCTGCAAGAAGCGCGCGGCTTCCTCGTTGGATATCCCGGAATCTTTCAACCGTTTTCCGTATTTTTCGGTGAGCATTTTCAACGTCTGACTCATTTCGTTTTCCTCGTGGAAGAGTTCGCAGCCTACATTGTGCGCGACACCGCACGCTGAAACCAACAGTACGAAGGGACGGGTACTACGCAATTGCCATCAAAGTCCGCGTGTCGTGTTTCTGCGTCACACTGGAATGGCGCGCCGGTAACTCGGGAGAAGGTGGAACGATGTCATCGGGAAGGTTTTCCCATATTTGCAAAATCCTCGGTGGATTCGCTCTTGAATCGAGATACGCCGCCGTGAACTCAGCTACCAGTCCGATCTGCTTAAAACCCCGTGTCACAACGTCACCGCGAGTGTAGGGTGTTTTGCGCGGGTCGAGTGGCTTCACGAAACCGTAACTGCGCTTCGTAGGTTTGTCGCCGAACAATTCCGGAGCGTCAGATCTGGCCCAATTATGTAGCCACACAATCGGCTGTTTCACGCCGTCCCTGCAAACAATCGGTATCCAACCGCGTGGATCCCCTGGCGACGGCTTCCGATAGAAGCAATCAATCGTTCCAGAGTGACCGTCCGACGCTGCAATCCGATCTGAAAATCCGGCGATTATTTTGAACGCAGACGGTCGGGGACCGCAGTCATAGATATTCGCTTTTGGTGTGACGATTGTTTGCGTGACCACCGCGCTTCCGAAGTCCGTGCAATACTTTTTCATCCGGTGCCGCAGCGAACGCAAGCTCCCAGGCGTCATCATCACGCTATCGAGCACAGCGTTTTGCGCCTGCGGCATCTGCGCGCCATCTGGCATCTGCGCGAACCCATCAGCGATGGCCGTGTGCAGCGGGTACCGCGGGAACTTATCCTCGTCGCGCTTTTCGTCCGCGGTTGCACGGCTGTACGCGCCCCACAGTTTCAGAAACTCAGCATTATCCCGGTGGATTGTGCGCTCGGAACGTCCGAGGATTTTTGCGATTTCTCCGCTGTTAATGCTGTCCCCGTCTCCTTCCGTGTAGAGCCCGCCACCAAGGACCAACAACGCGGTCGCGCGAAGGGTAGGAGGAGTTATTCGCGCCAACTCTGTAGGAGCGGGCAGAATATCGGAAACGAACCCGAAAGCGTTGCGCGGTTTTCCAGCGTTCGCAAATTTGTTCTTGCGCAGCTCGCCGCGTACGGTCTGTTTCCACGCGGATTCGATTTCAATTTGATAATCGTAGGGAATTTCATTCCACTTCACCGCAGCGCACGAACGCCGCACGCCATCCCGTTGCAGCGCGGTGGTGCCGCGTAGCCCTGCCATTTCGAGCAGTTTGAAACGGCGTGTAAGGTCTAGCTTTTTCCAGTCGTCCCAAACCGAAGGCACTACCCAGGACTCTTCCGCGGGTTGTACACCGGCTGGCGCAATGTCGTCTCCGGAATTGAACACATTGCTACCGCCGCCGTAACTTGAATCTTTCGCGCCCGTGTCCAACAAACCGTTGGGCGTGAGGCGCGCCGCACCGTCGCCGCCCGTGGCAATGTATCGAAACTCAGATCGAATTGCATTCACCGCAACCGTGTAGACGTATCTCGCGCGCTCATCACCTTCGGGGACCTGCTCGATGCGTTCGAGGTTTTCAAGAACACGAACCCGAGCGATATTTTCCAAGTCGCAAGTCTGGATAACTCCACCTTTGGAAAGGTGCACAAAATAAGCCTTCGCCATCTTAGCCGCTGCTCGTGCAACGATCGGTGAGAGGGCGTCGATCACGGGTTCCCCGCCGATGCCCGCTGAATCATTCTCGCGACATCTGGCGATGCGTTCACAGGCTCCAACTGGGTTTCAGGATGCGCTTTGCGGAAAACGCGAAAGATCTCGTCTGCGAAACCTTGCCCGATCATCTCTACACCAGCGAAATCGAGGGTCGCGGTTTTGAACTCACCCACTCTGGCGAGAACTCTTTTCGCCTGCGAGCGTGAAACCAACCGCTGTCCTGCGAACTGCGCCATTTTGATAGGTACCTGGGTTTTGTCGAAACCGAAATCATCGACTGAATAAGCGTTATAGACATCCGCAGGCGTCCTGATCGATTCGTTGTCGAGCTTCATCCAAACAGTCGTACCGCGAGCTCCGGTTGGCCGGCGCGTTCCCGTAAAAGACAGATCGCCGGAGAGTATGTCGAAGGCGTCGAACATCTTCGAGGTGAAGAAGATTCCTTCTCCGCTATGCTTCGTGCGGTCCGTTGTGAATTTGCCTTTGGACAACTCGATGATCGCGTGTCGCTCGTCTGAAAGGTTTGCAGCCGCCTGGATCTTTTTAAAGATTCCGATGCCGTCGTCGCGGATTTCGATCAACGTATTTATTGCCGTCTTGCGAACTTCGACGACAATTTCAGTGCCCGCAGAATGGTCGATGGCGTTGTTGAACATTTCGGTGAAGCCCGTGTTCCAGATGCTCAAGACGTTTTCCGGCAATTCGCCGACGATCGGCGCGGCGTCATTCCACGCTAGATCCTCAGACATGCCCTCGGCGATCGGATAGGATTTCGTCCACTCCGTCGATTTCAAACTGTAGGTTCGATCATTGGTGTTTCCAACGGCGACCAAGACGTTCTCAGCACACAGTTGTCGCATATGCTTCCGTACGGACTGCGCCTCAACGCCGAATTCGTACGCAACAACTTTTACGATGTCGAAGGGATGCGCCTCGACCTGCCGCAAGGTGAAGCGCCGGATTTCCTCGCCACGTTCGTACCCCAAGATCGAATCCTCCTTTGAAACGTAACGAAGCTTAGCAACAAAAGTAACGAGCTGTCAAGTAAAAAGTAACGAATAAAGTAACGAACCGGGCGATAGCCCGAAGGAGCATCTATGAGCACCATGACTTCAGCACGCATCGCGTTTGAAAATCTCTTCACCCAGGAGCGGGTAACCGCCTGCGATCGGATCCTCAGCCGCGAAGCGCAGAGATTGATTCGCAGCACGGGAGCCAACGGAAATTTGTTTCCCATTCTCAGCCGGCTGGCCTCGTTCAAAAACGGAAGACCGATCGAGTGTGGGCTGGAAAGCGAACGGCCGCAGGACATCGCGCTGGTTTTTGGATTGGAGCTTATTCGCCTCAACTCCCGTCGAATGTTTACTTTGAACGTCGAGGTGGACCGAGCAGACGAAACGGCCGGCTCGTTAACTGGAAAGAGCCGGCGGAATAGTGGCTGATTTTCGGTGGATTTCGCGTTGTAAGCACAAAATGGAGAGCATCCCCCAAGTCGCCCTCCGCACACCCTCCGAACACCATCGTGGCAGAAGTGCCCCAACCGCCCCGAAGTGAAACAGTCTCACATTCACACCGCCTAAGCACCAGGTGCCGGTGAAAACCCAGAGTTACCCGCAAGCGTAACGGGTAATTCCGAATCCCTCCCGCCTAAGCCCCCTGTTTCCAGCATCGGCGTCCAGAACACCCCTCCAAACCCCAAACGCCGTTGATTCCGGGCTCCTGGGGAGGTTTTTAGGCCGATTTGGGGGTGTAGCGTCTGTCGGCGGCTTGCGTGCGTCATATTGGTCATTGTGCGTGCGTTTTAACAGCACATGGCGATTCCAAAAAATAAGGTCTAACACCATACTTGACAGCATGTGCGAGTATATGAGATTATACTCGTGCCGTAGAATCCATAGCGGCGGGAGAGACATGAACGCAACAAAGTTTGGCGAAGAACCCGACAGCCCAGCGAGCACGGACGGCACGAAGCCAAAGAAGCTAGAGAAACCTAAGCGGACGACAATTGGCGTGCAGTTTACGGACGAAATCATCAACGGTATGAATGAGTTTCAAATTGATGACGACAGAGCCTTCGGATACTTGGTACGCGTGGCGTGTACAGAGTACATCGCGAAGCGGCGCAGGCTGAAAGAGCAACTACGAGACGTGTAGGGTAGAAGAGAAATTAAGGCGAGACGCCCAGTGTTTCAGCACTGAACGTCTCTGATCGCAAACAGAGGGTGATCCAGTGAAAGCGACTGCCGATAAGTTACGGCCAAAGCCGCGTTTCAGCAAGCCCTCCTCGTTTCGATCCCAATAATTCGGATAAAACGCACGACCGCGCCGAATGACCGAGCACGACCCAAGGTGACGGCACGAAAAGGAGACCTATGTTTCCCCAAGAAATTGCATCGACATTAACAACGATTTTCAAACAGAGCACCCGAAGCATCGTGGTGCTTTTGCAAGGACCGCCAGGAATCGGAAAGACTGCCGCGGTTGGGCAGGCTGCGCGAAGCGTGAGTAAGGAACTCAAAACTTTCGCGCTGCCCACGTGTGAGAGCGTAGACCTTCGCGGACTGCCCTTCGTGGAAAAAGGATCCACTCGCTGGGCATCACCGCTACCGCGAGACGGGCAGGGCATTTTATTGTTGGACGAGTTGTCCAGCGCAGCCCCGGATGTTCAAGTCGCAGCGCACCATCTTGTTCATGCCGAACCCGGTTCAGACATGAGCCTGCCTGCGGGTTGGCATCTTGTGTTAACCGGCAATCGCGCATCGGACAAGACACTCTATCGCGCAACTTCCGCGCCCCTTCGCAACCGCATGGTGCTCATCAATGCGGATCCAGACGTGAAGCAGTGGGCGGAATGGGCGATGGACAACAACATCGCAACCGCGGTTACGGGGTTCGTTCGCTGGCGTCCAGAGTTGCTGATGTCTAAAGAGATCCCAGCGGAAGGCGCATTTCCTTCTCCACGTTCGTGGGAAGCCGTTTCGCACGTTCTGTCTCTGCAAACGGGCAGCGTGATTGAACGCGAAATGATTCAAGGGACGATCGGCGAAGCAGCGTCCATTGAGTTCGCGGCTTACTTGAAAACTGCGCGAGAGTTGCCTGCGATACAAGCCCTCATAGATTCCCCGATGCGGTCAGCGGTGCCGAAAAGTCCAGCGTTGCTCTACGCGCTCGTGACAAGCCTCGCGCAATACACGAGGGAGCATGAGAAATCCGCAATGAAATATGTCTCGCGCCTGCCTGCGGAGTTCGCGCTTCTCTACGTCACGGACGTAAGACGCGGTGGTCACTATGACATCCGAAAAGATGCGGAGATCGGGAAGTGGATCACCGAGCACCAGAAACTGTTTGAGATGGGGATGGCAGCGTGAGCGCGGCGTCAGACAAGATAGAACGCTGTTCCGCGCAGATGCTCCTGCGGTTTCCGTGGTGGGCGAGTTTGTATCTTCATCTCATCCGCCGTGAGACGGAAACCGTTTCCACGATGGCTGTGGATGGAACCCATCTCTTCTATAACCCCTCATTCACCGAGTCATTGACGGACAAGGAGTGCGTCGGTGTCTTGCTCCACGAAACGGGGCACATCGCTTTTCTCCATTGCTACCGCAAGAAGTATCGTGAGCACGCGCGCTGGAATGTCGCCTGCGACAAAGCGGTTAACGCCGTGCTCGTGGCGGCGAACATCACGCTTCCGAAAGACGGTGTTCCACCTGGTCCACTGGGCTCGTTGGCTGAGGAACTTTACGAAGCCATTACGCCAGAGGAGATGGCTCTCTATTTCCCCGATGATGTTCGGGAAGCGGGCTCGTTAGCGGGTGCGGGCGACAAGCCTATGTCGGAGAAAGACTGGCGGGATGCAATCGCCTCATCCTATTCGCTCATGCCGGATTACGTCGCGCACACAATTGAAGAAGCAACGGCGTCCGTAAAAGATTGGAAAAACGAGTTGGCGCGATTCATACACTCCACGCGAAGGTCGGATACGCACACTTGGAATCGGTTCTCGCGCCGCGTTCGCGGTTTGCCCGGTTGGAATCGTGAGATTGAAACTCGCATCGCGATCTGCATAGACACGTCGGGATCCATCGTGGGGAAAATTTTGAACGCGTTCGTGGCTGAATGCCGAGCCATTTTGGAACTATCAGGAGTCACCGCGATTGTTATCAGTGCGGATGCGGCGGTTTCCCAAGTCGTACAGCCCGGAGAGCCTTTTCCCGTTGAGTTAAAGGGCGGGGGGGGAACGGACTTCACGCCCGCGTTGAAGGAAGCAGAGAACTACGAACCCAACGGCATCATTTATTTTACGGATGGTGATGGTGTGTATCCAAAGAGTTGTTTGCATCCCCTCCTATGGGCTCTCACTAAACCGCACACGGTGCCGTTAGGAGAAAAAATCCTACTCGAAGGAGACTTCCAATGACAATTCAGCAATCTAAGAAACGATACAGAGTCAGAACGCTTGACAAAAAGTCCGGTACCGTCATCTCGGACAATGAGAGTTCGTGGGCTTATGCTCAAATTCCCACTCCCGCGACGATCGGCGTCACCTATAAGCTCATCGTGGAAGTGACTTACCTCGGTGACCATCAGTACAAACAACCGTACGCGAAACGCCTCGCAGTCCAGCAGAAAAATGAGGAAAAAGCTAAGAAGCGCGAAGCCGACAGGCAGGAAAAACTTTTGGTTCTGCGTCGAGATCGCATTATGAACCAGATCGAATTGGCGTTCGCAAAGAACGGTAAGGATGCAGTCAAGTTTGTCACATGCGATGAGTGCGATGCGCCAGCGAAAGTTCTAACGCTTACGCACGAGAACTCCGGAAGTACAACCATTGATCCAGACCAGATCACGGGAGCCCTGTGCGACGAGCACAGAGGGTATCGACCATTCAAGACGGCGGCCATTATCGAATGCTCTTTTTTGGAATTTTTCTATGACGGCGTGAAACAGATCTACGTCAACAAACAAACGGCAGCAGCGTGACAATTAGAAACAAATTTGGTGACGATCCAGCCGAAGATCTTCGGCCGCCGAGAGACAGTCGGACTCTTCACCGCGATCTGTTGGAGCGCTCCAACATGTCCACGACGCGCTGTCCGAAGCATCCCGACCACCCACAGTCGGATTGTCCGAAGTGTCGGGAAGAAGTCCATCAGGCGAAGGCTCGAGCGGCCTTTGCAGCGAACGGGCCGAAGCCCCCATGCATGAAACACGGGTACCCGGCGGCGGACAACTGTTTTGGATGCAGGCTTGAGGCCGATGCTGCACGTGTTCGGGACCAAGCCGCGATCGAGAAGCCTTTCATAAAGAGACCGGCCCGGGTAGCGGAAGAAGAAGCAGCGAAAGCCTTTTTGGGTATTGAGCAGCCAGTCGCTCCCTCAAAGATCACGGAGCCCCGCCGAAAATTCTTTCAGCCCCTTCCCGAGGGTCGTTTGTCCTCGTGGCGGGGTCGCGTGGATGGGATGTCGCCTCAGAACATCGCGGCGTTTTTGATGGTGCCTAATTTCATCTACACGGACTACGAGCAGAACAAAAACAACCCACCTGTGCTCGTGTACGTTACAGCCGATGAATCAATCAATCGGGCAGTGCATAAGCTTTCTGAAAACGGTGGTGCGGACCACGTGGAGACGCAAGAGCATTCCGAGCAGTACACGATCACGGCGGTCAGCGATGAAATTCAAAGACGCGCGGAGCCCATCGTGATTCATGTTGTCGGCGAACCCGCGAAGCAAATTAGACGCAAGATCCCTCCCCCGCCTGAATTAGTCCAGGCTTTGAAAGATGCTGAAGGCCTCGAGTTGGAGAGGCTTACCCCGAAGTGGAATAGAGAGCACGGAGATTTGACGGCGAAGGCGCTTGCGACGGGTCGCAGGGCGCAGGATCGCAAAATTGCGAAGCTCAAAAAACAGAAAGCAGCGTTTGATCACGTGCAGCTTATAGACGACCCGAAAACCGGTCGTCCCGCGCACGACATCCTGATTCCGCCATGCCCGGAAGGAAGCCACGAGATCTTCCCCCGATCTGCGATCGAAAAATATGTGAGTGACGCTTATAACACGCTCGATTTCACATCGTGGGATGACTGGCGTTACGCCGAACTGGAGAACAGGGTCATTCAGCGCATGTATGACTTGAACCTATTTCGCGGGTGGCCGAACGAGCGGGCGTACGGGGAGTGGATGATTTCTGGAAGGCCGTGCTTTGGAAGCGAAGATTTCCGGGACGATTTCGGGTGGTTTAAGTCGGGAAAGAAGCGGGATGTCTTTGAACCAGACACCACCGCCAGGGATAACTCAATCAACGGTTATCGACGGTCGGAAGGGGGCTACGTGGAGGATGATTCGATCCGACGCGTAGGCCCGGGTACCGTTGGCGGCTGGCACCCCGCCGGTCACGGGCCGGACTCCGAAGAGCGGGGAGACTCCTACGACCACCGCTGGGAATCGGACCGCGAAAAGAAGAGATTCGGAGACTGAAAACGAGCATTTTCGAGTTAAGCTACTGCAAACAAAGGTGTTAATGAGAAACCAAGACAGCCCCCAAATGAAGTGCTCCATAGGTGAGGGGGGACAAGCCCAATTTCAGAGAGAGGGGCGTGTCACAGGAGGCTAAGGATGTCAGCAGATTACATAGTCCAGGTCCAATGGAGGATCTACTACGCCGATTTGAAGAACGGAGTCATTTACGAGACACCGTATCCCAGTGCGGCGATGCACCTGGAGTACGACGTTGCCGACCAAATATGTCAGCGGATCCGCGCCCGCGGCCATCTCGACGCCGTTGTTTGTGATGCTCGTGGAAACCCGGTGATCGCGTACGATCTTGAAAAAGCCAAGCCAATCAGCGAAGAGGAGATCCGGCAATTTTACGACGAACAAATAACTGAGTCTGAGGAGGCGGCGTTATGAAGGAACGCACGGAGATGGGATATATCGGCAAAGTTTACGACATGATTCAAACCGGCGAACTGTCCGCGGCGCGAGGGACAGTCCAGATGGTCAACATTTTGCATGACGATTGGTGCGGCGCGCTGAAGGGCGGGGAGTGCAATTGCATTCCAGACGTTGTACCAGGCACGGTGCTGAAATGAGGTCGCCGCTAGCACCGTATGCGACGGCGGCAAACAACAAATTAAACTAAAAGGAAGCCCGATACCGGATGTCTCGGTGGGCAGGAGGTGTAACGAAATTCACAAGGAGAAGTTATGAGACAACAAGGAGTAGTTTTGCATTATGACGTCCCCCGCGGTTTCGGCTTCATAAAGACGCCCGCTGGACAAAGTCTGTTCTTTCACGTCAAGCAAGTGCGCGACGGCTACCTACTTGAGGCTGGTGACACCGTTGCTTTCACGATAGGCCCGTCCACGAAGCAGGCTGGCAAGAGTGAATGTTTCGACGTTGACCTATTGGAACGCGCGTCGAAGGCGGTGCGCCAGTGAGTACAGCTACAACACCACAGGTTTATTTTGACCCCACGTACGCGGCTGTGCCAGACGCCATGAAACAGGTAGACCGATGGCTCGCCTTCCGCATCACGTGGAATCCTGAGACGGAGCATTTTGATAAGAAACCTTTGAACTCGCAGGGGGTGTTTGATAACAACCACCAGGGCGGGGAATCGTTTGCGACAATGTGCGAATTCACGAAGAAGAACCCTGGCACCGTGCTTGGCTTCTTCGTCCGACCACCATTCGTCGTCATTGACCTTGACGCCTGCGTGGACCTGGATAAAGGCGACGTTGAGAACTGGGCAGGGAGCGTCATGCACGAGGTGAAGTCCTACCAGGAACTCTCACCGTCGGGCACGGGGGTCCACATCATCGGACTCGGCACGAAGCCTGGACCTAAGAGCAAGATGGGCTCCGTTGAAATCTACACGGATAAGCGCGCGATTACTGTATCCGGTTGGGTTATTCCGACAACATCAGGCGAACTGTGCGCGATTGATGTGGGGAAGACGTACAACAAGATGGTCAACAGAGAATACGTCTTCGGGGAATCCAAGCATGAACGCGCGGCGAACGAGCGTGCGTCATCCGGTTACGCCAGCCAGATCCATCACCAGGGTAAAGCCCTCACGAACCTGCTCACCCTACTGAGCACGGGCGACTACACACCGGATGCGAAACCCTTCCGCGTGACGGACGAGTTTGAGAACTGGGTTGAATACCCCAGCCAAAGCGAGGCGATCAGCGCACTGCTCGTGTGCCTCGCGGCGAAGTACGACTGTGACCCAGAGGAGATGGAGCAGGGTTATGAAGATTCTCATCTGTCCGACATACCGAAGTGGGCGAACGGGAAGTGGGCCCGTCTTAGAAATGATGAGCTCGATTCCGCAATAGCGCACGTGCGTAAACCGCGGTTGGCTCCTGCGAAGGATGATCCAGCGGTTAAAGCGACAGCAGAGGCGACACCTGCAGTTGCGGCGGAATCTTTGCAGTGGGCGGAACCGAAAACGTTTGAACCCTTACTGTCTCCTGTTCCCGTTTTCAAAATCGAATACCTACCTGTGGCGTTTCGTCCTTGGGCATTGGATGTTGCGGAACGCATGTCCATCCCGCTCGATTACGTGGGCATCTGCATGCTGTGCACGTTTGCATCCGTGATCGGACGACGCGCGTTTGTGCAGCCCAAAGAAATCGACAAATCGTGGTCGGAACCCATCAACTTGTTGGGTGCCGTCGTCGCGACATCTGGCGGCATGAAGACGCCAACTTGGAAGACGTTCACGAACGAAGTCACCGCGATTGAGATCGAGTGGAAGAAACAGCATGAGCAAGAGGTTGTTCGCTATAAGGCTGCGCTGGCGGAATACCTAGAGAAGAATCGCGGTAAGAAGAAAGACGCACGAGAAGGAGTTCCTCCCGAAGAGCCTACTCCGCGCCGACGCCTCGTAATCAACGATGCCACCCCAGAGAGTGCGCATACGCTGATGGAGAAACACCCCGAGGGCTTGCTGCTTTACCGCGACGAGATCGGCGGATGGCTTGTCGAACTCGATAAACCAGGACGGGAATCCGCTCGTGAGATGTTCCTTGTGTCAGCCAACGGCAACGACCCTCACACGCAGGACCGTATCGGCCGCGGCGAGGTTTCCGCCACCATGTGCTTGTCGTTCTTTGGCGGAATGCAGCCGAAAATTGCGCAGGATCTCGTAAACGACGAACGGAACGCTGCGGATGGCACCATTGCTCGTCTGGGCTTGTTGTCTTATCCGGACAGAACGGAGGTCGCGAAACCTCTGGACCGCGCCGTGAATATCGAAGCCCGGACCTCGTTTCAGAGGGCCTTGCGTGCGATAGCACCTCTACATCAACGGGAGATATTCCTGAAATTTGCACCCGATGCGCAGCCGATATTCGCGAAGTGGCTCGAGGCACACTTCGAAAGAGAATTCACGTTGTCTGGACCCATCGCGTCGCATTTCAGCAAGTACAAAGGACTGCTGCCTAGGATAGCCGCGCTCTACCACCTTGCGGATGTGGCTGCTTCCACGGGGGCGAAAGCCGAGGTACTCGGAACGCAGGAGACGTCTTTCAGCAGCGAAATGACCGTCGCCGGGGCGCACTTGATTAACCGCGATCATTTACAGAGGGCCATCGCTTTTCTGGGCGAGTACCTCGAACCCCACATGCGCCGCCTGTACGGCTGCGCAAAGTCCGTAGAACAACGGGCGGAGGCGGCATTTGCGGAGCACCTTCTTGCCGGAGACTTGAAAGATGGGTTCACCGCGCGAGATGTGAAGAAGAAGGGGTGGTCCACGCTAACAGACCTGGACTGCGTCCGCTTCACCTTGGAGACGTTCTGCGAGCTGGGCTGGATTCGGCCTATAAGTATCGAAGGGCAGGTTGGACGCCCGACCCTGAAGTACGAGATTAACCCCGCCGTGAAATCGCGCAGAGAGACTACCTAGGAGTTTTGGGTGTTCTGGGTGTTCGGAGCGGGCGTCACTTCGGTTTCCGGGCGATTTCCTCAGCCGATTTTCGGGGGTGAAAAGGGGTTTTGGGTGTTCTTTTTGATCTCTTGCGAAAACACTTTCACACCTCTAAACAATGATAATAAAGGAGTTATTGAAAAGTAGTCAAAACATCAGATTCATGATTACACCCAATATTATTTTCTTCTTTGTGGAAAAGAGTGAGTGGATTCACGCAAGAGGGCAAAATTCACACCCAATATTATTTTCGGCTCTCGATCCTCGTGGCGGCTTTCGCCCAATAACCGGCTCCCGCTTACACCGGGCTTTCGAACGCAAGGTGTTACGGTGTAACACACCCTGTTACACCGGCGCGCAGGAACCCCCAACGGACCCAAAATAACACGGCCCCGTTTCCAGCCCCTTATCGGTAGTTGAGCACCATCCTTAACTTGTGTGCAGGACCGAAACAGCGCCCGTGGAGATGATTTTGTGCGAAAACGATATTTTTCACCGGGTGACAGACTCATCCGCATGATCCTGAAGCACCGGGGCGCGGCAACCGTGCGCCAAATTGCGTGGTCCGGGCTCCGTGGCGCTGACCTCGACTTAGCGAAGCGGGAAACCAAAGACCTCGTGACCTGGGAGCACGTCCACGTTTACCGCTCCCACCAACGATCCTTGACCGCGCGGCTGACCGATCGGGGAGTCTGGCACGCCATACGCTTGTCCAAGACCTACGACCCCACCTTGCTCGCCGTAGCGCTTGCAGCGCCCGCCATAGAGACCATCCTGGCCCGCCTTGAGGGGGAGAACCATCCCTTGGCGGTCAAGATTGGCGAGGACCGACACGATGCCGAGCAGTGGCGGAACCGCCAAAAGCGAGACGCTGCGGCCGAGCGCAAGGAGTGGCAGACGATCGAGCGCGTTCAGACGTTTCTAAACAAGATCGTGGACAAGAAACCCTACAGAGTCACTCGACGGGACATCAATACCCTTAACACTTTTCTGGAGAAAAAAGGGCAGCGCAGGATCGAGCCCGTATACCTCAAACCCGGGGAGACACCGCCCGCCGCGCCGGCGACCGAACACGTCGCCTACCCGTCGCCGAGCGATAGGGTCGAGCAGCCAGCGGCGATCGCGCCCCAAGTGAGAAATACGTCACACGCCCAACTGTCAGACTTTGAAGCCGCGCTCCGTTTGCAAAACCAAGCCATCGGAACCAGCCGACGGCCAGAGCGCTTCGTGCAGAACCGACCGGAGCCCACCGCCGGCGAATCGGTCCAAGAGATAATTACCAGAGCAAACATCGCAGGGTATCCGACGCGCGGAGGACGCGAGGTGATGCTGGAATCGGTTTGGGTTCCCGCCGCCACATGGGCGAGAGCGGTCCCCAGATGACCCCGAAACACTGAAACGCATCATTACCGTTCAGCTTGACGAAAAACGGCTATCCGAGAATCAACAGTTTGCGAGTGGAGTCGTTCAGATAACGCATCAGAATCATCAATTTGAGGCGAAAAACCCCGCGGGTTTAGAACAAATCCGCCATCGTTTGATTCAGTGCCTTCCCGGCCATCTCATCGGTCGCCGTCGCGTAAATAGCAGTCGAGGCGATCGATCGATGCCCAAGGGCCTGTTTGATTAGGGCGAGATTCACATTACGGGCGACCATCGCGTACCCGAGCGAGTGCTTCAAGCAATGGGGGTGGCGCTTGTCGGAAGGCAAGCCGGCACGCTCGGCAATATCTGCAAACAGCCGATAGAATGCGGAACGATCCAATCGCCCGCCTTTCTGGCTTGTGAACAAGAACTCAGAGGGGTCACTTCGTTCAGCTAGCCACGCCTTGAGCACGCGGAGTTCGCTAAGTACCGGCTCGCCCTGCACGTCAGTCAACGGCTGAGCTGTTTCCAAGCTGCGTTTTAGCCTGCGAACCGTTATCGCATTTTTCTTCAAATCAACGTCAGAGAGTTTGAGACCGCAAACTTCCGAGGCTCGTAGTCCGTGCCGGAAAGCCAACAGAATCATCGCGTGATTTCGCTTGGATTCGTTCGCCGCAATTTTGAGAGCCTTTCTGAGTTCTTCCGGCGTTAGCGCTTTCATCGTTGGCATATAGTTTTACCTCTAATCAGATGCTACATAATTATAGTTTTGATGTCAATAAAAATCGCAGAGCGAGCACAAGAAAAAGCAGCGACGCACGCAATCGATCTCGCAAAACAACGGCAACCCGCGGCAAGGAAATAGCAGTTGCACCAAAAGGCATTCCGATTGCGCTCGCGCTTTCGCGCTCGCGGTGGCTTTAGAGCATTCGGTGAGCCGTCATTCGATTTTCTATTCTCTACGGGTTAGTTGTCGTTGGAAGTGAAACTCTTGGCGGAGCTCGATCCCGTACCTCCGGGCGGCACCCTTTTTCGCTGGGAGTTGTACGGCTTTTCCCATGATTTTTGCCGACATCGACTTTCACCATACAAAAATAAATTTAAAAAGTTTCAGGAATTTCGAAACCCATACCGGGGTATTTGAAATCCGAAATTCATTTCCCGAAGTCGCTTTCAAAAAAAAACCGGGAAAAATCCAACACCAACATTCAGTCGCTCTCCTTCGGGACATCGACAAACAGGCATCACAGGCAATCCAAGGAGCACGTCCATGCATCCCGATGCACCACCCGTAGTTGATATGACTCACCACCTTGAGGTCGAAGAACTTCTCGATCGCCGTCCCGAACTTCTTTCCGCAATCGCGAAATGCATCATCTGTCTGCGTCGTTCGGATATGACAGGCGTCTTTGTGGTCAACAGTAAACACGCCGCATTCTACGGTGCACCGCCGATGAAAACTCGCAAGTTCGTCTACGGCTTGTGCACTCCGTGTTCGGAATCTGACGAGCGCGCAGGATTGCTACAAAGAATCGAAGCAGAATTTTTCGAAAACGCAGGACTGCCGGCGAACACGACGTTGCAGTAGAAAGCACCCACTCGCGCAGTCACCACCGCCCCAAATTCTCACAGGAGATCGAAATGATCTATCGAAGACGACGTAAACGTATGCCCAGACGCGCGCACCTTACCACGGACCGCAACGCTCGGCGCCAATTGAAGATTCGAACGCACGCGTTTGCACGTATTCACTTTCCAGACGGCGTGGAAGGCCCCCGCGGTCTTCTCAAATAGGTCCGCAAACCGCCGACCCAAACAAGAGTTCCAGATTTAACGCCGCCTCGCGGCCATAGGAGATTTTTGTGAGCAATCCAACATTGGTTCAGTACAACGACGGCATCGTATCCAGCGGTCTTCCATTCTTGAGTAACGTCACGAAAGGAAACTTCTTACTCTGTATCGTGCAGGGGTTCAGCAATTCCGTCGTTGGAGACAGCCTTGGAAACTATTGGGTGGAGTTGGAGTCTGATTTTGGCTCAGACACATCCGCGTTTTACTGCCCCGCAAGCATAGCGAGCGGCGCGAATACGGTGGATCTGTCTAATGCCAATTCCGGCTTCGTTGCTATTGCGGAGTTCACGCCAAGTTTGATTCAGTCTTATACAGCCCTGGCATCCGCCAGTCTTACGTCCGCATCGTTGACGGGCGCAGCCAACCAACTTCTCGTTGGCTACGCTTACGGCACCGCAGCATCCGCGATCACAGGTGCGGGTATCGGTTTCACCTATGAATCCGTGAATGAGGCTGGACGCATCGCGATGGAATACCAAGCACTATCAGGTGCAGGCAGCGTTAGTTCTGTTTTCACAGGCACCGCCGCCCACGTGGTCACAGGCGCGCTCATTCTTTCAGAACTGGTAACACCGCTAGCCGAAACGCCTTCGCTCGTTCAAGTTCAAGGCACGACGTTTGGTAGTTCTTTTCCAAACTCCGTGACCGCTGGGAATACGCTGATTGTCCCAATATTTTCACAGGTTGGACCAATCGCGCCATTCACGGATGCTCTGGGAAATTCTTTTCAAGTTCTCGTATCCGGCACGGTGTCGATCGGCGGCTCCGGAACAGGACGATTGTCTCTATTATATTGCACGAACTGCAAAGGCGGTCTTAACGCAGCAAACGGCAATTTCGCTTTAGAATTCACGCCTTCGGTGATCGCAACGTTTTCAAACGTTGCTACGGGAACGCCATCAGGCGGAATGTTCGGGAGCACGTCCATTTCGGCAAACGCCGCGCAACTGCTGGTCGGCTACAACGTACTGTGGGGAGGAATTCCAGCGACAGCCGTTCCGGGTTATCAAGGTATTTCAACGTGGTTGAATGGTGGTATCACAGCCGAGATTCAGCCCGTAACATCAAACGACAACTTCGCATCAGCTTTTACGTACGATCCTGCCTTCGGCGGTAGCAACTACATGACAGGCGTGCTCGCGCTTCAATCAGCATACGCCATCAGCGGCAACGTCTCAGGCGTGGTTGATTATGCTGCGACCGTGTCTTTCGCGGGACCAACATCAGGCACAGTAGACGTGGACCGCACGACCGGAAACTACACGATCCCGGGTTTGGTCAGCGGCACATACACGATCACGCCGGTCCTCGGATCCTTTGTGTTCACCCCGACGAACTCCGTTCAAACAGTCGACGGTGCGAACATCACAGGCGTCAACTTTGCGACGTACAGCATCAGCGGCAGCCTGGGTACGCCTTTCTTCACATTCGTTCAGATAGCGTACTCCGGACCAACTTCCGGCGTCGTAAATGCCCACTCCGACGGGACGTACACGATCCCCGGACTAGGCCCAGGCGCGTACACCATCACGTCATCAAGTGTTGGCTATGCTTTCTCACCAACGTCGCACAGTGAAACCATCACCTCCGCAAATCTGACTGGCGTGAACTTCACAGCAACACGGGTTGTTACCGCGTCCAGCCGTTTCACTTTCGTTCAACGTCCATCCACCGCTCCCGGCGCGACACTGCACGATTGCGTAGATTCCGGAAACGGGAAATTGGTAGGACAGTTGTTTTTCGATCCCATCGTTCGGCAAGCGTGGAGTCTTAACTTGCGTGACAACACGCCGAATATTTCGGCTGGTGGGTCAGATGCGCTGGACATCCAAAATTTCGCTGCCGCGTTGGCTGAGCCTCCAGGCGTCACCATCATTCAACCGAGCAATACGCCGTCAACCCGTTTTAAGTTCACGCCAGTAGTGCGAAGAAGTGGTGAAAGTGCGTTACTGTACTTGGTCAGCGACGGACCCAGTATCGCATTCGGTTCTATCGGACAGGTCATCTGGGACGGTACCAGTGGTACAAACGGTGCGTGGACGTTCCTGCAAACCAACGCGGAGTCGGAGATCTCATCGCCGGCCGACGTCGCGTGTATCACATCCTTCGTGGCGTCGCTCGAATTGATTTCACCAAATCAGATTTCGCTCTAAAGGAGAACCACCATGACCACACCGGCGGAATTACGCGCGATCAGGAAAAAGTTGTCACAGAGAATCGTCTACACACCCAGAGTGATCCGTCAGATCAAGAAAAAGTTGGCACAAGGAAGGCCGAATACCGGGAGACTCTCGTGATAGACCCTCAGAACGACGCCCAGATGCTTGCGTACTGGGCGGCAGTTCCAAACTTGCCGCAGAAAGACGTGCACACCGCGGGCAATACACATGAAGGTGCGTGCCCGAGATGCGCCGTACGGGACAAGTGGAACGAAGTCTTTAGCACGCTGATCGTGGCCACGGGAGAGCGACTGCACTTCGCAAAGGACTGCGCAGCGGAAAAAGTCAGAGGCAAGCAACCACTCGTGATACCGCCCACGCTGTTAAACTTTCTCGCGCTCGGAAACAAGTACTGCGAAGCGCACGTCGCCCATGTCGCCGAGGTTGAGACTCCAGGGATCGTTGTTTTCGGCGCAAAGATGGTGAACGGGCAGCAGTCTTTGTTCGCCTTCTTAATCGATGGCACGCATCGCGCAGTCTCAGCACTTCTAGCAGGCCGCGAGTTCAAGGCGTATTGTCTGGGCGCAAGAGACACGGCATATTGCCTGCTGGAGACCGAAGCGTGGCTGATGAACAAAAATGTGATTGTGAAGGACGCCGTTGATTTCCCATCTCAGCAACCGCCTCGTTAACGAGATATCGCTGTCGCGGCTTGCCCATGCCATCCGCGCACCATTTCAGGCTCCCCCAAACGTTCCGGCCGGGTGCTTGAATCGGTGTCTGGTTCGCGCTGCGTTTCCCGAATATTTGAAGTAACGCTTTATTTGTCCGGTTACGCGACTAATCAGGAGTTACTATCCGGCGAACGAGAATGGATAATTTCGCCCCCGCTGCACACCCACGCGCAAAATGTGAGTGCGCCGGGCCAACCAATGCCTCACAAATTTCGTGAATGCGAACTGGGTTACGAGGTCCACAAATGACGAAGCTGATTTTGTCCATGGTTTTACTTTTTGCGTTCGCTATTCCGCAAACGTCGGGTTCGCAGGAGGGCGGAGCCTATCAGCAAGACAGCATGCTGCGCTCACCCGTCCAACTACTGCCCGGATACAGAAGTCATCTCGGTGCGGGCGTAGAGGGAGCTACCGTCGTTCGAATCTGGAAGGAGGGGGGGCTCACAATACTGGGCTCGGTAGGTTGCTGCTATGCCGCCGAAGCCACCACGATAGAGAAAGATCGAATCTTGTGGCGAGAGGAACAGCAGATAGGCGCAAAACACATGACAATGGTTTACACGAAAGATCAGGAAGTTGTGATCTCATTTACTGACGACAAGGGGGCTTACCCGGCGAATTTCAAAGCCCATGTTCGTGGCGAACACGACCTGACCGAGATGCTACTGATGGTCCTTACCTTCGACGTTACGCACGGCTATCCTAGCTCCTGATAAACGCCGTTACCGGAGATGTGAAGTTCTAGTACGGCAGATGTCCGGTAACGCGGGTGGTCTCAATGGGTCGACGCAACACTTTCTTGGAGTTTACTCGCAGGAGTCTGAAAACCTAAAGTTTCTCGTGGGCGTTGATTTAGGCGCAGCGCTACTTTGTTCAGATCCGACTGGGAATAGTCGGTTAGGTCTGCGTTCTTCGGGAAGTATTGTCGTAAGAGTCCGTTTGTATTTTCGTTCGAGCCGCGTTGCCAGGGACTCTGCGGATCACAGAAGTAGACTTGCACATCGGTGGCCACCGTAAAGTCCTTGTGTTTGGCCATCTCCAGTCCCCGGTCCCACGTCAGCGAGCGTCGCAGGGTAGCGGGAAGTTTACGAACGTGTTTACTCAATGCCCCCACAACCTCCGCCGTATCTCTGCTGCGTACCTTGATCAGCATGACAAAGCGTGAATGGCGTTCCACCAAGGTCGCGATGTGACTGTTTCCTGAGCCGCGCAGGAGATCGCCCTCCCAGTGCCCTGGAATGGCACGGTCCTCCACTTCCGCGGGCCTTTCGCGGATCGAGATAGCCTCAGGGATTTGGCCGCGCCGGTCTTTAAAGATACGAGAGTGCTGCGACCGCCGTATGCGGCGCTTGGATCGCAAGTGCTCCAGCAGCTCCTTCTTCAGCGCTCCACGGGCTTGAATGAACAGGCTGCGGTAAATGGTTTCGTGGGACACACGCATGCTCTCATCATCGGGATACTGGGTTTTCAGCCAGCCGGAAATCTGCCTCGGCGACCAGTCCAGAATCAGTTTACTCGCAACGATGTTCCGCAACTTCAGGTTGATGGAAAGAAGGCAACGCTTGGGCCGCAAGGCCGAGTGCCAGGCTTCGCCGTCCGCTTGACTGGCTCGATACACAGGACGGCCACCATGACGTGCGACCTCCCGGCTCACGGTTGATACCGCTCGCTCTAAACACTTGGCAATCTCACGCAGCGACGAACCGGAAGCCAGCCCGCGAGAGATTTCCTCGCGCTCACGCTGCGTGAGCGCGAGGAGCGCACGCCGCCGGACGGCCGGAGCAATCCCACCGTGACGCGACACCAGACAACGAATAGAGGAATGTTCTTTACCAAAAGCGCGCCCGATCTCATGCAGCGTCTGCCCTGCCTTCCAACGACGCCACACGTCGAGTTTCTGCTCCGCTGAAAGGCCAAACCGTTTCCCTGGCTTCATAAACACCACCTTTAAAAACAGATTTATACCAGATGGTGTTGCATCGACCGTTTGAACCGGCACGACTTACCGGGCACTATGACCTCAAGACGCGCCTTGTTCCACAATTTTCCGGGCGGATTGTGAGCGTAATCGCGTGGTTGCGTCAACAACTCGACTTGCGCTCTGTTCCGCTTGCTCCGAGACCTCATCCATTGGGTCGTTTGCGAGTCTTGACAGAGCATTCCATTAGCATCACAATGTAGGACTAAATATGCTTGGCGAGTTTGAATACCTCATACTCAGCGCGGCCACACGCTTGCGCGAGGGCGCTTACGGGGCGGCGATCCGCCAAGAAATTGAGGAAGCAACAAGGCGCGGTTGCTCCATCGGAGCTCTCTATACGACGCTGGACCGTTTGGAAACTAAGGGCCTGATTAAAACATGGATGGGTGATCCAACCCCGCAACGGGGTGGCCGACCGAAGCGGATGGTGCGTGTTACGGCGAATGGTATTCGCGCAGCGAGCGATTTTTACCTCGCTGTCAGGCGAGTAAGCCGAGGTGTCTTATGGGAAGTGAACCGAATGGCTCTCCGACCGTGAAGCGAACCTGCTGGCGATTGGTTGACATTTTGTCTGGAATGCTAGACGCCGACGAACGCCAAGCAGTTCGCGGGGATGTCGCGGAATCCGGGGAGAGTATCGTCAGGGCGACAGGCGATGTTCTTGGCTTGATCGTCCGCCGGCAAATCGGCTTGTGGACGGAGTGGCAGCCCTGGCTGGCTCTGCTTGGCGTTGCTTGTCTGGCAGGACTCTCGTTGAGTCGAATCGCGTTCCGCTTTAACGTCGATCTCGGACAACAGCTGATGGCTTATTACACATATGGAGTGCACTTCGGAACCCTCTTGACCCGTCAGCAAGATATGGCGTGGTTGCTGTGCCTGGCGATCGCGTTATTTCTCTGGTCATGGACGTGCGGATTCGTCTTGGGTTCGCTTTCAGGCCGTGCCGTGTGGCTCACGTGGTCGTTGTTCTACCTCATGGTTTTGGATTCCGCATTGGTAAGACTCGTACTGTCCGGGAATGTGATCCTGCGTGCGCAACCTGTGCGACTTTTGATGGCAGCCACATTGCCGCTCAACCCTGCGACCTTTTTGTTCTCGCTTTCAGCTCTCTGGGGAGCGTTCATGGGAGTGCGGCGACGGGTGCTACCGTGGCGTGCCGCATACGTCCTGGCGTCGGCCATCACCACTTTCACGATACTTGTAACGTGGATGGGCGGCTGGTATGAGACTGCCCACGAGGTGTGGAGCAGCGGAGCATGGCATGGAGTTTCGTGGACTACGCGCCTACTGCCATTCGTGGTGGTAAGTTGGCCGGTCGCCTACCTGCTCGCTGCGGCGAACCGGCAGCAGACCACCAGCGCCAAAGAGACTACTTGAAGGGCATCCTCCTCCGCCGTAGTACCGCGCGCGTAATCCGTGTCAATGTTGCAAAGTCTCGATTACACTCACAACGCCAAGGTCCTGGTAAACGCCCTAGCCGGACAAGTGAAATCGAGCGAAAGCCACATGTCCGGTAACGCGACTAATCAGGACTTGGGTCGGTGCTGTGATAAATTCTCACGTATGCGGGCAATGAAATTTCGGGTCGGGGATAAGGTGAAAGTTATTGGCATTCCGACGTTATCCATTTCGCGAGAATTAGAGGATGAGTTGGGAACCAAAGAGCTCTTCAAAAACATGCTCGGAAGGGTATATACCGTCCAGGGTTTCGACCAGTACGGACACATCGAGCTTCACCCGAAGCGAATGAGCCACGTTTGGATTGAGCCGGAATTTCTCAAGCTGCGTAAGAGAAAGCCAACCAGAGCCTGACGAGGTATTTCGCAAACTGACCCCGTCCCTTTATTTTAGATGTCCGGTAACGCGACTTATCAGGACTTTGGAATCAAATTCGACGACAATTCAGTCGCGCCACGGAGACCACGCCACTCGATCGGGCAGATGGATCGCGTCCCTTGAAATTGGCTCGGCACCTTTCCCTCGTTCATCACTCAAACTCAAATACAGCAACGGAAGTGATTGCTGCACTTCCCACTTTTCCAGGAGTTCTCGGGATTCCAGTGCTTCGGCTGTCGCTCGATACATCTGTTGCTGCTCTTGCACAAAAGCCAACAGATCAGTATTGAATTTTTCAATCGACTGAAACTCGATGTTCGCTACCAGCCAGGTTTGCCAGGGAATCCCCTCTGCGGGATCTCCCAGCAGTTCTGCGATCAAATGGACGCGCTCATTCGGACCCAGGGTTACACGGCTGCAAGGATCTCCCGCGTAGTGCGACGTCTCCCGTCGCGTCGCGTAAATCGGATCGATGCCTGCTACAACCAACATCGCTCCTTCGCTCCTCTCTTCGGACAGGATGTACTGTCCGGTCTTCGGCCAGCCTCGCTGGCCCTCATCGGGTGCCAAGAAGCAATCGCCTGCACTTCCTACTCCCATACCACCGGTCCCCGGAAGGATCACAAAAAGAGTGGCATGGACATTTGTTTTGGCCAACAAATCTGCCGCAAACCCCGAAGGCGGGTGAAGTGCCAGTAAAGCGGCACTAACGTATTGGAGGCCGTAGGCGTGATTTTCCTCGGCACGATAGAAATCGAACGCAAGTGGGATACTTTCCTCGACGGGCATTCGGCTAAGAAGAACGGCTACCGCGTTCCCAAAGTCGGGTGCCAGGTTCCGCAAAATATCACCGGGCACCGTGACCTTCATCAGGATGAGTGTGTCCACTACCGCCGCCATAGCATCGCGTTGCTGCTCCTGCTCTCGCGACAGACGCGGAAAGTTCGAGTCCTCGGAATTGTTTTGCGGTGAAAGGGTTCGCCATTGGCTCGCGAGTGCCAAGAGGTCGGAAGTCAAGTCAGAGTCGCTCTTGGCACCTAAGTCGTGCGCGCCCCACGCCACGAGCCGCGGGTCTCCACTTCGAAACCATTGCCCGATCGTTTTCTCGGAAGGCGACGGATCTGACTCAGGTGGAGTCTGCGCCGAGCCGCGAGCAGCAATTGCCGCAGATATACATCCGAGACAGAGCAATCGATGGAGGAAAGTCATGAGCACCTCCGCGAATTCAGCGGAACTGCGCGGCGAAAATCTTTCGAGCCCTTTCTAGATAAAAGCTCGAATGATCTTCGAATTCGGACCGCTGCTCGACGATTGGTTGATGCACGTGACTTGGCAAAGCGTTGCCAGAGAGCCTCTGCCTCTTGACATCCAATAAGTCGATATCGAAACTGAGTCTCAATGTCCGGTAACGCGACTTACCAGGAGTTGACATTTGCTCGAACGGGATTTGTGGCTTAGGCTGGATCCCAATTGTAAGGGAAGATTCGACGAGCACCGACCTTTTGAGATACATCGGAGGAAAGCATTGCGCCTAGTGCTAACGATTTTTGCAACTCTGTCCCTCTCACTGAATCTTGGTTCGACAGAATTGCCCCAACTCGCTTACAGCCGCAGATTGTTGGCAGTGACGCCACAGTTCTTGGACAGGGAGGAGACGAAGGTTGCCCCAGTCCGACCCACTGAGAGCAAGGGGGTAGTTTTAGTAATTTACTGGACCTCTGAGCGGGGAGCTGTAATTTCTGCCCGTGCGCTCGATGGCCCTCCTGAGTTGCAGAAAGCAGCAGCGGAGGCAATGTACAAATGGAAGTTCAAGCCAACCTCCGTTAATGGTCAGCCAGTTCAAATGGGTAGTGCAGTAATGGTGGATTTCTCACAGGTCCCAGCTGTCGTACAGGTTCCTAAGCCAATGACGGCAGCGCAACTCTCTCCCGGGTTTCAATTCAAATGCTTCGACGGATTGGTCCATGATGAGCCAGCATCTGTCGGAATCTGTCAGCAGCAACTTGAAGCTGTCTCGCGCGATTCGCACAGCACGCCCTTAGACAGATTCACGGCTGACGACCAGTATGGTTTAGTTCTGATGAAGTACGCCCATGACGCCAAGAAAGCCTCAGAGCAGTTCTCCAAAGCCATTGAACTTGCTACCGAGCGACTTGATTCAACAGATGCAGAGTGGGCATATGCATATTGGCACCGAGCTACTGCCGAACAGGAATTAGGAAACTCCGCCGAAGCCGAGAAGGATTTCAGCATTGCAGAGAATAGCCTTCAGGAAGCCGAAAAAGCCATTGGTAATCAACAGATTGCCACCTACTACCGTGAACTAGTGAATCGCATTGCTGCGCAGCGCGCCGCTCATTAGTCAACTCCTGATAAACGCCCTACCGGACATGTCCCGATCCGCTAATTCCCAGTGTCCGGTTACGCGACTAATCAGGAGTTAGGCAAGTTGTCGACGGAAATCGCTAACTTCAAATCGTCGATCTCTTGCGTTCCATCAGGCAAGGCACGGATCTTCTCGTCCAGTATCTGAATTACGACCGTCAACTTTTTGGTCGTGACCTTGATGGACCGGCGAAGGCCGAACACTGATTTGTCCGCGCCGTGCATCAGGTCTGTCGCCACGAAATTGTAGGGCTGCAAACCGTGCCAGTTGCCAGCAGGTCTCAGCAAATTCTCATCCGTTTTTAAGTTATCCGCATTGCGTAGAACAAGGTCAACGCCGATAACGTGTTTGGCGACGCTTACCTCAGGTTCCAACGACAGATCGTAGAGTTTTTTGTTAGAGGGAGAATACAGGTGGTCGGCCCAAGGCTTCGTCGAATTTTTCAGAGAAAACTCGGCCTGCACCTGCTTGGGAGCGATGCTCGTTAGTGGAACTCCTTGTTCTTGCCGAACCGATGCAAAAGAAGCACTGGCCAGCGTGCCACAGAGCATCGTGGCGGCCTTCATCACAATGTCTCGGCTGCGTGAACGCATATAAAGATTCTGGTGGTCTAAATTCACGGAGGCAAGCGGAATCTCGCGGAACGGTCAACTCCTGATTAACGCCCTTACCGGACATGTGGATTCTTCTGAAAGCCCCCAGAAACCGGTGGAATCCACGGCGTCTACATCGCAGCCCTGCGGCTCGCCTATCCGGCGCTAGGCGATCTCCAAGGCCAGTGGCATTTCATCGTACGTTCTACCGTCAAGCAGTCTGCCCGTTAGAGATTTTCGCGCGCCGCCCCACTGCTTGAAAAAGAAGGGAACTCGATTTTTTCTGCATTGCTTGCGGATCGAGATCACCCAATTGCGTTCCATTGGTCGCGCTCCGTGTCCGCTCTCGCCCCCTACGATGACCCAGTGAATCCCGCTCAGGTCCACCGGTCCCAAATCTTCCAACAGGGGTTCGATTGAAAGAAAACGCGTACGGGCGGGCGTGCCCCTAAGGTCATCGATTCTCGGGAGACCGTAGCGTTGGTTCTCTACGCTTACGCCCCACCAAATATGTGGTAGCGCGGCAGCAAAGCTGAGGCGCGTTCGAAGTAATTCTGCCATGCGTGCGGATCTTTTCGTGAGCACTTGGTAGGTGTGCCAGTTCGCTTGAACCATTACCTCGGCAACCGCTGCGATGTAATCGTCCGACACTTGATCGTGGAAGAGGTCGCTCATTGAATTCACAAAAATTCTGAGAGGCTTCCGCCACGAGATCGGCGCCTTCAGTTTTTCCGGGACAAGTCGAAGATCGAAGCCCTGTTCGAATGGATGACCCTTCACCCCGCGGAAGCGCTCAGCGAAGGTTTCTGCGTAGCAATGCGTGCATCCCGGACTGACCTTCGTGCAACCCCTGACGGGATTCCAGGTCGCATCCGTCCATTCGATCGATGATTTCTCAGCCATTGCGTTTCACGATTTCAAGTCGAAGTTCATTCGCCTCTGTCCCGACGGCGCTATTTTCGTAACTTCTTGCCAGAACTTCTCCCCCAGTTTATGGCGGCTCGCCATAATTATGTAGTAGAGCGGAGTGTTTTGGTCATTGCGAACGATTTCTCGATCCTTGGTGTCCAAATAATCCAAAGTGCGAAGTTGCGCCATATATCTGTCGAGGATTAGTCTGCCCGCTTGATTAAAGGTGGCCACCCCTTCTACGTCCTTTCGCCATGCCGTATTCCCTAAGAATCCGGTCAGCGCCTCACCTTCGGTCTTGATGTACTGCGGCAAATTGAGTTGAATGCCCATCCCGAACTGAATTGTCATCAGTAGATCAACCTTGCGGTACTGCACCAGGCGTCGAATTGTTTCAAACCGAATTTGCAAGCCCGTTGGATCGATAAAAGCGAGCGTGAGATGGTCCACCGGTAGCTGTCTCAATACCTCATCAATGACGAGGTTGCAATCGCCTTCTACGAAAGAGATGCGCGGAAACTTGGGGTGGTCGCGCAACCTCATTCGTAACGTCGCGAGGACTTCTGGCACATCAACAAACAGGTAGCGTCCAAAATCGCACTTGAGTGCAAGCAAGGGCGACCCATCGACCTCTTCTCCTGTGTCCCGTATGACGTTCTTACCAGGACCGGAGAAAAGGTCCACGTACGCGAGTTTGCCGGCCCATTTGTTCGCAACGCCTTTGGTGAATATTCCCAAATACTTCTCGACGAGAACTTTTTTGTCTAGCACCCACGCGCCTGATTCGCGCGCGGGCAAGCCGTCTGATGCAATCGGCGATTGATCGACCACAGCTGATACCTCTTCTCTTGCGCCTAAGTAACGCAAGATAAACATTACCATAAGCTTAAGACCAACGTATTCGCGTTGTGATGAAGCTGCGAAACACCCGCTAGCTAACGACAATCGAATGTTACGTTACCGATGAAAAACGGAGATGTTACAAGAAGTGGAAAGTGAACGACGGTAGCAGCTTGTGACTTGAAATGCGGCACGCGAATGCCGCACAGGCCCGTTTTTAAACAAGCGAGGACAGGACTACCTTTTCTATCGGTTATTCGCGGTTATTCGGCTACTGTTACGCAACATCGGTCGAGGGCAGTAGCTTTCAACTCTCATAACATTCAGCGACTCGATCCGATCAGAACCTGAAAGCTCCGGCATAACGTTCTCAATTGCGATGTTGATATTCGAAGGCGCGACGGTCCACATCATCAGCCAACTCATTTACCAACTACCTTCTTTCTTTTTCTCCACTCGCCACAATTCGTGTTGCTCTTTCACGTAGCGGGCAACAACGTGGCCCAGGCTACGGCGTTTCCGCACTCGAGAGCGAGCGAATCTGCTTCCGAAAGTGCGTCGGCGCTAACGGTAAATATCTCTCAGTCGTGCTGAAGGTGCTCAATCCCATGTAGACTGAAAGCCTCGGCAACATCAGATCCATGTCCGAGCCGACGCGCTCCCATTCGGTGATTCGACTCACGGCAAACGCGTGGCGCATATCACGAAGTCCCGGTTGTCGTCGCGCGCCATCTTCTCGTCGGAAGCGGGCTCGCTTCATACACCTGCGGAAATAAACTCCCGCGTGATGACAACCAATTCGTGTTCCGGTCTTTGTCGAAAAAATCAGTTCGCTGGCGAACGATACACGTAGATGGCATTCCAGAATCCTGCACAGATCACGTCCAATCGGGATCTTGCGCACCATACTGGCGCGCGAGTTGACGCGAAGTGTTCTTTCTTCTTGATCGAAATCGGACCTCTTCAACGACAGCGCTTCATCCAGCCACAGGCCCGTCGCATACAGAGTAATAAGGAGACAACAAAATGTGTTTGGCGAAATTGTAGCCAGACAATGATTCAAGACCGATGCGTGCTTCAGCAGTGACTTAATCTGGAAAGGCGTAAAAATGTAAGGGGAAAATACGCGTTTTCGTCCCCGCCGAGGACGCGGCAATGGAATTCGCCGCAGCTTTCCGCGCCCGCGCCAATACGAGAAAAAGGCCTTGAACCGTGTGTAACGACCAATCCAGGTGTTGCGCCCAATTGTTGGTTGATCCAGAAACCTCTCAACCTCGGCAACTCGAATCTGATTGAGCGCAATGCCCGGAAGGAAACGCATGAGCGAGCGAAGCTCATACGAATTAGTTCTGTAGCGGAAGCCGATCAAGCGCTTTCGCGCAATATAGTCCTCGACGGCTTTTTGAAGGTCCATACTCCCCTTAACCTGAAATCAGCCACGGATCGTAATTCCATGACGGAGTGCTGAATGTATGTTCCGACGTAACGGGAACTGGAATGGCCAAGTAGGCTTGCCACCTTGGGCACCGGGGTCCCGGCTCGTAACAAATGATTCGCGCACGAGTGACGAATTGCGTGAGCACCCTTGTTCACGGTCTGTATTCCGAGGCTATTGATCCGAGTTCGCGTGATGTTATAGACGGACGCCTGCTGAATCGGACCGTGAGGTTCCCTCAAAGTTAGAAACAAATTGGGATGAACGCTGTTCGGTCGGCCTTTTCGGAGATATCGCTTCAGAGTCCTCGTTACTTCCCGGTTCAGAGGGAAACGCTGAGTGATGCGGCTCTTGCTTCTTCGAATCGAAAGAACTCCCTCAACGAAATTCACGTCGGTCAACAGTAGCTGACAAATTTCACCAGTTCGCAGACCATAGGATGACAGGAGTAAGAGAACTGCCCGCGCCCTGTAGTCATTCGCGTTTGCACCTTTGGTAGAGTCAATTAGCCTGCGAACGTCCTCCCAGCTAGGACCACGCTCTCTGGAAATCTTTCGGAGGATGGTCGGATTTTTTGGTCCAAATATGGCCTGACTGATCCCACGCGCGCACCACCGTTTCCGTTCAGCGAATCTGAAAAACACCTTCAGTTCACCAGCAATGGAGCAGATTGTCCTTTGTTTCCAACCTCTCGCGCTTAAGAAATCTAGGTAACGCTCGACGCGGGCCACGGTGACAGAAGCAAGTGGGGTGTCTTCGTCGGCGAGCCAAGAGAGAAAGCGATTCAAATTCCAAGTCCTACTGTTGATCGTGCTTAAAGCGAAGCCCAGCTCGAGGCTGAGATATCGTTTGTACAGCTCGACGCGATCATCAAAAGGATCGTTCCATTTTTTGTCCTCGATGAGCATTTTATGAAAGCGAAGCAATTCTTTCGCATAGCGCAGAAAGGCGGCTCGACTGCTATCGGTTCTTAGCGGGAATGTTCTACCGCGATTGCTCCATGTTATAGCCGCAGAACGAAGTTCCGGTACGGAGAAGCGTCGCAGCTTCGTAAGCTTCAGTTCCTTGACGACGTGAACGGCGTAGTTTGCGGCGTCTTTCAACTTGCCCCGGCCGCGGCCTTGCGATCGGAGGGAGCGAAGATATGCATCTCGCTCGGCGAAAAGGGGCGCGTTGATGTGTCGCGCTATCGGGCGTGGGCGTGTGGAGATCAGAGTTCCAAAGCCTACTCCGCCCATAACGTAGTCCACAACCGGACCGCTGTGGAGAACCTGTGGAAGTTCAGCCCAGGGGTGGTCCCTTTTTCGCGCCCCTATCCGATTCCTGGACGAAACGAAGGACGATCGAGAAGCCTAATCCCATGATATCCGATTTCTGTGATACCTATTCCCGATGCGCAACAAGCCCGTTTTCCCCAATCTCCGTAACGTGAAAGGCGTCATCACGCCGGAAGGCGAGGCGCTGACGTTGAAAACCTGTGAATCGTGCGTGCCGGCTGCCCTTCGGGGTGGTCGGCTCTTTTTGTGTCTATGGGACCTTATTCCGGTTTTGTTGGCTTCGCCGGGGCTGCGATTCGATAGGGAGCGGCGAGTTGCGGCGGCCGCATTTCTTTATCTCAAAGCCATGCACAAAGCGTTTCCATGCGGCAAGTGAGGATTCTTCGGAAAGGGCGCAACGAAGTCAGAGACGACCAGGAATTTCATTCGAACTAGAACCTGATCCGCGGGACAAATCTGCCGCGATTTTGCGAAGCGCCTGGTCAAACTTTCTGGCTTCGGTGGGGTGTAGCCCATTGAATCCCGGCTTATACAAATCTATCTCGCCCCAGCGTTGGACACGCGACATTTTGCCCAGACCGTTCAACCCATGCTGGTCGTGGTAGCTGATAAAATCGTGGGTAAACCCGTAGTTCAATCCCAATCCGACAAACTGACGGAACGGCCATCGCGGTTCCCTCGCTAACGGTCGAATCCGTTCAAAATGATGTCCGAGTTCGTATGCCCAGAGATCGGCTGCTTGAAGCGGTGTGCAATCTTGCGGCGTCTCCGAAACGTACGATTGCATGAACAGAGACACGATCGGATTGTATTGGCGAAGCGCTTCCCAGAGCTTTTCTGTGCCAGCTAATCCGCTAGAGTGCTCGGGGTGGTGTGCATACACCATCGTTACCGGACCGGGACCTTTATCAAACGGGTCCATCATGCTAGTCGCGACAGCAATATTGTACGTCAACGGTTGGAATGCGATGAAGTGCGCGTCCCGGTTCCGTTTTTGAACGCGCTCGGGAACTGCATCCGCCCCCCTCAGTATCACAACGCTTCCAATAGGAATCGCTCGTGCTTTTGTGATCGCGGCAATTAGCTTTCCGAGTAGTCGTCTTCGTCGCTCTTCCGACCAGCCTTCGAATTGCCCCTTCCGCGGCGCAAAGCGCATCATGTGAAACGGCTCGGTTAAGCCCTCTTCGTCGCAGGCAGTGCGCCAGTCTGCGTCGAACACTTTCCACGCATCTTCTCGGGCGAGCAGTCCCGCTAAGCACAGGCTATTGCGCTTGGGATCCGCAGAGTGACCGGATTCATCCACAAAGGAGAGGGACCTGGGAAGGCCGGCGAAATATGATCGATCTGGGCTGGGGATTCCCATGGATTATCTTCCTGCAAATCACCCATCGAAGTAAAGACGCTACCTTTCTTTTTGGCGCCCGTTTAACTACTTCTGAATCACAATTTGTGAGGGTTCGTTGGCCACAACTTCCGGGCTGCCCTTGAAATTTGTAATGACGCCTGTGACGTAAACTTGTTGATCGCGGTATTTCGTTTCGGGAACGCCGAACTTGCCCCGATCGTTACCCCAAATCAAAATTATGAAAATCTGTCGAGGGTAAGCCTCATCGAGGTTCAAAAATGTCGGTTCACCTTTCGTGGTCTTCGCATAGTGCGTGGTAACGACTTTGCCGCAAACCGTGACGTGTTCGCCCACGTGATCTTTCGCTTCAGTCGGCGCGAACTTCTTCGTTTGGGCATAGCAGGTCGAGGTCAGCGCAGCACAAAGGCCAAAAATCGCGGTGGGTTTCAGGGGGATCATAGTCGTCTCCCGCTTCGTCGAAGGTTGTTCGAACATGGCCGGCGATTCACTTAATCCTTCTGGCAGAGAGGGCGGAAAGCAAGAACGGTTGACCCTGTGAAACGTTGCTAATATTTGTGCTAGTAATTCCCTGGTTGGAACCTCAGAACTTTCAATATTTGTTCTTTATAAAACATCGCATCTACAGCGTTCTCAGTCGTACCAGAACCAGCCCATGCAAGCCACAGACCGATGCTCTACCAGCTGAGCTACGCTCACCGCCGAGTGAGGGAATAGTTTACACCAACTTGCGGGCGTGGCAACGCGTGGGTTGGTTGTCGCGCGGGCCCGAAGAAAGCGCCGAAATTCCGCTTTGAAAGTGCGAAAATTGTGGATTCAGGAAACCGCAGATGGCGGATTTCGCGTCTAAGTGGGTGCGGCGAAAAGGGAGTAGTCTGTCTGGGCCGGTTGATTGTGAGGGATGTGCGGCTGAATGTAAGCGGTGATAAATAGGAGACGCGCGTGGTGAACGGAAATTATAGACGTGTGGTTTTTGCTGCATGCCTGGTTATTTTCTGGGTTGCGCCGGCGATGGCGCAACAGGCTGCGCCGGCGGGACAGGCCGCTGGTGGCGCGCAGTCGACAGTGGCGCAGAGCGTGGGAACGGTGAAGGCGATCAACGGGAACGTGTTGACGTTGGCGCTCGATGCGGGGACGGACGTGACGGTGAACGTGACCGACACGACGAGAATGGTGCAGGTGGCGCCGGGCCAGAGAGATTTGAGGGCGGCGCCGGCGATTCACGTTTCCGATTTGCAGGTGGGCGATCGAATTATCGTGCGCAGCCGGGCGTCGGACGATCCGAAATCGATTACGGCGCTGGGAATTATGGCGATGAAGCGCACTGATGTGGATGCCAAGAAAAAGCAGGACCTGAGCGACTGGCAGAAGAGTGGAGTGGGCGGGCTGGTGAAGGCGGTGGATCCGGCATCGGGAACGATTACGATTGCGGGGCCGGCGGTGGCGGGCGTGGCAAAAACGACGGTGATTCACACGACGAAGACGACGATCCTGCGGCGATACGCGCCGGACTCGGTGAAATTCGACGATGCGAAGGCGGCACCGATCGAGCAGATCAAGCCGGGCGATCAATTGCGCGCGCGCGGTGAGAAGAGCGCAGACGGCGATGAGTTTACGGCGGCGGAAATTGTTTCGGGAACTTTTCGCAATATTGCCGGAACCATTATTTCGGTGGACCAGGCCACGAAAACGATTAACGTCAACGATTTGATCGGGAAAAAAGCGATGGTAGTGAAGATCAGCGACGAATCTCAGTTAAAAAAATTGTCGCCGGAAATGGCGCAGCGCATCGCGATGCGTTTCCGCAATGGCGGCGCGAATACGGCGGGTGGTGGCGGAGCGGGCGGCGGAAATGGCGGAGCAGGGAATGGCGCGTCGGGAGCTGCGCCGGCTGGCGGGGTGAATGGCGGCGGTGGATCTGCCGCGGGTGGAAGCGCAGCGGGCGGTGCGGGCGGCGGGCGGGCAGATTTTCAGCAACTGGTGAATCGTTTGCCGGCGGCGACGATCACGGATTTTCAAAAAGGCGATGCGGTACTGGTGGTGTCGACGCAGGGTACGGATACGGGCGGCGTGACCGCTATTACTTTGCTAGGAGGAGTGGAGCCTGTGTTGGCGGCAGCGGCCGGAGTTTCGGGGCAGGCGGTGACATTGTCACCGTGGAGTTTGGGCGGCGCGCCAGCCGGAGATTTGGGCGGAGGCGTGCAGTAAATTCGCAGTGGCAGCGACAGATACCTTGTAGACCTACTTTTAAGCGCGCGACGAAATCATAACTGTTTTTTCTTTCAGGAGATGGAATGAATCCCAGGTGGTACTTATTTTTCAAGATGGCCGCAGTGTTTGCACTGTGGGTGAGCATGGGTTTAGGCGTGAGCGCGCAAACGAATGTGGGCGCGATTCACGGAGCGGTGACGGATCCCTCGAACGCGGTGGTGGCGGGGGCGTCGGTAATCGTTACCGGCGCGGATGGGAGCGTATTGAGCGCGACCACGACGCAGCAGGGGACGTTCGATCTGAAAGGCGTGGCGCCGGGAAAATATAAGGTTGAAATTTTCGCGAAGGGATTCACGCCGTTCTCGCTGGCGGACGTGCAGGTTACGGCCGGGCAGATTCAGCAGGTGAATGCGGCGCTGGAAATCGAAGTGCAGCAACAGCAGGTGACGGTGACGGACCAACCGGGAGCCGTAGACGTGAGCCCCGAAAATAATGCGGGCGCGATCGTGATCAATGGGGCCGCGCTGGATGCACTGCCAGACGATCCAGACGAGTTGCAGACGGATCTGACGGCGCTGGCGGGGCCGTCGGCGGGCCCGAATGGCGGACAATTTTATATTGACGGATTCACGGCGGGGCAGCTGCCGCCTAAAGCTTCGATCCGCGAAATCCGGATCAACTCCAATCCATTTTCGGCGCAATACGACAAAGTCGGATACGGCCGAGTGGAGATTTTTACCAAGCCAGGAACGGACAAATGGCACGGCGGATTTTCGGTAAACGCCAACGCGTCGGGGCTGAACACGCGCAACCCGTTTTTTGACGCGCAGAATTCGACGACATCGGAATTTCCGCCGTACCACTCGGTGCAGTACACGGGAAACCTGGGCGGGCCGCTGAGCAAGAAGGCGTCGTTCTTTTTTACGGCGGAGGTCCGGGACATCAACGACCTGGATATCGTGAACGCGCAGATCGTGAACGCGAGCAATGCGATTGTGCCGTTCAGCGCGGCGGTGCCGAATCCACGGACGCGGGACAACATCGGGCCGCGATTGGATTACGCGCTGTCGAAGACCAATACCTTGACGGTGCGGTATCAATATTATCGGGACAAGCAGGACAACGACGGGGTGGGAGGGTTCGTGCTGCCGGAGGCGGGGTTCAACATCCTGACGACGGAGCAGACGGTGCAGATCGGGGACACGCAGATTTTCGGAACCAAAGTGGTGAACGAAACGCGGTTTCAGTTTCTGCGGGAAAAAACGGATCAGGATCCGTTGAGCACGCTGCCATCGGTGAGCGTGCCGATTTCCTTTACGGGCGGAGGATACAGCGGCGGGCTGACGTTGGACAGCACGAATCATTATGAGTTTCAGAATTACACGTCGATTCAGTTCACCAAACATTTTCTGAAATTTGGGGCGCGGCTGCGAGGCGTGACGGACGATAACAATTCGACCGGCGGCTTCAACGGCAGCTACCAGTTCCCAACGATTCAGGCGTACCAGCAGTCGCTGCTGTCGCTGACTAATCCGGCGATCCTGCCGGCGGCGAGCCAATTCAGCATTACGGCGAATTCGACAAATTCGACGATCACGCCGAACCCATTCGCGAACGCCTCGCAAGTGGATGTGGGCTTGTACGTGGAAGACGACTGGCGGGTGCGGCCCAACATTACGTTGAGCTACGGACTGCGGTTCGAATCGCAGAACAACATCAGCAATCACGCGGATTGGGCGCCGCGGCTGGGGCTGGCGTGGGGCATTGGCGGCGGAAAGACGGCACCGAAGACCGTGTTGCGCGCCGGGTTTGGAATTTTCTATGACCGGTTCGACGATGAGTCGGTATTGCAGCAGAACCGGTTGAGCGGCGCGAACCTGGCCGAGTTTATCGTTCCGAATCCGGCATTTTTCGATCCGAACGCGACCACGCCGCCGCTGCTGACGCCGAATCCGACGACCTTGCTGACGACGTACGAGCGGAATCCGAATCTGCATGCGCCGTACACGATACAGACGGCGGTGAGTTTGGAGCGGCAACTGACCAAGGTGGCGAATCTTTCGGTGTCATATTTGAATTCGACCGGGAACGACCAGTTCTATACCAACAACATCAACTCACCCACCAACATTCCGGATTTTTTTCCGTATTACCTGAATCCAGCGGCAGCGACGCGGCCGGTGCCATTTGAAAATATTTATCAGTATCAATCGAACGCGAAATTCCGACAGAACCAGTTGTTCGTGCAGAGCCGGATCCAGGCCGGATCGAGAGTAACGCTCTTCGCGTATTACGTCTTGAATTATGTGAACAGCGACACGACCGGAACTGCGGGATTTCCCTCAAACCCCTTCAATCTTTTGCAGGATTACGGCCGGGCGGCGTTCGATATTCGCAACCGATTCTTTTTGGGGGGATCGGTGGGCCTGCCGTGGGGATTGCGGTTCAGTCCGTTCATGATTGCGAGTTCCGGGTCGCCCTACAACATCACCTTGAGCCAGGATTTGATTGGCAGCTCGCAATTCAACCAGCGGCCGGCGTTCGCGACCAGCGTGACTTCGCCGAATGATGTGGAAGTGCCGGGATTTGGAATATTCGACACGGTGCCGCAGCCGGGCGAGAAACTGGTGCCGATCAATTCGTTGACGGGGCCAGGAAGATTCACGCTCAACGTGCGGCTGGCGAAGACTTTTGGATTTGGTCCGGAAAATAAAGGACCAAGCGGGGCGGGCGGCGGGCAAGGCGGAGGACCCGGCGGTTATGGTGGTGGCCGCGGCGGTGGTGGCGGCGGGCGGAATCCCTTTGGCGGTGGCGGCGGGCCGGGCGGCGGAGGTTCGGGGTCGTCGAAACGATACAGCATTACGCTGAGCGTGAATGCACGAAACGTTTTTAACAATGTGAATTTGGGGACGCCGAGCGCGGTGTTGAGTCCGCCGACGCCGGATTCGCCGACGGCGACATTTTCGAGATTTTTTGGAGTGTCGAATGCGCTGGCGGGCGGGCCGTATTCGTCGGGGGCGGCGAACCGGCAGATTTATTTGCAAGCGGGGTTTTCGTTTTAGGGGGCTGGGCAAGAAGTGGAAATCGAAGAGAGATCCTTCGTCGCGAAAGGCGCTCCTCTGGATGACGGCCAAAGACGGATTGGCGATGGAGAAAGGTTGAGGCAGATCCGGTACGCAAAAGCAGATCCTTCGCTGCGCTCAGGATGACGATGCGCTGTTACCCGGCTCGATGAGTTCGATTGCTATTGGGTGGCGGTAGGCATTACGAGTTTTTCGACGATGGGGACGGGCAACGGGCCTTCGTCCAAGACGCGGTCGTGGAATTTAAGCAGGTCGAAATTGGCGCCGGCTGCGGTTTGATATTTTTTTCTGAAGGCGAGCCACTCGCGCAGGCCCACGTAGTAAGTGGGGAGCTGGGTCGAGCTTAGTTTTACGCGTTGCAATTTTCCTTCCGCTTCGGCCTGGGTTTGGAAGGCATCCTGGGTCATCAATTCCATCGCTTGAGCATCGGTCATGCCCATGGTGTGCATTTTTATATCGAGGATGGCGTTGGAAATGACGCGCAGGCGGATTTTGCGCATGACCATGCGGAAGCGCGGATCGCGGTTGAGAAAGCCTTCGTCCATCATCACCTGGGCAATGTATTCGGCCCAGCCTTCAACGTAGGCGCCATTGGCGTAGAGCGATCGCAAGAGGCGGCGGCGTTCGGGTTGAATGTTGTTGAGATGCTCGAACTGAATGTAATGGCCGGGCAGCGCCTCGTGAATGCTGAGCCACTGCAGCGTGTAGTTGTTGTACTCGCGGAGTTTGGATTCGACGCTGGCCTCGGGCGTTTTGGGATCGATGGGCGTGACCCAATATTCAGCTTCGGCTTGGGGTTCGAGCGGAGGCGCACTGTGGAAGCCGGCCACAGAATAAATTCCGCGGAGGAAACCGGGCGTGGCGATGACTTTCAGGTTGTCGCGGGAGCTGAGGCTGACGATTTTTTTGTCGCGGATGAATTGAGTGATGTTGGCGAGCTGAGACTCGATGGTTTTTTGGAGCTGGTCGCGGGTAGTGTGATCGTCGGAAATCTTGGTGAGGACTTCGGAGACGATCAGGTTCTGGCGCTGATGCGCGGGGAGTTCGGCGTGGTCGGTGTGCGCCGGATACATCTGAGTGTGCATGGGCAGTGCGAGGTCGAGCATTTCGGCGCGGACGGCGGCCATTTCCTGTTCGGCGTCGGCGAGGACCTGCTGGGGCGTCACGGGAGTTTCCATGACAAGGCGGAATTTTTCGTCGTAGAGCGGCTCGCCGAGACGCCAACTGCCTTTGGTCGGGCGCTTGGCGAAATCGAGCAGGAGCCAGGTGGAAAAATCGTGGAGCGCGCTGACGGCGGGGGGCGCGACCTGGTCATATTTGCTGGCCAATTGCGAACCGGCGGCGATTTCCGCGGCGACGGAACCGAGAATCAGATCGACGTTGCCCTGATTTTCCTGAACGGCAGTGTTGATCCAAACCGGGTCGCTATCGGCGAGGTACGGTTTCACCTGTTCCAGCAGGCGCGGAATTTGCTGGATGCGATCGAGAACTTGCGCGATGCGGACATCGTGCGGGGCGTAGGTTTGGGTCAGCGGAAGGAAGAGCGCGTTGCCGATGAGTTCGACGGCGGCGGTAGGGTTGTGGCGGTAGTTTTGAATTTTGTCGAATTCGAGAAGGTTGAGGCCGATTTGATCGTCGATGAGTTGCCAGTCGGCGGCGTCTTCGGGATCGAGGGAGGAGACGGGAGTTTCGGTGTGGAAGCGGTCGCGCCAGGCGGCGTAAAAGGCGCGTTGTTGGGCGATGGATTCGAGGCTCAGATCGTCGAGCAGGGCGTCGAGTTCGATTTTCTGGCCGGTTTTGGGATCCGTGTGAATGTGGTAGCCGGCGGCGGAGGCGCTTACGGGGGAGAGGGCGAGGGAATCTTTCATGAATTGATCGCTGAGGGTGGCGAATTTTTGGGCGGCGTCGGAGGGCGGAGTGGATTGCTGAGCGGGAGTCAGGGTCATGAGTAGAGATAGAGTAACGCAAAAAAATAGTGACGCGAATGAGGGCATGGATTCCTTTCTCGCGAATGCTGAGAGACGAAACTATAGCGGAAATTTTCGAATCGTGGAACTGGTGTGGGGGGAAGGCGCGGGCGGCAGCCGTGACGGCGGACGGAGCATGATGTGGATTACGAAGGCTCGCGCAGACGGCACGCGAAAGGAAGTTGGACGTAAGTCATATTTTGGCACGGCTGAAGCCGTGCCCTGACGAAAGGCCGTGCTTGTTGAGATTTTCTTGGTGAGCGAGGGTGATCCTTCGGCGTAAAAAGCAGATCCTTCGCTGCGCTCCCTTCTTTGCGTCAGGGCAAGCAGGACAACGACGAGGGCGGAGTTTGCGCTTGGATGTTCGGGCAAGAAGTGCCCATCGAAGTGAGATCCTTCGTCGCGAAAGGCGCTCCTCTGGATGACGGCCAAAAGCGGGTTGGCGATGGGAAAACGCTGAGGCAGAGCCGGATCGTAAAAAGCAGATCCCTCGCTGCGCTCAGGATGACGGGAGCTTTCGTTGCTGCATGAGGGAGCGAATAGCGTTAACGCGAGACTGGGTGGTGGCGCGGGGATCAACCAGGCTTGGGGTTTAGCTGGGGCGGCGGAAGGGGATGGGGGGGACGCGCTTGCGGCGGGTGGAGCGGGATTTCAGGCGTTCGCGGGCTTGATCGGCCCAGGGGCCCTGCGGCGCATATTTCAGGTATAGGGTCCATTGTTCGCGGGAGGCTAGGCGTTCGCCGCGTTTTTCGTAGGCCAGCGCGAGATTGAAGTGCACGTCGGCGTGCGCGGGCATGGCGCGGGCGGCGCGGCGGAGATGCTCGATGGCTTCATCGAGCTCGCCGAGTTCTTCCAGCGTGCAGCCCAGGTTGTAACGCGAAATGCCGTTGAGCGGGTCGATTTGCACGGCGCTGAGGAAGGCGTTGCGCGCGTCGGTGAGGTGGCCGAGTTGGTAATAGGCGACGCCGAGATTGATGTGCGCTTCGATCCAGTTGGGGGCGAGTTCGACGACACGCTGATAATTCTGGATGGCCTGTGGCAGAGTTTCGGTGCTGGCTTCGCAATCGAGCGCGGAGCGGAAAAAATCCTCGGGCGTGGGCCCGGCCAACGCGTGAAGTTTGGCCGGTTGCGCAGGCATATCGAAAGGGAAAGCCCACTGTTTCAGGAAAGGATTAAACGGAAGCTCGGAGCCCGGCGGCACTACGTGAATTTCGCGGCCGAGGTCGACCAGGCGAAGTTGGTGCAGCGGCACGGTGGCGGAGCCGAATTGTTTTTCGATCAGGGTCATGGCGCGTCGTACTTTGCGGGCCGGCACGTGATTTTGAGTCAGGCGTTGCAGGGAGCGAAGCGCGACGAGATCGATGAAGCTGTAAAAACGCTGGCCCCAGCGGGCTTCGGGGCAGATGAGGCGTAAGCGTTCCCAGTAGCGCAGACGGTTCGGCTCAAGTCCAAGAATGCGGCCAGCTTCCGTCCGCGTGTATCGCTCCGCCAATTCTAGAGAACCCCCGCGCCCAAGACGAACGTGGAATGATTATGCATCGGGAATTGAAATCTGCAAGTGGTACACACCTGTGGAAAATAAATTTTCCTCAGGTGATGGATGAGGCGCTTGGGTGGGGTAAGGCGACACCTCGTAGGATGCCAGGCCGTGCACGCACGTTACGAAGGCTCGCGCGAAAAGGCCGCGCGAAAGGAAAGGGACGGAAGGCATTTTTTACGTAAAAGGCATACCCCTCGCTGCGCTTCGGGATGACAACCCTCTGTTGGTTGCGCCGGGCAGGTTTTGTGTCGGGTGATGCCGGCGGCTCGCGAGGCAGCGCCGGGCCGAAAGCAGCGCTGCCTCGCTTACGGGCTTAGCTTTGCGGGAGGAAATCGACGATTGTTTGCGGTTGGGAATCGAATTGCTGTTTGTGTTCTGCGGAGCAGAACCGATAAGTTTTGCCGTGGTATTGCGTAGTGAGCGCATCGGTGGGGTCGACTTCCATATCGCAGATCGGGCAGCGCGGATGCCCGGCGGTGGAACCGCGGAGTTTGGCGTAGGCGGAATTGGAATTTGCGTTCATCCAGCCCTGCCCCTGGTATTCGAGGTTATAGGCGGTTTCGGTGGCGACATCGCGGCCGTAGTAGCGCTCGACAACATGTAGGGCCAAATCGATGCCGGACGAAAGTCCGGCAGCGGTGGCGAGGTTGCCTTCTTCGACGAAGCGGACGCCGCGTTTGACGTGAATATCGGGATAAGCGATTTGGAGGCTCATGAGCGATCCGTGATGAGTCGTCGCGGATTTTCCGGCGAGCAGGCCGGTTTGCGCGAGGACGAAAGCGCCGGTGCAAACGGACATGGTCAGGTCGGCGAGTTTCGAAGAGTTGCGGATCCAGTCGAGCATGGGTTTGGTCGGATCGCCCTGCGCGGGGATCACGATGATTTTTGGTTGGGGCGCGTTGGCGAGAGTGTAGTTGGGAACGATTTGCATTCCGCCGCTGGCCTGGACGGGTTTGGCAGATTCCGACACGGTGTAGGTCTGGAAAAGGTCCATGCGGTTGCCGATCATGACGTTGTTGAACACTTCCCAGGGGCCAGCGAAATCGATGACGACCGCGCCGTCGGAGAGGAGGAAGGCGACGGGGATGCTGCCTTCCGCGGGAGGTTTGAGCGGATTGGAAACAGCTGCGGGAGGGGGTGCCTTTTTTGCGCTGGGTTGTTGCGACTGCCCGGCGGAAAGTGAAAAAGAAAGGGCGGCGGCCAGACTGGCGGCGCCTGAGGCGCGAAGTAATTCCCTGCGGGTGAGGTTTTGGGGATTCATGGTGACGCTCCTTGAGGTGCTCAGGCTTTTAGCTGGGAACTCTATCGGGTGACACTATATCGTACGTCGATATAGAAGGCATTTTGGCGGCCAGATGGCCGCAGGGTCAAGTGATTGATTTCGAGAGGGTTGACGGGATCGAGGTATTCTCGCGGCGGTGAGGTGTTCGTTTGCGGGATGGGTGCGTTTGCTAGCGGACTGGTTGACATTACGAAGGCTCGCGCGAAAACGCCGCGCGAAAGGAAATGAGACGAAGGCATTTATATTTCCCAGCCCTTACGGGCTAGATTCTTGTTGGCTGCTTGGGTGATCGTAGGAGAGTGAGGTCGGATATTGTTTTGGAACGCACGCCGAGGGACGGTGGCGTAACCATAAGAGGACAGGGGTTTGCGTGCGGAGTTGGGCGGGTACGAGCGCTTGCTAGACTTTAGTAGGTCGTGATCGCGGCGGAATGGGTGTAAAAACCGCCGCGGACATGTTTGCCCGCCGATGATGGTCCTTGAAAACGCGGAACGCATGCATTTGGAACGGCAGGTCACCTTGGCGCGAGTCATATTTGCGGCTCTGGCGCTGGTGGACCTGGTGGAATTCCGACCGCCAACGGGCGGCGGGATGGGCGCCCTCGCGATTTCCGGCGTGGACCGAGCGTGGGCTAGCGCGGCGTTTCTGGCGGCTTACGTGGGGTTGGCGCTGGCGATTTTGTTGTATGAACGCGGAACGTCGCTGGCGAAATTCGAATTTCCCCTGCTGGTCGATTTCGTGGCGCTGGTGTGTTTTCTGTTTCTTTCGCCCTCGTTGGCGGCGTGGTGGTTTCTGTTTTTGTTTCTGGTTTTCGCGTTGTCGACGCGCGGGAGTTCGCGGGCGATGTTGGGATTGGTTTGCGTGGCAACCGTCGGAATCATTATCCGGATCGCCGCGACGGAATCGTTTGCGGTGCGCAGCGCTTGGCACTGGCTGGCCATCGGGCTCGCGACTTTGATTTCGGGGCTCGGTATGGGATTTCTGGGCGCGCGCGAGCGGCAGCATCTGGAACGGCAGCAATTCCTGGAAAAACTCTCGCAACTTCTACAATTCGATCGCGGCTTGACGGAATCGGTGCGGCAGGCTCTGGGCGAAATCGCGCTAGCGTTCAATTGCGAGCAGGCCTGTTTCGCGATTCGCGACGAAGAGCTAGAACGGCTGTTCGTTTGGAAAATTCATCCCGACGAGCACGAACCGTCGGGACCGGAGACGCTGGCGCTATCGCGGTCGGAAACTTTTCTGACCGACTCGTTCGAGACTTCGTTCGCCTGGGAGTTTGAAGAGAATGGCCCGGGACGCGGGTTTGGATGGGACCGGCGGACGGGGCAAGCGGTGCGGCACTTAGCCGCGCCTCCGAGTTCAACGCGCGACGAATTCGGCGCACACGCATTCATGGCGGTGACCATCGATTCCGCAGGAAAGCCGGCGGGGAGAGTACTACTCCTGAACCCAAAGCAGAGCGGCGGCTCGGCTTTGAAATTCACGTCGGCGGACTTGCGATGGCTGGAACAGATCGTTCGGCATATCGCGCTGCCGCTGGAAAACGTGTTCCTAATGAGACACCTCCGGGCGCGAGCGATCGAATCGGAGCGCAGCCGGATTTCGCGGGATCTGCACGACGGTATCTTGCAGACTCTGTTGAGTTTAAATATTCAACTGGACGTGCTGCGGCATAAGTTCCCCTGGGCGCCGGAACAGGCAGGTTCCGAATTGGAAACACTCCAAAAAACCGTCCAACAAGAAAGCGAAGAGTTGCGTAGGATGGTTACAGATCTCAGGCCCCTGCGAGTTGAAAGCGCCGACATGCGAGAGTTGATGCTGGGTTTTGCGGAGCGCTTCCGCAATGAGTCAGGCCTGGCGGTGGACTTGTTCATTGAGGACCGGAGTTTGCGGATGCCGGACCGGATTTGCCGGGAATTGTTTCAGATTTATCGTGAATCGCTGAACAACATAAAAAAGCATGCGAAGGCGAGTCACGTCGTGGTAAAACTAGGCCAAGATGAGGCGAAAGTGTCGATGGTTGTTGATGATAACGGCCACGGCTTCAGTTTCTCGGGAAATTACGCCAGCGAGGACCTCGATCGTCTGCGTCTCGGGCCTATTTCGATCAAAGAACGGACACGAAGCGTAGGGGGCACGCTGACGGTGGAATCGAATCCCGGGCACGGGGCGCGACTGACAGTAGAAATCCCACTGAATTAGCCGAATAAATGACGAAAGCGAAACAGGTGATTCGCATCCTGGTAGCGGACGACCATGCCATCTTTCGGGATGGACTCCGCAAGCTATTGGAAGCGGCCGACGAGATCCAGATCGTGGGTGAAGCTTCAAATGGCGTGGAATGCGTAAAGATGCTGGGCAAGTTGAAGCCCGATATCCTGTTGCTGGATTTGCGCATGCCGGAAAAAGACGGCCTGGGCGTGTTGGAAGAGGTGAATTTCGATTCTTTGCCGACGCGGGTGATCGTGCTGACGGCGGCGGAAGACGACCGCGACGTGGTCCGCGCGATGCGATTGGGCGCGCGCGGCGTGGTCTTGAAGCAGTCGGCCAGCGATTTATTGGTGAAGAGCATTCGGAAGGTGGCGGACGGCGAGATCTGGCTCGACAACCGGATGACGGCTGAGGTTATTGATGCTTTCAAGAAGTCGGCGGAATCGGGGCAACGGCGCGAAAAGCCGCTATTGAGCGACCGAGAAAAAGAAATTGTGCAATTGGTGGCCCAGGGATTTCGAAACCGGGAGATTGGCGAGAAGCTTTTTATCAGCGAGCAGACGGTGAAGAATCATTTGCATAATATTTTCGATAAGCTGGGCGTTTCGGACCGGCTGGAATTGGCGCTGTACGCGATACATCATCGGTTGATCGATCAGGCCTAGTTCGTTTCCCTCCCGTCTTTCCTCAACGTTTTACATCGAAGAGAGATCCTTCGTCGCTGCGCTCCTCTGGGTGAAGGCCAACGGCCGATTTGGGGAGGGGTGTAATTTGGGGCCGCGCTGCGCGCTGGTCGTTGCGCGCTGGTCGTTGCGTGGTGGCAGGTGGAAACGGCGAAAACGTGGAACATTAACACAGAGAAATGCGGAGAAAGGCCGGAGGGCACGGAGGGTGCTTGGTGGCGATCGAGTCGCGATGACGAGTACGCGCGGAGAGTGAGGTCGGCGAAACGGTCAGAAATTTTTGAAGTTGTGCGCTTTCTGGCGCGAAACGCATTTAGAATAATTGTGTAGTGCGGAGAATTCATGGGTACGGCGGTACAGACGCCTGCGGGTCATGCGGGACGGCGGCAAGCTTCGCGGGAAGTGATTCTGCTGCTGTGCGTGTTGAGTTTGTTGGTTTTGTTTTCGTTTACGGCGTTGGTTACACGGATGTACCACAAGAAAGTGCACATGCTGGCAGACGATTGGTTTGTCGCCGGCGAAGAACATTTTCAAGCGGGCGACACGGCGGCCGCGCTGACCGACTACCGAAACGCGCTGGTTTATTCTCCCAACAATACAAAATTCCAGTTCCACCTGGCAGAAGCGTTGGGCGGCGCGGGCCGATACGATCAGGCGCGGCCGTATTTGCTGGCGCTGCTCTCGGAATCGCCGGGCAGCGGCGAAGTGAATCTGCAACTGGCGCGCATTGCGGCAGCGAATAATGCGCGGGCGGATGCGTTGCGCTATTACCAGGGAGCGATTTACGGCGAATGGAACGACGATGCGAATTCGACACGCTGGCAAATCCGGCGGGAACTCTGCGAATACTTAATTTCGAAGGGCGCCATCAATCAAGCGATACCAGCGGCGCTCGACCTGGATGAAAACACGCCGGAAAACGATGCGGCGCGGCTGAAAATCGTGGGACAACTGTTATTGCAAACGAATCAATGGATGCGGGCGCAGGCGTTGTACCGGTCTTTGCTGCGGTCCGATCGCTACGACGAAGAGGCGATTGCGGGGGCCGGGCGGGCGGCGTTTGAATTGGGAGAATTTTCGGCGGCGATTGAAGATTTGAACCGCCTGTCGCCGGAACGGCGGGAGCAGGCGGACGTGGCGTCGATACTGGATATGGCCCACCGGGTGCTGGCGATGAGTCCGTATTTGGCGGGGCTTTCGCCACAGGTGAAAGCGCAGCGCGTGGCGAATGCATTGTCGATCGCGGAACTGCGCGCCCAAGGATGCGCGCGGGAAACGGGGCAGTCACTGGTGGAAACGCCACCGCGAACGGATTTGCAAGTGGCGTATGCGACGAGCCAAACGATGCAGCTGAATTGGGATTTGCGCGACCTGCAGAAATTTCCAGACCGGCTGGATTCGGCGATGCAGACCGCTTTCGATATTGAAAACGCGGTGGCGCAGGCGTGCGGCGAGCCCCAAGGTGATAACCGGGCGCTGTGGCTGCTGACGCGGAGCCGAAGCGCGGTGAACCGGTGAGCGAACTAACGACCACGCCGGTTCCGGAATCACCGGAGGGTGCGGCAGCGCCGGCGCCCGCGGTGCCGCCCGCTGAAAATTCGCCGGAGGCATCCCCGACCGCTGGTTTTCATTCGCGCTGGGAAACCTGGACGCGCGAAGTTTTCACCATGCGGGAAGACCGCCTGTTCCTGCTGCTGTCGGTGGTGATTGGAATTTTCAGCGGGCTGGCGGTGGTGTGTTTCCGGCTGGCCATTGAGTGGACCCAAATTACGCTGCTTGGTTCGTCGCTGGTGCCGTCATTTCCGCGAGTCGTGCTGGCGCCGACGATTGGGGGATTGGTGGTCGCGTTTTTGGCTTTGCGGGTTTTCCCGGCGGTGCGCGGGAGCGGCGTGAACCAGACCAAATCGGCGTTCTACATTTCGAACGGCTACATTCCCTTCAGCACGGTCATCGGAAAATTCATCGCGTGCGGACTGGCGATCGGCAGCGGGCAATCGCTGGGACCAGAAGATCCGTCGCTGCAAATGGGCGCGGGAATTGCGTCGCTGATTGGAAGAAGGTTGCGGCTCTCGCAGGAGCGCTTGCGGTTGATTGCTCCGGTGGGCGCGGCGGCGGGATTGGCGGCGGCGTTCAACGCGCCGATTTCGGCGGTGCTGTTCGTCATCGAGGAAGTGATTGGGCAGTGGAGCGCTGGCGCGCTGGGCGCGATCGTGCTGGCCGCGGTGTCGAGCGTGGTAACCATGCGCGCGTTTCTGGGCGCGGATTCACTGTTCCGGGTGCCACCGTTTCGGGTGGCCGGCGCGTTCGAGATGCTGGCGTACGTCGTCCTCGGAATCGCCGGCGGATTTGCGTCGTTGATCTTGTTGAAGTGGATTGTGTACGCGCGGCCAAAATTGATGGCTCTGCCGCAATGGACACATTATTTGCAGCCAGCGGTCGCGGGATTATTGATCGGAGTGATCGGCATCCGGTTTCCGCAGGTGATGGGCGCGGGCTACGCGATCGTGGACCAGGCGATGCACGGGCAATTCACCTGGAAGATATTGCTGGTGCTGGCGGCATTGAAGCTGCTGGCGACGGGATTTTCGTTCCTGAGCGGGGCGCCCGGCGGAACTTTTGCACCGACGCTTTTTATCGGAGCGATGCTGGGCGGGGCGGTGGGCGCGATCGAGCATCATTTTTTTCCGGGGCTGACCGGGACGGTGGGCACGTTCGCGCTGGTGGGCATTGGGACGTTGTTCGCGGGATTCCTGCGCACGCCAATTACATCGGTGTTCATGGTCATCGAGCTTTCGGGAAATTACACCGCGATTCTTCCGGTGATTATTTCGACCATGGTCGCGTACGGAATTTCGCGCGCGTACCAGAAGGTGCCGCTGTTCGATGTGCTGGCGCGGCAGGACGGCACGGTGCTGCCGTCGCTGGAAGAGCGGCGGGAGATGATGTCCCTGGCGGTGGAAGACGCGATGCGGCCGGTGAACGCGGTGGTGTGCGAACCGGGCGATTCGATTCCGGATATCGCCAGACGAGCGGAGGCGCAACCGGATGTGGCGTTGCTGTTGCGAGTGAAACCGGGCGAGTGGTGGATTCTGGATCGCGACGAGGTGATTCGGATGGCGCCGGACGCTTCGCCGACGACCACGGCGATCCGCGTGAAATCAAAAGGACCGCTGCCGTACCTGTTCCCGGATCAGACGTTATCCGAAGCGCTGGCGGTGATGGCGGACTGGGCGCTGCTGCCGGTGGCGAACCGCGCGAACCTGGCGAAGCTTGAAGGAGTTTTGACGCTGGAAGATACGCTAATGGCATTCCGCAAAGCGCCGAAAGAAGAGTAAATCCCGCGGGCACGCGCCGGGCCACCCGAACATTGTCACGCGGCTCCGCGGGCTTCTTTGAGCCAGGCGATAAAAGCTTTCTGTGCTGGCGGAGGATGGGGGCGGCGAATCTGGGCGTAGCCGATTCGGCGCGACGGCTCGCCGTCGATCGGAACGAGGCTGCAACTCTCCGCTTTGTGCACCGCCATCTTGGGCGCGACGGTGATTCCAAAACCGCTCGCGACCAGGGCAAATACGCTCGAAAACTGATCGCTCTCAAAAACTGCGCCGGGATCACGCAGGCCGCGGCGGCAGACTGCGAGAGCCTCATGGCGCAAGCAGTGTCCTTCCCGCAGTACGAGCAGACGCTCCCCGGTGATCTGGGCCGGGTCAAGGTGCGGCCGAGCGGCAAGCGCATGCGACGGTGGAAGCACAAATAGAAGTTCGTCGCGAAACAGTTCGCTGCAAACAACATCTGGGGACGCCAGCGGAAGACTCAGCAGAGCGACATCAATTTGACCTTCCTGCAAACCTTCCACGAGGCGCGCGGTGATGTTTTCAACCAGACGCACCTCCACCTCCGGGTAGCGGCCCTGAAAATCGGCAATCCGCGGCGCCAGCCAATAGGGCATTACGGTGGGAATGGCGCCGATCGCGAGAGGACCGCATACGCGGTTGGTGAGGGCGTTGACTGATCGCTTGGTGTCGGACGCTTGACGTAACAAGGCCCGAGCCTGAGGCAGAAGATGCTCTCCGGCCTGGGTCAGACGGGTGGAGCGGCCACGGCGCTCAAAGAGCGAAACGCCGAGGCAAGTCTCTAAGTTTCGTACTTGTTGGGAAAGAGAAGGTTGTGTAACTCCTTCCTGCTCAGCGGCGCGGGTGAAGGTGCCGGCTCGAGCGACGGCCACGAAGCATCGAAGTTGATCGAGATCCATGATCTATTAGGATTGCTTATGTGAGGCAGAGGATTCACGCTCTTCCTCAGGACCGAGGGTTCCCCTATCGTCAAATTGAGCTGAGAGCCTCCGCTGACTAACAGGCTTTCAGTTCAAAAGGAGAACTGAGGGAACCTTATGAACACTCTAAAGAAAATCCTAATATCCGGACTCGCACTGGCGTCGCTTCTGATGTTGCCGGTGGCGCGCGCTACCGAAGAAAATCAGGCCACCAAACTTACCTTCAATCAACCCGTCGAGATTCCTGGACACGTTCTGCCGGCCGGCACCTACTGGTTTGTGGTAGCCGGCAGCATCGATCGCGACCTGGTCCAGGTCTTTAAGGCCGATCGAACCACGTTGTGCGCCACGATCCTGACCAACGATGCCGAGCGTCTCCGGCCCACCGAGCATACGGCGCTGACCTTTGCGCAGCGCGAAGCCACGCCGTCCAACGCGATCGTGACCTGGTTTTACCCTGGGTCTAATTCCGGGCACGAATTCGTGTACCCCAGGTCGGAAGCGCGGCAACTGGACCGGGCCAAGCGAGAGACCGTAGTGGCCTCAGCGCCGGGCAGTTTCCAAACATTAGTGAGTGGCGACTAAGCTGGATCCATCGCTTCCACTGTTGTAATCGCTGGCGGTGGCGGGCACCACCGCCAGCGAAGTTTTTCACCGCTACCCAATATCCTCAGGGGCAAAATTCGGAACGCTGCGCGCGATTGATCTAAAACGCGATTAGGCCGAAGCCGCGCCCAGACCTACTAACGCTCTGAATTCGGGGACGTCTTGGAGGCAAATGAGGTCGCTATCCTTGGCGGCCCAATTCAAATTGCCGTAGCCGGCGGCGACTGCCTTTTTTAATGTGTCGAGCGCCTCGGCTTTTTTTCCGAGGATGCCGTAAGTGCACGCGGCGTTGTAGAGCGTGTTCGCGTCGCCCGGTCGCAGTGCAATCGCGGTTTGCAAATGGCGAATGCTTTCCTCGGCATCCTGACTGGAATTGGCGAGTTGGGTGGCGAGCAGGATGCGGGCGCGGACGTCTTCCGGGACGAGCTCAAGCTGCTGGCGGAGAATTACGGTCATACGCTTGCGGACCGCCTCGCCTTCTTTCTTGTGACCCAATCTTTCCTGCGCCTGATGATACGGAATGTAGGTGTTGTAGTCGTCGCCGTTGGCTTCGAGGGCGCGTTCGGTGAGCGCCGCGGCCTCTTCAAATCTGCCGGAGGCGAAATAGGCGCGGCCCAGAATGTTCCAGGCGCCGTCGCAATCGGATTTCCGTTCGATGGCCCGCTGGGCGAGCATGGCCGATTCTTCGTACTTCTTCTGGGCGTAGGACATTCGCGAGCGCGCCACCAGAATTTCAGGCAGGTCGGGAGCGAGAGCAGTGGCGCGATCGCAGGCGGCGAGGCCGCGCTCGATCCATTTCTGACTTTGTTCGCGAACTTCGTAGATCAGACCGCAGAGGTGGGCGATGCCGCCGTGGGCCAGCGCGAAATTCGGGTCGAGCTCGATGGCCTGCTCGAACATCTGCAGGCCGTAATCGTAATTTTCGCGGCGGGTGTAATTTCGGCCACGTAGATAAAAGTCGTAGGCCTGCGGATTTTCGGTGGGCTTGCGTGCGATGGTTTTTTCTTCCTGCGGGGTCAGCGTGATGCGCAAAGCCTGGGCGATGCTGCGCGCGATTTCTTCCTGAATGGCGAAAACGTCTTCGAGCTGGCGGTCGTAGCGCTCGGCCCAGACGGAATGGCGGGTGGAGGCTTCCACCAACTGGGCGGTGATGCGCACCCGGCTGCCCGAACGGCGGATCGAACCTTCGAGGACGTAAGCTGCGCCGAGTTGCTGGCCGACTTGCTGGGCGGTGACCGCTTTGTCGCGGAAGGCGAGCATTTCGGAGCGCGGAAAAATCTGCAGCTGGGCGATTTTGGAAATTTCGGTGACGACGTCTTCGGTGATGCCGTCGCGAAAATATTCGTCTTCTTTGGCGCCGCTTTGATTTTCGAAATAAAGGACGGCGACGGATTTGCGTTTCTGCTCGACCGCATGCGCGGCGGAGCCGGAGCCGGTAGTGCTTTTTTCGGTGGCGGGCCGGCGGCTGGATTCGAGGTCGCGGCTGAGGCGTTTGAGGTCGGCACGCAGTTCGGAAGCGGACTGGCAGCGCAGGTCGGGATCCTTCTCGAGGGCTTTGCCTAAAATATTTTCAAAAGCCAAAGGCAGCGCGGAGTTCAATTCTTTCGCGGAGGCTGGTACCGAATGCAGGATGCCGTCGAAGATCACCGCGGCGGTGGCTCCAGCGAAGGGCAAAGTGCCGGTGGCCATTTCGTAGAGCACGACACCCAACGAAAACAAATCGGAGCGGGCGTCGAGTTCTTCGCCGCGGGCCTGTTCCGGCGACATGTAGGCGATGGTGCCCATGGAGCTACCGGGGCTGGTGAGTTGC
>Ga0302306_10000109_pt1 | contig 66356 bp, 82 predicted proteins | sample III_Palsa_E3_1_FD_198761 | JGI IMG/M metagenome (GOLD analysis project Ga0302306, IMG submission 198761) | Peat permafrost microbial communities from Stordalen Mire near Abisko, Sweden - III_Palsa_E3_1 | ecosystem: Environmental > Terrestrial > Soil > Palsa > Peat permafrost | place: Sweden...
GTACTTTCTCCGCTAGCACCTCACATAAGCGAAGAGTTGTGGCATCGGATGGGGCATGAAACAAGTATTCATGAGTGTCAGTGGCCTGAGTACGATGAAAGTTACTTAAGCTTGGATACCGTTAAGATCATTATTCAAGTTAATGGCAAATTAAGAAGCCAGATTGAAGTAGCTAAAGATAGTAGCGAAGAAACGGTAGTAGCTGCCGCTAAAGCCGACACTAAAATAGCTTCTTATTTAGAAGGTAAGACGTTACAAAGAACGATATTCGTCAAAGATAAGCTAGTCAATTTTGTAGTATCGCAATAGTTTAATAAGCGACTATAAGCTTAGTAGTTCCAGGCTTCCTTCGTCTTGGATACGTCATTTGATTTAATACCACTTTGGTGGCATTATTTATTTATGGATAGTACCCTTTTGGAGTTTAGGAATGCAGATCACTCGGAGGCAGACAAGCTTGCTTTAGTACTAGAACGAGCTAATGCGGAACGTGATGGTATTTCTCTCCCTACAGTCTTAGAAAATGATCAGACGATAGGTTATATACAGGAACGAATGAGCAGAATAGATGCTAGGACGCAAGTTGCTATCTATGGTCGAAAAATAATAGGTTTTGCAATCAGCCATCCCCTTATAGACCCAGAAAACTATAGTGAAGATACGGATACGGAGCACCTATCTCTTCTTATGATAGACCCGGACTATTGGGGCAGGCGCATCGCCAGCAGACTATTAGACATTACTGTCAAGCATGCTCTTGATACTGGCAGAAGCCATTTAACTTTATGGACTCGTGAAAGAGACAACCGTAGAGCTCAAGCCGTATATGAACACAAAGGATTTTCCTTAACCGGTATTCCAAAAACTACTAAAGATGGCCGACAGGTTCACTATCAACTGGATTTATAATATATTTCCAGACCTCTTCCACCACATTCCGTGGGAACTACGTGCTTTAAACAAGTAAAAACTAGGACAAGAACTTTACTATTGTTGCACTACCAACATCCTCGTCCTGTTCGGCAGCTTTTTTAGCTTCTTTTACCACTTCAGCAACTTCTTCTTTAGTGTGAGCTTCAGTAAGCTTTTTTACTAATATTGGCTTGGCATAAATAAATCCCGACCCCTCAACGGCAAAATCAAATGTACTAGGTACTATTGATTTACCATCTGAAGTATAAATCTCGTATTTTTGGCTGCCTTTACCAGCTACAATAATTCCGACATCATCAAATCTGAAATTTCCAATCTTATGCTCAAAGCTTAAAACTTCTGAAACTTTTCTCATATCATCTGAAACTCGAATCTTTTTATAATAATCTTCCCAGTCCACGAAATGGTGAGAAAGTATTTTTACAAAAGCCGCTTCTTTTCGTTGCTTACGATATTCTCTGCGTACCAAGCTTAAGATACTCGATAGAGACTGACCTTCTCTAACCTTTGCTTTAACAGTGTCCACTATAGTATGTGCATATGTACAATTGCCCGACGCTAATATACACGTTGTGCTATTAAGTTTAGTGAGTTTCTTGGCGTCTTCATGTTCAATACGAAAAACATCTAAATCATTTTCCTCACCAAATCTCACAAGCTTGTCAACCGCAAGAACAACACCCTCACCTCTATTGTAAAGAGCAGCAATACAGACAGACATATAATAAGCATTATAACTCATGCTTTTCTATACAACTCCCACTTCTGGTCGCCAAAACCTTCTGATCGTTTCCAGACATTGCTTTTCTTATCTACAGCATAAACAGTAGAGACAAGCGGGCTTTGCTTGACCACTTTAACAATAGTTAACTCTTTTGGTTGTTGCATTTTTGTTCCCCAACTCTATAAGTAAACTATAACATAAAATTAGGTATTGAGCAAAATACGGTGTAAAAATAACTGGCCTTGGTGTATGCTGTGAGTGTCTACATTTATGGAGCCTATGAAGAATCTACGTAAACCACGCCATTGGGTATCCAAGCACAAACGATTAAGCCTTATTCTAGGATGCGTTGTGATTCTACTTGTCTTAGCGGTAATAGTAAGTCCAACCGCTACAAAGACAACAACTATACACACTAGAGCATCTAGCGTCTCTGAAAAAGATGAAGGGTCAAACACAATAACATTGCATGATACTCTTCCGGGAAGTGGATCTCTTGCACAAGCACCAGCAGCACCAACTCCTAAAGTTTTATTAGACCAGTCCAGTAGTGGAGATGTTTCTACCGCTCCTTTCACTACTACTGGTGACTGGACTCTAACTTATACTTTTGACTGTACTAACTACGGATACGCTGGTAACTTCCAAATTTACATTGAGAATACGGACGGCTCTGAGAATACAGATGAAGGAGCTAATGATTTATCAATGAGTGGTGGCAATACTGACCACTACTACGATTCTGGCCAGCATTATTTGGAGATCAATACTGAGTGCGATTGGCACGTTACAGTCACAGGCTAGGCTGTATAATTAGTACATGAGCAAAAATTATTTAAAAGCCTGATTAAACAGGCTTCAAAGCCATTTCCAGAAGAACAGGACCCACAGCTACACTCCGGAAGTTATAGCGGAAAACGAACTCGTCAAGGTAAGACTGTAAATACTTCGGCGAAACAGAATGATAAGTCCCGTCCAAAGAGCGTTTGAGCTGACCCCAGAATCCTTCAATAGTATTTGTATGTACTATATCCCGGACATACTCTAGTGTTGAATGATTAACTGTGGTATGAGAGTAACCACGTCTTGTTAAGCTCTTGTACGAGGGATATTCATCTGTATAAAGAATAGCTTTTGGACCAACGTTGTTCATCATTATTGGTAGCAAAACCCTTGCTCCAGAACAAGAGACGCGTGATTTGATAGATCTTGTCGAATCAGCGAAACCGGCTCATCGTGACTAAAATAGACCTAACGTGCAAGGCTGCGACCCTCCAAATGCATTAATTTATCTACAGTTATAGTTGTTATATAATGCTCTTGGCAAACGCAGGTAATCATGTCAATTATTAGATTTTTAGCCTTATATTTGGGAAAAACTAAAAATTTAGATAAAATAAGAGTAAGTTTAGGTAAAGAAAAGGAAAAAACCTAGCAATATGGGTAAACCTAAGAAAAGAACTAGTCCGCGTAAAACCGGAACCAGACGCAGTCACATAGTGCTTAAGTTAGCCCGAAAGGTTAACGGTAAGTCGCCTGTTAAAGTGCGCACTACTAAGCGTGAGTCCGCTAAAATTGCTTAAAATCTAAATTTAAGTTAAGCAAAGGAATTTAATAAATTAAATGGCATCGAATCGTCATCTTGGTCGAATAATAGCTTTGCAGACTCTTTATGAGCAGGACTTACGTCTTGATGCAAATGACCCAGAGTTTAATTTAGATGAGGTCTTAGCGCGGAACATCGCCCGCTATGAAAAAATGCTCGAAGACAAAGAGTTTGTCGAGCGTCTAGTTAGTGGCGTGTCTGCGCAATCTGAGAGCCTCGATATTAAATTGCAGCCCGTTGCGCCTGAATGGCCAATCGATCAAATTGCCCGTATGGACAAACTTGTCTTAAGGATTGGCCTGTATGAGCTTGAGAATGACTCTGACGTACCGCCTAAGGTCGTTATAAACGAGGCTGTGGAGCTGGCTAAGGCATTTGGAGGAGATAACTCGTCCAAATTTGTTAACGGTGTCCTAGGCACTCTACTGAGACAGCAAGACGAAAGTAAATCAAAGCCTAAAGCTAAGGCTAAGACCAAGACGGTCAAAAAGAAAGCGACAGAGGAAGAAGCTAAGTAATGAATACACCCAAGCCGATTAAAGGCATACGCTCAAAACTGCCTTTTAAAAAGAGGCCGGTTATTGACGAGGTTGTTCGTGAAACTACTTCAGGCGGAATAGTCTATAGGCGCAATAAGCAAGGTGGACTAGAAATACTCCTAATGCAGGATGCCAAGAATCGCTGGACCATTCCTAAGGGACACGTTGAACCTGGTGAAGAGACGGGGGCGACCGCAGAAAGGGAAGTTAGGGAAGAAACCGGACTTCAAGATATGGAGGTCCATGTTTGGCTGGGTAAGGTCAACTTTCGCTATCGCCGAGCACATACTTTAGTGCTTATGACGATGCATATTTGGTTAGTCGAAGGCCAAGGTAATACCGATGAGCTTGAGCCAGAGGAATGGCTCAACGACATTAAATGGCTGCCCGCAATGGATGCGGTAGATAAAATTGCATATGACGATATTGGCAAACTAATGCTAATTGGTATGAAAAAGATTCGCAAAGGCGAGGTATAAGTAAAAACAATGAGTCCTGATGCTTATCAAGCTTTTGCTAAAACCAAGCTGAAGACAGAATATAAGGATATTGAACTCTTAATTACGGCTTTCACGCATAGGTCTTACTTAAACGAGCATCGTAATACAGTAAAAGAGCACAATGAGCGGCTTGAGTTTTTAGGTGATGCCGTTTTAGAGCTAGTGGTTACTGAATATCTTTATGCCAATTATGATGACCCAGAAGGTGTTTTAACTAACTGGCGCAGTAGTTTAGTTAGAACTGAAAGTATCAGTGCCGCAGCAGCAAAATTCGGTTTTGAGCCCTACCTAAGATTAAGCCGAGGAGAGAAGAGGGGTACAGATAGGGCCAGGGCTCAGATTCTAGCGAATAGTTTTGAAGCCGTCGTTGGCTCAATGTATTTAGATCAAGGCTGGGAAGAGGCTAAAGCCTTCATCACTGAAAGTATTTTAAGCACATTTAGCGAGATTTTATCTTCAGGTTCATGGATGGATCCCAAGTCACACTTGCAGGAGCTTGCCCAAAGCCAAGAATCTGCCACTCCTATATACAAAGTTATGCAAGAAGAAGGCCCTGATCACGACAAAACATTCTTGGTTGGTGTTTATGTGTTAGACAAGTTGAAAGGCCAGGGAACTGGTCCAAGTAAGCAGGCTGCTCAACAGAGTGCTGCCGAGTCTGCGCTAGATTCTTATAGAGAAAACTCTTAAAGATATTAAAGAATAGCTAATATTTGACAACAGAGGCGGATATCTGTAAAATAGTTTGGATTGTCTTTACTAATCTAATGTTTAGAATTTAAGAGAAGAAAAGGTGACAATTTAAAAGCGCATGCTAGTTATTCGTTTACAACGTACCGGCCGTAAAGGTCACGCAATGTTTCGAATCTTGGTTCAAGATTCGCGTCGAACTCCCACGAGTGGGAAGGTTGTTGCATGGCTTGGCAGCTATGACCCTCACACCAAGACCATTAAGATAGATAAAGAAAAAGCTAGTTTCTATCTTGAGCATGGTGCTCAACCATCTGATCGTGTTATTTTCCTGTTAAAAACTGAAGGCGTTAAGTTACCAGAATGGGTAACACTACCTACTAAAAAAAAGAGTGAAGTACGAAACGCTGACAAGCGTCGCAGTACACGTCCACCCGAGCCAAAGGCAGAAGAAGTCGAAACTGCCGAAGCTCCCGCCGAAGAGGTTGAAGAGCCTGAGGTGGCTAATGAAGAAGCTTCAGTCGAAGAACCGAAAGATGCTGAAGCGGCAAAACCAGCCGAAGCAGAATCCATCAAAGAATCAACTTAAGCCTCAACATAATTATATAAGGCCAAATTTTTTACATCTCAGGCCTTGTTTGTTGATATAATGTACAGATTGGAAATACCATTTAACCTAATTAACAGGGAGTCTGAAAATGAGCGAAATTGACCAACAATTTATAGAATACGTAGTTAAATCATTAGTCGGCAAACCAAATGCCGTTCAAGTAGAAAGAAGAATAGACGAAAAGGGAGTTCTTCTTGAACTAACAGTTGATCCGGAAGATCTAGGGCGAGTTATTGGTAAAAGAGGTGCGACAGCACAATCGTTAAGAACTCTTCTTAGGGCTCTTGGTACTAAAAATGATGCCCGATACAACCTAAAAATTATTGATAATGGCGAAGGTCCCCACGCTCCAAGTAGTTCTAGCGCTGCCGCAACAAGTGCTCCAGCAGACGCATCTGACGATAGCAGCCCATCAGTACCTGCTCCGACTCCAACTACAACTCAGGACGATCAAGTAGCAGTAGATGAGCCGGAACCAGCTAAGGACAATGAAGAAGATCAGGCCGGCGAAAGAATACGTCAGGCTAGGGAAGAACTAGCTGACCTTGACGACCTAGACGTCTAGGTCAGGATCGGTCGTTTCTTGTTTGCTAGTTAAATAATGATGAAAATTCAGATAATTACTTTATTTCCAGAAATGTTTGAAGCTGTTTTGTCGAGCAGTATGCTTGGTCGTGCCCAGGAAAAAGATTTAGTAAGTTATGAACTTATTGATTTAAGACAGTTTGGTCTTGGACCTAGACGACAAGTTGACGACACGCCGTACGGTGGCGGAGACGGCATGCTACTTATGATAGAACCGCTGGTGGCTGCTATTGAAAAAGCTAAAGAAAATGATCCTTCGGCCAAGGTAATATTACCGACACCTCGCGGACAGACATTTAAGCAATCTGATGCTAATAAATTAGTAAATGAGTCTGGCTTAATTATCGTTTGCCCTAGATATGAGGGTTATGACGAACGTCTTATGCAGTGGGTAGATCTACCTTACTCAATTGGCAATTACGTTCTAACCGGTGGGGAATTGCCAGCAATGGTGATAACCGATTCAGTTGTTCGCTTGATCCCGGGTGTATTAGGCGGACAGAAATCAACAGAGATTGAATCTTTTCAAATCAATGATGAAAATATAGAGTTTCCTCAGTACACTAGACCAGAAGAATTCAGAGATATAAAAGTACCAAGCGTACTTTTAAGTGGTAATCATGCGGAAATAGATACCTGGCGTCAACAAAATAGCAATAAAGCCTAAAAATGAAATTAAACTTATTACGCTCACTGACTCGTACTCAACTCAATTCCTCAGGCTTCTCACAAGTTCTCATAGCAGTTGTAACGGTTGTGATTGTAATTCTAGCCGTGGCTGGCGTTGAATACGTATTAGCCACACGTACGTCTACCAGCCCAGTGCCAACGGTCTCGATTGCGTCTGATCCTAATACAGTAACCAGCGGTTATAGTTCTACCATACGCTGGTCCAGCAACAATGCTACTAGCTGCACGGCGAGTGGAGACTGGTCTGGCTCTAAGGCAACAAGCGGTAGTTTTTCTACAGGAGCGATAAAGTCGACTAAAATCTACAGCCTTAGTTGCACGGGCAGTGGAGGCCGTGGTGATGGGAGCACGAGTGTAAGTGTCACAGCTCAGACTTAGTCATAGCTAAGTAATGCTTATAAGATTGAGTTAACCAGGTTGGTAATAATTTTTTTACCGTTCTTGATGGTAACAGTATTAATAGGTTGTGTTTTAGTGGTTGTGGACTTTGACGCTGGCTGCAGACTGATTGCTGTAGCCGAGCTGTTTGATTGAGGCATGGCAGTTTTTATACTAGATAAGGGAGAAGAGGTTGGTTCTCCTCCAGCTAAGCCAGTCGGTTGATCAGCATCAGATAAACTGGTTGTTGGTGATGTATCTACAGGATTCATGGTCTGCAGTTGAGTAGACGGTAATGCTACTTTAAGGGCAGACTGTTTTGATGAACCAGCGACAGACTTTGATGACTTGGAAGCTAGAGCCGCCTGATGTTTGTTGCTATTACCAATAGTCACAAAAACGAAGACAAAGCAAAAAACGGTTATAAGTAATAAAGGAAGACCTAGTCTATAGTCATAACTATTTTTCAACGTTGCCTTACTATACGAACTATGATGTGCCATAATGTCCTCGAAAATCTAATATACCAAATAATTATACCAAAAAAGCTAATACTTAAAGAGGGAATTTAACTACAAACCTGGTGCCGTTTTTAGGATTCGAGAAAACTTTAATTGACCCCTGAAAGTCTTCCTCAATATGGCGCTTAACTATAGCTAAACCCAGTCCCAGACCACTACCACCTCGGCTTTTCGTTGTATAAAACGACTGAAAAACTTTAGTTAAATGTCTCGGGTTAATTCCTTGACCCCAATCATTCACTTTAAGTGTGATTGAGTGAGGATAGTGAACTATGTCTACTTTTACTATTTTTTGTATGCCAACGGGCGAATCTTTATATGCCTCAAGCGCATTTACTATCAGATTAACTATAATTTGCTGAAATTTAACAGGATTGCCAGTTAATTTTAAGTGGGGAATAACCGTGAATACTAGTTTTACTTTTAATGACCGGGCAAGTGGCAAGACAAGACGCTTAACTACTCGCATTTGGGCGTCTATATAGAAGTACTGGCTGTCACTTTCGCCTCTCAGCTGCTGCCTGGCTGCATCGACGTAACGGCTTAAATCAACGAGGCAACGCTTCAAAGTAGTAACACTAATAGGTTGCTTATCATACTGCTCAAGATGGAGCAGCGCAACAGTTAGCGGGCTACTGATTTCGTGTATTAAACTAGCGCTTAGTCTGCCTAAATCGACAAATCTTTGAATATCTTCCTTATTATCAACTCCGCTCGAACCAATGGTTGAGAGGGGTCGAGTCATTATGACCCCAATGCCACCCTATTATTCACGGTCGGTTTATCATTAAAGATATAGCCTCGACCATGAACGGTCTTGATCAGCGAAGCAGTAAAAGGCCTATCGAGTTTGTCTCTGAGGTACTTAATATGTACGTCAACCGTATTGGCCCAAGGTTCGGTCTTATTCCAAACCCTTTCGGTCAGCTGTTTTCTTGTTACAAGACAATCTGCTTCTTCCATTAAACACTCAAGTAGCTCAAATTCTTTGCGCCTTAAGTTTATTGCTATGCCGTCTCGATCGACTAAGAAGGTTCGTCGATTCAAAGTCACTCCAAATGCTTTAAGTTCTGCATCCGGCCAAATTGTACTCGAATTTTTATATCTAAGTAAAGCGCGTATTCTGGCCTGCAGTTCACCCAAACTAAATGGTTTAGTGAGGTAATCATTCGCTCCGGCATCCAAAAGACTCACCTTGGTTAAGACTTTACTTTCGCCACTTAATATTAAAATCGGGGCTTTGATGCCCCGTTCTCTTAATTGTTGACAAACATCAAGGCCGGAAATATCCGGCAAGTTAAGGTCGAGAATGACAATATCATATTTACGAACGTCAGCTTTATAAAGCGCAAACTTGCCGCTTTGGCTAACGTCGATGTCGTAGGATGATCTTAGAACGTGGGCCAGGGTACTTGCAACGTAACGATCATCCTCAACTAGTAAAATGCTAGGTGATGATTGCATAAGTTTGGAGCTTATTATTGCGCACCAGTTATTAAAATTTACTTAAATATTTATTTTCACAGGAGTTTAGGCCTTAATTGCCTTAAAGTCAACAAGATTTTATGATCTATTTATTTAGATCGCTATATCTCGCTTCGGCTTCTTGCCAGTTAACTACATTCCACCAGGCCTTAATATAGTCAGCGCGCTTATACGTATAATCAAGATAATAGGCGTGTTCCCAGACGTCAAGACCAAGTATTGGTGCTGGACCACCTGTCATTATTGGCGAGTCCTGATTGGGTGTAGACGAGATAGATAAGTCTGGTAATAGCCAAGCCCAACCGCTGCCAAAGACCGACAATGCCTTAGCAGTAAATCCATCGATGAATGTTTGGAAATCACCGTACTTAGCAGTCATAGCATCAGCAAGTTCACCGCTTGGCTGCCCGCCACCTTCGGGTGACATGAACTTCCAGAACAAGCTATGGTTATAATGACCGCCACCGTGGTTTCTGACTGCGGTTCTAACAGCTTCAGGCGCGCTGTCCAGGCTGCTAATTAGCTCCTCAAGGCTTTTGTCAGAAAGCTCTGGCGCTTTACCGACGGCCTCGTTCAATTTATCGACGTAAGTCTGATGATGCTTGTCATGGTGAAGCTCCATGATATCTTTACTGATGTATTTACCTAAGGCATCGTAGTTGTATGGTAAATCTGGCAATGTAAACATATATTCCCCCTGAACTTAGAAATTATTTTGCTCTACATATTATAGCTCTTAATCTTAAAACTTGCCTTAAGCTCGGCCTATTTGTCATGAAGCCCAAATTTTGAGATGATTAAGCTTAGATAAGGCCAACAAAAATGAATGGTTCAGCAGTAAAAACGAATAAGCTAACAAAGAACTACGGTTCTTTCAAGGCTCTAAATAAGCTCGATCTCGAAATAGAACGGGGTGAAGTATTTGGATATTTAGGTCCGAATGGAGCCGGCAAAACCACGACCATAAGGCTGCTTTTAGGGTTAATCCATCCGACCAGCGGTTCGTCCAGTATTTTTGGACTCGATAGCCAGACCGAGAGTGTGCGTGCTCATAAGCATATTTCATATATTCCCGGTGAAGCCAATTTCTGGCCCAATTTGACCGGAGAAGAGACACTGCACTTACTTGCACAAGTCCACGGTTCGGCCGACCTTGCTTACAGAGATAAACTGATTAAGAGATTTAAATTCGATGGATCTAAAAAGGTAAGAACTTACTCTAAGGGTAACAGGCAGAAAATAAGCATTATTGCTTCGTTTATGACAAGAGCCGACCTGCTGATTATGGACGAGCCAACCAGCGGACTTGATCCCCTTATGGAACAAGCCTTCCGGGAAAGTGTTTTAGAAGCCAAAGACAACCGTCAAACAATTTTTCTATCGTCTCATATACTCGAAGAAGTTGAAGCTTTATGCGACCGCGTAGGTATTTTAAGATCCGGCCAATTGGTTGAGCTTGGCACGCTAAAACAAATGCGCCACCTTCAATCCATTACCGTTCAGGCTACTTTCGATAAAACACCACCGGATGTCAGTCAACTAAAGGGTGTAAGCAGCGTCCAGGTTCTTGGCAACGAGCTCATCTGCCAGATACAAGGTCCAATTGACCCATTACTGACACTGCTGGCAAAACACCATCCTAAAACCCTATTAAGCCGCGAACCGTCTCTAGAAGAGCTCTTTTTATCTCTTTATGGAGACAAAGAAATAAAAGTTAACAAATAGATATATGGAAACTGAAGCAATCGCTAAACTACGCGTTTCCCGCCACTATTACCGCTTTCCCAAGTCGGTCATTGCCCGGTTTACTTTTAAAAGAACACTAAAGAGTGCCAGCATCTGGGCTGTTATTTTTGGCATGTATATGGCGGAAAAGACTCTGGCCTACGCTAAGGCCTACCCGACGCATGCTTCAAGGCTAAAGATTGCTAGTTCATTTAGTAACAACGTAGGCCTTAAGATTCTTTTAGGTCAACCTCATCATCTGGATACGGTTAGCGGTTTTGCCAATTGGAACACGCTTGGCCTGCTCAGCATCATTAGCTCAATTTGGGCATTTCTACTGGCAACCAGGTATTTTAGAGGCGAAGAAGAAAATGACCGCACTGAAATTTTGCTATCTGGACAGACAACCAAAACCCAAGCCACTGTCAACACCTTAAAAGGTTTATTTGGCAGTATCTTTGTTCTTTTTCTGGTCACATGCATTTTATTTATTGCTCTTGGAAGCAATAAGAATCTAAACTTTAGCGCTGGCTCATCAGCCTTTTTCGCACTTGCTTGTATTAGCGGTGCCGCTATTTTTATGCCAATCGGAGCCTTAACTTCACAGCTTATGCAAAGTCGAACCAAAGCGACTGGGCTAGCGGTTGGAATCTTTGCAGTATTTTTTCTCCTAAGAGCAGTCGCAGACATAACTACTCTTCATTGGTTAAGCGACCTTACCCCATTTGGTTGGATTGAAAAATTAAACCCTCTGTTTAGCTCTAAACCATTATGGTTGCTGCCAATCTTTGGTTTTAGCTTAGCCACTTGCACTTTATGCGTGTACCTAGCGGGTAAAAGAGATTTAGGCACTGGAATTATTAAGCCCAAGGATCATGCGCGCGCAAACAGCAGGTTCTTAAATGGTACATTAGGATCAGCTTTTCGCTTGAATGGCATGGTTGGCCTAGCATGGCTAGTCGGGGTCTTCTTGGTTTCAGGTTTTTATGGTCTGTTAACAAAATCGGCAGCCCAAGCTTTTAGTGGCACTCATGGTATTCAAAACGCTATAGACAAACTTGAAAGAACCTCCCGCATTCAAGCCGCCACTTTGTATATGGGTATAGTTTTCTTCTTAATGATGTCTCTGATTATGGCTTATGTTGCCAATCAAAATAATAAAATAAGAGAAGAGGAAGCAAATGGCTACCTAGATAACTTTTTAGTCAGACCTTTGAGCAGGACCAAGTGGCTCAACAGTCACGTCCTCTACATTCTGTTAAGTTCCCTAGCTATGTGCCCGCTGGTTTTCGTAGGAGTATTCATTGGCCAAGCTAGTCAGCATAACGGTGTCGGCCAAGGCATCTTATTTGAGTCAAGCATCAATATGCTCGCACCAGTTCTGTTTGTTTTAGGTCTTGGTGTATTTATCTTTGGCCTGAAGCCGCGCCTAACCTCATTTGTTTCTTATGGGTATATCGGTTGGTCCTTTTTGATCTTCATGATCGGCAGCGGACTAAACCTTAATCACTGGCTGCTCGACACGTCTGTCCTTCACCAAGTTACGCTAAGCCCAGCAACAAAACCTAATTGGTCGGTAGACATACTAATTGTGGTAGTAAGCCTAGCTCTTTATTTAATAGGTCTTATTGCTTTTAAGACCCGAGATATAGAAACGGATTAATAGCATAAGTTATATAAATAATCCTCTGTTGCTCTCAGTTTACTAAATCTATGAAGTCTTTTCTGTATTAACTTGGAGGAACTATCAGACTAAACAAAATGAAACGATCTCAAGTATATCACCGAGAACTCTGAATCTTCTCAAAGGCTACTGGAAAAACTCAGGTTTACTGAGCCTAGAAAGCCAAAGCTAATTCAAGAATTAGTATTTTAGCCGTTGTTTACACTAATTGCTGGATTGTTGCTTACTGTATTTTCGTTGCAACCCGAATTTGGTATTGGCTGGACTTGTTTATGAACTACTCCATAAACAGTGCCGTTTACGCAAAGTTGACCTGCTATCTGAAAGACTTCAGTTGAAGGAACAACTACCTCGTGCGCTGGTGGAGTATTAGCCTGCAAAGAAAATGCACCGCTTGCCTCAAAGCCTACTGCCGAGCCAGCAGCCCCAAGTGCCATAAAACCAGCTGCTACTGCTCGTTGACCTCTTGTGCCAAGTAAAGGTAATTCTCCAATTTTTCTCATAAACATCCTTGTTAAGGTTAGTAATTAGTTAGTCTACAATAATAATTGTCTCAAGACAAGCTGCTCATTGCTATTAAATTATTCGCTTTTATTAAAGCTTCGCGTTGCACAATGTGGATTGGACGGCAACAATTAACAGAGTTGATTAGGTTTACTCAATCATCTCTTAGACACAAAAGGGCTCTCTTCAACAAAGAAACGCCAGGGTAAGTCTTGTGCTTTGCTTAGCCCAATTCTGGTGCTTATACCAATTTGATCTTGTATTAAGCTCGGACGAGCAACTAATTTAAGCGGCTGCTCATGAAGATTATGCCCGTTAAGGCGTTTGTCTATGGATAAAGCCTGGCATAATTTAGCCGGTCCATTAGTCAGACTAACGCCAGTTAACCCATGTCTGTTTTCGCTCATAATTTCTTCGCCATTTATAACTTCAGCAGCTCGCAATAAAACCGCTGCTCCATGACCGTTTGGTTCGGTCACAATATTGCAGCAATAGTGCATGCCATAAGTGAAATAGACATATAAATATCCGCTTGGTCCGAACATTACTTCGGTTCGATTAGTTTTACCATTGTAGCTATGGCTAGCTACATCGCTTTGATCATAAGCTTCAGTTTCGACAATCTTAACTTTAAGTATTTGATCACCAATTTGCCGATGCAATTCGCAGCCAAGTAAACGAGGTGCTACATCCAGTGAAGATTCATTTAAAAAACTAAAATCATCCACGATTATTTATGCCAGGTTATTTGAAACTGTCATTGAGCGTTTGATCATCAAGGTCTGGATTAGCCTGGTAACAAGATAGATTAGGAAAACTATGCTTACTATAAAGAAGCTGACAGGGTAGGGAATAAAGAAAGATATAAAGAGGCCTATCCACGTTGAAAGTAGGGCAATCAATATAGATATTAAAATACCTTCCGATGGGCTTCGGGCTAGTCTTTGTGCTGTTGCAGCCGGGGTTACCATTAAGGCGAAGATAAGTAGGATGCCAACAACCTGAACTGCTATGGAAGTCGCTACTGCAATCAGGAGCATAAAAGCTATGCTCATTCCTAGCATAGACACGCCTTTCGCTTCAGCTACGTCTTCGTCAAGCGATGCAAAAATAAGCCGGCGATAGAGGATGGCGACAGCCACTATTATTAAGATCGCTACAACTAAGGTTAAGACAACGTCGCCGCTACTTACGCCTAGGACTTCGCCAAAAAGAATTGAGTAGGCTTCGGTAGCATAGCCTTTATACAAGCTAATAAAGAGTACGCCAAGGCCGAGCATGAAAGCTAGAACCGTGCCAATCTGAACATCCCTTGCGGCTGCTTTTTTGCCGAGAGCTGCCATAGCCAGTCCTCCACCTGAAGTAAACACTAGAAGACCCCAAATAGGACTTATGCCGGCAAGTACCGCTCCGGCTGCTCCAGCAAAACCAACATGTGACAACGCATGGGCCGCAAAAGATAGCCTGCGTATAACCACGAAATATCCAACTATGCCAGCGACAATAGCTATAATTGTCCCGGCCATAAAGGCATTACGCATAAACGAGTACTGCAGCATCTCGTGCAGGTCTCTCCATAAATTCCAACTAAAACTGTTAGCCATAAGACTTGTTTTAAGCATGGTGGACGGCCTCCTCGACTCCAAGAACAGCCACGCGTCCTTTTGAATCCTTTAATACCTCTATTGGGGCGTTATATAGCTTAGACAGCGTCTCGCCATTAACTATCGCATCAAGCTTACCGGTAGCGACATGGCCATTAGCAATGTAAATAATCCTGTCAATTACAGGAAGCAGGGGATTAATGTCGTGAGCAATTAGAATTACTCCAATTTGATCCTCTTTAGCAATTGTATGAATCAGGCGAATTAACTCGGTAGAGCGTCTAAGGTCCATATTGGCCAGAGGCTCATCTAGAAGCAGTAAATCTGGTTTACTCACTAGAGCCTGAGCTAGAAAGACGCGTTGTATCTCACCACCGGACAATTCGCTCAAAGGCCTATCGGCAAGATCAAGCCCATCAACTCGTTTTAAAACTTCAAGTGCTTGCTGCCTTTCTAAGACAGTTTTTTTCGGAAGACTAAAACCCCAAGCAGTTCCTGAGGCAGCCAGTCGAACATATTCAAGTGCAACTAGTCTTGATTCACTGTCCTGAAGTCGTCTTTGTGGAATGTAGCCTATTTTAGGATTACCTTGGCTGGGTACTTTACCCATAATTTTAATTTGACCCGAGACTGGTTTAATCAGGCCGAGCAGCATGAGGAACAAAGTTGTTTTGCCGGCACCATTAGGTCCAAGCAACCCAATAAATTCGCCGGGTTTAACACTGAAGTTTGCTTTACTCCAAATTAGCTTTTCTTTATATCCGGCGCTTAAATTTTTCGCAACCACTATTTCTTTAGTCGGTTTCATTGGCCTAACTCCTGTGAATTAAGTGCATTCTCTAGATTAATCAGCTCTGCGTTCATCCAATCCTCAAAACTGGTATTAGGTGGCTGAATAGTTTCGGTTACCCCCACGACCGGGATGTCTTGCTCGGCAGCCAACTTCTTAATACTATCGGTCAATGGCGTAACGGTTTGCTCGTTGTAGACAAGAACCTTAGGCTGCTTATCTTCCAGCTGGTTTTGGAACTGAACGATACTACTTGCTGGAGGATCATTGCCTTCGGCTACTGCCTCGGTAAAACTATCTGGTGAAATAAGATTCAAGTGCGCCGCTTGAGCAAGGTAGGCAAATATATCTTCAGTTGCAGCTACGTCTTCTCCCTTATATTGCTTGGAGATAGACTTAATACGGTTTTGGTAGGGCATTAAGGCATTTTGAAGACTAGCATACTGGCCCTCAAAATAGCTTCTGTCTTTAGGGTCAATACTAATTAAATCCTTTTCCATTTGCTTCACAGCCATATTTACATAAGCTGGGTTGTACCAGAGGTGAGGATTATCCCCTTCTTGTTTATGAACCAGATCGCCAACGCTTAGAACCTTGCGCGAACTGTTAGGACTGGCACTAATGAGCTTATTCGCCCAGGTGTCATAGCCGACACCATTTAAAATAACGTAATTAGCGCTAGCAAAGTCTCTCGCATCTTTAGCATTACTTTCATACTCATGCGGATCGGCATTAGGATCATTTACTATCGATACGACATTGACCTTGTTTCCCCCAAGCTGAGAAGCTAAACTGCCCCAAAAGTTTTCGGCAGCAACAACCTGAATTTTTTGTGAAGACAGATTTTGCTTACCGGAAGTTAAAATAGCGACAACCATTAGCACAATTAATAGGCCAATAATTAGACTTAAGTTACGCGATAAATGGCTGCTTTTCATTAGCCATATCTTAAAGCCACACAATAATTATTTGCAAATTTGTTGCAAAAATATACAATATTGCTATATGAACAGAAATTTAACGACTAGATTTAACGATGTTCTCAAAGAGAACGGCTTAAGTAGTACTAAGACCAGGCTGCATATTTTCGAGCTACTGCAAGACAAAGAACCACAGTCCATGCACGAGTTGTTTTTAAGAGGTAAAGCTAAGTTCGATAGAGTTACGCTTTACAGGACGATTAAACTTTTTGAGGAAGTGCACATAGCTCAAAGGGTTTATTCGGGCTGGAAGTACAAACTGGAACTTACAGATCGTTTTTCTAGTCACCACCATCATTTAACATGCCTAAAATGCGGCAACATAATACCTATTAAGGAAGACTCAGAAGTAGAGGCTTTAATAGCTAATTTAGCTAGCCAAAATGACTTTAAAGTTTTAAACCACCAACTTGAGCTACAAGGCGTTTGCAAAAACTGTCAATAATATTTTTCGCTCGACATTAGAGTCTATTCAGCTTTCATACAGGTTATAGTTATACATTCACACTGAAAAGCTTTATAAAAGGATTTGAAAAACATATGAATACAGTCAGCCGAGGAATTAGAAACGCTTTCAGAAACTCAATGCGGACGGTTGCCATCGTCGCTATTTTAGGCCTTAGTATGGGTCTGGCTTTATCTATGCTTATAGCTAATAAGGCCGTGAGCAATAAAATTCAATCTGTTAAAGCTTCAGTAGGGAACACTATAACAGTCGCGCCAGCCGGCTTTAACGGGGGTAGCCAAGTTAATAACTCATTAACAACGAGTGAACTCAGTAAGGTCAGTAGCCTTGATCACGTTGTCGGAGTTAACGAAACTCTGACCGATCGCTTAAGCAACTCTAGCAGCACTGCTCCTTCTTTCGGACCTGGAGGCTCAAGTGCCAGTAGTAATGCTAAGACCAGTTTAACTTCGCCAGTGACTCTTAATTTGAATTCAAAAACAGGCGGTGGTCACTTCTTTGTCTCTGGTGGTGGTAGTCTTCCAACTAACTTCAGCTTGCCTATTACCATCATTGGTACCAATGATCCAAGCACCGTAAACAGCGCTGCTATCAATATAACTAGCGGCCAAACAATCAACGGGTCGAAATCCGACAACGAAGCCTTAGTAAGTTCAGCCATGGCCACAAAGAATAATCTTAAAGTGGGCTCTACCTTTACTGCCTACAGTACAACCATGACGGTTGCTGGTATTTTCTCTAACTCGGGTACTAATTCCACGAAGACGACAGAAGATAGCGTCATTGTATCTCTGCCAACTGAGCAAAGCATCAGCGGCCAAACCAGCGATATAACAAGTGCCACGATAACAGTCGATTCATTAGACAACCTTAGTTCTGTTACTACTGCCGTAAAGGACAAGCTAGGCGGCTCAGCAGATGTAACCAGCTCAATCGAGGAAGCTGATGAAACGGTTGCACCACTTAATAGCGTGAAGAATGTATCAATGTACAGCCTAATCGGCGCTATCATTGCCGGAGCTGTCATCATCTTGCTTACTATGGTCATGATTGTCCGTGAAAGAACAAGAGAGATCGGTGTCTTCAAGGCCATCGGCGCATCAAACTCAAAGATAACCTTTCAGTTTATGAGCGAAGCTATAACATTAACTGTTGTAGGCGCGATCGTCGGCATATTGCTAGGTGCAATTGCAGCCCAGCCTATAACCAATACGCTAGTTAGCAATTCTTCATCCAGCTCAACTACTAGCTCGCAAACAACCGGCTTTGCTGGTAGGGGTGGCGGAGGTTTCGTTGGCGGTGGTGCAAGTAACGCTGGTGGCGGGGGCTTTACTAGGGGCACAGCCCGTGGAGCTTTCGGTGGTGCTAGAAATGACTTCACTAACCTACATGCGGCAGTTGGCTTCAGTATCATACTTTACGGAATCGGTTCAGCCCTTGTCATAGCCATAGTTGGCAGCGCAGCAGTGTCATACTTCATCGCAAAAATAAGACCCGCAGAGGTCATGAGGACAGAATAATGCTTAAAGTTAAAGATCTTAAGAAAACATACAAATCGGGTGACTCAAACGTTAATGCAGTTGACGGAATAAGTCTTAATGTTAGCGACGGAGAATTTGCTTCCATAGTCGGTAGAAGCGGTAGTGGCAAGACCACGCTACTGAGCCTACTAGGAGCTTTAGACAAGCCTAGTAGCGGCAGTATTGATGTCGATGGTCAAGACATAACTCAATTGCACGATAAAGCATTAATAAAGTATCGTTGCACAAAAATAGGCTACGTTTTCCAATCATATAACCTAGTACCAAACCTAACAGCTACAGAGAATGTGATGTTGCCAATGGAATTTGCTGGTGTCGTAAAAGCCGAACGAGAAAAAAGAGCCAGAGAATTACTTGAGCAAGTCGGCTTAAGCGGAGATAAGCAAGATCGTAAACCACCGCGTTTATCTGGTGGTGAACAACAAAGAGTAGCTATTGCTAGGGCGCTATCCAATAAACCAGGCCTAATACTCGCCGACGAGCCGACCGGGAACCTTGATTCGCAAACTGGCGCAATGATTTTCGATCTACTGCACAACTTAGCTAAAAGTGAGAACACAACCATAGTAGTTGTAACGCATGATCTTGCTATTGCTGGTAAGACTGAAAAAGTTTTTCGCTTGTCAGATGGTAAATTAGTAAAAAACTAAAGGATGGTAACTCTTAAATTCTATGGAAAAATATATTTCACCGGAAGAGCATGCGGCTCAGCAAGTTCATTCAAACAATAAGCCAAAGAAATTAAACCCCATAATACTTGTCGTAGGCGTAGTTGTATTAATGGCGTTAAGCTTTTTTGTAGGTACAAAATACGAGAAGGCTCACAATAAGACCACGACAACAGCTGCCAGCACTAGTCAGTTCGGCGCACGTGGCGGTTTTGGCGGCGGCCCAGGTGGATTTAGCAATGGTGATAGAGTTATAGGAACGGTCAGCTCTGTAAGCTCAACTAGTATAGCGGTTAAAGATGCCAGGTCGGGTTCGACAACTACGTTAACTATTAATTCATCGACTAATATTACCGATAACGGTGCAACCGTGCCAGCAAGTGATATAGAGACCGGTGACACAGTATTTGTGTCAAAGTCCAGTTCAAGCTCAAGTGTGGCTAGCAGTATTATGGTTAATCCTAGTTTTGGTAGAGGTGGCGGTCAGTCTAATGGTGGATCCTCTACAGAACAGAGCCAGGGTAGTGATAGTAGCGGTTCATCTACAGTACAGTAGAGAAACAACTACTTAATAATATTAGCTAGATGGAGCATCCATAAAAAGATGCCCACACCAACAAGTGCTACGCTCAAACCAACTGGCGAACCCCAGCCATACCAACGCATAGATTCGATAGCGTATTTGTAATTTTCATTTACTTCTTTAGAACCGTGAGCCATGATGAAATCCTTCCTTGAATTTTTGTTAACTAAGAATTATAATAATATCTCAGTAATTAAATATCTTAATGAGTGAACTAATATATGTCAAGCGCTAATGCTAAAAATAGTAATAATGACAAGTCTGTCAGGGAAAGCCTGAAAGATGAGATGCAGTTTTTGGGGCAAATGCTCAGTACTGAAACTGCTCTTTTTCATAGCACTGCCGCAGAAAAAAATGGTCTCACCATAACTGACATGAAGACAATATCTACGCTTATGCAGGAAGGTCCAAAAACCGCTGGCGAGATCGCCGAGAGACTAAGTCTGACCACGGGAGCAGTTACCAGCTTAATCGATCGGCTTGAGCGTGTCGGCATAGTCGAGCGGACTTCAGATCCCAAAGACAGACGAAAAGTGATCGTTAAAATTATTCCAGATAAGATCGGACGAACCGGTCACGTATACGAATCAATGGGTAAAAACTTTGGCAACATGCTTGAACATTACACAACTGAACAAATTGAATTTCTGGTTAGATATTATAAAGACTCTGTTGAACTGACTAAAAAAGAGATCGCCAAGTTAAAGAAAGATTAATTAAGGCGACAGGTAGTTAACTAAGCTACCCAAGCTGCCATCTTTAACTATCGTGTTGGCTTCCATTTCGCCATTACCTGTACTTGGATCAATCGTGGCTGAATTGCCGTAAATAAAGGTTGGATGTGTGCCGCCACTAATAACTATTTCTACGTGTCCGCCCGTATAATCGAAGAATCCAACGTCACCAGCACTAGGTGTGTAATTAGCTAAGCTGTGCTCGGTAAAGCCCATGTTCTGAACTAAATTAGCATTACTCTCATCCCAGCCATCGGTCTCACCTTGAGTGAATGGATAACCAGCCTCTTTGTAAACATAGCTCACGAAGTCCGCGCACCATTCTTCATAAGGAGCCCCATCGGTATAACTATTTAGTAAGTTTTCATGGCTAGGACTACCCGTTTGCCAAGTCTCCCATTCCTGGGCCGCATAGCAGGCTACTTTTTCACCCCTTTCATCGACATTCTGACAATCGAGTGCCGGTAACGACCATGTTTGGGTGTCTGGGACTGGACTAGCACAAGCAGCCATAACTAGTTGTTTGCCACCACTAGAGTTGGGTTCGGTTAAACATAGTTTGCTGTTAGGGTTATAGATTCGCCCATCGTCACCGAGCCATATCTGACCGGGATTATCCTGACTGCAGGGATTTAATACTACGTTGGCGCTAGTGGAAGTTGAGTTATTTTCTACAGATAAGCAAAAACCCTCATGCTTTAAGTAAAAATTAGAATATGTCCATGATTGAGCTTCGGTGCTATTACAGTTATAGCCATCAACCTCAGCGCCAGCTTTAGCGTTACTGTGATAATTGTCGAGACACTGACCAGAAATACCGGATTTAATTTGCGAGCTATTGTCTGAGGCGCTGCCTTGACCAGACTTAAAACTGCCAATTAAAGCAAAGCCCATAACGGCTGCTACGGTCACTATTAACAGCTTGTGGGCTGCCCCTAACTGATTAGATTTAATTTTTAAGCGGCTTTTATTAATCACTCTTTATTTAACTTTAATTGTGCTTGCTTAAAACAAGCTTATATTTTTGTTTTTGTAGAGCTTGTATTATCTATATACCTTTTAAATTGTTAATGCAAGGGTTAAGGGTATATTTTGCTAAAATGCTTAGATAATTCATGCATCAAAGCGTTCAACATATACCATCTATAATTCAGGCTCTCGAGCCAGCCCTTAAGAAGTATGGCTATTTGGCTGTTGGAGGACTTTTGTTTTTGGAAGATTTCGGAGTGCCTGTACCTGGAGAAACTACTTTGGTTGCTGCAGCTTTTTACGCAGGCCTTGGCCAGCTCAACGTTTTTCTAGTTGCTATCATTGCCATACTTGGAGCGGTTCTAGGAGATAATATAGGCTTTTGTATAGGTAAATACGGTGGCCATCCTTTAGTTGAGAAATTCGGCAAATACATATTTTTAACACCTGAACGTATCAATAAGGCTGAAGTCTTTTTTAAAAAACGTGGCAGCAAGATAGTCGTTATAGCTAGATTCATTGAAGGTCTTAGGCAGGCTAATGGCATAATAGCTGGTCTTAGCGAGATGCCTTGGCTGAAATTCTTGATTTTCAACACGATTGGTGCGATTGCCTGGGTTGCCGTTTGGGTTAGCGTTGGCTATTTTGGCGGTAGTAACATTGAAACCTTCCTTCACTATCAACTCTATTTCAGTCTCGCTTGTCTCGCACTGCTCATTATATTTATTGCCAGATACATTATTAAAAGGAAACGTACAGTGCCTAAAAACTAGAACTAATTGATCTTGGCGTGCTAGTTATTCGATTGACGGATTTTCTTTTTAGACACACTCTATAAAGAACATTGATTACCAATATTTCCTTGAAGGAGGTTAATGTGCAAAAAATAACTACGTTTATGGCGTTTCAAAGCCACGGCAAAGATGCTGTCGAGTTCTATACTGCAATTTTTAAAAATTCTCAAATCAACAGTCTGCTTGCGCTCCCTGAAAACAACCAGTTAATACATGCTTCGTTTGTACTCGACGGTGAAGACTTTATGGCTATGGATGGAGGAGATAACTTCAAGTTTGAGCAAGGTATATCTTTGTTTGTAACTTGTGAAGATCAGCAAGAAGTAGATTATTACTGGGACAGACTGGGACAGGGCGGAGAATACATTAAGTGCGGCTGGCTAAAAGATCAGTTTGGCTTGTCTTGGCAGATTATTCCTAAACGTTTAAATGAACTAATGCAGGACTCAGACACCGCAAAAACCATGAAGGTACGTAACGCCATGCTTAACATGATTAAAATAGACGTAGAAGGGCTTGAGAGAGCCTATAATAGCCCGAACTAGGCTTCTTTTTGCGCGAGTTTGAGGCCACCAGAACCAATATTTTTATCTCTTTTATGTTTTGTATTCTGTATGAAGACGCCATCACTCCGAGCCAGTATCCAAATACATACGAGCAAAAGAATAGTACTTAAAATGTCGCCTATTATAGCAAGTGTTGAACTCTTTAGATCTTCATCAAAGATGAAGAAGCCGATCATAATACTGACGGCTGGCTGAACTATCTCAATAATTGGCTGAGATATTACGAGAGATCCAGAACTTAATGTGTTTTGAGTTAAATATAGCGATAATGCGGCTGTAAAGAGCAGCACATAAAGCGGCCAACTGAGTAAGAGCAAGTGAGCGCCACCACCTTTAAGCTGATTAAGGCATAGTTTTAATAGTCCCGCATTAAGTCCAAAAGTGCAGGCTGTTGCTAGTGCGAGTAAAGCTACCCTCTCTCTGGCATTTTTTAGTTTAGGCACGATTAAGATTGTTCCACCGATAATAATGGCAATAACTCCAAGCGTAACCGCCCAAGATAAGAACTTATATTTAATCGTTCCGCCACTAGGTCTAGTACATAAGAAGAAGAAGGTTAGCCCGATCACAACACCTATAACTGCCGCCCAGTTCTTCGGATCAACTTTTAAGTTATAGCGTCGACTTAAGAATATCAAGAGGAAGACAAGATCAAGTGTTAGCAAAGGCGCTACAATTATTAATGAACCGTGGCTTAAAGCAATTATCTCCATAACTGTAGCCATTAGCTGCAAAGCTACACCGTAAATAAACTTCTTATTTTTGACAATAGTAATAGCAAGCCTTCGGGAAAAAAGGTCTTTGGCTTCAGGTGTACCAGCTGCTTCGCGTTCAAACACAGAGGAACCAGCATTTAACGCTGAAGCTGCAACACCGGCACTAATTACTATTAAAAGCATAATTAATTGTTCTTATTGTTAAGAAAGTTGTCTTAACTATAGCAGGATATTGTCTTGTTCCTTATTTAACGCTATCAGTCTTATCTTATAAAGTGTTAATTTATGGATCGTAATACGACTGACGCAGTTTATCTAATTATACCAGTGAAATCGTTAATTTATGTCAACAATCAAGTAACTAAACTAAATTGCTTTCTTTGGATTAGTTCAATAAATCTATCTATCGCTTTCGTCCTCATGGACTCATCAGTATGAACAGTTATTCATAGAGCGAGAATGACAAGTAGACAGGATAGTAGAGGGAGAGGGAGTAATGTAGCTGTAATAGCCAATTAAATCCTATCCGATCTATCCTCTCTACTTGCACTCGCCCTACGAACATCTTGTTGGCCGATCGCCTAATTCAGCTTTTTCGCTGTGCGGAGTATGACCAGCAAGGTCATGATCTGTGCGGCGAATGCCAGAAAGGCGTAAGGACTGCTGACGCCGTATAGGGAGGCCAGCCAGCCCAAAGCGATCTCAAGCGCGAACAGCATTATTGCCAGGGTCGTCACCGTGACTCGTCTTGCAGACGTTGCCAAGTTCTGGAAGATGGCGATGATGCCAGCAGCCAGGAGAATCAGGACAACAATGGCACCAGGCCTGTTTTCGGTACTTACACCGGTTTCGACGATGTCGTAGATGAACAGCCATACACAGGTCACGATGAGGATCCCCATGATATGGGAGGTCTTGTCGTTGGGCGCGTTACGGGTACGAATACTCGACATGGTAGTCTCCTTAAAGACTAGTGGGCGGGTAAGGTTAAGAGAGGAGTTCTCTAAAGTAATAAAAGTGAGGAGATTAAACACTATCCAATGTTCAGGCTTCTCACTTTTACATCTGTCTAATTGTCAAAGTGCCTCGGATAATATATATCAACGAAACAACTATATAATATCACTAATATGTCAAATTGTCAATCATAAGCAGCTTTAAGTATCTTTGATTTCATGAATGTAGATTGTGGTATATGCAATATCCACCAATTTATAAAGGCGCCCATATATATCCTTGTCGAACAGTAAATTGGCAATAGGTAGATACTCATCGTTTGTTTCTTCAGTATACCTCTTCAATTTCTCTATATTAGATGTGGCTGGATCACCATTTTGAGCTAAAACAACCGAACACGTCAGGTTATTGAGTCTATCAAAAAGTTTAATAATTTGAGCTATCTTGGGGGCGTTTGTAATCTTGCTGATGTAAATTGCATGATCTATACCGTAACGAGTAAGTGGGTAAACCAACTTACTAATATCACTTCCAAACTTTTGCTCGCAACCTGCTAAATCAAAGCCTTCATCATCTTCGACGGTGTCATGAAGCAACGAAACAGTGACAGCCACCTCTTGTTCAAAAGGAGGCGAATTTTTGTGTCGCAGATATTCTAGTACATCATTAGTTACCGGAAAGATATGTTCGTCGAGGTATGGCCTACCGCTATCGCGGTTTTTATCATTGTGTGATTCTAGCGCCTGTTCAAATGCAAGCTCTACTCGATCAGTCAAGATACCTATACTACCTAATTTGGCGATTAATTGATCGGCATGACAAAAAGGTACTTCTAATAGTTCAATATCTGGAGTCGATTCCGCAGTTTCGTACATCTAAATTACCTTTTGACCATAATTATACACGTAAGCGTTTTGGGCTGAAGATTTTAAAGTCAAAGATCTTGTAAGAGTCTTTTTACGTGACATATTCACGAAATCCAGTAAATTAAGACTATGAATACTTTAAATTTGTTAATCGATACAATTCTAGAAAGTGCTGTATTACCAGATGAAAAATATCGTCCAAAACGAGCTAGAGCGATAATTTTTGATCAACTTGGTAAGCAATTTATAGGTATGGCTAGGACTAAGCCTGGGCGTGATCCGTATATATCATTTCCAGGTGGACATCTTGAATCTTCCGACAAGACTCCTTTAGACGCAGTAAAAAGAGAATTAGAAGAAGAGCTAACCAATGTTCACCCCGAAAATGTTAACTACAGTGAAAAAATATTGAGGTATGAAGATGAATTTTTCTTTATCGGCATCTTAAACGAACCAAACGTTGAGCTCATCTTAGGTGGCCCAGAAAAAGAAGGTGACGCTGAATTATACGGTACTTATGATCCAAAGTGGCTTTTAGTTGAATACATTCCCAAATTAAATGTTCTGCCAAAAGAAATCTCGACTATTATCAGCAATGCATTTGCTAAACTGGACTCAGCAAGTCGATAAAATTACATATATTGCAAATATATTAAGGTTATGCTATTATATAAGTATTCGAGAAGTAATCAGTTAATTCTCACAAGAAAATATTAAAACTAGTATGTAAATAGCAAAAAATTGCTGTTTTTTTTGGGCGTCAAGGAGAAGGAGATAAATATTATTCAAGATTTATTCGGTAATAGCAGCGACAATACATTTCAACATGTAAGCAATGTCTTTAATCGTTTAGGTGGAACGTTGTTCAGCCTAAAATCATTAATTACTTTAGTTGTATCTGTAGGTATTTCTTTAGTTTTGGGCCGTATACTTGCGGCCTTCTTAAGGCGAATTGTTTGGGCGGTAGGCCACCAAGCAGACAAGACTACCAACCGTAGTACAGTCACGAGATTGCGTCGGATTGAAACAATGATGATTTTATCTATTGCAATTTTACGCACGCTTTTGGTAGTTTTCGCTTTATATTTCTGGTGGCAGTTTGTTCACCCAGCCGGTCAACCGACGGCTCTTATTGGCGCCAGCGCTCTCGCCGCTTTACTTCTAAGTGGAGCTTTAAGCTCACCGCTTAGAGATATAGCCTCGGGTAGTCTTATGATGGCTGAGCAATGGTATGGCGTTGGTGATCACGTTGTTGTTGAACCATTTGTCGATCTTCAAGGCGTGGTTGAACGCGTAACTCTTCGCTCAACCCGTATACGTGGTTTGAACGGTGAAATTATCTGGATAAATAACCAAAATATTACTGGTATTCGTGTCGCGCCAAGGGGCATACGAACTATAGGTTTGGAACTATTCGTAACCGACTCGGACAGAGGAGAAAGACTAATTGAGAAAGCTAACAAACGCTTACCCGAAGGACCGCTATTAGTCGTTAAACCTCTTAGCATTTCAGCTAACGAACCCGTTGGAGAAAATTTGTGGCACATAACAGCGATTGCCGAAACGGCTCCAGGACGAGAGTGGCTGATTGAAAACTCAGCGGTTGATTTAATAAAAGATCTTGACGCAAATAGTAATAAGCCAATTATTGCTCATGGACCACTCGCTCGTTACGCCGATAGTGATGCCGATCGCCGCTTTATTAGAAGTATTAGGAATGCTCAGAAAGTGCCTGTTCAAAAGAGAACCGTACGCGAAACTGCTAAGTCTGGTGCCAAAAAAGCTGCCGCAAAGCATTCGCACAAAAAGGTTCAATAAGGTCTGAAAATAATTTACTTATGTTCGTGTATACCAGTTAGTTCCCAGGCTCGAACAAGAGCGGTCGCAAAAAGGGCTAAAACTATAGTTAAAAAGATTGAAGTATTAAGGAGATTATTACCATTTAAAATGACGTGAATTCCAAAAATAAACTCCAGCAAATAAATGGCCGTACTTATACCTAAGATGCCACGCGTTAAGCCGTTTTTTCGTCCTTTTCGTACCATACGAAAAGCAACGACTAGCCCCAGAAATCCCATAATAGCCATAACGTGACCAATTTCAGCGTGCGGTGTAAGGGCAAGCAATGAAACGAAAAACAGATTGACTAAAGCAGTATATGCCCCTTCAGCGGTTGAGGTTTCCTTAGCTAGTGTTTTTGTATTTTTACCATTCGTATCCGTAATAAAGCTGACTGCTACAAACAATAATCCGATGAAAGAAGCGGAGGCCGTCACTACTGCTACAAGAAAATCTTTATAATCTGCGGGAACCATAATTAAAGTTAAGTATAGCCTAAAAGTTTAATACGGTAATATCCCAAGGCTGCATTTTAAGATCTGTATGACGAATCCACAAAGGCTCAACTAAAAAGTACCTTTCACTAGGAATTAATTGATGCTTTTCAGCCTTAGGATTCTTTTTCCAATAGCTTTCTTTTACTAAATCAATTTCACTGTCCTTAAGTTCTCGAGCTGTTCCTTCGTATTGCAGTGTCTCGCCGTTTTCCCAGCCAATCACGAATGATACATTAGGAGTACGCTTAATATTTGCGTATTTACGTGATGTATTATCTGTTCCAAAAATAATAACAAGGTCTTTAGTTTGGCCAAAACCGACAACCGCTGACTCGGGCGTGCCATCTTCTTTTATGGTCGAAATTACTCCAAGGACGCTCTTGTCCATAAACTCATAAATATCTTCTTTGGTTTTCATACTTTTAATATACCAAAGACAATGAGTAATCTGACTAGAATGTTATTTTTCAATAATAGATAATATATTGCCGGCAGGATCTTCGAACCAGGCTATATTAGGCCCCATGTTGACTTCTTTGCCACGCATAATACCTTTTTCGTCTTGTTTCATTTCCGGATAACGTATTAGCTCGATTGCCATAGCTGTCATCTGTTCAGCAGCTTGATCGATGTTATCGACGATGAAGTTGAGCATAGTATATGTAGCTGGTACGTGACCAGGCCTTTGATAAACCCATACATCCTTAGTCGGTAGATGTAGAATAAAACCGCCCATACTATCTTCTGCTGTAAAGCCAAGAGTATCGCAGTAGAATTGCTTTGCTATATCAATATCATTAACTGAAAATCCGCTAAAACTATCTTTAGTAGTCAACATAAACCCTCCTTATTTTAAATAAAGTATAGCAATCAAGTAAACCTTTAACTGTAGGATGACTTACATATTAATCGAACTAAAAGCTAGCTGATCTGGCAGGTATGAGCATCAGAACTTCAGACGCCGGAATTCCCATACGTGGGAAAACATGCAATTCATGGTCTAGGCGACGAGGATTAGATGGCTCTTCAAAAAAATCTGCACCATGTTCTTCGCCCCATTGCATAACTGGCCCCCGCAAAGCTTCACCAGCTATTAAGCGATAATTATCATTACCATAGACTAGGTTGTCGAGCCGGCAGACTTCTCCTTTAGAGCTAAATGTCATACTTACGGTTCCTGCAGCAACGAGATCACCATTATCGTCCATTGCTACTGCCACAGCCTGGTTAGGTGCTTCAAATAACTTTGAAAACATATCTCGTCTCTTTAGGATAGGCATTAATACACCAATCTTGTCGGCCAGCTCCCTAGAAGGTCTACCAATTACACTAACTTCAATATGATTTTCGTTTGTGTTTTCGCGTCCCATACTTTTACAATAAGACTAATTCGCTTATCTGTCAAAAAAATAAACTCCAATTATTTAAAAACATAAGCAAAATGGTGGAAAACTGTAAAACTAATCTGTTATTTTTTTATTAAAACTACACCGCTAGTCTTCTAATGACGAAGATTTAATTGAATATTGACAAGGCTACGTGTTGCGACCAGAAATTGTTCGCGAGTGCCGCTGTTAGCTACGAAATAGTCAGCATCTTTGACCGACACTCTACCTTCATCTGCCCCTTCAGCATCTTCTCGCGCACTTTGCTCTAAGAATTCTTCGTAACTGCTCGTTGTTTGACCTTGGGCTTCGTTCTGTCTTTTGATATTGCCGTATCTAATTTTGGGTGTCGCTAGTACTCCAACAATAACTCATCCCTTAAAGCCTGGTTGACTAAGTAGCTATCACCACGTGGTCTTCTAATTGTGTCGGCATATTCACTTTGTTGATTACGACTAGTTCCGTGTCCTAGAATATCGGTGAGAGAAACGTGTTGAAAACCGTAATTTTCCTCTAGTTCAGTAGCTAGAGTGTCTATACCAGATCCTGACTCACCTATAATGCCTATTTTCATGTGTTTGACCCCATTCCTAGACTATTTGCTAATTAATAATGACCGATAATTATATATAAGCTAACCACAGTCAAGCGATTAGAATATATGCACTTAGCTAGATTAGATTACTTCACTGAAGAATGGCTTATATTTACCACTAGACAGAGGTTTAAAATTTGCATATACCATTTTCGTAGGAGTCACTTTAATTACTGCTAGCTCACTGGTCGCACCCCTTTGGAGAAGTTGCATAGGTGGATTAGCCGAAAAATGTTTACTGTGACGAAGAGTGAGTATGCGATACATCAAATCTTGATATTCTTTTAAATCGTCGACAACTTCGGCTCGGCCAGTTAACTGAACAGTGATCATGGTTTTTTCATTACTAAAACTCATGGAAACGGTCGGATTAACTGTGAGATTGACATACTTTACTGATTCAACTCGAGTGATAAAATACAATGTTAAATCAGGTTCAATTAAAGAATAAACCACTGCAACATGCGGAACTGATTCTTTACTAACCGTTGCTAAAGCCCCTGCACGATTCTTGTGAATAAAGTCGCGCGCCTTAGCTGTAAGGGCTTTGCTACTCATAAGCACATCATATCAACAAATTATTGCTTTAAGTAAACAAATTTGATTGTAAGAAGTCGGACTTTAAGAGCTACTGATTATCCAAAAGTCAGAGAATCATAAATGTCTATAAAGGCTTCGTGATCATAGAAGTTTGATGCCTTGCCACACTTAATAATTTTACGAGTAGTGTTATTAACTAAATACCAAGCTGGAACTAGGAAAAAGTTGCCGTCTATTTTCTTCTGATTAAAGCCAAGCTTCCTAATGTGTTCTAACCAATGGGGTATTTGTGTAATGGACGTAAACGGGGAAGTAATAGATAGTTCAACACCATATTTTTTATAAATCTTCATGCCATGATCAGCAATAATGGGGAAACTTGGTTTGAGTTCGTGACGCCCATATATATTTTCCATAATGTGCTCTGACTCTGACTGAATGAACGCGATAACATCACAGCTCTCTTGCTTAAGTTGTTTGTGCTCTAGAGTTAATCTATTAATTGCTAAATTGCACCAAGGGCAACCGGAGTACCTAAGAAAGGCGAGCAAGGTATAGCCCTCGTTTCTTTTGTATAGTTCTACAGTTTCGCCGAAAACGTCTTTAGTTTTAAAATTTGGGGCTTTTTTCCCAGCCATAGACATCATTTGCATGTCTAAATTATCTCTTTAAAACAGGCTTAAAGCAATTAAGTTGCCAATAATTTATGCTTATGTTATAATTTAAGGAGTTAAGCCCAGAGGGGCTTTTTATTATGAGCCAGGACCCCACTAAAATTAGAAACATAGCAATCATTGCCCACGTCGACCATGGTAAGACAACGCTTGTCGATGGTTTATTAAAGCAGTCCAAAACTTTCAGCGATCATCAGGCTGAGATGAACAAGGACCTAATTATGGACAGCGGTGACCAGGAGCGCGAAAGAGGCATCACTATAACTGCTAAGATTACCGCGGTTCAGCATGGTGATTACAGGATCAACATTATTGATACACCTGGACACGCTGATTTTAGCGGTGAAGTTGAGCGAACTCTTAATATGGCTGACGGTTGTATTTTAATTGTTGATGCTCAAGAAGGTCCAATGCCCCAAACCAAATTTGTTTTAAGCAAGGCTCTCGCTTCCAACTTAAAGCCTATCGTTATCATAAATAAAATAGATAAGCCAGCAACCCGAATTAAAGAAGTTGAAGATGAATTATCTGATCTCTTCCTAGAATTAGCCGTTCATGAAGATCAGCTTCAGTACCCTATATATTATGCAGTTGGTAGAACCGGTAAATCCTGGACAAGTCCACCTAGCAATATTGATGAGGATGCCAATCTTGATCCAATTTTTGAAGCCATTACAGAGCATGTGCCAGCCCCACAAATCGAAGCTGACAAACCTTTTCAAATGCTAGTTACGGCTTTAGGCTGGGATAACTTTAAGGGTAAATACGCCATAGGTAGAATTACACGCGGTCAGATAAAGAGTGGTGATGCTGTTAGCCTTTGCAAAAAAGATGGTACGGTCAATAAAGCCAAAGTCGACACTGTTTTTATGAGTCAAGGAGTTAGTAAGTTTGAAGTTCGATTGGGCGTGGCAGGAGACATTGTACAGTTAACGGGAATTGCCAATGCTCAAATTGGCGAGACTGTAGCTGATGTAGACCAGCCCGAGGCATTGCCAGTAATGGAAGTTGAAGCTCCAACTCTTAAAATATACCTAGGCCCAAATACCAGTCCATTTAAAGGTCAAGAAGCTGAATTTAATACCAGCCGCCAGATCAGCGAGCGTTTACAAAAAGAGCTAGAAACCAACGTTGGCCTTAGAGTAGAAGACGATGGTATTGGCTTTTTGGTTTCAGGTCGTGGCGAATTGCATTTAAGTGTTCTAATTGAAGCCATAAGACGAGAGGGCTATGAATTTGAAGTTGGTCGTCCACAAGTAGTTACCCATGAAGAGCAGGGTGTAACTATGGAGCCTGTTGAAGAAGTCATTATAGAAGTACCAGCGGAACATGTCGGGGCAGTACAAATGGAACTAGGTGCCAGAAGAGCAGTTCTTAAAGAGCAGTTTGCTAGTCCAAAGGGCGTTACTAAGCTCGTCTACAGCATGCCAACACGTGCACTACTGGGTATGCGCAATATACTTATGACAAATACTAAAGGCACGCTAATTATGAACTCGTTAAACGAAGGTTATCAGCCTTTAGGCGCTCCGATGCAACAAACGCGAAGCGGTGCGTTGATATCTTTTGAAACTGGCACGACTACGCCTTATTCACTCCAGAATGCCGAAGCCCGCGGTGTTGTCTTTGTCGATCCAGCCGAAAAGGTTTACGCAGGTCAAGTTATTGGTCTTAACAAACGTCAGGATGACTTAGAAATTAATGTCTGTAAAGCTAAGCAGCTAACAAATATGCGTAGTAGTAGCAGTGACGGAGTCGTTCAGCTAACACCTGCCATAATAATGAGCTTAGAAGAATGCCTAGACTTTATTCAAAATGATGAATTACTTGAAGTAACCCCGAAGAATTTAAGACTTCGCAAAAAAGAGCTCGATCCAAATAAGCGCAAACGCTCTAACAAATAAAAATTAATTTCTGTAAGGAATACGCAACTTATTGAAGTCAAATACATTGAAGCTGAGCATTGTTTGAATAACTCTGCCAAACACTGCGTCTCCTAGTTCCCTAACTTTGTTAGGTTGTTTATAAAAATTATTAGAGTTGATGTGATCGGCAACAGCCAGTAGAGCCACCGCATTCTTAAGTTTACTAAAATTAGTAATCGCATCGATTGGCCTACCTGGTCCACCTAAAGAGTCGTAGATAGTTTGATTAAATTTTAATGCAAAAGTTTCTTTATGCTCTTTAGCAATAGCCCTAGAAAAACCTTCGGCTTCAGTGTATATACTAAATTCATCGCCAAACTTATCCAACCCTTCACTTAGGTAATCAAATGATCTTTGAGCGTGTTCGGCTAATCCTGCATCAAGATCGTCATCAGACATATCTCCATTAGAATATTTTCGACGAAGTTCTCTTAAGCTGGCACTAATTCTAAAGCCTTCCGCCGAATACTGCAGATAAGGATCAGGTTCAAAAGGTTGTCTCTCCATAGACCATAATATATACATTCCTATAGGGTTCATTGCAAGCTTGAGCATAATGCTTGGGTTTTTAAAAGTTCGTTATGTAATATTTCACATCTATGAAACGGCTAATCAGTTACACTAGTATCTAATTAGCAAGGGTTAGAAAGTGTTTACTAACTTGATTGAACAACTGCGGAGCTGATATAGCCGCGGAATTTATGATCTAGATGGCAAGTACTTAAAGAATCAGACCCTCTAATTTTTATTAAATATTTATATATCTTGGAGGGCCTATGGCTTCTATTGAGTTGCGTGCAAATAAAAATCGAAAAATAATCAAACCTGGTATGACAGTACTTATAGCTTCTCTGGCTATATCTTCGTCAGCCGAAGCAAAACCCATAATTGCATCCACGATCAACGCAGGAGCTAACACGCCGGAAATAATAGATCCTTTGATCGATTCGCCGCACCAACTACAAATGTTAGGCCATGGTGCGACAATCGGCTCTATCGACATCCACCAGTTAACCCCTGCACAGGTTGCTCAGAATGAAGTTACACCAAAAGAACGAGTAGAGTGGAGCAGGGTAAATGTTTGCGAAGAGGGCGGACGATGGCATGTCCAAGGCGCAGAATATTCTGGTGGTCTTGGAATTTCAAACACTAATTGGATTGCCTACGGCGGTCGTCAATTTTCGTCTACAGCTGCTTTTGCTACTCCGGATGAACAAATCGTTGTGGCTATGCGTATACAACCTAATGCACCAGACCAAGATGGATGCGCAGATTGGTAAGGTCTAGCTTTCTAGTTTATATAGCTGGTTAGTTCCTCTGTATATCAAAAGATAGCCCCACGTTAAGAGTGCCAATATTAAAATAATGACAACAAAGCCTGCTCCAAATTTATTGGAGCTTAAGTCAGAGGCAGTAAAAATTTGCACACAGTAAGTACCTATAAAACTTATGATAAGGCCATTGCGTAAATCAGTAAAAAGAGACTTGTAGATAATTCCTTTGACGTTCTTGGCATAGTCCACTAAATTGATGCACGAAAATACACCTAGAACCCACACTATTACATAAGGCAAGACATAGACGAATAATAATACCGTAGGTGACAAGCTAAAGTGATGTAGTCCATCATCATCAAGCATATTAGGAGCAGATTGGTAAAAGTCCAAAGTATAGGCAACTACAAATACGAATAGCAAGCTTAAGTATGGGCGCAAATTAACAGAATCTCGTAACCTGGAATTTGATAGATGCCTTAGCCTCTGTGTTCCTACTAGTATATAAACACTAGCTGCCAAGATAACAAGCAGGGGCACTAAATTAGTAATCGTAGTAACGGCTCTTAAATCAGGACTATTCCAAAAAAGAGTTTTTACAGTTGAAGCCATGCAAAGCAAAATTGCATAGGCTAAGCTAATCAATATGCTGTTAGCTATGTAGTTTAAGGCTCTTCCGTCTTCGTTCCTAATAACCGTAAGAGTATAAGATTTAAAGCGCATAGCTGATCGGGCAATAATAGCCCATAAGATAAGTTCAAAGATAATTGTTAAAAAATGTGTTAAAAGGTATTGTTTGTAGTTAATGTGCGGATTATACTTTTTAATCATGTTTGATGCCTGGAACATGATGTAAATAAAAATCAAAGCAACTATTGTGATAGAAATATAGGCGTAGATTGGTGACAGCAACCTTACTTGGTTTGTTTTAGTGACTGGTCCTGAGACTGTATTATCCAAGATGTTTGCCTCCACCGATATTTTACACCTAAGCCCGCCTAAGCTTGGATGATGATTCTTACAAACAGACAATGATATTTATTACATTCTGTAGGCAACTTAACAGCTTGCGACTTAAATATTGTGCTAAAGTAAGTGTCATATGGGAAAAATTAATAAAATTGCTGGTGTACCAGTCTGGGAAGTTCTGCCTGAGGGAGAATCTAAGGGCGGTTTAATTGTTATACACGAAGTATGGGGTCTAAATGATCACATAAAAGATGTTGCTGATAGGTTTGGTAAAGAAGGCTATTATGTAATTGCACCAGATCTATTATCCGAAACGGATATCGAAAAACATATGACACCTAATCTAGCTAAAGATTTATTTAATCCAGAAAGGCGTAATGCTGTCCAGCCAATATTGCGTAAGATTATGGCTCCAATTCAAGAACCTGATTTTGCTCCCAAAACCACAAAAAAACTTAGGGAATTATTTGAATATATCTACAACAATGCCGAATCCTCGCAAAAAGTGGCGGTTATTGGATATTGTTTCGGCGGTAGCTACAGTTTTAATTTAGCAGCAGAAGAACCACGCCTTAGAGCAGCAGTGCCATATTACGGACACGCCGACCAATCAGTTAAAGAACTGAGCCTTATCGAGTGTCCGGTGCTAGCGTTTTATGGAGAAAAGGACGAGCGACTTATAGAAGGATTACCTGATCTTGAAGAGAGAATGCACGAAGCTAATGTAGACTTTACGGCACAAGTATATGGAAATTGTGGTCATGCCTTTTTCAATGACACAAATCCTTACGCATATAACGAAAAAGCTGCCAAGGACGCTTGGAAGCGTACACTTGAATTCTTAGAAGCTAATCTTTAGTTTTTCTTTTAAAGCTGACTAAATCTTTATCATTGTCTTTATAGCTAGGCGCTCGTCCATAGCCTTTCGGGTTGGCAAGCAACCGCCGGCGCTTTATCTAAATTGCTTGGTTTACCGACTAACTTGGCTGTTGTCTAAAACCGACAGTATTGCCATCTGTATCTTTAATTTGGACGACCAATAGTCCTCCACCTACGTCTTTGATGTTTTGAACAATTTCCGCGCCCGCTTCTAACATAGACTGTAAGCTACTCTTAATATCTTCAGTGTCTGTGTAGGCAATTGGACCTACGCTAGAGTTAGGATCTAGTCCAATTTCTTGGTCACCGACTTTATAGCCAATATAGTACGGACTCTCGGCGTAAGGGTCTACGCCTAAGAAACTACCATAGAATTTTTTAGCTTTTTCTATATCTTTTACCGGGTATACGATTAGTGGAATATTTTTTGCCATGATCATCTCCTTAAATGCTTTATTTATAAAATATATGAAGCTTAAGCAGTTGCCTTTTTAATTAGGCCGGCTATCTTAGACTCTTCACTACTAGTTAACTCGGTTAGAGCGTAGTAAATAGGCCACATATTACCGTCGTCAAGCTTTGCTACGTCGTTAAAACCAAGTGTCATAAATCTTTCACCAAATTTTTTTCTACTGCGAAAAAAGCAAACTATCTTATTTCCGTTTGAATATGCTGGCATGCCATACCAAGTCCTTGGCATGAGATCGGGGGCGTTGGTCGTGATAATTTCGTGGAGCTTCTCTCCGATTGTTCGATCTTGATCCGGCATGCCGGCGATTGCCTTAAGCACTTCGTTTGTGCCTTCGTCTTTCTTTTGAGCTGCAGTTTTACGTTCCGCCATATGCTATTCCTTTCTCTTGCAAGAAGATTAATATAGTCGTATAATCAAGTTACTTGATATTAAAGCTATTGTCAATGAGATTACATATATGGATAAAAAAGAAGATATAGAAAAGCAAGTTATGCTGGCGGCTAGAGATAACGGCATAAGCTCCGTTCTATTTCGAAATGCCATGGGTAGAAAACTTGGCTTAAATATTACCGATTCAGAGTGCCTGAGTCTTTTGACCATAAAAGGCATATCTACACCTACCGAACTTGCGCATTATACTGGCCTGACGACTGGTTCAACTACAGCTATGCTCGATAGGCTTGAAAGGGCTCATTACATAAAGCGCATACCTAATCCAAAAGATAGGCGAGGGGTATTAGTAGAAATTAACAAACACTACACTAAAAGTGCTGGACCATATGTAGCAGACCTGCAAAAGGAGCATAGAGAATTAATATCTAGCTATTCAGTCAAAGAACTCCAAACGATCATTGATTTTCTAACAAGATTTACGAGTAACGTTAAAGACCGAACTTCAACAATAGAAAAAAGCTTTAAATAGTTTTTAATTAAAGTTACGCTGCCGCTTCAAACGGGTTTTGTTTTCTATACTCTTTGCGCAGTCTACTAAATAATCTCTCAAGCCGTTTGCGTTCTTCTGCAAACTCTTCTGGATTTAACTCAAATAGGCTATAGCTGTGCCGCTGTTTATCAAGATTCTTATAGATTCTTTTTTTATTTAAAGTTGAAGCATAGTTCATGCAAGCTTCACGTAGCTCTTCGGCTTCTTCAACAATCGCTTCTTCAGTTACCTCGTCCGCCAATCTTGATGCTTTTTGAGCCTCTATATCAAACTGCATACCGGCTTTAGTGATGCGGGCTCTTTTCGTAATCTCGGTTGCGCTCAGGTCGGATCCTGATACTTCCATTTCTATTAATCCTTTCATACGCATATCATAGAGTCGACGCGCAATATTGTCTTCGGGCTTGTCTAGAGCTCCCGCGATTTTCCAGCTCATCGACAAATCTTCATTTTCAGCAGTGTACCAGGGCGATGTTTCAGGAAGATCGGTTGAAAGATCTGTATGGCTTAAGGTAATTCCAACCTCATCTAATACATGTTCAATGATTTGTCGAGTAGTTGTATGATTGAATCTTTTTGGCATCTCCATCCTATACATGTCAGGATAGGCTTTTACTAATGAAATAAGATTTACTCCATAGTCAGTAAGCGATACCGATTTATTGTCTTTACTGAAGACAATTGCTTTTTTTGCCGCTAAATATTCGAGAGCTGTCTTATAGCTATCATTACCGACGGCTGTTTCTGCTCTTTCCCGTATCTCGTTGGCAAAATTTCCGTCTGAGCTATTAATTACACCTTTAGCTAATTCGAGTTCCGCTAACGTTTCAAGTGCACGATAACCTATCGCTTTTACAATTTTTTTATTTTTTTCATTTTGTTTTTCGTCCAACACTTTGACCTGTATCGTTTCTACTTTTGTATCTTCGCCAACAAGCTCATCCTGTGTTTTGTCTTTTGTTTCATCTTTTTCGTTCTCTAAAATACGGTCAATCATGATTGAAGGTAGAGAGTAAGTCTTTACCAAGACAAGCTTGCCTTCTTCTTGAGTCATTGCAGCATGTTCCGGCCTATTTAGTTCGGCCTTTTGCCGTGGAGATAAAGGAGGACCACCAGCTCTATAAAATCTTGAATCAAACTGCAATAATTCCAAAGCGCCGTGAGTCAGTCTATAGCGTAGGCCTCCATTTTGAGCATAACCTTCGTCTACAAGCTTCTTAAGCTCAGCATCAATTTTTTCCATCGACATTAGTTGGTCTTCAGGCAATCCTTTATTAGCAATGAGACGTATATATCTTTTATAATCCTCGTCATTTTGCTTAAAAGTAGAAGCATGGCCGACGGCTATAATCATCTTGACGGGCTTAGCTTTTTTAGCAAACTCCTTATGACCGACTTTTCTCTGGTATAAGCCATTAGCTACCCTGAAGTCAAAACGCATATCATTAGGTTTATATTTCAAGCGCTTTTTTTCTGAAGCTCCATCTTCTGAATATCGTGAACCCTCACTTTGTCTTTGTTTGGCAGCACGTTTTTGCTCTGATGCACGTAAATTATGCATGACTATCAATCTATCTAAAACAGATGTATCTATACCCAGATCAGCTTCCTTTAAATATTTTAAGACTCTAGGTGTAACAAATTTTTTATCACTGTTATCAACTACGGCATTTGGATCGAGTGATATTTCAGAAAACCTGCGGCTATGATCTGGAGACTTTACTGCATTGATAACGCCTAGCTTTCTTAACCGTATACGCATATTACGCCTCTGAGCTTCATCATTAACGCCAATAGATCTATAGAAATCCCCGCTGACATCATCTCCCGTTATCGTGAGATCTGGTGTTGCTAATAAAAAAAGTATTGCTTTTTCACACTGTTGATCGCCAGTTTTTAAAGTGATGTCTGGAGTAAGATCAATTTCAGTACTTTTTGTTACAGGATCTATCTCACTTTCGACATGACTTATTGCTGAATGGCCGATATGGACTAGATTTTCAGGATATAAATTTACTTCAGCAGAATGGCCATTTCCATTCGCAGTTTCCGAGACCTCACTAGAGTTATGAGTTGGTAAAACGTCACCTTCTTCAAGGTGTTCGGCTGCCTTATATGTCTCCATCACCTTTATCCTAAACTTTAAATAAATTATAACATTGTTGACATAGCTTACAAAATTGTTGTGTTGACTAGAGCCCTATTTGTATTAATTTGAAAGTATTCATTTTTTAGGTCTTCTCACTCGGATTTTAAATGCTATAATTGAGCTTAAGTTTATAAATAACAAATACAACAGTAATTATGATAAAAAAGCAATCTGATGATCCCGATGTTGAGCATGCCGCTAAAAAAGCGCAATCAATAATTCAAGATGTCTTAACCAATTTGCCCAAAGCTGAAAGCTTTGATTATGGTGGCCATGAACTGAATATTGGTGAATATGAAGTCTGTGATACTTGTACCAGCTCGATCGCTGAAGCCCAACAAGCCAATTTAGCTCTAATCGAAAGAGCAGAACAAGAAGAAGACCCAGTTATTAAAGAACACCTCATGCTAGCAGCTAAGCTATTTAACCTTGAAGCTGAAAGCGCCATTGTCAGGGCCGAATTCCATAACGGTATAGGCACTGAACAAATTCTGAATTCCATACTCGGATTTATGTATGATCGAAAAATTCATGATGATTATATGCACTCGCACGGGCAGGGTGAATAAACATGCACCAAGATCCACGCATTCAGCAGCATTTAGACAATCTCAGTAAACTGATAACCAAAACAGGCCTATTCTTAGCCTCGTCCAAAAACGTCGAGACTGGTTACGACAAAGCTTGGTTAAGAGACAATGTCTATGAAGCACTGGCTTTTGAGTATGCTGGTGAGTGGGAAGTTGTTGAAAAGGACTACCATACAAGATCAACTGGGCCACAACCAACAAACCGTTTGAAAGCTGGCAATTTATTCATGCCCGCTATAACCCCGAAACTCTTGAAGAATTCTGGGAGTCCTGGGGCAATAAACAACATGATGCTGTCGGGGCGGTACTGTATAAGCTGGCTGATTTTGAAGCTAAGGGTAAAAGCATGCTTAGAAACGAGAAGGATAGACGCACCGTTCAGACCCTAATCTATTACATTTGTAATGTCGAGTACTGGCACGATGCCGACTCGGGCATGTGGGAAGAAGCCGAGGAAGTACATGCAAGTTCGATTGGCGCAGTTCTAGCTGCCCTAAAGAAGTGGAAAGAAGTCGGCGGAATGGATGTAGATCAAGATGCGATAGACCGTGGTGAATCGGCTCTCAATGTGCTTCTACCGCGAGAATCTGAATCGAAGTTTACTGACCTAGCACTTCTATCGCTAATTTTCCCTTATAATGTGGCTGAACGCGATATGGCACAACAAATTGTAGATAATCTTGTTTACCACCTGGCAAAAGACAAAGGCGTAATACGCTATAAATTCGACGAATACTACAACAGAAACCCTGATGGTTATTCTGAAGAAGCCGAGTGGTGTTTCGGACTATCGTGGCTATCTATCTGTTATAAGGTACTCGGTAATGAAGAAAAGGCCCGCGAGTATCTAGACAAAGCCACGGCTACCATCGGCAGCGATGGTAAGATTCCGGAATTATATTTTTCTCATAGCGACGAAGCTAATGAAAACAATCCGCTCGGTTGGTCGGAAAGCATGTACGTAGCTGCTTTATTTGAAGTAGACAAAGTTTAGTAGCAAGTACTTATAACTAAGGTTGCAGTATAGAAAAGCGATTGCCTTCGGTGTCCATTGCCGAGATCCACAGCCCAACACCTGGAATCATTTGTGGCTCAAGAGTCTGTTCTCCTTTTTCGTTCATGCCACCTAAAATCTTTCCGCCGGCCTCTTTGACTGATTTCATTGCAGCCTGGATGTCATCGACTGAAATAACTACTGAGGGAGCATGGCTTAGCGGATTGTCGGTCTTTTTATAAAAACCGCCGTTAATTGCACCTTTTGTTTGGACCATACGATTTTCATCGGTTTCAGTGGTCTGGGCGGTAACATAATTACCCATTTCAGGACCCATCTGTTGAGTTTTCCAGCCAAAGACTGTTTCATAAAATTTGGACATACGCCCTGGGTCGTTATATCCCATTTCGAAATGCACGACCGGATTCATATTAGTCATATAACCCTCCTTATATTGTTATGTAATTTAATACTATGCTACATCTACTACAGTTTCTCGCACATAATCTTACTTACTCAGCGTTTTCGGCGAGAGATATCGCAAAGGGCCAGTTGTCAGAACCGGCTGCAGGGCCACCATTGCATGTGCCGTCTGACTCCCAAGGAACTTTAATCCATAACAGAGCGTCATTAAGATAATCGCCTGTATTTACGGTAGGACGACTACCTAGTGCAGCAGAAGGGGCATTGCACCAATTAGCTGCGTTGAAGTCGTCATTTCCATTACGCGAAGTGTCGATAATAAAGTGTTTACCGCCAACCAGTCTAGATATTTCATTACCATATAGTTGATTTGAACCAGTGCTTTGATAGTTCGATACATTGAGACTAAATCCATCTGCCATCGCTATATTTGCATTATTTAAACGACTTGCCATAGTTGCTGCTGTTTGCCAGTCTGGATTACCTGCATCAATATAGACAGTTGCGTCGGTACTTAGCTTGAGTGTCGTTACGGCTGAAGCTAGCGCTGCTAATCTGTTAGATTGATCTGATGCGGCTAAGCAGTCGAGATCAGCCAGAGCGTCAGGTTCTAACACAACAACGCTCGTATGCCTGCCTATACCATCTGCAACAGACTGAATCCACGATTGGTAAGCGCTGTAGCTGCTGGCACCTCCACTTGAGTAGCCACCACTGCAATCGCGCAGAGGTATATCGTATAACGTTATTACAGGTACGGCTTGAGCTTGAGCCGCCGCGATAACGTAAGAGCTAACTGCTGATTCGACATCGGGTGTCCAGTCGCCAAACCACATCGATGACGGAACTTCACCCTCTGTTTTTATAAGGTCCGACCCGGTAGCCGTTGGATTGGCATTGGCATATTGCACCGCATCATTATCAAGATCTGCGTATAAAGGCAACTTTAGCCAAGCTGGAGGAGGCAGAGTTGGAACAGTAGTAGGTACTTTGATGGCTACACCGGCATTAAATGAAGACACAGGCAAAGATGAAGACTTCGTACTTTTTGAATTCGAAGCCACAGCTTTCTTATTGGAACGATGATTGACTTTGGCCATTGAGCCTCTTTTGTATGAACTAGTATTGCTTGAAGGAATACTATTATTGAAATTGATGTAACTGAAGAAAGCGGCCATGACGATAAAGCTAATAGCAGCTATGGCAAATGCTTGCTTTCCCTCCGTTGAAGCTTTTTTTGCTCTTGCTGCTGGGTGTACGTAATGTACCCTTCGGTAGCGTTTGACCCTCATAAGTGTTCGACCCTCACAATCGTTTGATCAGTATAGCAATTGCAAAAAGCATATGCCAAACCATAAAATCGTTATCAATTAAATATATCAAAATACCTTGTTGACATTTAAAGTAATTTAAGTTATTATATGTAACTGAAGGGGACTTATGTATGATAGCTAATAGCAGCCGGTTTAAAAACGTGCCTGAAAAGGTCTTCCGTAACACCTTGAGATACAAGGCTGTATCTATTGTAGTCCTTATTCCGGCCCATAATGAAGCTGGATCTATTGCCCAAACGATTGAGGCGCAACTAGCTCAATCTAGGAGAGCGGACAAAATTGTCGTTATTTGCGATAACTGTACTGACGACACTTATGAGATTGCTAGCCAGTATCCTGTGACAGTAGCAAAAACAAACAATAACAAGCATAAGAAATCAGGAGCTCTTAACTCGGCTTGGCGGGCTTTTGCTCAAGACACAGACTTAGTAGTTTGCCTTGATGCAGACACAGTCCTACCTAAAAACGCCCTTCAAGACTGGGCAGAAGAGTTTAGACATGACCCTAAGCTTGGCGGTTCATCTTCGAAGTTCACGATGCTAGGAGATAGCATTTTAGTACGCTTGCAGCGTGCTGAATTCGCTAAATGGACTACTACGGGGCTGCGTCGTGGATGGACGAGTGTTCTAGCCGGAACAGGTTGTGCTATACGAAACGATGCTCTTAAAACTGTTGTCGCTCGTGATGACCGTGACGGTCCATGGAGTTATGATTCCATGGTTGAAGACTTTGAATTAACTTATCGTATTCGTGAGCAGGGTTATATCTGCCACATTTCTCCAACTGTTAGGGCATATACAGATGCCATGAAAAGTGCAAAAACACTTTGGGCTCAGCGAATGAAATGGCAAGTTGGAACAGTCGAGGACTTATTAACCTTGGGCGTCAACCGATTGACCTATATTGATTGGATACAGCAGATAATGGGCCTATTTGCAGCCCTCTTACGCATAGTTTGGGTGGCCTTACTTATTATTGCAGCCACACCTTATGGTAGCTTGAGCCATAGCATCCTTTGGATATTACTACCGTTCTTGTTTATAGCCAGTGATACAGCTCAGGCCTATCTAATTCCTCACCGTGACCGTAAAGACATAGTGGTAGCTGCTCTATTGTTTCCTCAAGAATTTTTCGCATGGATGCGAGCAGGTTGGTTCCTGGCCGCATGGTATGAGGTATTAGTTGGTAAATTAACAAGTCGCCGAAAGGATCGCTGGTCGATGCAATACGCGGCAGAAGGGGTAAATTAACATGTACGGACAAAAAGCTTCATTTGGTGCTGTCTCTACAGGTATTACCGTCACTTCTTGGTGGATGAGAAGTGTAACGGTACTACTAGCTGCAGCAGCAGTCGTATTGTTAGTACGAGCATGCCTAGCGCTACGCTCAAACAATCCTAATCGCCGACCATAAACTCTTCCTTACTACAAATTAGTTAACGGCAGATAAATAGGCCTTATATCAGGGCCTATTTTTGTGTTCAAGCATTATACCAAAAACTTATTATATAATGTCGTTATTTACTCTGTTAGGATGTTATAATAGTGTTTATTATTTACTACAACCGTTCGCTTTTCACAGAAAACTTGACACTAAATTTGGGCCAAACCAAATTATTGTGATAGACTGAGTTTGAGAGATTTGGAACAGAAACACACTTCATAAAGGTGCGAGATGAAGTTTTGGGAGGCAGCGTTCGTGCTTTAGCTATGGACGTTCTTGCGAGAGCCTAACTCAAACAAATACCCTCAGGGCATAATTATCCTGAGGGTATTTTAGTGGCTTCGATCGCTTAGGTTGATCTTTAAAGCTGAGGCTTGATGGTTGTGATAGCCTGGCTCATAGTCTCGGTGGTGACACCTGATGACTTAAGGTATGACATTTCTGTCTTGAAATTAGCTGGAGTCGTGTCATAGCCGGGGTCAACTGTAGCGTCTGTGTCGATATCATGATAGACAAGGACAAGATAGGTCTTTGTTGATTTGGCATAGGCAATATAGCTTTCTACTTGGGCAACAGTTGTGTCTGAGTCAACGTTCTGAACAAGTAGGTTTTGCTGGTCATAGTTGCTCTTATCATTGTAGCCAACTTCAACACCACGCTGTGATTGGTAGTACTTACTTACTTCGTTTAGTACTGACAGATTTACGTCTCCGTAAGGTGCAGCAAAATCTGTAATAGACGTGCTTCCGGTCATGCTTTCAATCGTTGTCTGTGACTGAGACAATTCTTGATCGACACTAGCTGTAGGAAGCGTAGTCAAATCAGGATGGTCTACGGTATGAGAGCCAATTTCTTCACCGTCTTTGTACAAGTCTTTAACTTGAGTGCTAGTCATGTAGCATATGCTGCTAACGTCTGGATCACATATTCCTACGTATCCGCTAATAACATAGAAGGTTGCCTTAATATTGTCAGATTTTAGAACCGGATAGCCATTTGTGTACTGGCTGCCGATACTATCGTCAAACGTTACAGAAACCATAGCATTTTTGAATGAAGCTGGTACGTAAGGCTCTAAGGTATAGTCGTCGGTTGTAAGATAACCGTTGCCGGAAATACTCTGGTAGGCTGTCGCTGAAACTGCGCCAGCAGGCATCGTAAATTGAGCATAAAACTTAGTCCACGTGCCGTCTGAAGTGTAAGGGTTGCCAAGCCAAATGTACTGGGTTGAACCATCTGACATCAAGACTGCAACCATAGCTTGAGTAGCAGTGTTTGACTGGTAGTAGTCGCTGAAGGCATAAACATTACCGGCAGTAACTTTTTCGTAGTCGCTGCTCCAGTCAGCTCCGCCATCTGAGAAATCTGACATATCTATACGAAGGCTGTGGCTGCCAGTGTGACCAGTATTTAGATAACTAAATGAGGCAGTGTTATCACCCCATTGACCCTGGTACCAGTTAGCTGGTTGGGTACTGTCTGTTGAATCGGCCGTCTCTACAGAAGGGTTAGTGTACAGGTTAGGACTAACAGCAACGGGTGGTGGAGTTACTACTGCTGGAGTGGCTGTTAATGAAGCGTCGTCAATTGTTAGGTTACCAACTGCGCTAATAAGGTGAAATACTGTTACGTTTGCGGTGTTAGCAGGCGTAGTAAAGTTGCCGCTGTACTCAGTCCAAGCACTTGCAGCATTGGCTGCTCCCAAGTCCTCGTAAGTATAGTTACCGCTATTATCTTCAAATTGAACGACTACGTCGCTAGCAATATTTGATTCATAGTAGTCATTATATGTATAGCTTGTATTTGAGCTGACATTGATTGGATCGAAATACCACTTGGCATCGCCCGAGCTGTAGCTAGTTAAGCTTACTTCAAGGCTGTGGCTGCCAGTGTGACCAGTGTTTAAGTAAGTGAAGTTGGCTGTGTTTGTTCCCCAATTACCCTCTTCCCAGTCTGCTGGAACTGAATTAGTAGCTGTTTCAGCCGAAGGGTTGGCGATTAAGTTTGTCGCAGTCGCTGCGTCAGCTGACGAAGCATTTAGAAATATGTTTGATGTTGCACTCAATAGTAGCACTAGACAGCTGATAAGAGTTACGAGTGTTCTTGGGATTTTCACTATGTTATGCGTCCTTTATACCCCACCACAGTAATATTAAAATACATTATATACAATTTAGTATATTTGTCAACTATGTAATTTATTATGTATATTAATACAGAATATTGCTTATTTTATAGTTATATGGTATTATATACAAATGTCCACACAATCATTGTTGTTTGGAGCACATAATGGAGTTTTTGGCCGAGCTATCAATATCTCGCGACCATCTAAGTTTGTTAAGCGTCTCAAGCAAATAAACCATATCGATTTAAACTTTCTTAGACTAGTGCTAAGTTTGTCTATATTATGCGTCATTGCGACAAATCTAAGTAGTGCTACTAGCAACTCTTATAATGGGTCTACTAGTATTAATAAGCAAGTAAGTGGCAGTACGCCTAGTTTGAGTTCGAATGGAACTGGCGCAGGGCAGGCAAAATCGTCTAGTCCAACTGAGACCTGTAATGATCCACAGGCATATTATGAATCTGACTTTTTCAATTGCCCTAGCTTTGCAGTTGATTTTAATAAAGTTCCTAACGGCCCAGTTAGTTCGAATATTTTTAATATAGAAAGTGGCTCCCTCGGAGTAAATGACGAGGCCGAGTATTACACGGACAATACGCAGAATGTGCGCGTGCAAAACGGTAACTTAATTATTGAAGCCCTTAATCAATCAGACAACGGCTATAAATATACGTCTGCAAGACTCGATACAGCAGGCAAAGAAGATTTTCTGTACGGCAAAATAGTAGTCAGAGCACAGTTGCCATCATCTGTTGGCACGTGGCCTGCTATTTGGATGTTGCCAACTAACAATATATATAAGAATAATGGCAACCAGAATCCAAACCGGGATCTCAATGATGGCGAACTTGACATTGCTGAAACTGTCGGCATACAGCCACATACTATTTATGGCATTGCTCACTCTCTATCTAACTCCAACGGTGGTACGGGTTATTACAGTACAATTAATATTCCAAATAGTAACTCAGCCTTTCACGATTACAGTCTTAGCTGGACTCCCACAAGCTTGACCTACGCTGTTGATAATCATGTATTTTATACTGTCAATAAACAGTCAGGGGCAGATTATAAATCATGGCCTTATGACCAGCAGTTTCACTTAATTCTAAATCTGGCTATTGGTGGCAGCTGGGGCGGAGGAGATAAGGCCCAGTATCCCCCTGATGGCGTTGATGCAAGCGCTCTTCCAGCAACCATGAAAGTCTCCTCAATAGACTATTACGCGTATAACGGTCAGTAACGACTGCCTAAACGAGAGACATCATTTTAAGACTAAAAGTAATTAGCTTAAGCTCTTTCGTCGTTCGCGATAATTGTAGTTAATACTTTGTGGTAAGTTACTAAATCGCTCTCTGTTAAGCCAGATAACAGCTTCTCAAGTCGCTTATGTAGTGTAAGCTCAACTGTCTTTATAAACTTTTTACCTTGTGGCGTAACAGCTATAAGCTTAGTCCGGCCATCAAACTGGTTGGGTACGCTTTGTATAAGATCTCGCTCTGTTAAACGTAGCGCCATTACCGTTACAAAAGGTGGCTTTACGTGCATAGCCCTGGCTATATCAGACTTTCTTACGCCGTCTCGAGCTTGTAACGTCACGCCTAGCATTGACCAAAGGCTTGGGTTTAAATCATATTGAGATAGCACGTCATAGACATGCTCGCGGAGTAACCTATAGGCTTTAGTTTGTACTGTGCCTGTTAAGTATGTTGGCATATTCATCAAAAACTACAATTTTGACCTTCCTTGCTAGTGCAACGAATATTTGGGCAAGTCGGGCTATTAATGGATGAAATTAATTCCGAAGTATCTATATTAGAGTGCAATTGCTATTCATGAAGTATACACCCCACACCTAAATTAGATTAACTTACTTAACCTAAATTTAAACTCCAGAAAGATTGACTGAAACAGTAAAATTTGAGGATAAGCATTATACACTTAATGTCAATCGAATTACCAACTGTGTTAAGTAACTTAACTAAATATAATGAAGTAAATGACAAATAGGGGAGGAGTGTATTTTTGGTGTGGCAAGGAAAATTAATCAATTTATTTATAAAGAATATGGAGAATATATTATGACAAATAGAATAACAAGACTAGGTGTAATCGGCGCAACAGTTGCAACTACGGGCTGTCTAGCGCTAACAGGCATAGCATCAGCTGCCAGTATTACTAATACTGGACCGGGTTCGTATAATTCGATCAGCAGTGGCTACAGTAATGGTACGTATAGCAACAACAGTAATACGATCACTGCCTCTAATCAGAATAGCCAAAACGCTAACACTGGTTGGGCAATGAGTTCAGGTAATACCAACAGCGGTAATGGTGGCTGGGGTTCAAACATGAGTAATCCTACGTCATGGACCAACATGGATCCATCGACATGGCAGTCTAATGGTCAGAGTTTCAGTAGTTGGTGGAGTGCAATGATGCAACAAATGAATCAGTATAACGCTATAAGCTGGATGCAGAATAATAGTGCTACTCCCAACAGTATCTGGTCTCCAAGCGGCAGCAACTGGCAGCAAACGTGGTCAAATTGGAATCCATCGACATGGCAGTCTAATGGTCAGAGTTATAGCAACTGGTATGGTCAGATGTTAGCTTATCTTAACGGCAATTATAGCCAATGGATGAATAACTGGAACAGCCAGGGCGGTGGCGTAAGTAGCGGCAACGCTAGTAATAATAATGGTAGCCAAACCAACGTTGGAGTCAGCAATGGCAGCAGTGGTTGGGGCAACCAAGGTGGTGGTGGATCAGGCTCAAGTACTATTAGTGATACAGGTCCAGGCTCAGTTAATAGAATTAACGCGAGCTCATACAATAGCTATCGTAGTACCAACACTAATGACGTAAACGTTAATAATACGAACAACCAATCTGCTACATCAGGCAATGCTACCAGTAACGGTAATACTTTCGGTGGCTCTGCCTCGACAGGTAATGCTAGCAATGAAAATAATACTCAAACAGACGTTCAAGTAGCAAATACTAGTAGCATAGGAACGGGAAGTTCTAATATGGGTTCAGGCAATAGTGATGGTTCAATAAGTGACACTGGTCCTGGTTCTTCTAACGATATCAATTCGTCTTCAAGGAACAGCACCAGCATAACAAACAACAACAGCATTAGTAGCACGAATAGTAGCTCGCAAAATGCAAGTAGCGGTAACGCAAGCAGCAACGGCAACACATTTGGCGGCAGTTCTAGTACTGGCTCAGCAACGAACTCGAATGAGAGTTCAACCAATATTGACGTAACGAACGACTAAATACGCCAATAAGTTCAATATACGAAAGGGAGAGTTGATCAACTCTCCCTTTTAATTTATATAAAGCGTTAGTTTTTAAGCATAAAAGGCCAAAGTAAATTAGCCGGCAATCGAGTTTAGCTCTTCTATGGCATCTTGAGGAAGTTCTACGCTTGCACCAGCAACATTCTCTTGCAAGTGACTCACGGATGATGTGCCAGGAATGAGCAGTATATTTGGTGAACGTTGTAACAACCAGGCCAATGCTACTCCCATTGGACTAGTAGCTAAACGCTGCGCGACTGAATTTAAGGTTTCAGATTGGAGAGGAGAGAATCCTCCAAGTGGGAAGTAAGGCACATACGCAATATTCTGTCTTGCTAATGAATCTATAAGTTCATCATCACCTCTATTGGCAATGTTATACATATTTTGTACGCAAATGATTGGCGCAATAGCTTGTGCTTCGGCAACCTGCTCAGCGGTTGCAGTGCTTATGCCTAGGTGCTTGATTAGCCCACCTCGCTGCATTTCAGCTAGCACGCCAAACGGCTCGGCAATTGAATCCTTAGATGGAGAGCTGGGATCTTCTCCGCTATGTATTCTGAAGTTAACAACATCCAATACGTCTAGCCCAAGATTATCTAGATTATCACGGACCGCGTGGCGTAGCTCATCGGCCGACGCCGCAGGAAGCCAGTTACCCCGATCGTCTCGTTTAGCGCCAACTTTGGTTACTATTGTCAGGTTGTCTGGATATGGACGCAGAGCGTCTTTTATAATTTTGTTGGTAACATGCGGGCCATAGAAGTCGCTTGTATCTATATGGTCTATTCCCATTTCAGTAGCTTTACGCAGAACTGCTATTGCTTCGTCATAGTCTTTAGGTGGACCAAATACTCCTGGGCCAGCTAGTTGCATTGCTCCGTAACCCATTCGATGAACGGTAATATCGTCAGCTAGTTGAAAAATATCTCCGGGTAGGGTGTTGTCTGTCATATGATTTTGTCCTTGTCTTAAATTGATATTTACATGAGCCATCGTAACAGTTACAAGCCCGCCAGACTTATAAGTATTCTTACTAATCGGGCCATCAAGTCCACAAAGTCCTGGGGTTCCATGGCTGCGTTTACCACAAACTTGTGAGCATCCAGCCCTATCATTTCTTTTTACGTCTTGCTATCGAGTGAACACGTGCTTAAAAATACACAGTTCTTATCTTTAATATATAATGAGATGAATAGATAAGAACGGGGGTAATATGGGTAAAATTATTGTTACGGAATTTATTTCGCTCGATGGAGTGATTGAAAGCCCGGGTCCTGATGGCAGCTCATATAAATTAGCAGGATGGACTTTGCCTTATTCGAGTGCGGAAATTATGAAGCTTAAGGCAGATGAGCTGTTCTCTAGTGGCGCGCTATTACTAGGTAATAATACTTACGAGGTGTTTGCCAAGGCTTGGCCGACTATGGAAGGTACTGGCGAATTCGGAGAAAAAATGAACAGCATTCCAAAGTATATCGTGTCAGGCTCATTAACTGATCCTTCATGGAATAATAGCCATGTAATTCTGCCAGACGAACTGGTTGATAAAGTTACGCGACTTAAAGACGAAACAAAAGAAGACATTCTGGTTAACGGAAGCAGCATACTTGTTAAATCATTAGCTAGCAATGGCCTAGTGGACGTCTATAGGTTATTGGTCTATCCAATTGTATTGGGCTCAGGTAAAAAATTATTTAATGATGACACGATTAAGCTAAAACTTATTAAATCGCAATCTTTTGATAGAGGAGTTGTTTTACTTGAATACAACCCTGACACAAGTCATAGTTAGATAGTACACAGAAGTTAATAATTTATTGCTCTATAGTTTCAGACTATTAAATAGAAAAATGATTAAGATAAGTAATATCTAATGAAGATAAGGGGTTAGCATGGATGACGACGACCAACAATCAGCTGATGATGCGCTTGAACCAGAGAATGATATCTTTGATCCAAATCTTGACGAAGAAAAATTGCCTGAAGATAATGACTCGCCTGCAGCACCAGCAGACGATATACGCTCGACTGCTCCTTTAGACGATCCGGCAACGGATGATGGAGTAGATTCGGACGAACTTTACCAAGAAGGCATTGGAGGTGCGACAAATGCCGATGATGAGTCGATTGGTCCTGACGAGGAACCGAAACCTTTAGAGCCAGAAGACTAGTAAATAAAGAAAGTTTTATTACTAAAATACGTTCATGACAATTGAAGAAGTGAAGCAGTATTTAGTCGGGTATCACATTTTAGAGACTCCTATTTGGGACGTTTGTAATCAAGTATTACGGAGTTGCAGATCCAGTGTTGCTACCGCCAGTATCTGAGCCTTGACTAACTGGGAGGCTTCCGCTTAAAGGAGATGATCCTGTAGCGCTACCGCTTGTACCTGAACCTTGACTGGTGGTAGAGCTCCCATCTGGAGAAGAAAGACCACTATTATTCTCAGTACTGTCATAAACAGCTGCATCACCTGAACCTTGACTTCCTGAAGTGGCACTAGAAGAGGCCGTCGATTTTTTAGTTGAAGTAGTAGTGCTAGTTTGTACCGACGTAGTTGCAGTTGGCTGAGTTTGAGTCGAGGCAGCAGCTGCGGCATTAGAAGTGCTATGAATTGTTGTTGGCTGCTTGGTTATACTTGTCTTTTTTGCAGTAAGTTGACTATTAGCGTTTGCCTTGTTGACCATCATTAGACTGATAAAAATACAAATTCCTACAGCAGTGATTATGCCAGTAGATATTAGCGCGATACGAAGCTTGGGCTTAAACTGGCTTTTACTTACAACCGGCCATATGGTTTCGGCCTCCATAGTCGAAGTCATGTCTTGACTTGGACTAACAATCTCATTTACGACAGCCTCTTTTGGTATTTCTACCTCTGGTTCATCTTGCGCTCCACGTATTCCTAAAGATCGTATACCTTGACCAACCTGAAGATACCTTCGTCCTAAGGCACGATTTTTATTAACGAAGATGTCGCTAAAAGTACCTGAACTTGCTGATGACTCTTGCATATACCCCCACTAAGTAATCGCTTATGTATTAATAATACCTTAAATTAAGCCCTTGTTGAATTAAGTCAGAAGTAAAATTTACTCCTAATGTAAATTCTTTGCATATAGAAAGCTTTGGTCGTTATCTATACGACAACCTTTATAATCGAGATTAACTGGCTCTAAGACTCCTGCTCTAGAAAAACCATTTGTTTCATGAAGCATCATCGAGGCAAAATTTGTTACGGGCGTGAGCACTACAAAAGAGAAGAGCCATGATATATTTTAATTTTTAACTTTTTCTTCGGCAGTCTGCAACATAGCTCCTCAATACAAACACACGAAGCTAAAATGCGCCTGAACCATAACCCTTAGTTCGTTTCTCTGGTTTAGGTTTGTTAGTCTTTGGTTTTCTTGGCAGTTTCATATTATATAATTCTCCTGACTTAGATTGACTTAGTGTGACAGAGCATTCTTACCTGGCTTCTTCCAATATCTTACTAATATGGCAATGAACATCATAACTACAGCTAATGTAAGTATTACAGCCATATCAAAACCAGTATTAGTTAGTATGCCTCTGCTTGTAGTACCACCTGAACTAGTGCTAGCAGCACCTGTACCGCTAGTATTACTACCAGTATTAGTATTTACATTAGTACTACCACCGTAAGTAGTGCTGTCATAAGTGCTGCTGCCGTAAGCACTGGCTAATAAATTGAAGTGAGTATGGTATGTCATAACGCTTAAGCTATTTACATTTATATTAAATATATTTTATACTGCTAATGGTACAACAATTAATGATCCATACCAAAATGTGATCGAGATGAGTGAGAAAAATAGGAGAATATTATGTTAAACACTTTTGCAATTTTAGACTTTGGCGCTCCAGAACTATTTATTATTTTAGCTATAGTCTTAGTACTATTTGGTGGCAAAAAGCTTCCAGAACTATCTAGAAGCGTTGGCGAGTCAATTAAAGAGCTAAAGGGTGCTGCTAAAGGCGCTAATGACCTCCATCAAGAGATTAAAGGTCAGGTTAATGAAGTCAAGGCAAATATTGTTGGGACTCCGACTACATCTACTCAAACAGAAGTTAATACTGTGCCAATCGCTACCGTGAATACACAGAGCAGCCAGGCTGTATCAGCTAGCCCAGCTGAGAGCATTGCTATAAAAGTCAGTTAAACGTAGATAAAGGTAACAATCAAATGCCACTACCAAGCCTAGAACCACTACTGCAAAAAGAAATTGATAGAAAAGAGTTTCTAATAACTCTTGGACTTGGTATAGCGTCTATCTTTGGCTTCTCTACTATTATTCGTATGTTAACTGGCAAGAGCGTTGGTAGTCACATTAATAAGACTGTAGATCACGGATACGGCTCTACTAATTACGGCGAAGATAAAGAATAGCCAGCTAAGCTTTCTCTTCAGGTGCTCAATTACGCACAATAGTCAGTTTTTGCGTCATTTTTATTTAGGTGACCATTATCACCAAATTTAAAATTCCGTTACTTAATGCAGAGCACGCGTATAAAGTTGCCTTTACTATGTTAGTGAAGCTAGTGCTGATTATGCAAAGGCCTCGAAGAAATCTACCTCACCGTAAGCACGAGCAAATTAATTGTTAATATACTATTTACCTCAGGGATTTATTTCGTCGTAGAGTATATTGTTAAGTTATAAATTTCTAATTTGCCGCTGAGGACCTTAAGCACCACAAGCGTACTATCGCCGTAGGGTGTAGTAATGGGCAGGTTAACATTGTTGTATGGCGCCGGACAGTCAGCTATATCATCTACCGTACCGTTATTAGACAAACTTTCAGAAGGATATTCGTCATCTCCTCCTATACTTATACTAACTTTAGAAGTATCCTCTGAGTAATAGCAGATCTTTAAACTTAGATTATTTTGTCCCGGCACAGGCAATGACTCACCTGGCGGCGCATCTCCTGGATCTTTTAAGTAACCTGGCTGATAGGAGTAGTCATACGTCATGTTCGCATTTGTAATGCCTGTTAATGAATAGGGGTTATTATCGTGGCTATTCACGCAATCAGCGGATGGCGTACATGTACCATCCTTACCTTGGTTGAACCAGCTAACATTCCCTGGCGCGGGCTTAAGTATCTGGAATGGTGTCGTAGGAGTCGTTGGTGAAGTTCCGCCCATGGGTATAGATGGGGCTGTGTAGGGAGGGTGAAGCCTGTAAGACAAGGCGACACTATCAGTGTCTGGTCCTAGCACGTCAGGCCAGGTAGCATTTAAGCTAAAAGTATCGTAATTCGCATGGCTAAAGGTAATAGTAATGGTGTAGGGTATATTGCCATATTGGCAGTTAGGATCGGGGTTAGATACGCTTTCGTTGACTACTGTGTAAGCGTTAGTTCCGGTATCATAGTATACGCAAAAGATTGAACTTGCATCGGATTTAAAAATGTAATTAGGGTTAGGGCTGCCGTTAATTGTCTCTGCATTACTTGCCATTGAACGTAAAATTTCAACCTGTGACTGCAAATACTCGGCTGCTTGACTGTTTTCCTCGGCTTGGCGCATATTGAGTAGACTGCGGTCAGCGGTGGCATAGCTAATACTTAGCGCCATGCCAAGGACTGCAAGCACAATTAATACCTCGACGATAGTATCGCCTCGTTGCTTAAGTGCTCTCAATCCCATAGTACGTCCCAATCCTCTCCGTATTGCATTTAGGAATTGCGCCAAGCCTTTTAGAGACATGGCGTCAGCAGTGCCAAAATCTTGTTCACTCTACCCATCTAAACATTTTTAGCATAACATAAGTGCTTTGCTTATGTTATGCCATTAATCAAGCGTAATTATGAGCGGATACGTCGCGGGCTTTGCATGACGACCAAACATCCGTCACGACAAAGACTAAGGTTATGTAAAAACGATCGGTAGCCCTGTTTATTAAAGCGCTGTTTAAGTGCTTAATTAGAAGTGTTATAATTTTGCATATGACTGAAGAAAATACATCTGAAATTCAAGTAGTAATAGTAGAAGACGAACAAAGTTTAGCAGAAATATATAAAACTAGGCTGGAAATGAATGGCTACAAGTGCTTAGTAGTTAGCGACGGTATTCAAGCAATTGTTGAAATAGAAAAACACAAACCTCAACTAGTCATGCTGGATCTTATGATACCTAAGCTTTCCGGTGAGCAAGTGCTGAAAGTTCTGCGCACTACGGATTGGGGCGAGGACATCAAAGTGCTGATAATTTCTAATCTAAATGAAGCCGATGCCCCCGCAGGATTAAGAGACTTAGGTATTGTTGACTATCTAGTTAAGGCAAATCTATCTGATGACCAGATTGATAAAATTGTCGACGCAATACTTAAGCCTACCGGCCAGACGGCCGATGTTTCCCTGGATAGAACAAGTATCGACGATACAGATACGAATGCTCATACAGAGCCAACACCGGGTCAATAGATTCTTCTTTTTAAGAATTAGCCGGCACCCCACCGCTCATAGCTCCAGGTAGTAATATTCAATCTTCGGCAGACACACAAGCTGAATATGAACAAGTAACACTTAGCCCTATTAGGGGTAGTACGCAATAGGAGTCAAATAATAAAATGCCAAAAATGACATCTGCCTCAACGCGACACTTTGGAAAAGTATTCGACCAGATAGCGAACGACTATGATCGCTACCGTCCTGGCTATCCAAATGAGCTTATTGATTACGCCTGTCAAATAGCGGAGCTCAAAAGTGGAGATAATGTGCTTGAGCTAGGTTGTGGGAGTGGCCAGTTAACGAGAGCCCTTGTCTCGCGTGGTTTTAGAGTAGCTGCGTTAGAGCCAGGGAAGCAGCTTATTGCTCTTGCCGAGCAAAACCTGAAAAGACAAGGCGCAGCTGATTTTATAAATGCAAAATTTGAGGATGCAGTTTTACCGAAAGGACACTATAAAGCCATTTTCTCTGCTTTAGCATTTCATTGGATTGATCCCGACATCAGCTGGCAAAAAACTGCTGAACTACTCGTTCCAGGAGGTGTGCTTGCACTCATGCAACACTTCGGGCTTAGTGAAAAACGTACCTCAAAAGACCTAGATTTGCAGCTTGCTGCCCTAAAAAAGATTGCACCTGAAGTCGTTGCGAAGTGGCCTCATTATTATGAACTTGACGAGATAATCGACGGGGTAAAAATGCGCCATAAAAATATTTCTGACGTATGGACCTGGCTGGGAAATTATGATCTTAAAAGAAATTATGCGCGTAATTTATTTAAAGATATTCGGATTGCCGCTGTGCCGAATTTAATCGAACAAACAGCTGACGAACTCATTGCTCTTTTCAATACAATCTCAATTTACAGTAGCTTATCTAAGCACCAACGTTCTGACCTAAAGAATGAGTATAATGAAATTTATAAAAAACTTGGTCGCCGAATACGCTCAAGTACGGTAACTGTTTTAATTACTGCTAAGCGTTCATAGAATGATTATTCAAGATTCAAACTTATCTTTTGGATGCTTAGACCAGAAGGTGCTATTGAGCAGCGTCATAAGTAATGCTGCTACAGCCAACAATACAAAAGCTCTATATTCGTGAGCTCGCACATGGCCAAAATGAAGAAAAATAGCAGCAACTACAAAATTAAACCAGCCCCAATATACATTAACTACTGCCGACGAAGGCTTGCCGAATGGGGTTTGATGTTTTTGTCCTAGTCCACCCTTAATAAAATGAGGTACTCCGTTTGCTGCTAACAAACCTGCTAAAAAGCTAAATACATATAATTGCCACATATTAACTCCTAATTTATATCACGGATTATGACCCTTAACTTAGTTATTGCAATAAGATTGGCTGGGTAGTGTATGAATTGCTATAACAATTCATACACTGTCGTCTGAATCTTTTCTGTTGACGATAGCTCGTAATACTTAGGCCTTACTTATTAAAGTTTAGCCTGACCAATATAAAATACTTCTTAAGAAGTATTTTAATACACTTATACCCGGCTGGTCATTATACATTTAACATTGACCTTATTAACAGGCTTGCCTATGTAGCTTTGCCCCAAATCTATCTCCTATTTGCTTTACTAAACTGTCAGGAGACCATCAGGCTCTGTGCGTATTCGCACAGTATTGCCTATTAAATACGAGTAGACTAAGTCTATGAGTAATATATTATCTATTGACAATCCAAGGCGAAAGGACAGGAGCATTGCCTCTTACTTCAGCGACGGCATCAACATGAAATTCAAAAATGGCGAAACTATAATTAATGGTTTCGATGAGCCTGATGGAATTCATCTTATTAAAGAAGGGTTTGTTAAAGCTTGCTCTACATCACAAGATGGTCATGCAAATCTTGTGTTAATTCACGAGAACGGTGAATTTATACCTCTTCCTTGGGCTCTAGACGGATATCACGTAACCGGACTATCGTATGTAGCTATGGGTAACGTTACAGTAATTAAATCCTCCAAAGACAAGCTACGCGTTGAAATGGGTAATAATATGTGGCTGACACAGGAAGTTCTCAACCAAGCGGTCAACGTCATTGCAATTTACACGCAGAGAATACAGATATTGGAATTCAGGTCTGCTCGCAATCGCATCATCGCGGAAATACTAATGCTATCAGAAAGATTTGGTAAGCACAGTAGATTAGGAATAGTTATTAATGCCCCGATTACACATCAGGATATCGCTGACTCTATTAACATGAATCGAGAAACTGCGAGTAGGGCACTAGAAAATATGATAGAGGAAAAGCTAATTGGACAAACTGATCATCTATTCACTATTCGTGAACCAGATAAACTCAGAGAAGCTTTAGAATAAATTATTTCATGAGAGCAGAAAGATTAAGTTAATAAAGAAAGGATAAAAATCGTGTCTAGAAGTCAACAGCCTAGAACACAAACACACAGTTTAGATGAAAAATACAAAGAATATTTAATAAGCATGGGATGGTCGGCAGATCTTATTTTCAATCCCTTCAATCTTTTCTCAGATTATAATCAGTTGGACAAGGCTTGGTTTAATTTTGCAAAGACATTCATGAGCGCAAACGCAACGCTACGGTCGGAATACAGAATAGGAAACTTGGCTTATGACAGCACAGAGTAGTTCTAGACTGTCATGTGGCTGAGCATGCCGGTCTATATTCGTTTAATTTTCACGGACGTCGCTTCCAAAAATCTCATTCATTTGGCGCGAATACTCTTCGTCAGATAAACGCGGCCCAGGCCTTGAGAGGTCTCTAATTATGGCTCCTGCAAAAGTGCATATGAATTTTACGTTATCCAGTAGACGAGATGTTCGTACTCCAACTTTTAGGTAGATGTAGAAAAGTAGCTTTTCGTCATTTTTGACTCATCAGCATGAATGCACATTCATGGAAGCTGTTAGGTGGAGAAAAGTGGAGTCAAAAAGACTCTAAATAACACTATTCTCTAACCACACTAACGTGACGAATGGGGGGTCTGGGCGATAAGTGTACTTCAAGTCACCGTCGACTCGAAGCACACCTAGCCCACCTTGCATCAGAATAAACTGACACATCCTCGCATCATCTTCTTTCTCACGTTCCTGTTAGACCTAGTTCGATCCTTTCCTGTTCAAGATCTTGGATATGTTCGGTTTTATGCCAATGGTGCGGTTTCACCATGAACTCCCACAGAGCCATATAGGCTGTATAGATGCTCAGGATCCACCACAGTGGCACCAGAAGCATGTACTTAACACTGGTTTCACCATTTCGGTGAAGACATGACACCACCATCTGGTAGAACTTCAGCAAATTGCCGAATACCATCAGCAAAACGCCGGCGTAAAACAGGGGGGTGGGAAACAAACTCCTGATCGCCTCACTATGAGTAGTGAAGTAAGCAATAGTAAGTCCCCAATACGGCAGGCTGAGCCAGAGGCTCAGTGGAGTACCCAGCAGAATCAGTACATAAACGGCATACTTCAGCGGGCCCATTGCATGAGCATACTTCAGTGGGTGGCGCGTATAGACCATACCGGTATGGAAGTAGCCTTTTAGCCACCGCCGCCGCTGCTTGTCCGCGTGACTGATATCCTTGCAGGCAGACTCGTGCGTCACAGAATCGAACATAATCGTCCGATAATCATGCAGCGCCAAGGCACCTGCCAGATCGGCATCTTCCGTGACATTCCAGGGATCCCAACCGCCGATATAGCCATCGCTTTTAAACGGCAGCTTGTCCTGGGAAATAGCAACCTTGCGGAGAGCTTCCGTTTTGAAGTGGTTGCTTGTACCTCCCAATGGCGGCACCAATTTCAGCTTGGACAGACCAGCTAGCACCCATTCAAAGTGCATAACATACTCTGACCAGTAGAAATTGGTAATCCAGCTGTCTGTGCGGTTCCAGAAATACAATCTGGCCTGAGCACAGACAACATTCTTGGCACTATTTCTCAGGGCCCATACTGCATCCCGCAACTGGTTAGACTCAGGACGATCTTCGGCGTCATAGACGACAAAGTTCTCGCCCGTTGCCTGGCCCAGTCCGAAGTTCATGGCGTTTGGCTTGGTCTTAGGACCACCTGCCGGAACGACCAGATCCTCGAAGTATTGCGGCAAATCCAGTCGGTTGACGGCCTCGATTGTCTCGGGGTCATCTTCCTCTAGAAGCAAAATTGCTTGCAGCAACTTGGCTGGGTAATTCAGCTGCTTGATTGCTTCGACCAATGGCTTGAGATTATCTTTCTCCCGAACCACTGGCAGGACAATTGTGTAAGTCGGCAAATCCCTTTCGAGGATCTCGATGAACTTGCTGGGCATGCGGTATCGCATCGAAGCGAATGGCAGCACAACCAGCATCAGACCGACGAACAGCGACCAGAAAGCCAGGAAGACCCCGTTGATTACCCGTAGGGTATCAAGCGAGTTCAAAAGCAAACCGGCTGCGATGCTTGCCAGCAAAACAACACCGACAATGACTTGACCGAGACTCAATCGTCTCTCGGCTGTTAAGCGTTCAACCATCTTGGCTAGTTCCTTTCGTAAACGCTGTAATCGGGGTTCTTGTAGACCAACTTGTACGACGACAGCTCCGGTGAGTAGTGGAGCCGCTTGTAGACATCGTCCGGCTGTGAGGGCCCGCGCATGACGATCCAACGGATATGGTGAGCCGATGGATTAGCCAACGTCGGGTTCCACAGCTTGTAACTGCCCTCGTAGACAACATCTCCCAGAGAGAGATGCGCCTGATAGGGCAAGGCCTCATTTCCATACGACTCCATCAGCACCAGGCCGCCATTGTAGTGGTGGCGTAGGTACTGACTCGTCATGGCAGAGTCCTCGTCATAGGTGCTGTGCATCTCCACCACCGCCTCTTTGTTGGTGATGATGGATGAAGCTGGGTCGTTGAACGACTCGACTGCAAGCACAATCGTGAGAGCAGCCACGGCGGCACAGCCAACTGCACACAGCACTTTGCCGTGCCGTTTCCAGTCAAGCTGAGCGACCATATATCCGATCAGGATTGAAGCCGGCAACACCATCAAGAGACCGAACCTGACGTTGAGCAGGTTGTTGGTCTCAAAGGCGGCGTGCTGGACCTGACTGACATACAACGGTCGCTGGCCTTCATACAGAGCGACCACGTAGAACGGGAACATCACCAGTAGCGTTAGCGCTGGCAAAGTCTCATGACGCAATCGCCCCCGCACCAGCATCACCAGTAGCCCAACGATCATCAGCACCACGATCACGAGGTGCAGATTGTCGGTCATGGCATACCAGTAGGTGTGGAATGAAGCGACCCAGTTGCCGACGACCTTGTCGCTTTTGCCGACCCAGAGGGAAGGTTTGGCGTACTGGCCGTCCTGGAAATAGAGTGGATTACCCAGAATTAGGTCATTCCAAAACACCCAACCAAGGATGCCTATACCACCTACAAAAAGAAAGGCGAGAAACCGACCGCCCAGGACATTGTCCTGATGACGATAGCGCTTCTGTACCACACCTCTCACCAGATGGTAAGGGCTACCGTACTGCTTGCGCCAGCCGACATAAAACATGACGACCAGCATAGCTGCAAACAGAACCCACGCCTCGTAACGAGACAGGGTGCCGAGGAAAGAGGCAATTCCGGCATAAAGCAGGTACTTCTTCTCCTCGGTACGGATCCAGCGTTGCAGTGAGTAGACCATGCCAAGCATGCAAGCGAAAAGCAGCAGCTCGGTCATCGCCGTACTTTGCATGTACAGAATGTTGGGGTTAGCCATGAAGACGAAAGCCCCAGTTAGAGCCGGTAGTTTTTTACTGGTCAGATCAAAAATGATCTTGTACAGCAAGACGCTAGCCACAATGTAGCTAGTACAACCAGTTGTTCCAGACGAACGGCAACATCAGAAGATGCGGCAGTGGTAGCCACACCCCTCCAAGCTGACCAAAACCAGGAGTTGGACTGTTGAAGATTCGCTTCGCTATTTCCATGTGCGAAACTGCATCTTTGTAAGACAGAATCGTGCCCTGATGGCTGAAGTAAATGAAACTCAGGACCGACACTACGATGGCGATCAGAGCCAGCCAAAGACTGGTCTGATCTCGTTTCTGGGCGCTGACTTCAACGACAGCGTCAAACGACGGTGTCCTTCGTTCAGATATTTCAACTACACTCACGCCGCCATCTCCTTTTGCTTGTCGAGCTGCTTGAGTCTCTTTATGTCGCGTCCGATCTCCCAGATTTGTCCGTATGATCCCGACACAACGTGCCAGTCCAGACCCGATTGTTGCCCGTGTTGCCTGGGGCGATGCGAAACGGCAACTTCACCAACCCGAAATCCCTTGCCCTTAGCACGAGCTAGGATCTCTGGTGAAATGACCGCATGATCACCCTTCAGCTGCGGATAGAGCACGCTCAAGGCCTCTCTAGTAAACAATTTGAAGCCGCAGTCGACATCGGTGATATTGCCGAAGTTCAGCAGCATCCGCGAAGTGAAGTGCCAACCACGGCCAGTCAGCCAACGAAGCCGGCTATCTGCCCGTTTCATCCGGTAGCCAATAACCAGATCTTCTCCGGTGTGTCTGGCGTGAACGATCAACTTCTCTACTTCAGCCGGATCGAATTGACCGTCGGCATCACAAAACGCAATGTAATTTGCGCCTGTGTCCAAAGCAGCTTTACAGCCAGTTCGGAATGCCGCACCGTAACCAAGATTGATTGTGTGCGTTACAACTTCGACCTGCTTATACTGCCTGGAAAGCTCACTAGCAACTCTGGCCGTATAGCCGTTGTCGCTGCGCTTCTTTGCCGTTGGATCAGCACTGCCATCATCAACTATGATGACTTTGTAGCGGTCACCATACATGTGTTCGAGCTTTTTAACTGCTCTGCCTACAACATTTGGCAGATTATCCCCTTCTTGATAGGCGGGGAAAAACATGGCAACTTCAGTCATAGATACGCCTTCCCTAGCATTTGGATACGCCTTCCCTAGCATTTGGTTGAGGAAAAGATACGTGAACTTCAGCTTAAGCCGTTTGCGGGTTTAGCCTCCTAAAAACAGGAATAGAACTAGATTGTTAAAGAACATAAGACAAAAAGAAAACACCTTTCGTCCGCATTATTTTAACATACTTCTGATTTTTTACCAGTAAAATATTGATCAAAAAACACATATACTAACGAATGATTATCTCTATGTGCAATATAATGCATATTTGCAAATGGCTTTAAATTGAATCTGGAACCCCAAACATTTCAAGAATAGTAGGGTTGAATGAAGTCTTTATTGCTAAAAATCAGTATTTCAAGGCACATGGCTGAGCGTTTCGGTCTAGACCGCTTTGTAGAATTAGCTGAAATATGATATTAATGATAATCTTTAGGGAAGACATGAGTACAATTAACTTAGAATCACCTGAAGCGCCTCAGCCGAACGCTGACACAATCTACAATCCATTCTTATGTGAAGGTATTGAGACCATGCAAGCTTTCGGGGAGTTAGGACACAGCGCTCTAGAAGCTGCTCTGTTCCCTTCGCAGTTTTTAATTGACATGGGCAGAATAATGACCAACTCTTTGGGGATTAAGGAGAATCCATTGCTCGGCGCAGCTGAGCGAACGAAGACTGCCTTGCTGGAAATATCCAATCAGATTACATGTGAATACCCCAGGCCTGAGTTCGGAATAGAAAAAACCGTTATTGATGGCCGAGACGTTGCAGTAAAAGAAAAAGTGATACTCAAAAAGCCTTTCAGTCAACTTTTGCATTTTGAACGTCAGTTTGAGAGTGAGGCAGACCGAAGAAACGATCCAAAAGTTTTTATCGTCTCGGCTTTGTCGGGTCATCCTGCCACGCTTCACTTGCCGACCGTAGAAGAAATGCTACCAAACGCTGATCTTCATATAATCCGTTGGGAAGATGCTAAGGACGTATCACTTGAGGGCGGTCGTTTCGGCGTGGACGAGTATACCGATGATGTAATAGACGCACTTTTAGAGCTTGGACCTGATACACATGTTATGGCTGTATGTCAGTCGACCGTAGAAGTCTCTGTGGCTGCCGCAGTCATTGCGCAGTTGTGGCCCGAAAAGCAACCGCTTAGCCTGACGCTCATCAGTGGTCCAATCGATACCAGAGTTAACGCTACAGCCAGTAAAATTACTGACTTCGTAGAGAAGAATGATGTCGATTCGCTCAGGCAAAATTTTATCGGCGAAGTTACTTCTCAGCATGCAGGGGCAGGCCGAAAAGTATATCCCGGATGGTTACAGAGAGTAGCCTTTTATACTCCGAATCTCGCCAAGCATATCGAAAAACATCGGCAACAGTTCGTCGATAGAGCTCAAGGAAGAGACGCGGCAGCCGACAAATCGGCTGGTTTTTACCCGGGATATAATACGATGCTAGACATGGCCGCGGAATTTTTCACGGAAACGTATGAAAGAAAGTTTAAGGATCAGCAGCTGGCAAAGGGCACGTGGATATACAACGGCAAGTACGGACACATAAAAGTAGACCTCGGTAAAGTAGGCGCGCAGCTTATGACTGTAGAAGGTGGTGCTGATGAGTTCTGTCCGCCCGGCCAGACAAGCGCTGCTCACCGGCTGTTTTCGAGCCTAAAGCCTGCTCAGCGCTCTCATTACGAACTAGCAAATGGCGGTCACTATGCCACTTGGGCCGGTGGTGGCTTTAGAGAAAAGATAGCGCCGCGTATTAGAGATCACATTTACAAGTCAGCCGCTGCTGCTAAGAGAGTTATCAAATATAGTACTCCGACACAATCAGTAATTGAACGTGAGCCCTGGCCAACAGACTAGCCATTGGTGTCTAAGACATTACTGGCTTAAATGCTTGTATATATCGCTGGCTGAGCATACCGGCCTAGAACCTTTTCGCTAAATGTTCAGCCAGTGTTAAATGAAACAAATGAGACATTATTAAGTTTTGATTTGCAAAGTAACTCTTGTATCGTTAGTATGAAAAGTATTACAAGAAATACACAATTAGAAAGACCCTTATGTTCGATACTATAAAGTTCTATGGTTCGGCCACAGTTGGTAGTAAAGGCCAGATTGTCATACCATCAGAGGCGCGTGAAGAGCTAAAGCTAGATGAAGGCGAAAAAGTCATTGTATTACGCGATCCGGGTGGAGGCGGGCTTATCATTCTAAAAGCTTCAATGCTTGAGAAGATTCTCGAACAAATGCAAACCAAATTCGGTAGCTGGGTAGAAGCCGCTAATAACGCGAAGAAATCAATAGATGAATAATATAAAAACAAGGAGAATATAATGGCTGGCATTGCCCGTTGGTGTTTTAGGCACCGTTTTATCGTTATCGGAATATGGATTATCGCTTTGGTGATCTGTGGTGGACTTACAAAAGCTATTGGTGATAACTATTCAAACAGTTTTTCGCTTCCTAGTACGGATTCGACAAAGGCGCTCGACTTATTACAAACTGTATCGAAGACTGCCTCGGGTGACACTGATACTATCGTTTGGAAAGTCAGTAGTGGTTCAGTACGCAGTTCGGCCATTGAGCAGCGTATTAATACGATGCTTCAAAAGGTAGCCAAAGTACCGCAAGTAGCTTCGATTACAAATCCATACACGCCCGCTGGTGTCGCCCAAATAAGCAAAGACGGCAAAACAGCGTACGCAGATGTAAACTTTAGCAAGGATGTTCAAAGCCTAAATAAGCAGAATGTCAAAACAGTTATCTCGACTGCCCAAGCAGCTCAGACGAACGACTTGGAAGTTGAACTTGGTGGACAGGCTATTGAGCAAAGCGAGCAGACCTCAACTTCATCGAGTGAAGGTATCGGTATTTTGGCAGCAGCAGTTGTCTTATTCATTGCATTCGGCGGATCGTTACTGGCTATGTCTGTGCCCCTCATTACGGCACTGGTTGCCCTAGGCTTAGGTATTAGCAGTATTGGTTTGCTATCACACAGCATATCTATCTCGACTTTCTCACCAATACTCGGCGCTCTTATAGGCCTTGGTGTAGGTACCGACTATGCGCTCTTTATCATTACTCGGTATAGGAGCGGGCTACTTGCTGGACTTGACCCGGAGGAAGCAACGATTAAAGCGCTTAACACCGCCGGCCGGGCAGTA